>ERZ1034730.19-NODE-19-length-80659-cov-14.717421_pt1 | contig 80659 bp, 50 predicted proteins | sample MGYA00520650_ERZ1034730 | MGnify/ENA primary metagenome ERZ1034730 (study PRJEB33766, sample SAMN09781702) | gut metagenome | biome: gut microbiome | host: Homo sapiens | place: Madagascar | study: EMG produced TPA metagenomics assembly of the PRJNA485056 data set... | reverse complement strand
ACACAAACCCAATCCCCAATCCCCAATCCGTGACTAGTGACTAGGGATTGGGGATTGGGGATTGGGTTTGTGTACAACGTGATTCTTCTCATCTGAGCAGGCCCTTGGAGCAGGCCCTTGGAGAAGGGCCGCGCCAAAGGCGCAGGATAGAGTGCCTTGAAGAGGCACAATCCATCGTAGCGGGGTTCACCTCGTCTGTGTCAGATCTTTTACCTGTTATTCCATATGTTCGCTTTACCATTCTGCAGAGTTCTGCCCCTTCGGGGCAGTCTATCCCGGCCTTTGGCCGCCCCCTTCTCCAAGGGGGAACGCGTTTTAGATTCATCTCAATATTCCGCGGCGCTTCCATATTTTTATGCGCCGCACCTTCCCCGCTGAACCCGTAGAACCTACAGAACCCGCTGAACCTCTTTCGCACGTAATCAAAGGGCGATACACCCCAGAGGCTAACCCCGAACCCTGAAGTTTGAAAGCAGGGATGAGTGGCTAGGGATTAGGGATCTCAAGTGACTGGTGACTAGGGATTAGTAGCTAGGGATTAGGAGTAAGCGGTGATTGAAATAGCGCAATCGGTACACTGACCGTTCTGCAAGGAAGATCTCTCGGCTACGCTCGAGATGACGACGACGCGAAGCGCTATCAAAACTCCGCGGCGCTTCCATATTTTTATGCGCCGCACCTCCATGGGCTAACCCTGAACCCTGAACCTTGAACCTCTCACAGCTTGTACTGCTCGAGCGCAGCGATCAGGGTTTTTGTATGAACCGGCTTGGGGAGGCAGGCATTCATGCCGGCAGCGCGGACTTCGTCTTCTACATCATGGTACGTATTCGCTGTGACGGCTATGATCGGGACGGTGAGGGCGTCGACGCGGGAAAGGGCGCGGATGGCCTTCGCGGTCTCGAAGCCGTCCATGCCGGGCATGACGAGATCCATCAGGATGGCGTCGAAGGTGTTGAGATCCGATTTCGCAAAAGCACGGATGGCTGCCTTGCCGCTGCTCACTGCGGAGGCCGTGGCACCGGCGTCTTCCAGTGTGGCGATGAGGATTTCCTGGCTCAAGGCATTGTCATCGACCACCAGCACATGGAAGCCGCGGATGCCGTCTTCTCCGGTGTGTGCGATGCGCGGAGACAGCGCGGGTTCTTGCTGGGAAAAATGATCTTCGACGAGAGACTTCAGCTTATTCTGGTAGGCGAGAAGTGCATCGATATAGGCAGACTGCCTTCTGGCATTCTTGCGATAGAGGTACATGACGAGCGCAAAAACGAGAAAGGCGAGTGTGTAGCCGATATAGAAGACCTCGTAGCGATGGTACACAGCAGGAAGGGAGCGGTCCATGGCATAGTCCTCCATCCACTTCGTCTGCAGCTTCTCGAGGGTGCCATCGTGGGACATCTGACGGAGATAGTTATTGATCTCATCGCGAAGGCTGACATTGTCTTCACGGATGCCGAAGGCGGGATAGCTGCCGAGGAGCATGAGCCCGGGCTTGAGATCGAAATGGTTTTTCTTGATGATATCCTGCGCGACAGCTCCATGGCAGATGCCGTAGTCCACATCGCTGCCTTCGATAGCGGCCAGAATGGCTGTGTTCGTGGGGTATTCGACGTAGGTGCAGTTGAAATCATACGATGTCATCAAGACGGAGTTGGTCATGATAGCGACCCGTTTCCCAGAGAGCTGGCTCACATGGCCGACCGGCTTTTTGCCAAAGATCTGCATGCTGTCGGCACTGGTCGGGAGGGTCTTGACGACGCCCTGCATATTCGAGTAGATTTCCAAGCCTGCGAGCACATCGACCTCACCATTCGAGAGCATTTTCCGGCAGGTCGGCCAGTTGCCTGTGATGAGCTCCGGCTTGCGCTGCATGCGATTTGCCAGATCATAGAGGATCTCTACATCCATGCCCGAGAGCTGGCCTTCTTTGTCCAGGAAGGAATGCGGCGCGAAATCACTCGCGACAGCTACGCGAAGCGGACGGCTGTTCGAACGTACCAGGGGCGCTGCATCCACAGCGATCGGCTTTCGGAAGAGCCCCATCTGCCACCCGGTGAAGAGGAGGGGGATCAGGATGCCGAGGAAGAGGACTACATAGAAAATCAGGTCGAATCGATTGAGATTTTTCTTTGGCTGCTGCATGAGGAAATCCTTTCGAAAATCGCGAGGCAAAAAGAGTCTTTCTTTGATATTACTATATAGAGAGGATTTTGAAAAGAGAAATCAGTGTTTTCCTCTTGACGCGGGCACCCTCGTTTAGTAGTATGGATTTGTTTTCTTATTTATAAAAAGAAACGGGAAGCAAGAAAGGCAGGATGGAAATGAAAGCACCGATAGAAGAAATCAATGCATTTGTCGATCGAAACAAAGAGGAAATGCTTCTTTTCTGGGAGCAGCTTGTGAACCGACAGGCGGGCTCGAAAGAAGTGGACCGTGTGAACCGCATCATGCATTTTCTGAAGGAACATTTTGAACGAGAGGGCATCGACTGCCGCCTTGTAGACAGCAAGGGGAGTGCGGATGTGCTGGTGGCAGAGCTCAATGCAGATGTCCCCGGTGCGCCGCTTCTCCTTTCAGGGCATTGCGACACTGTATTTCCTTCCGGCAGCTATCCGGAGGATCCCTTCCATATCGAAGACGGCTTTGCCAGAGGCCCCGGCGTACTGGATATGAAATGCGGGGTAGCACAGATTTTCTACCTTCTGGTCGCACTGAAGCACTTCGGCTATCGTGATCGTCCTGTCAAAGCCATCTTGGTCGGAGATGAAGAGACGAGCCATTATGGCGGCATCGCAGACCAGATCCTGAAAGACGAAGCGAAGGGCGCGCTGTGCTGCTTCAATATGGAAAGCGGACGCCTCGATCACTGCATGACCGTAGGCCGTAAGGGCTGCCTTGACTGCCACATCACGGTGCGCGGCGTCGCAGCGCATGCAGGGAACGACTATCTCAAAGGCAAGAATGCCATCGTCGAAATGGCCCAGAAGCTGCCGCTCCTTCAGGCACTCACCATCTATGAGGAAGGTCTCACGGTCAGCGTAGGGACGATCAAGGGCGGCACCGTATCGAATGCGGTCCCTGACTACTGCTACGCCGAGCTCGATGTGCGCTACAAGAAACAGAAGCATATGGACTATGTGAAGGAAAAGATGCGGGAGATCTGCGATAAAACCTTCATCGAAGGCACTACAACAAAGATCGAATTTGTCGCGCCCATGCCTCCTTTCGAAGAAACGAAAGCCAATCATCAGCTTCTCTCTCATATCAATCGCGTCGCGAAAGACTGCGGCTATGAGCCCTTTGGCGCGATCTACGTCGGTGGCGGTTCGGATGCCTCCTATATCTCCAGTATGGGCGTGCCCACCGTCTGCTCCATGAGTGCAGAAGGCAGCGGCGCACATACCATGGAAGAAAAAGCCTCCGTCGAGAGCTTCTATTCCCGCTGGATCATTGCCCTCGCATCCATCATGGAAATCGACCAGTATGCGGGGAATCAGTGACTAGTGGCTAGGGACTAGTGACTGGGGATGAGGGTCTAGGCTCCCCTCTCAGCTGCGTAATGCTATTAAGTTAAGGAATTTGTTAGCGCCGTAATGACTTGCTTCCCCCTTCGGGGAAGTGCCGAAGGCAATATGTGCAAGCGAACTGGATTTTTAGGAGCGTAGCGACGCTAAAATCCAGTGAGACGCCATTTCGAGCGCAGCGAGATGGGGCATGCCAGCGGCCATCGAACAATGCCCAATATACCGTAGTGCTGCCCCCTCAGCCCTCCGGGCAGCTCCCCCGATGGGGAGCCAAGAATGTTCTGCCGCTTAACTTAATAACATTACTCAGCTGCGTAGGCCCTTGGAGAAGGGCCGCGCCAAAGGCGCAGGATAGAGTGCCCCAAAGGGGCACCCTTCAATGAAGCGGAACGAAAGTGCATGTGCGATAAAGCTACACCCGTATCGGCATCCCGGGCGGAGCCCTCGATCCTCCTTGTAGAACGGTTAGCGCGCTAAGTGTGCTATTTTATCACTGCTTCAGGGGGACGTCTTACGCTTATTTCAATATTCCGCGGCGCTTCTAATTTTTATGCGCCGCACCTTCTCTCAGAACCTATTGCCACTTTTTCCCATCACGCCCCTCTGCGTTTCACAGCAAACCAAGACAACAGGAGAATCATATCTAATGAAAGATCAAGTGAAAGCATTCAAAGCACCCAGCCCGATCATCATACTGGTGTGCGTCATCGTATTCTGCGCCATTGCGAGCTACATCATCCCCGCGGGCGTTTATGACCGAGTCAAGGACGTTCAGACCGGGAAAATGGTCGTCGACCCGTCTACCTTCCACTATGTAACGCAGAAACCGACAGGATTTCTCGATTTCTTCACTTCTATCAATAAAGGATTCAAGGGCGGTATCAGCATCATCGCCTTCCTCTTCATGGTGGGCGGCTCCCTCAATATCCTTGCCAAGACCGGTGCCATCGTGGCAGGGCTCAGCGCTCTCGTTGAAAAGCTGAAGAATCGGAGCGTCCTTCTGATCCCCGTCCTCATGACCACGCTTGCCACCTTCTCGACACTCGCCGGATGCAACGAGGAATACCTCGCCTTCACGCCTCTCGTCGTGAGCGTTGCACTCGCACTCGGCTTCGACTCCCTGACCGCGCTTGGCATGCTCTTCTGCTCGGTCGCAGCCGGTTATGGCGCCGGATGCACCCAGCCATTCTCCGTCGGCGTCGCGCAGGGCATCGCCGGTGTCCCGATCTTCTCCGGCCTGCCATACCGTATGGGGATCTTTGTCTTGCTCCTCGTACTGAACATTTCTTATGTCATGTACCACGCACGCAAGGTGAAGAAAGACCCGAAGAGCAGCCCGGTCTATGAGATCGACCTGCTGAAACGAGACAAGATCGATCTTTCAACCGCAGAAAAACTCTCCACACGGCAGGCCATTTGCCTTGGTCTCCTTGGTCTGAACTTCGTTTGCATCATCGTCGGCGTGCTGAAATTTGATTTCTATATGAATGAAATCTCTGCGATCTTCCTCATCATGGGCATCCTCTCCGGCATCATCTGCCGCCTGCACCCGAATGACATCTGCGATGCCTTCCTCGAAGGCTGCAAGGGCATGATGCTCCCCTGTCTCGCTGTTGCGATGTGTAAGGCAGCCACCATCCTTCTGGACAATGCCAAGGTCATGGATACCATCATCTACTACCTCGCCGGCATGCTCGACATCTTCCCATCCTCCATTATCGCCTTCGGTATGTTCATCATCCAAGACTGCTTCAATCTTCTCGTCCCCTCCAGCTCCGGGCAGGCGGCCATCTCCATGCCGATCATGGCACCGCTCGCTGACATCGTCGGCCTCACCCGGCAGACCGCTGTCTTCGCCTTCACCTTCGGCGACGCCTTTACGAACTGCATCACCCCGGCCTCCGGTGCCACCATGTCCTACCTCGCCATGGCAAACGTCCCCTACAAAAAATGGGCGCGCTTCATTCTCCCTCTCATCGGCATGTGGTGGATCGTCGCTTTCTGCTTCCTCACCTACGCGACCGCCATTCACCTGGGACCGGTGTAAATAGTACGGAAACAAGTTGGTTGTTATTAGTTGTTGGTTGCTAGTTGTTTGGATCCCAACAACTAACAACTAAAATCGCCTCTGCAGAAATATTATTATTTCTACAGAGGCGATTTCCATATACAATGCATCGAATTATTTCAATATCGGGGGGGGAGGTATCCTTGACCTTTACACTGAGCGAATTGATATACTCATCCGGATCATTCGTCGCCCAATAGCTGATGATGGGGAAGAGGAAGACATCACCGTCCGGTGCAAGACGATTGATTTCCATGAAAGCAGACAGTTTCTCATACGCTTCCTCCGCGTGAAGGAAATACGCGCCCTTCGTCAAGATAGAAAGATACAGCCCGGAAGGACGGATATAGTTGCACGCAAGAGGCGAGCCCTCCTCGCCAGACTGCGTCACAATGGCAGAAGATTGCTTGAAATTCTTCGAGAAGAAATCCTGCTCACTGATGACCCAGCCCGTCGGCTGGTCCTTGCAGAAGGAATGGGCGAAGGCTTCATGCACATGTTTCGCACGGATCGCGATGGCATCGAAGCCCCCGCGATGCACCTTCTGGATCGGCGTCATATACATACGGCTTTCCGGGTAGCACTGCAGGAGGACCCGATCGAGCGGTAGATGCTGGCTGCATTCGAGAGTCTTTCGATAGGAAGAAATCGCAGTGAGAAGCTCCGTCGTTTCCTTGAGCGTCTTCTGGCACAGTGCTTCCCTCTCTTTTAGGATTTTCAAAATCTCATCACGGGAACGATGCTCCAAAAACTCCTTGATGTGAGGGACAGAGATATCCAGCTTCCTCATGAATAATATGATTTCCAGTGTCAGATACTGCGGCATCGCATAGTAGCGATACCCGTTTTCTGCTATAAATTCAGGCGTCAGCAGTCCCATCTTATCGTAGTAAAACATCGTCTGCTTCGGGATCCCGAAGAGCTTGGCCAGCTCGCCTGCCGTATAATAGTCTTTTTTATCGGTCATGCACTCACCTTTTAGATTCATTACCGTATGACTTTCATATACTTAATGATAACACAATAGTTGATGATATGAAAATAAAGATTTATTCCCTTGGTATGAGAAGGAAATGGGTGAATTTTAAGAATAGGCTTGCTATTTGCATCCTTTCGTGCTACAATGACGACATCAAGAGGTGAAAGCCCTTGAACCAACTGAAGAGGGAAGCAGAGCCTACGGGCTATTGCGCTGAATTCGGTGAGAATCCGAAACTGAGACCCAGCCGTGAAGGAAATTCATTTCCAAGTCGGATGCCGCCTGTTTCCAACATCCAAGAGCAAATCTGCGGGAGTTGTGTCTACTTTCGTAGACTGGGTGCTGGTCACAGTCTCAGTCTACGCAGAAGTAGAAATCGATCCGCAGTTTTTTTATTGCGGAAAACGAATGGATTTTCAAAGGCCTTGATCTATTTCTGATTTCTACCGCCTTCCTCTTTGTGAAAAGGAGAGTCAATGATGAAAAAAATTAAGGATGAAATCGCACGTATCGAAGGCGCGAAAGGAAACGTCGTCCTCGTGAACAAGAAATCCTATCTGGCTCTCCTGAAAGAGCTTTCCGTCCTGCGATTCAAAGTACACAGGGCGGAGAACTGGGAAACCCCCGCGGCAGTCGTTTCCGTCGTAAGACGTGGTTACATGTATCAATACTGGTATCCGGAGAACAAACCGGCACAAAACAAAGGAGAACATAAAATGGCAGAACAGAAAAAAACAGAAGCAGTCGAAGTCAAAGTCGCAGCAGAAAAAGTAGCCGCTTTCCAGAAATACCTCGAAGAAAATAAGATCAGCGGATTCGGTCTGCAGGACTTCCAGAATGACGTCCATGCACAGGCATTCCGCAGCAACCTTCAGGTCGAAGGAACAAACCTGCCCTTCATGATCCTCTTAGACGACAGCGTATACACCATGCTCCAGGTCCAGGTCGCAGCCGGCCTTGCACAGGGCGACAAGAGAGAAAAGATCTGCTCCTTCCTGAATGACCTGAATGAACAGTATCGCATGCTGAAGTTCAGCGCTGACGCTGCTGGCAACGTCCTCCTCACCTGCTGCATCCCGGCTGGTGTACCGCACTTCGAACCGGCCCTCGTCATCGCCATCCTGAATCAGATCCAGGGTCTCCTCACTGCGACCTATCCGGAAATCATGAAACACCTCTGGGAAAAATAATGGGGGTTTAGGGAAACACTGATTAAATCGTTATTTGATTTGATTCTTGTATTTTCATGCAACGCAAGGAATAATCCGACGTGAATAGAGTAAGCGGGTTCAAAAGGTTCACAGGTTTCTCATCCTTCGTGAATATCATATATTCTAAAACTCCGTGGCGCTTCTGATTTTTATGCGCCGCACCACCCCCTTTGAACCTCTTGAACCTATAGAACCCTCTGAACCTCTTTCGCACGCAATCAAAGGGGCGATCCGCCCCGTGGGCTAACCCTTAAACCATAAACTCCAAACCAACAACAAACAACCATTTTTTCAACATAGAAAGAAGGATTCACTATGAATATGAAAAAACTCGCCGTCGCCGGAGCGATGCTCCTCGCTGGCACCTTTGGCGCCATGGGGATGGCTGATGCAGCCACCGGCATCGTCAATGTGAATGCCGTCCTCTCCGGCAACGCCGCTTTCCAGAAAGCAGGAAAGACCGTAGCGGCAGAACAGCAGAAGCTGCAGAAGGAATACAACGAAAAATCCAAAGGCATGAACGATGCCGACAAGAAAGCCCTGGAACAGAAGCTGAACCAGCAGCTCGCCCAGAAAGAAAATGAAGTCATGAAACCGATCCAGGACAACTTCAAGGCCGCTGTAGAAAAAGCAGCCAAAGCCAAGAAGATCGACACCGTCGTCGTCCCGGGCGGCATCATCTACGGCACCATCTCCGCTGACCTCACCGAAGATGTGAAAGCGAATATGAAATAAGGCGGCAGACAGTGCAGGCAATACCGCTTTGTGGTATGACCTCATAGCAGGTCAGCAGGTTCGGTAGGCTCCTTGGACGTGACGCACGAAAGCCGCTTTTCCCTCCTTCCTCTGGAAGGAGGTGGCGCGAAGCGCCGGAGGTTGGCCCTGCAATATGTAAGCTAAAAGCAAGAATGGGTGACTGATGAGTGAAATGCCAGCTCATGGCTTCGCCACCATCTATACTCTGCGGCGCTTTTATATTTTATGCGCCGGACCACTCCCGTTGAACCTTCTGAACCCATAGAACCTGCTGAACCTTTTTCGCACGCAATCAAAGAGCGGTACGTCCCGTGGGCTACCCTTAAAACCGTTTAAAGCTTACGCAGTTTCCGGGACGATGCAGGGAGAGCACTTGTGACTTTCCCCTCCCAGGTGTTTCCTGTCTCGTCCCTTATGTAGAGCTTTCCCCTCTACATATCACTCCTTTTTCTCCTCTCTCTTTTTTCTTGAAAGCACCATACTGATGTCATGCAGGCATTGATATGGTGCTTTTTATTGTTTTACATACAAGAATGATCAAAACGGCAAGACCTTCGGCAGCGAGATGAGCTACATCACCCCGAAAGTACAGCTCACCTGGTCGCGTGTAGGAAGCAAGGACTACACCGGCAGCGCAAACAATGGCGCGACTATGGAAATCTATCAGGACAGCTACGACAGCCTCATCCGATGACCCGGCAAGAAAGGAAAACGGACAAAAAAGCTCCTGCGAAACATAGATGGGTACGATCCCCTGTTTCGCGGGAGCTTTTTGTCTGTGTAAAAGGAGGCTGATAGATTGGAAAAAATAGAGAGAATAATTATTTTCCCTTGACCGTATGATAATCATACGGATTAAAATGAAAACAATCAAATATAAGGGAACAGAAGTCTATAGGACTGCGTGCGGGAAATTCGGTGAAAATCCGAAGCTGTCTTGCAACCGTGTGGGGAGCTTGTCCATTGTAAGCCTTTCTCAGAGGAATGGAGAAGCGAGGAACTGAGTCGGGGTGCCGCCTGTTTTTGTTACAGAAATCAAACCTGCAAGTGATATGGGTCGGATCAGTTTTTTGTGTGCCAGTCACTTGCTTTTTTGTATGGTTAAATGCAAAAGGAGAGAGTAGTCAATATGAAAAAGATCAAGACAGGGAAATGGAGTACATTATTGGCAGCATTGGTGCTCACCACTGGTTTGAGTGGTGTGGTACAGGCGGCGGACTATACAACGGGACTTACGGGTGCTTATAGAACAGACAATAAACTTGTCAAAGGGGATGGCAGCTCGGTCAAGCAACAGGGAAATGAGACCATCTATGATTTTGGCGGTCGAGATCAGTCTTTTTCTGTCGTGAATCAAAATGCAATTTCCTTTTCAAGGGCGGGAAATCATTTTATCGTAAATAATGTTGATTCAAATGGAAATAAAGGAACCATTACTCTTCGGGTGCAAAATACGATTCCCAATGCTTTTGGCGGAGCCACTGGCTTGAATATAGGTTCAGGTACGACAACGATCCACAGCGATCTCGATATTCAAACGAAGGCAGATTATCTGACACAAGGTGTGCAGGTCGGGGGGAATGGCACGCTCATTATTGATGGCAATGTGAAAATGCGTAAAGACGACGCAGAAAATCCCTGGGGCGTGGTGACAAATAATGTACATGGTAATTATGGTCCTGGCGGCTATGTGACCAACGATGGTTTGGGCTATACCGGCGCCAGATGGCAGCCATCCGGTTTTTATGTAGGAGAATCTCGCGGTAATATCACAGTCGATGGCGATGTAGACATTGCTATCCGAGGTACAGCGGTATTGACAAATACCTATAACGGTGCGGATGTGGATCCATATGATTTGTCCACAATCACACTGAATGGCTCATCTATCCGCATTGTGACACCGGATGATGAAAGAAAGTCGGATGGCAGCTTTAAAGAGGCGTACTACTCACTAGCAAGCTTCGGTGGTACAGTCAATGTGAATGTAAAAAATGGTGAGGCACAGAACGGTAATGTGTATATGATCGGTAATGTGATCGCCTCCAAACGTTCTGCAGGGACTAGTGCCAGTGATGTATATCAGGACGGCCGTATCAATGTAGCACTGACGACAAAAGATTCTTACTGGAAAGGCGTTGTAGATAACTTCAGCAAAGAGCAGGCAGGTGAGGTCAATGTATGGCTGCAGAATGGTGCCAAGTGGCAGCATGAAGCCGCTTCCCGCACCAATGGCATGGATGCTGCCAATATGCCAAACTACAGCAGACCGAATTATGGGCTCTATGATCATGTATCATATATTCATCATTTCTATGGGGGAACGTCCAGTGACAAGACTGGCTACCTGACGCAGAATCATGAGTCACAGATTCATATTGATAACTATAGCGGTTATGCCACTGTCATTTATCAGCATAATGGAAGCGGCATGGAAAAGACAGATTACATCGGCGGGGATACCACGATCGTGCATGCTGTCACCGGTTCTAATATCACGCTTGCGACGGGAAATAACGGGGTCGATATCAATGATAGCAATGCCGTTGCCAAAGTGCTGAATGCCTTGGCGAGCAAACTCATTTATTCGAATTATCGGAATGGGGAATCCAACCTGTCAGGGACTGTTATCATTGCTTCCGGATTGACGGCATCGAGCGTAAAGGCCGATGTCAGCGGTATGATTACCTTTGATAAAAAAACTGGCGCAGGTACCTATGTAAAGCCCCAAGAAGGCGAGCAGAATACGAATCGCATTCAGGGAGGGATCACGGGAACAACTGCCGACAACGCCTACATCGATGCCAATATCCGCAAGGATGATGGTACTTACAAGTTCACGTTGTCTCCGACTACGATTACTGTAGAGAATGGCACAGCCATTGCAGCCAAAGACAATGTGAATATTGATGCCAAAGATACGACGTTGCAGCTGAATGCCAAAACGGGGATTGAGACCAATGGCCATGCGGTGTCCATTGATGCGAAAAAATTGGCTGTCGGGGTAGAAACGAATCATGTAGAAAATGGCATTCTGGCGAATGGTGGAAGCGTCACGATAGCGGGCGATGTCGATGTACTGGCAGACAAGGAAGCCATTCATGCAGAAAATGGAGGCAAGATCATTCTTGGAAGCGGCACCATCAAAGGTCAGATCATTAGTGATGGCAGCCAGGTTTTCATCAATCAAGATCAAAAGGCATCCTCTGTCACAGGCGATCTGGCAGTAGCAAATGCCGGTACTATTGATGTTACCGTTGCAGGAAATGGAAACACACTGACTGGGAATATCATTAAACTGCCGACAGAGGGGATCTCACTCATGGCTCTTGGAGATGATGGTAAAGTCGATCTCACTGTGACAGATAAAGCGACTTGGAAAGGCGGCCAGAACAATGCCGATGCTGCAGTCCATCTGAAGTTGGACGGTGGCTCTTGGATAAATACCAGCACAGGGGAAGCGGTGCTTGATAGTCTGTCTGGCAGTAAGACACTAAAAACCATCCAGTATGTGGATCCATCAGACAACAGCTCGAAAGAAATCCCCGTGAATGGCTTCATTTCTATGGGTGAGAATGCTGGCAGGCTGACCATCAATAACTACAGCGGCACGCACATCATCAGCTACGCACATGATAATCATGGAACCGACGTCAATGACTACAAGGGCGGAGATACCCATATCAAAGCGGCAGAGAGAGGATCCATGGTCATCGCGGCTACAGACAGCAAAGGCATCCAGACGAGCAGTCAGGACGCTGTAGAGAATGCATTCCGTGCGCTGGCGCAGAAATTCTACTACGAAGGCGGGGATAGCAATCTCACAGGGAAGACGCTTATCGCTTCCGGGCTGACATCTTCCAGCCTGTCCCGCTTCATGGGGGATATGACTTTCGATACTGCACAGGATGGAAAAGGGCAATATAACGGACATCTGATCAATATCAGCGGTGATTTTGAGACCGCTATCATGAAAGGGGCAAGGGCTGCGATTACCAGCTCTCTCATGTCGTGGCGTGCGAATGCCGATGACCTCATCTATCGAGGTGACCTCCTGCGCCGGCACATGGAAGAAGACGGTCTCTGGGCACGTACCTATGGAGGAAAAGATAGCTATGATGCGACAGGGATCGACATCACAAACCAGTACTGGGGTGTGCAGGTCGGCTATGACAAGGTCTATCCGGAAGGTATGATCGCCGGAGCGGCCATCGATTATCAGACTGGTGATTCCAATTACCTCTATCGGGATGAAGACTTTGGCAGCGTGACTGGGAATACTGGTAAGTCGAAAGTGTATAGTATCGGGTTCTATGGCTCTAAAGACCTAGGAAATCAGGATCACTTCGATCTGACGGTCAAGGCTGGCAGTGTAGGAAATGACTTCACAGTCTATAACGGTATCGGCAATGAACTGAAAGGAAACTACAGAAATCGTGCTTATAGCATTTCTTCTCGGTATGGAAAGAGATTCGGCAGCGACAAGAAATATATTGAACCACAGCTGCAGATGACGTGGTCTCATGTCGATGCCAATCGCTTTACAGCACATAGCGGAGAGGAAGAACTGCAGATCGGGCAGGGTAGTTTTGACAGTGTGGTAGGACGTATCGGAGTCGAAGCTGGCAGAAATGGAAAGTACGGTACGTTCTATGGGAAGCTCGATCTGGCACATGAGTTTAATGGCGCTGTTCGCGGGACTTACTATGCCGATGATGGCGGATCGAAGCAGACTGAGGTATCTATGAAGGATACCTGGATCGAAGCCACCATGGGGACCACACTTCAGCTTGGTGAGAACGGGACAGCTTACTTTGATGTATCGCGCACCTTCGGTGGTGAATATGAGCAGGAATGGAAAGTCAACGGCGGCGTCCGCTTTGCAGTAGGAAGCGGCGTGACACCGGGGGCAAAAGAGAAAAAAGTGATGCTGCAAAAGACGCTGGAAGCAGCCAAAGATGAGAGTAAAGGCAATCAAGGGACTGCGACTACTGCGGCGGCAGAGACAGCACCTTTGAAAAAGATAAACCTGGTATCGAATACCGCTGTTACAACAAAGACAGCTGCCAAGAGTACTGAAGAAAACACAGCATCAAGAAAGACGCCGTATGAAGAGCCTTCTGTAGAAACGTACAGCTCAGCTTCCGTTTCCTATGAGGGAGAGCATGATGGCACGCCGGTCTTTACATTAGGACCGGTGGTCGTCACGGCGAATCGTGTACCGCAGCCGATTTTGGAAGCAAAAGCAGACCTCAGTATCGTTTCTCGAAAAGAAATCGAAGAAATGCATATTGATACCATCGAGTCTGCTCTTCGGACGGTTCCTGGTGTCCAGTTCCTGAATTACGGTGCCAATGGCGTGAATGCGAATCTTTCTGGTATCCGTATCAATGGCAGCTCGGATGTAGTCATCCTTGTCGATGGCGTGCGAGTCACCGCCATGCAGGGCCCGGGAAACAGTGGTTATATGTACGCTTCGCTTCTGAATAATATGGATAATATCGATCATATCGAGATCCTGAAAGGAGCGGCTGGTGTGACATATGGCAGCGGGGCTAAAGGCGGTGTCATCAATATCATCACCAGAAAGATCGACCAGACGGCATCTACTATCGATATCGGTCGAGGCAGCTTCGGGAAAGAAATCTATAACCTGAACACACAGGGGCGCAAAGGAAAGCTGGGATACAACGTTTATTCTGACAGATCCATCATCGGAAGTACAAAAGATGGGGCCGGAAAGCTGTGGGAAGGGCATACCAATACCAGAAGCTCCGGTGCAAAGATTTCGTATGACTTCAATGCGAACCATTCCGTTACGCTTAACTATGATGAAACACACACCCATTACAACGGTCAGGATTATATCTATATCGGACCATACAATGGCTTTTATCGTTCCAAAATGTGGTCACTCACCGATGACTGGAAATTATCGGATCTTTGGCAGAACAGCCTGACATATAGAAGAAGCGAGGTGCAGGACTCTTATAACAAGCCGCTGGGAGAAGGCGATATACATGGGACTATTGGTAGTCCATATACAGCGGCTTCCAGCTACAAGTACACCTTCTTCTCGGATGCGCTGCATTATCAGAGCGGGAAACACAGCCTCGTCTTCGGTGTCGACTATACAAAGGCGAAAGGCGGTTCTTCTAATACGGGGACCGGACGCACCACTTCTGATAAATGGCTCAAGAGTACATCTTACTATATGCAGGATGACTGGGAAATCCTGCCGAAACTGACACTGTCAGGCGGTATCCGTTGGGATCGTCCGGAATCGGCAGCGGGACTTAGCCAGATGAAGAATCATCGCTCAGAAAGCTATAAACTCAGTTGGGATATGACCGAGAAGGATACCATCTATGCAGGTCGCAGTGATTTCTATATCTTGCCGGGGATGGATCAGCTCTTTGATCCGAAATATGGTAATCAATCTTTGGAAGCTTCGTATGGCAGGACGACCAGTATCGGTTACAACAGAAAATTCAGTGATCGCAGCTACCTGACCTTGAATTGGTTCGAGACTGAAACAGAAGTAGGTATCGGATACAAGAGCAATGATGATACGGAAGATAATACCTTTGTCAATTATAATAACGGAATTTCCCGTGGTTGGAATGCAGAGTATCATGTGCAGCTGAATGAGAACTGGTCGGCTCGTCTGGGTTGGTCGCATCTTTTCTATGACGATGGTGGAACATATGACTTGGGTTACGCACCGAAAGATAAAGCCACATTCGGCATCAATTACAGCAAAGACAAATTCAGTGCTGCATTGGATGGCTTCTACTTCATCAGAGATACAAGAAATGTCAAAGTGCCGAAAGCTTGGCCTTCCGATAAATACGCTATCTTCAATCTGGCCCTGAATTACGCGGCGAACAAGGAGACGACCTTCTACCTTAAAGTGGATAACCTTTTCAATAAGCTGTGGGCAGACCGCACCAATGTCATCTGGCAGGGTGGCCCCGAGTCCTGGTACTCCATGCCGGGGAGAAGCTTGACCATGGGCATGAAGCTCAGATTCTAGTCTGTTTTCAGGAAGGGATTGCAAATCATAACAAGCTTTATTTCAGTCCCTTCCTTTCTTCATATTTTCATAAAGACGAGGGAAATGGGATCCTTCTTCGTCTTTGGTAGCAAAAAGGAGGAGCAAAGAAGTTTCTTTTTAGAGATTCTATTTTGATAGATAGGAGATATGTCATGAAATTATGGAATAAAAGGAAATATGCATGGCTGACGATGGCTGTGATGACCGCTCTCTTCAGCGGGACGACTGCGATGGCGCAGACGACCTATGATCAGCAGATCAATGAAGATCTGGAGAACAATCGTACCTATTGGGATAATAATGGGGTACGCACTGATGCGACCTATGCATTCAAGGATGATACGCAGCTTTCCGTCAAGTCCTCGGCCGTGAATACTGCGGGTCAAGGTTACTATACGACGGCAGCCGCTATTTTTGCCAATGGCAGCGATACGACGATCGATATGGGGAAGCACCATCTGAGTGCAGGGCTCACCGTCAATAATACAGCTCCTAAAAAAGTCGCCGCTTTGGGTGTGTACAACGGAAAGATCACCATCAAAAATGCGGCTGGAATAGACCTGTCATTACAAAATCCCTATGCGGATGATATTGACGGGTATGGGATCTACGTTAAACCGACATACTCAGGCAGTACCGAAACAGGCCTGGTGATCGAGAATGGGGATACAACCGCTGATGCAGTTTCCTTCCACAACAGCCAGAATTCTACAGGGATCTATGCGGAAAATGGGGATAAAACTGCCAGCATCCGTATCAAAGGTCTCGTAGATATTGATGTGTCCGGCGGTTCTGCAGCAAAGGGCATCGTTGTCAAAGATTCGGATTACAATAAGGATGACAAAACTACAGTTTCTATCGGTGGCGGCAAGATCAAGGCATCTGGCTTGGCAGCTGAGATTTCTTCGGGCGAGCTGGACATCAATGCTTCTTTGAAAGATGGAGTCCTTACCGCGGCGGAAGGGAATCATGATGTTCAGATTGATGGAAATATCATAGTGCAGAAAAATGGGATGCGCGCACAAAAACATGGCACCTTGGCACTGGCGCTGAATACCAGGGATTCTTATCTGAATGGGTCCATCACGCAGGGGATGGGAAGCGGAGACGCCTATGTCCTTATGAGCCATGGCGCCAGCTGGAAGAGCGGCAGCTCAGGGAGCAGCCTGCAGTCTTTTGCGGGCGGCAGCACTGAGGCGGAGAAAGGCTATATTTTCCGCAACGCAGGCGGCGATCTGAACCTTGGGCATTATAGCGGATTCATGACAGTCTTCTATGATCACAGCGGGGATGGTACAGATGCGTCCTCGTACGTGGGCGGAGATACTGTCATTACCAATGCCGCCAAAGGCGCAGGCATTACTCTTCTGACCGACAAGGTGGATGTGGATAATAAGGATACCCTCGCCAAAGCACTGAATGCTTTGGCATCCAAGTTGGTTTACAGTGCATATAAGCAGGGCGAAAACAATCTGGCAGGCAAAGTGGGTGTGGCAGAAGGTCTCACTGCGTCTTCCAAGACACTCGCGTTGGAAGACATCACGTTTACCGATAAAGGCCGCGGTTCGTATGAAAAGAATCCGCAGACCGTAACCGAGTTTACCACAACGATCACCGGTGTGGCGTCATCCGATACTGCGTATGCAGAGGGAGGCGTTCTGGTGGATGGCAGCTACCAGTTTAAAAAAGACAGCACGATCACGACGACAGGTGCAGCGATCCAAGCGAAGAAGGATCTGACGGTGACGTCGGGCAAGGCACTTGCTCTTCACGCATCGGCAGCCAGCGGAAGCGTTGCAGGGATTTCGCAGGAAAAAGACGCAGCAGGAAAGGTCAGCATTTCCGCATCCAAGCTGACGATCAATGCATCGACGACGGATGACTACGGCATAGCAAGTGGTGTATCCGTCAAGAGAAATACTGAAAACGCCAAAAATGAACTGTCCGTCAAAGGTGATATGGATATCCATGCGGTCAACAAAAAAGAGAAGGCTGGCTCTGCTAATGGGATCTATGCGGAAGGGAACAGCAAGATCATCATCAATGGCAATGTGAAAACGTTGGCAGAAGGTGCAGGCAGCGAATGGGGATACACCTATGTCAATGGCATTTACGCGAAAGGTACTGCGCCGTCGCTGTATTATAAGCGCGCAGGAGCCGGTGCCGAAGTAGTCGTTAATGGAGATGTAGACATCAGCGGCAATGGCAACGGACTTCTGGCTGTTCTGAGTGATTCTACAGTAACGGTCAATGGCGGCGGAAAGATCTCTGTCAACAAGGATAATAAACTGGGATCGGCGGCTATCCGTGCAGAAGAAGGCACGGTCAACATGAATGTCAAGCTGGATGAGAGCGGCCATGTCACCTCTACTGCTGGACATGATGTGCAGATCGAGGGCAACGTGGCAGCTACCGTAGGAAGCGCCGTAAGTGCATCTGATACCAAGGGTCTTGTGACAAAGGTCAACCTGGGACTGGATACCGCTTCCTCCACACTGACAGGCGCTATTTACAATGCATTCGGCACAGAAGGAACAAATAAGAATGCTTATGGAAATACGCTTAAATATACCTTCAAAGGGGAGACAAATCTTTGGCTGTCCAATGGAGCCGTGTGGAACAATGAACTGCATGGCAATGTAGAGAGCAAGTACCAATTCACAGGCAGTCATGTGACGAAGCTGACTGGCGGCAGCGATGCGGCACACGCAGGCAACATCTTCCAAAACGATGCGAAGAATATCACCATCGACAACTACAGCGGCAATACCAACATCTTCTATGCACACACTGGCAACGGCGAAGCAGCTAGCAACTACGCAGCAGGCGACACCATTATCAAGAGTGCAGCTGCCGGTTCCCAGATTTCCCTCATCACTGGGAATACCGATGTGGCGATGGGCAATAAGGAAAGCGTTCTGCGTGTCCTGAATGCTCTGGCTGGCAAGCTGACCTACAGCGCGTATGCAAGCGGCGAGAATGACCTGACCGGATATGTGAAGATCGCAGAAGGCTTGACGGCATCCAGCAATGCACTGAAAACGGGATATATTGCTTTTGATGAAAATGGCAAAGGCACCTGTGGCAAGCTGCTGGAAAAGACTGCTTTCACCACGACACTGACGGGAAATAGTAAAAATGACAGCGAGTACGAAGACAACATCGCTGATGATGGCAGTTACACATTTACCAAAGACTCTGCTATCAGCATTCCGGAAGTCTCTAAAGGGGATACTAAAGCCATCAATGTTCAGAAAGGCCTTACCATCAATGCCAAGGGGGTAGAGCTGAGCTTGACTACATCGGCAAAAGGGAATGCATCTGCCTATGGATTCTTCCAAGATGTAGGAAATGATGAGACTGGTACAGCGAAGTCTTCCACCGTTACGGTTGGAAAATTGAAAACGAACATTTCTGGAGAAGTCGCTGCTTACAGCGGGCATCTTTCCTCCATCTACCTCAATGGCGGAAAGGTAGGCACGCGCAGCCAGCTGACCATCAATGGAAATATGGATGTAACAACGAAAAATACGAACGGCGAAGCGATCGGCGTATGTGCTCGTGGCGATGCAGACCTGACCATCAATGGGAATCTCAAGGCCAATGTGAATGGTCAGCAGACGACAACGTATTATGGCGTATCCGGTGTATATGCGACGGCTCCTTATGGAGGCGGTAAGCATGGCGGCCAGATCGTCATCAATGGAGATGTCGATCTGAGCGGGAAAGGCAATGGGCTCTTCACCAATATCGGGGATGCCCGCATCACGGTCAATGGCGGCGGCAAGATCGTCGTAGATAAAGAAAACAATACGGAAGGCTACTGCGCGATCCGTGCCGAAGATGGTCGCGTCAATATGAATATGAAGCTGGATGCCAAGGGCGATGCCATGGCAAGTGCCGGACACAAAGTAAATATCCAGGGGAATGTGGCAGCTACCGCAGGTGCCATCAATGGCCAGTTTTATCCGGAAGGGATGCTGACACAGGTGAATCTGGGGCTGGATACAGCTGATTCTACGCTGGAAGGGCTCGTCTATGATGATTTCGGCGATGGTAAGAAGAACGGAGGAACCACGGTATTCCATGGAGAAGCCAATCTGTGGCTTTCAAATGGTGCATCCTGGATCAATCATGAATATGGGAAAGCTGTTGCTAGTTACTATGGACAAACGGTGGAAGGCAGTGTTGTTTCGAATTTCCATGGAGGAAAGGATGAGGCATCTACCGGATATATCCTGCAGGATGATATCAATGATCTGACGTTCAAAACATATGATGGTTACAGTACCATTTTCTACAAGCATTCCGGGGATGGGACAGGCGAAGGTGCCTATGAAGACTATGGCGATGTCGTCATCAAGCAGGCAGCTGCTGGCTCTCACGTGACATTGGTGACAGATAATACAGGTATCCATACAGAGAACAGGGAAGTCCTTGACAAAGCACTGAACGAACTGGCGAAAAAACTGGTGTATAGTGCATATGTACAGGGAGAGACCCATCTGAGCGGAAAGGTAGAAATCGCCTCGGGTCTGACAGCTTCTTCGATGGGAAAGGTTTTCAAGTCCGGCGATATCTCTTTCAATAAAGAAGATGGCCGTGGTTTCTATGATATCCCGAATGTACAGCTGAAGACAGACTTCACGACAGCGATCACCGGAAACTTAGCTGGCGATACAGAGTATAGTGATGCATATGTGACGACGGATGATGCTTATTCCTTCAGCAAAGACAGCAAGATCACGACGACAGGTGCAGCGATCCTCGCGAAGAAGGGTCTGACGGTGAAATCGGGCAAGGCACTTACACTTCACGCATCGGCTGCCAGCGGAAGCGTTGCAGGGATTTCGCAGGAAATGGACGCAGCAGGAAAAGTCAGCATTACAGCATCCAAGCTGACAATCAATGCATCGACGACGGATGAATGGGGAGCGGCAAATGGTGTATCCGTCAAGAGAAATACTGAAACCGCCAAAAACGAACTGTCTATCAGAGGAGATATGGATGTCCATGCGGTAAACCAGAAGGAGAAAGCTGGCTCTGCTAATGGTATTTATGCAGAAGGTAACAGTAAGATTACCATTGATGGCAATGTGAAAACGTTGGCAGAAGGTGCAGGCTCTGAATGGGGATACACCTATGTCAATGGCATTTATGCGAAAGGCACTGCGCCGTCGCCGTATTATAAGCGTGCAGGAGCCGCTGCTGAAGTAGTCGTTAATGGTAACGTAGACATCAGCGGCAATGGCAACGGACTTCTGGCTGTTCTGAGTGATTCTACAGTAACGGTCAATGGCGGCGGAAAGATCTCTGTCAACAAGGATAATAAACTGGGATCGGCGGCTATCCGTGCAGAAGAAGGCACGGTCAACATGAATGTCAAGCTGGATGAGAGCGGCCATGTCACCTCTACTGCTGGACATGATGTGCAGATCGAGGGCAACGTGGCAGCTACCGTAGGAAGCGCCGTAAGTGCATCTGATACCAAGGGTCTTGTGACAAAGGTCAACCTGGGACTGGATACCGCTTCCTCCACACTGACAGGCGCTATTTACAATGCATTCGGCACAGAAGGAACAAATAAGAATGCTTATGGAAATACGCTTAAATATACCTTTAAAGGCGAGACGAATCTTTGGCTGTCCAATGGAGCCGTATGGAACAATGAACTGTATGGCAATGTAGAAAGCAACTACAAATTCATAGGCAGTCTCGTAAGCAATCTCCACGGCGGCGAGAGCGAAGAGAAAGCGGGCAACATCTTCCAGAAAGATGCCAATAGCCTGACCATCGACAATTACAGCGGATATGCGAATATCTACTACGCGCATGAAGGAAATGGCGAAGCGGCAGAGAACTACAAAGCGGGCGACACTATCATCACCAAGGCAGCCGCTGGTTCCCAGATCTCCCTCATCACCGACAACACCGGTATCGCGATGGATAATGAGTACAGCGTAGCCAATGTCCTGAATGCGCTGGCAGGAAAGCTTACCTACAGCGCCTATGCAACAGGCGAGAAGAACCTCACCGGCTATGTGAAGATCGCCGACGGACTCACCGCATCGAGCAAAGCCCTGCAGACCGGAAACATCGCCTTCAGCGATAAAGATGGCAAAGGCAGCCTGGCAGAAGGGACAGTCAAACCTGGGGTCACCTATCCGGAAGAACAGGTGAAAGACTCCTATACGCAGGCCATCACCGGAATCACGAAGGATGACTATATCTACAAGCAGAACGGCGTCTTGAAGGAAGAAGGCAAGTATACCTTCACCAAGGATCCGACAAAGATCACGGTAGAAGAAGGCTCCGCTATCGATGCCAAGGCGGATATCACCATCGATACCAGCAAAGCGAAACTGGAACTCTCCGGCAAAGACGCCGGCATCAAGGCAGATGGTCATCAGGTATCCATCAAGGGCAGTACCGTGATCACCGGCAAAGACGCGATCTCCGCTTCCAATGGCGGCAAAGTCACGCTGGAAGGTATGACAGAGATCACCGGCAAGGGTGGCAGAGCGATTTCCATCACCGGTAAAGACAGCAAGGTCGCTATCACAGGCAATGCAGCCGCTTCAATCACGGGCGCTGTCTACGTCGCAGGCGGAAACCTTACTGTAAATACCGGGGCCACCACCACCATGACGGGCGATGTACTCGTCGATGGCGGCAAGGCTGACATCACACTCAGAGACAAGGCTTCCACCCTGACAGGCAATCTGTCTGTCAGCAATGGCGGTCAGCTGACACTCAATGTCACCAATGGAGCCAAGGCGACAGGTAGCTATGCAGCAAGCAATGGCACCCTCACCATGAACGTCAAGGATGGCGGCTACTGGATCCTGAAAGATGCAGCAAGCACCACCAGCCTGTATGCGATCCGCCTGGCTGATGCAGCAGATCATACGAACGCACCTGCAACAGGAACCCTCAACGTCAATGGCGGCAGAGATAAAGCACACACTGGCTACATCGACATGACAGAGAGAACCCAGAACCTCGATATTGCAAACTTCAGCGGACATGAAACCATTATCATGGCGCATAAAGACGACGGCACCTTCACCAGCGGCAACGTGAACATTGCCAAAGCAGCTAGCGGCTCCGGACTGACGCTTTACACCGCAAACAATGGCATCGACATGACGAATAAAGAAAAAGTCACCGATACCCTGAAAGCATTGGCCAAGAAAGCATTCTATGCAGAGGGCAATGATGCGGGTAACGGCAAGAATCTGACGGGTGAAGTCAAGATCGGCGAAGGTCTCACCGCCTCCAGCGCCAAGACCGGACTGATGAACTTCGCAGAGAAACAGGGACAGCTGGTCGACGGCAGCATCCAGCGGGAACCGACCATCGAAGCAGGCGACTACGAGACCTTCGTCATGAAGGGAGTCAGAAGCGCAGCGACCACCTCTTTCCACAGCTGGCGTGACAACATGCAGGACACCTACACCGGAGCAGACCTCGCTGATGAAGACGGCATCTTTGCCAAAGCCCTTGGCGGCAAGACCTCCTCGGATGTGAGCGGACTCAAAGACAGCAACAGCTACTGGGGCGCACAGGTCGGCTACGACAAAGCCCTTGCAGGCGGCTGGCACACCGGGTTCGCCTTCGACTACCGTGATGGTGACAGCGACTATCTCCTGGGCGGCAAAGGCGACAACAAACTCTACAGCTTCGGCGTCTACGGCGTGAAGAAGATGGAAGACGGTAGCTACTTCAGAGTGGCAGCCAAAGCCGGCCGTGTAGAAAACGAATACGACGTCTATACCGAACTCAGAAACAAGCTGCATGCAGACTACAAAGCCAATGCCTATGGCCTCACCGCAGAATACGGGAAGACCTTCGGCAGCGAGATGAGCTACATCACCCCGAAAGTACAGCTCACCTGGTCGCGTGTAGGAAGCAAGGACTACACCGGCAGTGCAAACAATGGCGCAATCATGAACATCTATCAGGACAGCTACGACAGCCTTGTCGGCCGCCTCGGCTTCGAAGCGGGCATGAAGAAAGCCCATGGCAGTCTCCATGCAGGCCTCTACCTGGCGCATGAATTCAATGGAGACATCGACACCCGCTACTTTGCCAAAGACGGCGGATGGAAATCCACCTCCTTTGACGGAGAAGACACCTGGGCAGAACTGGTGCTCGGCGGAGAATACCGCGTAGGCAGAAACACACAGCTCTATGCAGACTTTGCAAGAGATCTGGGCGGCGACTTCCAGAGAAAGTGGAAGCTGAATGCCGGCATCCGCCTCAGATTCTGATAGGCTTTTCGAATCGGCAGTGGATCATTAACGGGCCCGGTACCGGTTTCATCCGATGATCCTGTAAGAAAGGGAACGGACAAAAAAGCTTCTGCAAAACATAGATGGGTACGATCCCCTGTTTTGCGGAAGCTTTTCGTCTGTGTAAAAGGAGGCAGATAGATTGGGAAAAATGGAGAGAATCATTATTATCCCTTGACCGTATGATAATCATACGGATTAGAATGAAAATAATCAAATAAAAGGAACAGAAGTCTATAGGACTGCGTGCGGGAAATCTGGTGAAAATCCGGAGCTGTCTTGCAACCGTGTGGGGAGAAGATCCATGGTAAGCCTTTCTCAGAGGCATGGATCTTTGAAGAACTGAGTCGGGGTGCCGCCTGTTTGCTGAAGGAGTCTTTACCTGCAAGTCAGAGGTGAGATAGTTTTTCTATCTACTTTTGTCGTGCAGGTTTTTATTTTGAGAAAAGGAGAAAGTGATATGAGGAATCACAACCATTACAAAAGGAATTTACTGAGTGCGGCGGTCTTGACATTACTGCTTGGTGGGCAAGCGATGGGGGCGAATTTTACAACGACATTGACGGGAGATGCGGAAAAGGATAAAGAATATGCCAATGTATATATGGATTTTGCCGATAGCTATATGTTTGATGGGAAGGATACAATCACGGTGTCTGGGGCATCTGCCATTAAGGCATCAAAAGATTTGAACATCGATTCACCAGGGGATCTGACGCTGATCACAGATACAGGCTATACCTATGGCATCGACCAGGGGAATGCGGATAAAGTCAATATTTCTTTGAATAAGAAGACGCTGACTATCCAGTCTAGGGCGGAAGGGCGCACGGAAGGCATTCATATGAATAAAGCTTCTGGTAAACGGCAGACGATGAATATCAAAGGGAATGTGGATATCACATCTGTCAATACTGTCGGCGGTTATGCGCTGGGAGCCTTTGCTAATGGGCTTGCAGATCTTCATGTCACAGGAAACTTCAAAGCTCATGTGGATGGACAGAATGTGGATGCCGGGGGCGGTCCTCTGTCCGCATCTGCTGTGTATGCGTCGGGGCTGATGTCGGGAAAAGAAGGAGCTGCGCAGGTAGTCATTGATGGGGATCTTGACCTGTCCGGGAATGCCAATGGCTTGACAGCAAATATAGGTGGTGCCAGCATAGAGGTCAATGGCGGTCGTATCGAGATGAATCAGGACAATACGCTGGGATTTGCGGCTCTTCGGGCATCGAATGGTATGATTTCTCTGAATACAAAATCATCGAATGGTGAGGTCGTGTCCGCAGGAAACAAGGTAGAGATCAGAGGCAATGTAGTCGCCAGCACATCTGCGGTGAATCAAGCAGATACTTATGGCACATCGACAAGTATCCGGCTGGGGCTGGATACGGAGGATTCCTCTCTGGAAGGCGTCATATATAATGCCTTTGGTGATGGAGTCAAAGCAGGAAATCTGACATTCACCGGAGAAACGAATCTGTGGCTTTCTAATGGTGCAGCATGGAAGAATCATGCCTATGGGAAAATTACGCAGTCTGACTACGGAAATGGTGGAAATGCTTTCCTCGGCTCGGTTGTCACGAATTTCCATGGCGGTAAGACCAAGGAGACAGCAGGTCATATTTTCCAGCTCGATGAGAATGATCTCACCATTGGCAATTACAGCGGCTTTACGAATATTTATTTTGCCCATAATAATGATGGCTCATCTATCGATGACTATGATGTAGGCGATGTGATCATCCAGAAGGCAGCAGCAGGTTCTTCTGTCACGTTGATCACGGATCAGACAGGCCTGGCAGACGGCTTCGATGATGCCAAAGCATTGCAGGTATTACAGGCTCTTGCGGGAAAGCTTACTTACGGTGCGTCTGCGACGGATCAGAATCTGGTTGGTTCGGTCCAGATTGCTTCGGGATTGACAGCCGGTGCAAAGACATTGAAAAGTGGTGCGGTTTCTTTTGGGACGGATGGGAAAGGAAATTGTGTGAAGCTCGATGGTGCGGATACTCCGGGTGTACCGGGGAAACCATCTAAAACGGAGTTTTCATTTGCCATCACGGGGGATACGGCTGCGGATACAGAGTATGCAGGAAATATTAAAGAAGGTAAGTACATTTTTGATGCAGATACGACCGTCACCGCGACCGGTATTTCCGCAGCAGCGATCACGAAAGCGAGCACGATTGATGCAGGAGGCCATACTCTGACGTTGACCGCAAAGGGGGGAGATTATTCAAAGTCTACCCCAGTGCTGCAGGTGTCTGCTACTGGTACGACTACCATCACGGCAGGAACAGTGAAAGTGGATGGTACGGCCTATACCAATTGGACTTATGATCGAGATGGTGTGGTAACATCCAATGGTGCCAAGCTCGATGTGAATGGGAATATGATAGTCAATGCTTCTAATGCAACTTTTGATGACAAGACGTATGTCATGAAGGCAGAGGGCAAGAGTGAAATCCATGTGAAAGGGGACCTCAGTGCATCTACCGGAGAGTCTTTTGCCTCCGTGTATGGCTTGTATGCGGCAGATACAGCAGTTTCTGGTGGCGCTGCCGCAAAGATATCTGTAGATGGTAAAGTGGATATCCATACCACGGGCAATGCAGTGACAGCATATCGCAATGGTTCTTCTGTCGCTCTGGGTGGGGGCACCATCATGACCGATCAGAATCAGGCAAGCAGCAAGGAACATTATGCTCTGGTATCTGATGGTGGCCATATTTCCGTCAACATGAATGAGGGGAAAAATGGCACTGGCACTATAAAAACGGTGATCCATGGAAACCTGAAAGCTGTCGGCGAAAAGGCATTTGAAAATTATGATTTTGACGGAATGGATAGTATTATCGACATAGGGCTGTCCGGAAAAGATTCCTCTTGGACGGGGGTCTCATATGCCAAAGACTTGGGAGGTAAAAATATGCCGTTTGCCGGCGTCGTGAATCTCTATCTTTCAAACGGCGCGGCCTGGAATAACGAGGCGTGGGGCAAGACAAATGATGCATTTGACGGCAGTCATATTTCAAAACTGACAGGCGGTGATAGCCAAGCAGTGGCTGGCGTGATCTATCAGAAGGATGCGAATCCGCTCACTATCGATCACTATAGCGGGAACACGACTATCATTTATCAGGGAAGCAATAACGGTAAGTCATATGCAGCGGGAGATACCATCATCCAAGCGGCGGATAAAGGATCGTATGTGAAGCTCATCGGCGAGAATACAGGTATTGATGTATCAAGTGAGGATGCGGTCAGAGATGCTATGATGGCTTTGGCATCAAAGCTGTACTACAAAGGGTATATCGGTGAGGCTGAGAACAATCTCAAAGGACAGGTGCAGATCGCTTCAGGTCTGACGGCGAGCAGTCAGCTCTCGGAGCTGAAGGACATTGTTTTCAGTAAAGACAATGGACAGGGCGGATTGGAAAGTACATCGGAGAATGTGCCGGGTGAGCAGATCGGTACGACCTTCACGGATGCGATCACGGGAGACAGCCAGTCTTCTTATAGGAAGGCGGGCGTGCAGAAAGAGGATCTGTCGTATGTATTCTCAAAGGGGAGTACGATTCGCGTCAATCAGATGACGCGGAAAGAGAAAAATGACTCTGGATATGACGATGACTATGCGGTGAGCATGGCAGCTGTACAGACGAGCAGGAATGGAGATCGGCTTACCATCGATGCGAAAGGGCAGACGCTGAAGCTCCAAGCTGTGACGGATAAGAATACGAAGTCACCGACTGCCGAGGCGGGAATACTGACGAATCGACTCGCTCTCTACGGTATCGATAACAGTACTGCGGGAGCCAAAGCTTCTGTCACTGCGGATGCGCTGGAAATCCAGCTCGATAATACCTATAGTCGTAAAAAAGCCAATGGGAATAAAGACCTTGATCCCGGGACAGCTTTTGGTATTTTCACCAGTGGTGCGACGACGGAGATCACGGCAGCGACAAAGATCAAGGCACATGGTTTTGGGAATGTGTATGGCGTACGCGCAGAAAATGCGGGGAAAGTGACCATCCATGGGGCACTGTCCATGGAAAAGAGTGGTGATGACTGGGCGATCGATAATGTGATCAATGGGTCTACCACGTCGTCATTGAATGAAGCGACCTGGAGAGGCATCGCCGGTATCTATGCAGCGGGTGCTGGTACACAGGTCGCAGTCGATGGAAAGACAACGATCGCAGCGCATGGCTCTGGCGTGGTCGCTGTGGATGGCGGCACGGTGAATGTGGGAGAAGCGGATATCGAGATCCGGGATAATACAGATGAGGGATGGTATGCTTACCATGCGATCGGCTCTGCCCTGGGAACGGCCAATGTGGGCGGTGAAGGTAAGACGGTCAAGGTGAAAGGGAATGTCGGGCTTTTCGGCAAGCAGGGGCAGAGCTTCGGCTCTGATGCGAAGACATCCACAGTAAACCTTGTGCTGAATGGTAGCGGTTCCACCTGGACCGGCGCAGTCTATCAGCATTTCACAGAGGAAGAAAAAGCGCAAGGCTATAAGGGGAGTATGAACCTTACGCTCTCTGATGGTGCGTCTTGGACGAATGAAAAATATGGATATACTTATGGTGATAAAGGCGAAAAGTACCAGTTTGAAGGCAGCCGCGTGACAAGCTTCACGGGCGGAAGCAGTGCAGAAAAGGCTGGTAAAATCTACCAGAACGACAGCCATGCATTGACTATCGATAACTACAAGGGATTCAGCCAGATCTACTATAAGCATGATGGACTGGGAACGGAAGTTGCTGATTATAAAGCGGGCGATGTCGTAATTTCCAAAGCAGAGAAAGGTGCCTTCGTCTCATTGATCACAGAAAACAGCGGAAACGCAGCAGAAAGTGACTATGCGAAGATCCTGAATGCTTTGGCACAGAAACTGACTTATTCTGGCAATGATGGCAGCCTGAAAGGGAGCGTCACTTTGGCTTCTGGATTTACGGCTTCTTCCCAGACGCTAAAGACAGGTGATATCACCTTTACAACGTCTGGTAAAGGCTCCTATGTGGAGGGTAAACCCGCAGACAAGATAGACTTTAGCAGTGCAATCACGGGTGGTGAAGATAAAGACTGGAAAGCAAATGGCATCCAGAAGGAAGATGGCAAGTATGTCATGGATAAAGACATTACCATCACGATGGATGGAAAGGCTGGCATTGAGGCGGAGAAAGATTTTGCTATCAATGCAAAAGACCATACGCTGACCATCACCAATCAGACAAAAGCGGGCGGCATGCAGTATGGTGTGCATATTGGTACAGATGGTAACTATACGATCGAGGCTGAGAAACTGGCTATTTCCGTAGATACCACAGGCGGCAGTGCTTACTCTGCTATCGGTATCGGCCTCGGGGATATGGGCGGTAGCAGCAAAGCTCGACTTACTATCAATAGCGATGTAGATATTCGCAGCAACGGGAAAAACATGTCCTTTGGCGTCTATGCTTTGGGCGAGCAGCATCTCACCATCAACGGCAATGTGTCGATGACGGGGGCGGCAGATGACTGGGGAATCAACAATCCAGAATCGTATCCAGGGACGCTCGGGCATTATCACACGAATGGTCTCTATGCGGGCTTCGGCGCGGGGACGATCGATGTTAATGGTGAAGTAAATTTGACTGTCAAAGGCACGGGCATCCAGGCCAATGGTGGTGCGGCTATCACTGTCTCCGGCGGCGGACGCATTCAGATTGCCGAAGATAAGGTCGCGGACCAGTATGCTTTGGCGGCGGAGGCCGGTACTGTATCTTTCCATTGGAAAGATCCGGTGGTTCGAAGTGCTGATCGATCCAGCGTCCAGATGACAGGAAACGTGGGGGTACTGAACAAAGACAGCGGCACTTCGCCCAATAGTAAGGATATGCCTGCCAAGGTTCAGTTCACTCTGGATACGAAAGATTCTTTATGGAAGGGCGTGGCTTTCAACCAGTACAAGGAGCAGGGACTCGACTCCGGTACTATCCGGATGGGTCTCATGAATGGAGCGACATGGATCAACAGTGCGTATGGTATGGTGAGAGATGGCTTCAAAGGCAGCCGTATCTCTGATTTCCATGGCGGCAGCAAAGGACAAGAAGGTAATATCTATCAGCAGGACAGCCGTGATATTACCATCGATCACTACAGCGGTTCTGCCAACGTGATCTTTACGCATACGGGGGACGGCTCTTCCGCAGACAATTACAGTGTGGGAAATGTACATATCGTCCATGCGGAGGCTGATTCTCAGATCACAGCCATTACGGATTCGTCTGGTATCGACACGCATGACAATGACAGCATCGTGAAGGCACTGAATGCACTCGCTGGGAAGCTGTACTATGATAACTACGGCAAGGAAGACAATCTCAAGGGATATGTAAAGATCAGTGATGGGTTCACGCTGAGCAGTCAGACCATGAGCGTTTCTGCGGGAAGCGATACGGGGAGCACCGAGCTGCCACTGGAGCAGATGGGTGAAATCGATTGGAGCCAGAGAGATAACGGTCAGGGCAGCCTGAAAACAGGCAGCGTCACACCAGGTGTCACTCCGGCACCGAATCCACAGCCTGGGACAGGTACCGAACCACCTAAAATCATCGAAGGCGATTACGAAACCTTTGTTATGAAGGGCGTAAGAAGCGCAGTAACAACCTCTCTGCACAGCTGGCGTGACAACATGCAGGACACCTACACCGGAGCAGACCTCGCTGATGAAGACGGCATCTTTGCCAAAGCTCTTGGCGGCAAGACCTCCTCGGACGTCAGCGGACTGAAAGACAGCAACAGCTACTGGGGCGCACAGATCGGCTACGACAAAGCCCTCGCAAATGGCTGGCACACCGGCGTAGCCTTCGACTACCGTGATGGCGACAGCGACTACCTCCTTGGCGGCAAAGGCGACAACAAGCTCTACAGCTTCGGCGTCTACGGCGTGAAGAAGATGGACAATGGCAGCTACTTCAGAGTGGCAGCCAAAGCCAGCCGTGTAGAAAACGAATACGACGTCTATACCGAACTCAGGAATAAGCTGCATGCAGACTACAAAGCCAATGCCTATGGCCTCACCGCAGAATACGGGAAGACCTTCGGCAGCGAGATGAGCTACATCACCCCGAAAGTACAGCTCACCTGGTCGCGTGTAGGAAGCAAGGACTACACCGGCAGTGCAAACAATGGCGCAATCATGAACATCTATCAGGACAGCTACGACAGCCTTGTCGGCCGCCTCGGCTTCGAAGCGGGCATGAAGAAAGCCAATGGCAGCCTTCATGCAGGGCTGTACTTGGCGCATGAATTCAGTGGAGACATCGATACCCGCTACTTTGCAAAAGACGGCGGATGGAAATCCACCTCCTTTGACGGAGATGACACCTGGGCAGAACTGGTCCTCGGCGGAGAGTATCGCCTTGGCAGAAACAGCCAGCTCTATGCAGACTTTGCAAGAGATCTTGGCGGCGACTTCCAGAGAAAGTGGAAGCTGAATGCCGGCATCCGTCTCAGATTCTGATAAAGTCCTCGATTGACCGCGTGAGAACGCAAACAAAAAAGGATGAAACTAAGCGTAAGGCTTGGTTTCATCCTTTTTGTTGCCTTGAAAGCAGGCAGGAGGTAAAGATATAAGGGTAGTCCCTGACGTGTGTGGGAGAGAGGTTCGGCTGGTTCTATAGGTTCAACGGATGCGGCGTGAAAGTAATATAGCGTCGTATGTGAGACGAAGAAGATCTCATATCGTCATCTCGAGCAAAGTCTAGGGAAACGCTGACTAAATCGCAGAGTTAGATTTCATATGGATTTTTATACATAGCTTCGTCATCATCCTCCTTAAATAGCTCGCTATTCGCGTCAGATGATTCCTTGCTCTGTATAAAAATCCAAGAATGAAATCTGACAACAATTTAATCAGTGTTTCCCTGGAGATCTTTCTTGCAGGACGGTATACGGTACATGCGAGACGGTGGTATAACGCAGCAACAAGGCATCGCTGCTGTGTCCATGCATACGTGCTGATTACCGCAGTGCAGTAGAGATCCCTCGGCTACGCTCGGGATGACGATACGGGGATTCCCCTTATCCAAGGAAACACTGATTCAATCTGATAACGGATTGAATCAGTGTTTCCTTAGAAATGGCGAAACGCTATCTCGTTGACCTCAATAGAAAAGCGCGACAATCTTTGCTGGATTGTCGCGCTTTTGTGTTTGATGAAATACTATTTCACTGGATTTCTGAGTGTCCCGATGGGGTCGATGTTGATTTCTACCACATCGCCTTTATGAAGGAATTTCGGCGGGTTGAAGCCCATGCCTACGCCCTGCGGGGTGCCGGTCGCGATGACGTCGCCCGGGAGGAGAGTCATGCCGTCGGAGAGAGTCGCGATGAGTTTCGGGATGGAGAAGATGAGGTCGGTGGTGGTGCCTTCCTGACGCAGGCTGCCATTGACTTTCGTGTAGATGGTGAAGGGGAGCGGCCAGTCACCGACCATGACGGTCGGGCCCATCGGGCAGAAGGTATCGAGGCTCTTGCCGCGGAACCACTGGAGGTGCTTTTTCTGCAGGTCTCTGGCGGTGACGTCATTGATGATGGTGTAGCCATAGACGTATTTCATCGCATCTTCTTCCGCGATGTTCGCGCCTCGTTTGCCGATGATGACGCCGAGCTCGCCTTCGTAGTCGACTTCCTGGGTGACTGCGGGATGGCTGTCGATTTCCTCGTCCGGCCCGATGATGGAGGTGGTGGCTTTGGTGAAGAAGATCGGATTCTCTGGGTTCTTGGCATTGACGTTCTGATCGAATTCTTTGACGTGTGCCTGATAGTTCTTGCCCACGCAGAGGACGTTCCTTCTGGGGTAGAAGGGGGCTTCGAGACGGACGTCTGCGAGTGCGATCGGAGTGACGGCTTTGTCCTTTCCGTTCATTTCGAGCGCGTGAGCAAGGTTCAGGAGGCCTTCTTCGCCGCTTTCGATGAAATCGCCCAGCGTCTCAGCGAGGGGGATGAAGTAGGTTTCTTCAAGATCGATGGCGGGGTAAATGGAAGTGCCGTCGGCGGACAGGACGCCCCACTGGCGTTCGCCTTTGTAGTTGTAGGATACAAGTCTCTGCATAATAGACCTTCTTTCTTATAATATAGAGTGTGGACATATTATAGCATAAATACAGGAAATATGGTTGATTGGTTCATGGCCTGGATAGCGGGAGATAACAGGTTCAAGTGGTTCAACGGGTTCGATGGGTTCAAAAGGTTCAATGGGGGTGGTGCGGCGCGAAGCGCCGCGGAGTTTTAATAGCGCTTCGCGCCGTTGTCATTTCGAGCGTAGCCGAGAAATCTCTATGGCAGAACGCTCATTGCCTGATGTGAGACAACACCAAGACATCGTTTTCCCTTGGCGCATACACGCAGATTACCGCAGTGCAGTAGAGATCGAGGGCTGCGCTCGGGATGACGATACGAAAGGATGGCTGTCCCCACGTCCTTCAGACATCGCCCCTTTTATACTGCGGCGAAGCCGCCATCACAACCATGAATCTTAAACCCTGAACCCGCTCCCCTTTCCTCTAAACTTTCTCTATTTGTCCCTTGCATTCTGCTATCCCGTTTGTTATAATAGCAAAGAATTATCTATGTAGTTGAAATGAGGTGCAACAATTGAAGAAGGGACTTCATCCGGATTATCATCCAGTCGTTTTCCGCGACATCGGTGCTGACTACTCTTTCCTGACCCGTTCTACAGCAACTTCCAACCAGACTGTAAAATGGGAAGATGGCAATGAATACCCGCTGATCAATATCGATATCAGCAGCAAATCCCATCCATTCTATACAGGACAGCAGCGTTTCGGTAAGGCTCGTGGCCGTATCGAAAAGTTCAACAAACGTTACGGCAAATCCGCAGAATAAGGAACAGGGCGCAAGCCCTGTTTTTTATTGCCTTTTTTTGATATACTAGGAAAGATGTGTATGTGGGGAAATGGATATTTCAAGTATCCGTTTGAAATTTTGGCTATGGTTCAGGGTTCAGGTTGATGGGTTCAGGGCTGGGTTCCGCGTGGCTCGAGATTCTTCGACTCAGTTCCCACTGTTCTGATTACGCATGAGCAAACATACGGCATTTCACTCCGCTCAGAATGACGACGCCGCGATTTCAGTCACTAGTCACCAGTCACACCTAATCCCTAGCCACTCATCCCTATGTTCAAACTACAAACGACCAAATTTATAACAGGAGTAACCAATATGCAGATCAGCAAATTAGATGGTATGGAAGCCAGATATATGGCACTGGAAGATCAGCTGAGCGATCCTTCGGTGATCGCCGATCAGAACCGCTGGAGAGAGCTCTCGAAGGAGCATGCGGAGCTGGGAGAGATCGTTTTCAAGTATAGAGAATATAAGGAGGCACTCAAGGGGATCCAGGATGCACTGGAACTTCTGGACGATAAGTCGCAGGCCGATCTCCATGAGCTGGCGAAGGAAGAGCTGAAGGAAAATGAAGAGAGGCGGGATGCTCTGGATCTGGAAATCCATAAGATGCTGATCCCGAAGGATCCGAATGACGGGAAGAATGTCATCCTGGAAATCCGCGCAGGTACGGGCGGCGAGGAGGCGGCGCTCTTTGCATCGGATCTTCTCAAAATGTACCTGAAATTTGCAGAGCGCAAGGGCTGGAAGGCAGAGATCGCGGATGCGAATGAGACGGATCTTGGTGGGTTCAAGGAAGTCACCTGCACCATCGAAGGGAAGAATGCGTACTCGATCCTGAAATTCGAGAGCGGCGTACACCGCGTGCAGCGTATCCCTGAAACGGAGAGCCAAGGGCGTGTGCATACGTCGGCGGTCACGGTGGCTGTCCTTCCGGAGGCGGAGGATGTAGATATCGAGGTGCGCCGCGAAGACCTGCGTATCGATGTATACCGCTCTTCCGGTGCGGGCGGTCAGCACATCAATAAAACGTCTTCGGCGATCCGACTGACGCATCTTCCTACGGGCATGGTGGTCACTTGTCAGAATGAACGAAGCCAGCGTCAGAACAAAGAGAAGGCGCTGCAGATCCTGAAGTCTCGTCTCTATGACCAGGCGATGCGGGAGTCGCAGAGCAAGGAAGCGGCGGACCGCAAGAATCAGGTCGGCAGCGGCGATCGTTCGGAGCGTATCAGGACGTACAATTTCCCACAGGGCCGCGTGACAGATCACCGCATCAATATGAGTATTTACCAGCTCGATGATTTCATGAATGGGAACATGGACGCGATCCTTGACCGGCTGATGGAAGAGGATCTGGCGCGCCGCATGAAAGAAGGGGAAGCGAATGGCCGCTAATACGCTCTGGACGATCCAGCGCCTGCTCGCATGGACGATGCAGTATTTCCAGAATCACGAGATCGAGTCGCCGCGTCTGGACGCAGAGCTCTTGCTTGCGAAGGTTCTTCACAAGCAGCGGATCTTCCTCTATACGGATTTCGAAGAAATCGTGAATCCGGAGGAGCTCGCACTTTTCAAGTCTTTCATACAAAAGCGTGTGAAGGGAATTTCCACGGCGGCTATCATTGGCGAGAAAGAATTCATGGGACTCACATTTCATGTGAATGAGGATGTCCTGATTCCTCGCCCGGACACGGAGACATGGCTGGAAAAGGTCATCCAATACCATAGAAATGACGGCGCGATCGAAGTCGCGGACCTCGGGACAGGGAGCGGGGCGATCCTCCTCTCTTTCCTGTATTATTGCAAGGAAGCGAAGGGGGTCGGCATCGATATTTCTGAAAAAGCCCTCGCTGTCGCAAAAGAAAATGGGAAAGAGCTTGCAATGGAGGAGCGCGCGGCGTGGACACTCGGGGACTATATCGATGCGCTGCCTGAGGGGGTGCTGTATGATGGCATCCTTTCAAATCCTCCCTACATTCCTCGTTCCGATATCGCCCATCTTCAGGAGGAAGTGAAGCATGAGCCGATGCTTGCGCTCGATGGGGGAGAGGATGGTCTCGTTTTCTACCGCCGCCTCGCTGAGAAGGCAACTGCACATCTGAAGGAGGGCGGTTTCCTTGCCGTGGAATTCGGCATCCACCAGTGGGAAGAGATTCTTTCGCTTTTGAAGGAAACGGGCGAGTTTGAGGATTTCGAAGTCATCAAAGACTACGGCGATATCGAACGCGCGATCTATTGTAGAAAGAAGAAGCAGCATGACTGAAAAAGTAGAAGTCAATGACCTATATTATAAGGATAAAGTAAAGGCGCTCGGCCGCATCATTCGTGAGGGCGGTCTTGTGGCTTTTCCGACGGAGACGGTCTATGGTCTTGGAGGAAATGCGCTCGATGCGGGTGCGGCGAAAAAGATCTACGCTGCTAAGGGCCGTCCCTCGGATAATCCGCTCATCGTCCATGTGGCGGATCCCTCCGAAGTGGAGAAGTACGCAGCCGAGGTCAGCCCGCTCGCAAGGCGGCTGATGGATACCTTCTGGCCGGGGCCTTTGACCATTGTTTTCCCGAAGAAGGATTGCATCCCGATGGAAACATCCGGGGGACTCTCCACTATCGCCATCCGCTGCCCAAGGAGTGAGGCGACACGCGCCCTCATCCGTGCAGCCGGTGTCCCTATAGCAGGTCCGAGTGCAAATATTTCCACCCGTCCGAGCCCGACGACCGCGGACGATGTGCTGCATGATATGAATGGACGCATCGCCGCCGTCATCGATGGCGGCCCCTGTCAGATCGGCCTTGAGTCCACCGTGGTGGGCATCGAAGGGGGCGAGATCGTCATCTACCGACCCGGCGGCACGACGAAGGAAGCGCTCTCTGCCATCGCGCCGACGACGGTAGACAGCGCACTCGCCAAAGACGGCGCACATCCGAAGGCACCCGGCATGAAGTATCGCCACTATGCGCCTTCTGCGCCGCTCACCGTGTATACGGGAGAGGCGGGGAAGGTGGCAGAGGAAATCCGCTCCTTTGCGGGGAAGAGTGATAAACGATATGGATTCTTCGTCAGCGAAGAAACGGCTGCTCTTCTCCCCAAGGGACTTCCTGTTTTCGTCTGGGGACATCGGGAGGATAAAGAGAGCTTCGCGCACAATCTCTTCTCCGGCCTCCTTTATTTCAATCGCCATCCCGTCGATGCCATCATCGGCGAAGGCACAGATACCGCGGGTCTCGGACTCGCGATCATGAACCGCCTCACCAAGGCGTCCGGGTATCATATCGTGGTGGAGAAGCGGTGAGAAGCCGCCACTACAACCTTGAAGTTTGAAAGCAGGAATGAGTGGCTAGGGATTAGGGATTGGGGATTGGGAATTAGGAGTGACTAGTGACTGGTGACTGGTGACTAAATACTATCTTCGGGCATTGCCATTATTTATACTTCGCGGCGCTTCTATATTCTTATGCGCCGCACCACCATTTCGCATTTCTCATTTCTAATTTCTCATTCAAGCGAGGCTTTCAAACGCAATCAAAGGGCGCCCCGCCCCATGGGCTAACCCTGAACTCTTTTCTAAAAGGAACAACTCGCCCATTGCCGAGCTGTTCCTTTTTATGTGCCGCTGTTGTATACTGAAATGGTACAGTATTCCTATTTTCTAAGGAGGGCGAAGATTATGAAAATTGCTATGGCGAGTGATCACGGTGGGTTTGCACTCAAGGCTTCTCTTATGAAGCATCTGGACGAAGAGAAGATCGAATACATAGATTGCGGGACATACTCGGAAGAGTCCTGTGATTATCCGGATTTTGCAGAGAAGGCCTGCAAGCTGGTGCAGCAGGGTGAGGCGACGTATGCGATCCTCGTCTGCGGGACAGGCATCGGCATGTGTATCGCTGCGAACAAGATGAAGGGCATCCGTGCGGCGCTCTGCGGCGATACCTTCTCCGCACACTTCACCCGTGCGCACAATGATGCGAATGTCATGACGCTTGGCGCGCGTGTCGTCGGACCGGGGCTTGCGGAATTTATCATGGACGAATTTTTAAAGACTCCGTTCGAAGGTGGCCGCCATGCCAGAAGAATTGCAAAGATCGCTGCGATCGAAGAGGTGCAATAATGTTTGAAGACTTACAGGAACAGGCCGTAAAAGCTTTCCGTGAGCTTTGCGAAATTTCCCATTTCAGAAAAGGAAGCCTCATCGTCATCGGTGGCTCGTCGAGTGAGATCCGTGGCGGACACATCGGCAAGGATAGCTCCTATGAAGTCGGCACGGCTGTCGTGACGGCTCTGATGGAAGAAGCAGAGAAGGAGGGACTCGCTCTGGCCTTCCAGTGCTGCGAGCATCTGAATCGGGCGCTCATCATGGAGCGCAGCGAAGCAGAGAAGCGCGGCTATGAGGAAGTGACGGTCGTCCCTTGGCTGCATGCCGGCGGTGCCTTCTCGACGAATGCTTTCTATCATTTCAAGGACCCGGTCGCCGTGATGGAGATCAAGGCTGACGGGGGACTCGATATCGGGCTTACGATGATCGGGATGCACTTGAAGCGCGTAGCTGTCCCCGTCCGTCTGGCGAATAACCATATCGGAGCGGCCCTTGTGGCGGCTGCCCGCACCCGCCCGCCGCTCATTGGTGGAGAGAGAGCGCACTATGTGAGGGAAAATGACAAGTGAGAAGTGATGAGTGACTGGTGACTGGAATGCTGCTTTCAGGCATCGCCATTATTTATACTCCGCACCACTCCCGCGGAAACTTTTCGCGCGCAATCAAGGGACGGCACGCCCTATGGGCTAAACCCGAACCTTGAACCCTATTTCCTCTTTACTTCTTCCTGATTTGTGCTATACTATCCTTGTGAGTGATTTCACGAATAGCATACCTGCTCAACGGAAGGGCTTGGCCGTGTATCCTGAAGGGTACACGCTAAGCCCTTTTTCTATATCAAGTATGCATATTTCAAACCCAAAGATGCATTCGTGTGCGCCTCATGATACAATAAATCAAATGTATGCAGGAACCGAAAATGAGTGACTGGGGGATATTTGAGGCAGAGAGTGCTGCTTTAGCGAGTGGCGCTTGGTGAAATGGTGCGATGCGCCGATATTTCTCCACTCTCATTGATGAAAGTTTTGCATCATGGGGTGTATGAATCGATCCATTCGATTTCACTTTGAAAAATGAAGGGAGTTCATTTCAATGAAACACTTAAAAGAAGACAAAGCGGTTTATGAAGCCATTCAGGAAGAGCTGAACCGTCAGAGAAACAAACTGGAAATGATCGCATCTGAAAATATCGTCAGCTATGCTGTCATGGAAGCACAGGGCAGCGTCCTCACAAACAAATATGCAGAAGGCTACCCGGGCAAGAGATATTACGGCGGCTGTGAATATGTCGATGTCGTCGAACAGCTGGCAATCGATCGTGCGAAGGAGCTCTTCGGTGCGGAACATGTGAATGTACAGCCGCATTCCGGCTCGCAGGCGAACTTCGCTGTCTACTACGGTCTCTTAAAACCGGGCGACACCATGATGGGCATGAACCTCACGGATGGCGGTCATCTGTCTCACGGCAGCCCGGTCAATATTTCCGGCAATTATTTCAATGTCGTTCCTTACGGCGTCAGAAAAGAAGATGAACTTCTGGACTATGAAGCCATGGAAAAGACCGCGAAGGAAGTCCAGCCGAAGCTCATCATCGGCGGCACCAGTGCATACTCCCGCATCATCGACTTCGAACGCATCGCAGCGATCGCCCATGAAGTCGGCGCACTCTTCATGGTCGATATGGCACACTTCGCCGGTCTTGTCGCAGGCGGTGAATATCCGAGCCCGGTGCCGTGGGCAGATATCGTGACCACCACCACCCACAAGACTCTTCGCGGACCGCGCGGCGGCATCATCATGTGCAAGGAACAGTATGGCAAAGCCATCGATAAAGCGGTATTCCCGGGCATGCAGGGCGGTCCTCTCATGCATGTCATCGCAGCAAAGGCTGTCGCTTTCGGCGAAGATCTCTCCGATGATTTCAAACAGTATGCGAAACAGATCAAAAAGAATGAAAAGGTCCTCTCTGATGAGCTGCAGAAGAATGGCATCCGCGTCGTTTCCGGCGGCACCGATACCCATGTCCTCCTTGCTGATATGAAAGCTATCGGCATCACAGGCAAGGTCGCACAGACGGTTCTCGATGAGATCGGCATCACCGCAAACAGAAACACCATTCCGTTCGAGACTCTCTCTCCATTCGTCACGAGCGGCATTCGTCTCGGCTCCCCGGCTCTGACCACCAGAGGATTCAAGGAAGATGACTTCAAGGAAGTCGCAGATATCATCTCGACGGTCGTCAAAAATCCGGAGGATGCAGCAGTCAAGGCGGACTGCGCAAAGCGTGTCCATGCTCTCTGCGTGAAGTATCCGCTCTACGAAGATCTGTAATGAATACATCAAATAAAAGCCAGTCCGTATGGGCCGGCTTTTATTGTTTTTGTAAATGAACATTTTTTCGCTTTTGAGACAATGTGACATCCCTTGATTCAGCGTAAGTCCTTTTTCATGAGTATAGAAGCAGGCGGAAGGGGAAACTTTGGTGGGACACGGATGCGGTAGGGTCACTCACGGCATACTAAAAAAGCCGTCTTTGTCAGGTGCTGCTCCGTGCCGCGGATAAACTTTCCCCTTGACTTTCCCCGGCCAATCCCGTATACTATTGAAGTTGATAAATTTCTCTAACGCGTTTAGAGCACTGGCGAAACAGTGAAAGACAAACGGCATAACGGCCGATAGGTAAGGAGGTGCGAGAAATGCCGGTTCCGAAGACAAAAAGTTCTAGATCCCGTCGCGACAAGAGACGTGCAAATTGGAAACTGACTGTTCCGGGTCTTGTGGAATGCCCACAGTGCCATGCACTGAAAAAACCTCATCATGTATGCCCAGTATGCGGTTTCTATAAAGGCAAACAGATCATCACCAAGACTGTTGAAGAATAATGGTCAAAGGAAAATGCTTCTCGATAGAGAGGCATTTTTTTATTGCAGAAATGACTTCTCACTATGGCGCGATATGATACAATAGTAGGTGTTTCTCGAAGAAATAGGGTTCAGCAGGCTCTGCGGGTGAGAGCAGAAAAGGCGGCGATCATATTCACAAGGCGCCGCCGGACCTTCTTTTTATTAAAAGCTTGCAGCGCGCTTTATTTTTGCGTTGTATCGCTCTCGCGCAAAAGCAGAGCCCTATAGAAGCTGTTGAACCTGTTGGATAAACAACGACCATCAAGGAGGAAGTATGGGGAAGCATTTTTCTTTTATCCATTGTGCGGATCTGCACCTCGGAGAACCATTCGGAGGCGTGCGCCTCGGGACGAAGGGACCGTGGAACGAGCAGATCGGGAAAGCCACCTTCAAAGCCTTTGAAAAGGTGGTGGATGCGGCACTGGAAAATCGGGTAGATGCGATCTTGATTTCCGGAGATGTATATAATTCAGACCATCACAGTCTGGCGGCGCAGATGGCTTTCGGCCGGGAGTTGTATCGGGCGGCGCAGGCGGGGATCGAGGTCTTTATCGTGCATGGAAATCACGACCCGGGCGAAGCCTGGCGTGCGGATATCCCGCTGCCGGAGACGGTGCATGTTTTTTCTTCCGAAGAAGTGACCGGCATCCCGCTCATGAAGGATGGGGAAAAGGCGGCCACGATCTATGGCATCAGTTACAAGACACGCCATACGAAGGATGATCTGGTGCGCTCTTTCCATGTGAATCCGGAGGATGGATTCACCATCGGGATGCTGCACACGGAAGCCGGCGTCGATGGGAGTCCTTATGCGCCTTGCACGGTCGAGGAGCTGAAGACTGCGGGTATCGACTACTGGGCACTGGGGCATGTGCATACGAGAAAGACGCTCTCGATGAAGCCCTATATCGTCTACCCGGGCAATACGCAGGGGCTGGATATCACGGAAATCGGTCCCCGTGGCTGTTATCTGGTCGATGTGGGGGCCTATGGTACAGTGACGTTGAAGTTCATCGAGACGGATGTGATCCGTTGGATGGACATGGTCATCGATATCGCCCCTTTCTTGACCGCGGATGATCTTTTGAAAGACGTGGCACGCCGCCGCGCGGGGCTAAAGGAGCTGACCGGTAGGCCGAATATGGTGCGTCTGGTACTGACGGGGCATGGTGCGCTGCACAAAGCGATCGCGACGGAAGAGGGACGGGATTTCCTTCTGCAGTCTTTGAATGAAAAGGAGCAGTTCCGCCATCTCTTTGCTTATTTCACCCGCATCGAGGATCGGACGCGGCCATTCCTGAATCTGGCCGAGCGCCGCGAGCTTCCCGATGTGACGGGGAATTATCTGAAGGCTTTTGATGCGGTCATGGATCTTCCGTCGGAAGAAAGGGCGAAGATGCTCCGGGAGATGGCTTCTTCGCAGCCGGAGCTTTCGAAGTATAAGAATCTATTGGGCGAGGTGTCTGATGAGGCACTTCTTGCTGCTTTCCGCCGGGCGGAGGTGCTGGGAGCGGAAATGCTGACAGAGGAGGATGGACGATGAAAATCACGGATTTGCAGCTCTCAGAGTACGGCATCTATCGGGGCGCGTCCTGGCAGCCGTCGACGTCTTCGCTGAATGTGGTCATGGGAGAGAATGAGAGCGGGAAGACGACGATGCTTCGTTTCATCCGTGATATGCTCTTCGGCTATGGGCGCGGCAAGTGGCAGGGACGGAAGGGAAATATGGCATTCGTCCGTGCGGACGGGCAGGAGTATCGAGTCTTTCGTGAAGAGAAGGAGCGTTGGTTCGAGAATGCGAACCATGAGAAATTCTCCGAGGAGCTGCCGACACTCTGGTGGCACGGTCTCACACGCTCTATGTATGAGCAGATCTTCGCTGTCGGCTTAGAGGACTTGCAGGGGGCTTCCTTCCTTGCGAATGACTCCATCCGCAGCCGTTTCTTCATGCTGCAGGGCGGTGATAAGCTCGCCAGTGCCAAGAAGGATATCCAAGAGAATAAGGAAAAGCTCTTCGTGGCTTCGTCTCAGGGAAAGCGCAAGATCAATCAGCTGATGGCGGATCTGGATACGGTGAATCAGGAGCTGGATCATCTTTCTCATCAGGAAAAGGATTTCGCCGAGCTGCAGAAGAAGCAGGAGCTTTTGAAAAAGCGGATCCGTGAGCTCGAGGCTTCGCTCGCCAAGGACCAGGAAAAGGACAGAGAGCTCTCGAAGCGGTTGGGCGCCTGGGAATACTACAAGCGGGCGCGTGATATCAAGCACCAGCTGGATCTCTCCTCGCAGGTGAAGATGTTCCCTTCGAATGGCAAGGAGCAGTGGAATCAGCTCATGAACCGCATGAAGGTGATCCACGACCAGAAGGCATCGCTCCAGGAAAAGCTCGACGAGTACACGCCGAAGAAGAAGGAAGACATCATCCCATGGGCGAGAGAGGCTGAAGCACTGGAAAAACTCTACGTCGATTTGGGACAGTGGCGCCAGACCATCGTCGATGTGGAAGCATTGGAAGAGGAAAAGGAAAACTGGAAGCTCGATTTTGTGAATCTGGGCTATTCCCTGCCGCTCTGGGACCGCGCACTGCCTTTGGAGGATGCTTGCGTCCATGTGGACTGGGCAGAAGGACGGCGCCTTGCGCAGAGCGTGGGTGTCAGGGGCAATGAGCTCCATTTCTGGGAGCAAAGAGAGCCGGAGGTCGAAGCCGTCGCAGAAGAGGCGGCAGAGGGAGACATCCAGACCGAGGAGGATTTCCAGCAGATGGAGGACATGGCCTCCTCGCTCGAGCAGCTTCTCCATCAGGAAGCGGAAATCAGAGGTAAGATCGATGCTGCCTCGCAGCTCGAGGATAAGAAATTCACCTTCTGGTTCTGGCTGGGCATCCTCTCCATGGCAGGAGCAGCAGCCGGCATCGCCTCCTTCTACATGGCCATGGCAGGCACCGCGGCGCTCTATGGCGCAGCAGGCGGGCTTATGCTGGGTATTCTCTGCTTCCTATTCAATAATAAGAGCATCCACAAGAAAGGGAATGACCTTGAGAAATGGAATGATTCGCTGGCTTCTCTCGTGAACGAGAGGAAGGCGATCTCCGACAAATTCCCCGGGCAGGCGCCGGAAGACATAGATGATCTGCAGGCCTTCCAGAACCTGATGCAGAGCCGTCGCTCTGATTTCTACAAAGACCAGGCGAAGCGGCAGGCGATCTCATGGAAACGGGAAACAGTACGGAAACAGCAGCTCGCGCACCAGAAGTGGACAGAAGAAGGTAAGCTGCTCCGCGAAAAGAAGGAAAAAGCAGACAAAGACTGGGATGCCTTCCTCGCGAAAAACAAGCTCCCAAAGACCAGCGCAGAGAATCTCTCCGCTCTGCAGGAGCAGTGGCAGAAGATCTACTCCGCCGAAGGCAAGGGCAAGATCCTTGACCTGCGCTTGGAGCAGATGGATGCGCGCCTCGATGCCTACAGCCGCCGTGCAGAGAGCATCATCTCGAAGACGAAGATGCCCTACACCGTCGATTCGGACGGTATCCAGGAGCTCTACGAGGAAACGCACGCGCGCAGCCTGACATGGCAGTCCATTCAGGAAAAGAACAATCAGCACGATGCGTATCGGAAGGAAATGGATAAGCTTGATGACGGCTGGGCCTCCTGCCAGCGGGAGATGGATACCCTTCTCCATCTGGTCAATGCAAAAAATGCGGAAGAATTCGCAGAAAAGGTGAATGCCCACGAGCATCATGACCAGCTGACGAAGGAATGGGAGGCCGTGAAGCAGGATCTGCGCCTCTATGCAGGCAGCGATGAAGAATTCCAGTCCCTCTGGAACTTCCTGGAAAGCGGACAGTACGATGACTGGATGGAAACCCATCAGAACCTTGCAAAACACATCAAAGAAGAGACGGCGTCACTGGGTGAGCTCCAGAAGAATCAGGGAGCGGTGGAAAATGAGATCTTCCGTCTGGCGGGGGATAATACCATCACCGATACCCTGCAGAAAAAAGAAAAGATCGAAGCCGAGCTTGCCAATGCACTCTCCGAATGGCTGACCTACATGTACACAGAAGAAATCCTGAACCGCGCGCAGGCCGCCTATGAGTCCGGCCGCCAGCCGCAGATCATGAAGCAGGCGAATACTTTCCTCTCTGCTATGACCAGAGGCAAGTATGCCCTACGGATCTCCGAAGACGGGAAAGATATCGGCATCATGGACAGCGAGCACCGCGTGAAAGAGGCCAAGATCTGGTCCTCCGGTACAGGCGATCAGGTCTTCCTTGCCATTCGCCTCGCCATGGCCCTCTCCTTCGGCGAGCAGCTCGAGCCGCTCCCCATCGTCTTGGACGACATCTTCGTGCGCTTTGACGAAGAGCGCCAGCGTGAGACCCTGCGCTTCCTTATGGAACTCGGCAAGACCCAGCAGATCTTCCTCTTCACCTGCCACGCACAGACCATGCGCATTGCAGAAGAAGTCGGGAAGGAAAAAGCGACCGGCGAGTTCATCCACCTGAAGTCCGGGACCATCGAGCTCGGAGCGTAGATTTGTAGTGACTAGGGATGAATGAAGTGACTAGTGATGAAGGAAACGGCGTTCCTCCAGTATCTCAGCCTTCCCCGCGTGAGAAAGGCGGCGAGCGGAGCGAGCCGGATAGGGTACTAGCAGAATGAAAAAGGATGAGGCAGACGCGAAAAGCGTCTGCCTCATTTTTGCTTTTGATGGCAGTACCCGAGCGCCGCAAGCGCGGTCCCCCTTGCCTAATGGGGAAGGCAAAGAAGAAGAGGGATCTTTTTTGAATCATAAAGAAAACCGTGTAAAACCCAAAATTTCTACGATGGTATTTCTCGGAGAGAGGAAATCCATCCTCCCGGGAGCCGAAACGGCGGCTGACAAAGATCTTCACTCAACGGCTATACGACCTAGGAAAAGGCGGACAAAGCCGTAAAAAACTGATCCAGACCGATGGCGAAGTGCAGGCGATGTATCTCCTGTTCCGGGAGTATCACCTGCTGCCGTCAGCGGTCATGAAGCTGGGATACGGCGAACGGCAGGTGCTGTATGCCTTCATCCGCTATGAGATAGAAGAAAGGGAAAAGAATAAGCAGGCCACAAAATAATGCAGCCTGCTTGTTTTTTTATTGCTTGCGGATATATGCTGTGGCTGGACCAGAGCCGACTTTGATGATATAGCCCTCTTTTACCAGACTGGACAAAGTGCGTTCTATAGTTCCCTGACTGATATCCGGGCAGCGTTCCATAAGATCCTTTTTGCTGATTTTCCCTAGTGTCTGGGAGATGATGGCTTTGATACGGTCTGGCTTGGAAATCTTTTTGGTTACCAAGTATTGAATTCGGTCTTCGAATTCATCATATGCTTTTATGATGATGCCCAAATAATATGTCACAAAAGGAGCATAGGTGTTTTGATTTTCGTGCCAGCCGAAAGAACTGGCCTGAAGAGCTTCATAGTAAGTGGTTTTCGTTTTTTCAATCAGCATTTCCAAGCTGATGTATTTTCCGACGATGTAGCCGGCACGATATAAAAGAAGGAGTGTCAGAAGTCGGCTCAACCGTCCATTTCCGTCATTGAATGGATGAATGCAGAGAAAATCCAGGATGAACATGGGAGTCAGCAGCAATTTATCTATGATGGTTTCCTGCCAGGCATTCTGGAATGATTGACATAAAGAATCCATAGCGTCAGCTGTCTGAAAAGCAGGAACGGGAATAAACCTGGCCCTTTGATGCCCTTGTGCATCTGTTTCCGCAATGACGTTATCTGCGTTTTTATAGTTTCCTCCAATGGCTCCTGTTGAGTAAGAGTACAGATCTCGGTGGAGCTGCCTGATGACATTAGGGACAGGGGCAATATAGTCGTGATTTTCATGAATCAAGGCGAGTACTTCACGATATCCGGCAATTTCCTGTTCAGATTGATTGTGCGGTTCAGCTTTTTTGCTGACCAGTGCTTCTAATCGTTTGTCACTGGTGAAGATTCCCTCGATACGGTTGGAAGCCCCTGTACTCTGGATCATGGCAACGTCTACCAGTCTTTTCAGTTCGTCTGTATTCGCCTCCAGAAATAAATCCTGTCGTCCTTTGTGTTCATGGATACAGGTGAGAAGCTGGACGATTTCAGGTGTCAGTAAATTTTGTATTTCCTGCGAGTAGTTAAATGTTCGCATAAAAATCTCCCTCAGCTTTCTATTATCTGCTACATTTTAGTATGAAATGTGGCAGATAATAGAAAGCTGAGGGAGATAAATAAGGCAGATGTATTGTAATCCTACATCCTGACGATACAGTTCAACACATTTTCTCTTGAATTCATAACTATAGCGCATGATATGTACCCTCCTTACTGGGTGTCCGGTAAAGAGGGTACATATCATGGAGCTTATCGTTTTTTATTTGATCGTTTTCAAGCGTGATGAGAGCGGAGTGATCATCAACTATTCATGCTCGATAATTTTCCGTTTTCCGTACAATGTCATAAAGCGGGAAGCGTTCGTATCATAGGCGAAAGATGAGATATCGTTTTCCGGTTCATAGAAATCATTGGCACGGATATGCATGATTCCCATCAGGGTATTAAAGATCAGGTCGTTGGTAAAGTAGGCAGATGTATGATTTTGGAGTGTCTGGTATGTTTCCGGGTGAGTTTTTTCATAATCGGAAGAGAATGCCATGTAAAATGGGATGTAGGTCATAGGCCAGATAAAATTACTGGAGTCATGGCCTAAGCCCTGGTCGGCAGCCTCCGAGTGGTCAGAAAAATAAATCATGGATTGGAAATGGGGGATTTTTTGTACCGCTTCATAGATCTGTGACATCACGGAGTCGTTGTAGAGAATGCTGTTATCATAGCTGTCGACCCTTTTACCTTTACCGTGAAATTGTTCAAAGGAGAGAGGGTATCTGTCGGCGTAGACGCCGTGATTGCCCATGAGATGTATGACAATCAGCATTTTATCAGTATAGCTCAGGCTTTTTAATTTTTCAGCAAGCACACCATCATAGCAATTGGTTCTCGTTGTTTCGCCAATGTTGCGATTCATCCATATTTGCTGATCCGCTTCCAAAGCAATGACACTTATCGGGGTATCCCAGGCACCGTAACGCACCTGATTGCTAAGCCAGACCGTTTTGTATCCGGCACTTTGTACCATTTCGATGATGGATACTGCATTTTCTAAGAGTTGATTGTTGTATTGGTTCTTTGCGGTCAGGGCATATGTGAGTACGGGAACGGTGTGGGTATGACAGGAAAATGCATGATCAAAGAGAAGAAAGTTTTTGTTTTCTTTTTGCGCGGTCAGCCAAGGCGTTGTATTTCTTTTGTAGCCATAGGAGTTCATATGTAAACGATTCTGGGATTCTCCTATAACTAGTACATAAACTCCTTTTTCTGTCGGATTGGTTGTCAGGGCGAATTTCTTTAGATGTGCTTTTCTGGTGGCTCTGTTCTTCGCAAACTCATTATATTTTTGCATGTACTGTGCCGAGTCTTTGAAAATATCAGTGAGTACATTTTTTTTGCAGTGCACCACCAGAAATACTGTCGTCAGGAGAAAACATGTGCAGAGGGCAATGGATTTCTTATTTCGAAGGGAACAGAGAGAACGTGTAGGGAGTGTGCGTATTGAGAAAGTAAAGGTTGTCAGTAGAGCCAGTATGACCAGCAGAGAAATCAGGCTGGTTGCAGTTAGATTGTCTTTTAAATAGCTTTGGCTTTCCATTACATTAGACTGCAGGATGGCCATGATGGTATCCGCATGGATCCAGGAGCCACTGGTTCCATAGTAGAACAAAAGTGCACCAAAGGGAAGAAGAAAAAGCAACAAAGCCGTCGTGTAATAGATGTTTCGGATTTTACGGCGCGTGATGAATAAACCTATGGCCATGAGAAGCACATATACGCCCGTACAGAAACCCATATATTTAATGATGTCTCTCATAGTGAGAGATTCCTGAGCCAATAATTTAATAGAGAGGGATAAAATCGAAAAGAGAAGTGGCAGACCGATAGTTAATATGTTTTTTCTGGGGGGGGTAAACAATGCCATCAAGCAAGTGATTAAAATGGCGCTGAGAAGCAGGATGAGCTGTTCACGGATGAGTGTAAATCCTCCTGCTAACAGGCAAGAAAATCCTATTTCCAGTAGGAATAGGATCAGTACTAGAAAGCTATATTTTTTCAAATTTATACTTTTCATAAGAGCCTCTTTCATATAATAAATCACATAATATATTATATAATAATATATTAGCACAGATGGATTTGATTAGCACAGATGGATTTGCAAGTTAAAAATCCCGCTTTAGTCTAATCCGCAATGGCAAGCAGTAGCATGTTCTCCATTTGCCCAACGATAAAAACGCTATCCTTCATAGGATAGCGTTTTTATCGTTGGAGTTTTGGTTTGTCGCTGACTAGTCCTAGGTGAGCTCCTGAATGAGCTCATGGACGGTCGTGATCTTATCGATGCGATAGGCGTTCGCACCGCAGAAGACGAGGCCGTGGTCTACATCGCCGTGGACGGCGCGGATGAGGGCCATGGTGATGCAGTAGGGAGTGGTTGCCGGGTCGCAGGTCTTGAGGCAGTGGAAGCAGCCCTGCGGCGGGATGCGGTGCTCGGTGAAGGCTTTGACGAAGGGGTTCAAGAGTGCGCGGCCTGGCATGTGGACCGGGCTCTGTACGATGGTGACGTCGCTCTCTTTGGCATTCACATACATCTGTTTGAATTCGTCAGCTGCGTCGCATTCTTTGGTGGCGACGAAACGGGTCGCCATCTGTACGCCGGAGAGACCGAGGGAGAGGTAGTGCTCGATGTCTTTCTTATCGAAGACGCCACCGCCGAAGATGACGGGGATCTTCTTTTTGAATTTTTCTTCGAATTCTTTGACAACGGCAAGGATTTCTTTGATTTCCTTCTCGTAGCCGTCGCTTTCGTGTTCTTTCACCTGTTCTCTGGTGTAGCCGAGATGGCCGCCGGCTTTCGGGCCTTCGATGACGACCATGTCAGCGGTACGGTGATGGTGGCGTTCCCACAGCTTCAGGATGACGCGGGCTGCTTTCGGGGAGCCGATGATCGGGGCGATCTTGGTGTTTGTGCCTTCCACGCAGGCGGGGAGATCGGCAGGAAGTCCCGCGCCGGAGAAGATGATGTCTGCACCGTTTTCTGCTGCGCAGCGGGCATAGTCTTCATAGTGATGGCCTTTGGACATGATGTTCACGCCGATGATGCCGGTCTTTGCTTTTTCTCTGGCTTTCAGCAGTTCGGATTTCAGCGCGCGAAGGTTAGCATTCACTGTATTTGTTTTGAAGTCTGGTTCATTGAAGCCTACGTTGGCAGCAGAGATGACACCTACACCGCCTTCATTGGCTACGGCACTTGCGAGGCCTGACAGGCTGACGCCGATGCCCATGCCTCCCTGTACGATCGGTACGGTAGCGGTCAGGTTGCCAATGTGTAATGCTGGTAATTTCATGTGATTTTCTCCTAAAATATTCTACAAATCTCACTTTTAAATAACTATACGGTATCACAGATATGTTTGACAAAATAGCAAGCATGAAGTATCCTGTATTTACTGTAGTTTATGCCATGAGATGAAATAAGTCAATGGATAAGTTTTTAAACAATCTTGAATTTTTAGCAAACGAATTACGCAATGCGTTTGAATTATCACCTAGTGATAAAATCTGAGGCGAAAAAAGTCAGTAAATGTGGGCGATTTCCCTGATTTGGAAAGAAGCCCATCAGGGAGATGATTTCCAAAGTATCTTTTAGAAATTGCTAAAACAAATGAAATTTTAATCTACGGATTCAGCGAGTTGCCCGTGATATCGATGGAAATCTAAGAAATCTGACAGAAATATGATTTCCTGCATATGTCTCAAAGAAAGGCTCTTTGCTTATTCAATTTCTTCGTGCAATCCTTGACTGCTTGTGATATAGTATTATCAGCAGGTGATAAAAATGAGCAGAAATTTCAAAATGGATAAAACCCAAAGACGCGATGCGATACAGAGCCTGCTCCGCCAACATCCATGTCTGACAGATGGAGATCTGGCAGAGAAATTTTCTGTATCAAGAGCTACGATCCGTCTGGATAGGCAGGCGCTTGGTATCCCACAGATGCGCGACCGTATGGAGCACCTCGTGGCAGGAAGTCCGGAGGCGCGCGGGCTGCAGATCTTAGATAAGGATATCGGTATCAAAGGCGTGGGTCTCTTTCAGACCAGCGATGAGATGGCGGATAATCTCGGTGTGGTGGCTGCGGAAAAATTATATGGCGCAGCTGCTGCATTCGCCGAGTCGCTGGCCGGTGTGCCTTTCGCTTCGACGCAGGTCGGAAATATCAAGTATAAGATCGCTGTCAAGCCCGGCACGGCGCTTGTCGTGAAAGGGCGGATCGTATTGGTCAGAGGAAATAAAAAACATATCTATATCAGTTTCTTTGACGGTGATAAAGAAGTATACCGCGCAAAATTTATTATGCAGATCCTGCAGTAATGGAGGCGTCCTGTGAAAAAAATAGCTGTTGACGCGATGGGCGGGGATTTTGCACCGCTGGAAATCGTGCTTGGCGCCATTCAGGCGGTCAAGGAATACAAAGTGCCTGTCGTTCTTGTGGGAGATGAGGATGAGATCCGCCCCATCCTGGAGAAGCATCATGAGGATCAGAATCCTCTGATCGAGATCCATCATGCTTCTGAAGTGATCGAGATGGGAGAGCATCCCGGGCTGGCGTATCGCAAGAAGAAGGATGCGTCTGTCTCTGTCGGCGCGCGTCTGGTGCGAGAGGGGGAGTGCGGGGCTCTCGTGGCTCCCGGATCGACCGGGGCAGCCGTCACGGCAGGGCTTCTCGGCATCGGCCGTATCAAGGGCATCGAGCGTCCGGCCATCCTGACACCGATCCCAAACCAGAAGGGCGGCTATACGTACCTGATCGATTCCGGTGCGAGTGCGCAGCCGAAGCTGGAGACGTATATCCAGAATGCTCTTCTGGGCTATATCTATGCGACGAAGGTCGCGGGTATCCAGCAGCCGAAGATCGGTCTTCTCAATATCGGGGAAGAGGCGACGAAGGGGAGCCCTTTGGTCACGGAAGCGAATGAGGCGCTTTCCGCACAGAAGGTCATTCCTTTTGCAGGCAATGCGGAAGGCCGCGATGTGATGACGGGAGAATTTGATGTCATCGTCACGGATGGATTTACAGGGAATGTAGTCCTGAAATTTGGGGAAGGCGCCGGGAAACTGGTGGCTGCCCTTTTGAAGAATGCTGTCATGCAGGGGGGACTTCGCGCGAAGATCGGCGGGCTGCTCCTGAAGCCGGCACTCAAGAAATACATGGCAAAGCCTCTTGACTATGCTGAATACGGCGGTGCGCCGCTCATGGGCATCAAAGGCGGCCTCATTATCTGCCATGGTGCTTCGAAAGCGAAAGCGATCAAGAATGCCATCCATATGGCGATGGGCGTTTGTCAGGAGCATCTGGATGAGATCGTGATGGATGCACTGAAGCAGATGGAAAGTAATTAGGAATGAGGAATTAAGAATGAAGGTGGCGGCTTCGCCGCGAGTATATATGAGGCGATGCCCGAAAGTCGTATTCAAGTCACCAGTCACAAGTCACTAGTCACCAGTCACCCCTAATCCCTAATCCCTAATCCCTAATCCCTAATCCCTAGTCACCAAAATTCTCTTTTCAACGTACGGAAAGGACATTATATATATGAGTGAATTATGTTCTGCAGGAATTCTGGGTACCGGACATTATGCGCCGGAGAAGATCCTTTCCAATGCAGACCTTGAAAGAATGGTCGATACCAGTGATGAGTGGATCCGCACCCGCACGGGCATCGAGACCAGACATATCGCTTCACGGTCGGAGACGACCTCCGATCTTTGCGTGAAAGCTGCTCTTCCGGCACTGGAAATGGCTGGCCTTACCGCAGACGATATCGACTACATCATTGTAGCGACGGCATCCCCTGACTATGTGGTACCATCCACGGCCTGCATGGTGCAGGATAAGCTCGGATGTAAGCATGCAGGTGCGATGGATATTTCCGCCGGCTGCTCAGGCTACATCTATGCAGTGGCTCTGGCATCGAATCTGGTGAAAGCCGGGATGTACAAGCACATCCTGATCATCGGTGCGGAAATCCTTTCCCGCCTCGTGAACTGGCAGGACCGCTCCACCTGCATCCTTTTCGGCGATGGGGCAGGAGCCGCTGTCATCGGAAAGGTCGAAGATGGCTATGGTCTTCTGGCTTCGGATCTTGGCTCAGACGGCAGCCTGGGCAAGATCCTGAATATCCCGGCGAGCGGCGTCGCTGAACCTGTGACCCACCGCGCCATCGACTCCGGCCGCATCTATATCCATATGGAGGGGCCGGAAGTATTCAAAGCTGCTGTCCGTCACATGGGCGCGACCACGCTGAAGACGCTGGAAGCCGCCGGCATCACGAAGGAAGATATCAATATGTTCATTGCCCATCAGGCAAATAATCGCATCATTCAGGCGATCGCAAAGCGTCTGGCTCTGCCGGAGGAGCATATGTATGTGAATGTCAATCGCTATGGCAATACATCAGCAGCTTCCGTCGGCATTGCGCTTGATGAAGTCGTCCGCGCCGGACGCGTGAAGCATGGCGACTACGTCGTCTTGACCGGTTTCGGCGCAGGCCTCACCTGGGGCTGCGATGTCATGAGATGGATGTAAAATAGGGGAAAGGGTTCATGTTGATGGGTTCAGGGTTAGCTCGTGGGGCGTGCTGTCCCTTGATTGGGGATGAAAGCTTTGCTCGCCAGTTAGAAGTGAGGAGTGAGGAGTGCTGGTGCGGCGCATAAAAATCAGAAGCGCCGCGAAGTATATATGGGGCGATGCCCTAAAGTGGTATTTAAGTCACTAGTCACTAGTCACCAGTCGCTGGAGACACCTAATCCCTAGCTACTACTCATCCCTGCTTTCAAACTTGTAGTGCGGCGCATAAAAATATGGAAGCGCCGCGGAGGTTTGAAACTAGCGGTTTTCTCGTATCGCAAACCTAATCCCTAGCTACTCATCCCTAGCTACCAGTCACCAGTCACTAGTCACTTCATTTACAAGGAGTAATCATTATGAAAACTGCATTTCTGTTCCCTGGACAGGGATCTCAGAAGGTGGGCATGGTACAGGATCTGTTTGAAAACTATGATTCTGTCAAAGCCCTGATCAAAGAAGCGGATGAAACGCTCGGCTTCTCGATTTCCAAAATGATGTTCGAAGGCCCGGACACAGAGCTGATGAAGACCGAATTCACCCAGCCGGCCATTCTGACGGCCAGTGTCGCTGTATGGCAGGTGCTGAAGGAACACGGCCTCACGCCGGATATCGCAGCAGGCCACAGCCTTGGCGAATACTCTGCGCTGGTCGCAGCGGGTGCGATCTCCTTCGCAGATGCCGTGCATACCGTCCATCTGCGTGGCCGCTTCATGCAGGAAGCGGTGCCGCTCGGAGAAGGCAGCATGGCAGCTGTCATCGGTTCCACTCCGGAAACCATCGTGAAGGTCTGCGGCGAAGTCTCCACCGAAGACCTTCCGGTTCAGGCAGTGAATTTCAACTGCCCGGGACAGGTCGTCATCGCGGGTGCTACAGCAGCTGTTGAGAAAGCCTGTGAAGCACTGAAGGAAGCAGGCGCTCGCCGTGCCATCATGCTGAAGGTCAGCGCGCCATTCCATTCCACTCTGATGGAACCAGCAGCTCTTCGACTGAAGGAAGTCCTTGACAAGATCGACATCCATGACACCGCCATCCCGGTCGTAGCCAATGTCAATGCCAAGGAAGAGACCAAAGCGGACGAGATCAGAAAGAATCTGGTCGATCAGGCGGCACATCCTGTACACTGGGAAGAATCCATCCGGAATATGGTCGCCGGCGGTGTCGATATGACTGTCGAAGCCGGCCCTGGCACGGTTCTTACCGGCTTCATGAAGAAGATCGCTCGCTCCGTACCCTGCCACCATGCAGAAGACGTAGCCACCATTGATGAAGTCGTGGCTGCACTGAAGGGAGAATAATGATGGAAACTATCGAAAAGACCGCTCTCGTCACGGGGGCTTCCCGCGGTATTGGCAGAGCCATCGCTCTTACACTGGCTGCGAAGGGTTATGCTGTCGCACTGAACTATGCCGGCAGCCAGGCTGCCGCAGAAGCTGTGAAGGGAGAAATCGAAGCCGCTGGCGGCAAAGCCTTCACCATCCAGGGCGATGTCTCCAAAGCAGAAGATGTGGATCGCATTTTCAAAACGATCAAGGAAGAATTCGGTCAGCTGGATGTCCTTGTGAATAATGCAGGGATCACCCGCGACGGACTTCTCATCCGCATGAAAGAAGAAAGCTGGGATGCCGTACTCTCGACCGACCTCAAGAGTGACTTCCTCACCATCAAAGCCGCTGCGCAGATGATGATGAGAAAGAAAAAAGGCTCCATCATCAATATCGCATCCGTAGTCGGCATCATGGGCAATATCGGCCAGGCCAACTACGCAGCAGCAAAAGCAGGCGTGATCGGTCTCACCAAGGCCTGCGCCAAGGAGCTCGCTGCAAGAAACATCCGTGTCAATGCTGTCGCACCGGGCTTCATCGCGACCGACATGACCGATGCTATTCCGGAAAAGAATAAAGAAGCCATGCTGACAGCCATCCCGCTCGGACGCATGGGTCTTGCCGAAGACGTCGCCAAAGCTGTCTCCTTCCTGGCTTCTGATGATGCAAGTTATATCACCGGACAGGTTTTAAAGGTGGACGGCGGAATGGTTATGTAATATAATCAGTAGGGTACAATACAAGGAGACGTCTGTCTTCTATGAGAAAGGTGGTGAAATGAGTAATGAGCACTTTTGACAGAGTAAAGAAGATCGTTGTTGACCAGCTGGGCGTTAGCGAAGCTGATGTCACCATCGACTCCACTTTCATCGATGACCTCGGCGCTGATTCCCTGGATATCGTTGAACTGATCATGGCATTTGAAGAAGAATTCGACATCGAAATCCCGGATGATGCTGCTGAAAAGATCAAGACCGTAAAGAACGCTGTAGACTACATCGACAGCCAGATGTAATGCGCATTCGCATTTCAACATCATATTGGAAGCCGGAGGGGGATCCCCTCCGGCATGCCATATGACTTCCTTTGGGGGAGAATATTTCAAAAAAGCGAATGACCGTCGTGGTTCGTTTTTTTGAGGTCTTGTCCATGCGTGATGGATTTGAAACAGGCGGAGCCATGCCTTTTCAAGTCCTATAATTTTTGCTTAAAAATCTAACACGCGATAAATAATGTTTAAAAGAAGTTTATAAGAGAGGTGCCCTTTTTATGGAAAGAAGAAGAGTAGTAGTGACTGGCATGGGTGTGGTTTCCCCCGTCGGTATCGGCGTTGATGCATTTTGGAATGCCCTTTTGTCGGGCAAATCCGGTGTAACGCCGATCACAGAATTTGATGCCACGGATTTCCCTGTCAAGATCGCTGGCGAAGTCAAAGATTTCGACCCCGTCAAATATGTGGGTGACAAGAAGACCGTCCGTCACATGGATAGAAATGCTCAGTTTGCTGTTGCGGCAGCAAAAATGGCAGCCCAAGATGCGGAGCTCGACATGAGCGTAGAAGATCCGAACCGCGTCGGCACCATCATCGGTACCGGTATCGGCGGGATCAAGACCATGGAAGATACCGTGGAACGCATCGAAAAACGCGGTCCGGGAAAAGTGAATCCATTCGCAGTCCCGATGATGATCGCAAACATGGCCTCCGGCATGGTCTCCATCACCTTCGGTCTGCAGGGACCGGTCCTGACTGACGTCACCGCCTGCGCTTCCGGCAACAATGCCCTTGGCAGAGCGACCCGCATGATCCAGTGGGGCGATGCGGATGTGATGTTTGCCGGCGGTACCGAAGCGGCTGTCGCAAAGACACCGATGGCTGGTTTTGCTGCCATGCATGCGCTCTCTTCCCGTGAATGCCCGCCGGAAGAAGCATCCTGTCCCTTTGATGTCCGTCGTGACGGTTTCGTACTCGGTGAAGGCAGTGGTGTCCTCATCCTTGAAGAACTTGAACACGCAAAGAAGAGAGGCGCGCACATTTATGCAGAGGTCATCGGCTATGGTACGAATGGCGATGCTTACCATATTACAGCTCCGCGTCCGGGTGGTGAACTCGCAGCTCGTTGCATGAAGAATGCCATCGCGGATGCAGGTATTTCTCCGGAAGATATCGACTACATCAATGCACACGGCACCTCCACCGGTCTCAATGATAAGAATGAGACCAAGGCGATCAAGGAAGTCCTCGGTCAGCATGCCTATGACATCGTCGTGAACTCCACCAAGTCCATGACCGGCCATCTTTTGGGCGCTGCCGGTGCGATCGAAGCTGTCGTCTGCGTACTCTCTATCATGAACAACAAAGTCCATCAGACACTGAACCTTCAGACTCCTGATCCGGAATGTGACCTTCACTACGCGGCTGAAGGCCCGGAAGATCGCAAAGTCGATGTGACCATGTCCAATGCTTTCGGCTTTGGCGGACACAATGCCGTTGTCATCATGAGGCGCTATGAAGAATGAGACATGCTGAAGTGAGAAGAAGAGACCGTATGGCAGAAATTGAAAAGTTTGCTGCGGAAAATGAAATTCCCGTGCAGAATGCACAACTTCTCAATACAGCACTCACCCATACCTCGTATGCGAATGAACATAAAAATGAAGTCATTCATGACAATGAACGACTGGAATTCTTAGGGGATGCCATCCTGGATCTGGTCATCGGGGAATACCTTTTTCTGCGTTTCCCCAGCTGGCCTGAAGGGGAGCTGACCCGAGCGAAGGCGAGCGTCGTCTGCAAGCCTTCCTGTGCTGAATGCGCAGCGAAATTCCATGTGGGCGACTACATGCGTCTGGGCCGCGGAGAAGAAATGTCCGGCGGCCGCACCCGTATCTCGATCTTAGGCGATGCCTTCGAAGCTGTCATCGGTGCGATCTATCTCGATAATAACTATGAGGTAGCCTCCCGCTTCATCTTGGGGCACATGAAAAAATTCCTCGATCTGATCGATCAGGGAGACTATGACCATGACTACAAGTCTGACCTGCAGGAAATGGTACAGAAGCACGGAGATGTGAATATCTCCTATGTTGTCACCAAGGATGAAGGACCGGCACATGACAAGACCATCTGGATGGAAATCCACATCAATGGCAAAGTCATGGGCGAGAGCGTCGGAAAGAATAAAAAAGAAGCAGCCCAGCGGGCTGCTAAAGAAGCCATCCGAAGGATTCAGCTTGGTGAAACCGTATGATAGAAAACAGGGTTTGAGAAAAATGATAAATCATTTTTCTCAAACCCTGTTTTTATTTTTTCAAATAAGGCATTCGTTTTAAGTCTCTATAAAAATTTTCATGAACCCCAAGCATGATCAGTGTCAAGGTCACCGGATCAAAAGTATACGCCAAAAGGTACAACTGCGCGTCAACTTTAAATTTGTATACAAAGACTTCGCTGAGATCACTTTTCTTTTGCTCACCGATCGATGGATTTTCGATAATAAGTCGAATCGCATGATCCACGCTTTTTCGCTGTTTTAGGAAAAGTCGCTTGTATGTGCTTTTAAAAATTCGAGTTTGCTTAATTTCCATGATCTTCCTCGAAGGTGAAAGGCTCTGTTTCCTGATTCTTCGCAATGAGAATGTCACGAATAAAATCTACAGGTAAATCAGGATTGGCGAGTGCATTTTTTCCGACCAAAGCCCAAAAATTGAGCTGCTGGGCTGCCGAACGAAATTCTGCTTTGCCTTCAATACTGGCAGAATCAAAAAGCGTTTTGTCCATGCGAACAGGAATCGTATTCATGATATATCCTCCTTCTTGTAGTAATTTACTACAATTATTATATGACTAAAATACATGAAAATCAATAAGAGTAAAAGAGATCTTATTTGAAAGCAAGGATGAGTGGCTAGGGATTGGGGATTAGAAATCTCAAGTAACTTGTGATCAGTGATTGGTGACTAAATACCACCTACGGGCATCGCCATTATTTTATACTCCGCGGCGCTTCTATATTCTTATGCGCCGCACCTGAACCCTGAACCCTGAACCCTTAAACCATTAATCCCGTTTTTTCAGAAGAAATCGAAAATATCCTTGACATTCCCATAGGTGAATGCTATTCTAATATCATAAGTTAGCACTCGAGAATAATGAGTGCTAATAAATTCAGGTGATACATATGGCACGTAGAATCAATCAAGAAAGCACCGGACATGGTGTGAATGAACTGAATGAAAGAAAACGGCGCGTCCTGTGGGCGGTGGTACAGGACTATGCAGACACGGCCGAACCGGTCGGCTCGCGTACGATCGCACGAAAGTATGACCTGGGCGTATCGAGCGCGACGATCCGAAATGAGATGCAGGACTTAGAAGATGAAGGCTATCTTGAGCAGCCACATACCTCCGCTGGGCGCATCCCTTCGATCAAAGGATATCGTTTCTATGTGGACTGGCTGATGCAGCCCGCTCCGGTCTCTTCGGAAGAAGAGCACATGATCGACCACATGCTGATGGATCATGTGAGCCGTCAGGAAGAGATCTTCCGGAACATGGCCAAAGCCGTAGCGGTGCTGACGCATACGCTGTCGGTCGCGGCTTCTGCGGGACAGAAGAAGAAATTCAATTATGTCCGTTTCCTTCCGCTCGATGGCAGGCGGGCGATCCTCCTTGTCGTGACGGATCAGGGCGATGTATCGAATGCGGTGGTGGATATTCCAAAAGGATCCTCCTTCGACGAGATGCAGCTCCTCGCGGATAAGCTGAATCATTTCCTGCATGGCAGGGAGATCGACCATACGGATGAAGAGATGATCCTCTCCTTCCAGCGAGACGTAGAGAAGGATCTGACACCGTATCTGTCGGTCTTTCAGGCACTGCAGAGGGCTGTGAGCCCGCAGAAAGAGGTCTACGCCGGCGGGGCTTCGCAGCTGATCGAGCAGCCGGAGTTTAAAAATGTAGAAAAGATGCAGGATATACTGAATCTCTTAGAGCAGAGAGACATGCTTGAAAGTATGCTTCTTTCCTCTTCCGATCAGCCTATCGCTGTGCATATCGGGACAGAGAATCCGATGAAGTCGCTCTCGGATCTGTCCGTTGTCAGAGCGCAGTTCACATCTGGCGGCCGGGTCATCGGCTCCGTGGCCGTCTTAGGACCGACACGGATGCAGTACAGCCGCATCGTCGGTATGATGCGCTTCATGCAGCAGCGACTGGATCTGTTATTAAAAGGGAAAACATAGGAGGTTCCTGGATGAAAGAAGATAAGAAGAAAGTCGACGTCGAAGAACCGATGAAAGAAACCGAAGCCAAAGAAGAAAAGAAAACGTCTCCCGTAGATGACTTGATGGATCAGCTCGGCGAAGCGAAGAAGACCGCCGAAGAAGCCAAGAACAAGGCAGAGGCAGCGGAGTCCAAGCTGGCTACGGCTCTTTCCCAGTACGTCAGACTGCAGGCAGACTTTGATAATTTCCGCCGCCGCACCAGAGAAGCGGAAGCGAAAGCTGCGGATACACATACCGCAGAAACACTGAAAGCTTTCCTGCCGGTGCTGGATAATTTCGAGCTGGCGCTTGCTCACATGAAAAAAGATGAAGGCGGTGCGGCTTATGTACAGGGCTTCGAGCTTCTGCAGAAACAATTCGTCAAGATCCTGGAAGGCTTCGGCGTGAAGGAGATCGAAGCACTGGGAAAGACCTTCGATCCGCATTTCCATGAAGCGGTCATGATGCTCCCGGCAGATGACAAAGAAGACGAAACCATTTCCATGGTATTCCAGAAAGGGTATCTGTACAAGGACAATGTACTCCGCGTAGCGAAGGTACAGGTCGTGCATAACGGCTAACCGATGGGACGCTCTGCGATTCCATTTCTCTATATAAAATTTCGTAAGTACAAATAGAAAGAAAGGGGACATTTCAAATGTCAAAAGTTATTGGTATCGATCTGGGGACTACAAACTCTGTTGTTGCCGTCATGGAAGGCGGCGAGCCTGTCGTCATTCCGAATGCGGAAGGTTCTCGCCTGACCCCATCCGTTGTCGGCTTCTCCAAGACCGGTGAACGTCTGGTCGGCCAGCTGGCAAAACGCCAGGCGGTATCGAACCCGCATCGCACCATCGTTTCCATCAAACGTCACATGGGTAGCGATTACAAAGTCACCATTGATGACAAATCCTATACTCCGCAGGAAATTTCTGCGATGATCCTGCAGAAGCTGAAGGTCGATGCAGAAGCTTATCTCGGCGAAAAAGTCACCGATGCAGTCATCACCTGCCCGGCTTATTTCACCGATGCACAGCGTCAGGCGACCAAGGATGCCGGCAAGATCGCAGGGCTGAATGTTCTTCGTATCATCAACGAACCGACCGCATCCTCTCTGGCTTACGGCCTCGACAAGATCAAAGACGGAAAAGAACATCGCTTCCTCGTCTATGACCTCGGCGGCGGCACTTTCGATGTATCCATCCTGAATCTGGCGGACGGTGTCTTCGAAGTCGAAGCCTCCAACGGCAACGGCCATCTTGGCGGTGATGATTTCGATGCCCGCGTCATGGACTGGATCGCTGAAAAATTCAAAGCACAGAACGGCTTCGAACTGAAACGTGATCCGATGACGAACCAGAGACTGAAGGAAGCAGGCGAAAAAGCCAAGATCGAGCTGTCCTCCGTCATGAGCACGGATATCAACCTGCCATTCATCACCATCGACTCCAATGGTCAGCCGGTCCACTTCGATGCGACCCTGACCCGCGCAGAATTTGATAGAATCACCGAAGACCTCGTACAGGCGACGGTAGAACCGATCGACCTTGCGATGAAGGATGCAGGCCTTTCCGTCGGTGATATCGATAAAGTCCTTCTTGTCGGCGGTTCTTCCCGTATCCCGGCAGTACAGACCTTGATCAAGAATAAATTCGGCAAGGAACCATCCAAGGGCGTGAACCCGGATGAATCCGTCGCTGTCGGCGCTGCTGTTCAGGCCGGCGTCCTCAAAGGCGAAGTCAAGGACGTCCTTCTCCTCGATGTCACCCCGCTGTCCCTCGGTATCGAGACCCTGGGCGGTGTCTTCACGACCATGATCAAGAGAAATACCACCATCCCGACCTCCAAGTCTCAGGTCTTCTCCACCGCAGCTGACAATCAGCCATCTGTAGACATTCATGTCCTGCAGGGCGAACGTCCGATGGCAGCGGACAACAAGACCCTCGGCCGCTTCGAACTTTCCGACATCCCGCCGGCTCCACGGGGCGTACCGCAGATTCAGGTCACCTTCGACATCGATGCGAACGGCATCGTCCACGTCTCTGCGAAAGACCTCGGCACCGGCAAGGAACAGAAGATCGATATCACCTCTTCCACCGGCCTTTCTGATGAAGAGATCCAGAAGATGCAGGACGACGCAAAAGCGCATGAAGAAGAAGATAAGAAGCGTAAGGAAGGCATCGAAGCCAAGAACAATGCGGAAGCACTGATCTACCAGGCGGAAAAGACGGTCAAAGAACTCGGCGACAAAGCAGATGCTGCCAAGGTCAAAGAAGTCAATGATGCTATCGCTACCCTGAAAGAAAGCCTCAAAGGCGATGATACCGCGAAGATCAAAGCCGATGCGGAAGCACTCACCAAGCCGTTGCATGAACTCACCGAAAAGCTGTACCAGCAGGCGCAGGCACAGCAGCAGGCAGGCGCTCAGCAGGGCCCGCAGCAGGGACCTCAGGCAGGTGCTAAGAAAGCCGATGACAATGTAGTCGATGCCGATTACAAGGTCGTAGACGATGACAAGAAATAATTGATCTCCTGCAAGGGGATCATCATAGAGAAACTCAGAAGGTTCTGAAGGTTCTACGGATTTCCAGAAAACGGGAAGAGAGCGGAGCCTTCAGGACCTTTTGAGGCGTTTCCCTAATTTCTTTGAGGATAGAAAAGAATGGCAGACAGCAGAGATTACTATGACGTGCTGGGCGTCAATAAAAGCGCCTCAGACGATGAAATAAAGAAAGCATATCGCCGGCTGGCACGCAAGTACCATCCGGATCTGAATAAAGACAATCCAAAGGCCGCGGAAGAAAAATTCAAGGAAGTCAATGAAGCCTACCACGTTCTCTCCGATGCGGACAAGAGAGCGCAGTATGACCAGCTCGGACACGATGCCTTCACGCAGGCTGCCAGCGGCGGCGGTGCGGGCTACGGCGGCTTCGGACAGGGCGGCTTTGGCGGTTTCGGTGGACAGGGCGGCTTTGGCGGCTTCGACATGGGTGATATTTTCGACATGTTCACCGGCGGCGGACGCAGACGGAGCAATGGCCCGGAGCAGGGTGCTGACCTCCGCTATGATATGGAGATCACCCTTCGCGAAGCGGCGACCGGTATCAAGAAGAAATTCACCGTACCGAAGAATGATACCTGTACCCATTGCCACGGTACCGGTGCAGAGCCAGGCTCCTCCGTCGAGACCTGCCCCGACTGCCACGGTACCGGACAGCAGCGTGTGGTAAGGAATGGTCCTTTCGGACAGATGGTGAATATCATCACCTGCCAGCACTGTCAGGGCAGCGGCAAGATCATCCGGAATAAATGCTCCGAATGCCGCGGCACCGGCACGATCCGCGTGAAAAAGACCATTGAAGTGAATATCCCGGCCGGTGCTGACACCGGTGTGCGCATGCGCGTCTCCGGCGAGGGTGAGCCAGGCAAGCGCGGTGGTCCGAAGGGGGATCTCTACGTATACATCTACGTGAAAGACGATCCGGACTTCGAGCGTGACGGGGATGATCTCTACAAGAGCGTAGACATCACCTTCCCGGTCGCCGCTCTTGGCAGCACCATCAAGGTCAAGACCCTTGACAAAGAGGTCGAGCTCAAGATCCCCGCCGGTACGCAGAGTGGTACCCGCTTCCGCATCATCGGTGAAGGCATGCCGCACCTCCAGTCCAGCCGCAAGGGCAATCTGTACGTGGAAGTCAAAGTCACCGTACCAAAGCGCCTGAAGGAAGAGCAGAAGGAAGCCCTCCTGAACTACGCACACCTCATGGGAGAGGACTGCGCGCAGTACAAAGGAAAGAGCTCCTGGCTCGATAAAATCATCGATAAATTCAAATAAGACACTTGAAACCGCTTTGCGGATGGATTCCATTCGCAAAGCGGTTTTTTTATGAAATGGACGCGTTTCCATGGCCTCCTTTTGCCGATCCATACCTGACTGTAGGAGACGCCATAGCTCGAAAAGGAAAGTGCCTGATATAGGGAGATGACTGTGAAAATGCCGGGTCTGCACCCGGCATTTTCACAGTCTTTTTATTCAGGAGCATGAAGTATCCAGTACCATAGAAAATGAAACAAATCCGGTGCGGGAGCTGTTTTCCCGGTCGGGAAAAGGGAGGGAAACGTCATGGGAAATTTATATGGATATATCCGTGTCAGCACCAGAGAACAGAATGAGGACAGGCAGATTCTTGCACTGAAAGAACTTTCTATCCCGGAGAAACATTTGTTTATTGATAAGCAATCCGGTAAGGATTTTGAACGTCCTCAGTATCGGAAAATGGTCAGGAAACTAAAAAAAGACGATCTGCTCTATATCAAGAGCATCGACCGTCTGGGGCGTAACTATTCTGAGATTCTGGAGCAATGGCGGATACTGACGAAGGAAAAAGGGATTGATATGGTGGTACTGGATATGCCGCTGTTGGATACCCGTCGGGGAAAAGACCTGATGGGGACATTTCTCAGCGATATTGTGCTGCAAGTCTTGTCCTTTGTGGCAGAAAACGAGCGCACCAATATCCGACAGCGGCAAGCAGAAGGAATTGCCGCCGCCAAAGCCAGAGGTGTCCGCTTCGGCAGACCCCCGGCGCCTTTACCAGAAAACTTCCATCATCTATATCAGCAATGGAAAAATGGAAAAATCACCGGAACAGCTGCTGCTAAGTTGTGTGGGATGCCGCTTTCCACCTTCCGCTATCGTGCGGAGATTTACGAAAAAGCCAAGTTGTTGTAAGCGGGTATTTTTACAGGAACCTGTACTTTCCTGTAAAATACCTGCTTTTTAGCTTTAAGAAAATGATACCACAGAACACCGGCTTTTTCCATGCAAAATCTGTGAACAAACGCTCTTTTCCTCATTTGAAAACACCAGAAAATACCCCTGCGAAAAAGTACACCATCTTGTAGATGGCTGCCTTTCTGTAAGCACATGGATATATGAGGGGGAAAGAAATGGCAGAACGACAGGTCAAGTCAAGGCAGCGTGTGGCGGATCACGGCGAGGTATTCACAGCCGAGCGTGAAGTAAAAGCCATGTGCGATCTTGTAAAACAGGAAACAGAACGAATAGAAAGCCGATTTTTGGAGCCTGCCTGCGGAAACGGGAATTTTCTTGTGGAAGTTCTCCGCCGGAAGCTGGCAGTGGTAAAAAGTCGTTACAGGAAAAGCTCCTTTGATTATGAACGGTACTCCGTACTGGCGATGACCAGTCTGTATGGAGTTGACATTTTGGAGGATAACGCAGAGGAATGCCGTCAACGGCTGTTTGACATCTGGGACAAGGAATATACCGCCAATGCCAAAGCCCAGGCAAACGAACAGTGCCGGGAGGCGGTACGGTTTATCCTGCGCAAGAACATTCTGTGCGGAGATGCGCTCACCATGCTCCAATCAGACGGTTCCCCTATTGTTTTTGCAGAGTGGAGCCTTGTTACAGGCAATCAGATGAAGCGCCGTGATTTTGCACTGGATGAGCTTCTGAACGGACACGAGGAGGAGATGAATATTTTCATGATCGGCTGGGAGTATGACGAAGAAGTTCAGGCATTTATCCCACCGCCCATCAGGGAATATCCGTTGACTGATTACAGGAGGGTGCAGGATTATGAGTGATTTTTACAGCAGTATGTATAACCCGGATGTGCTCACATGTCTGGCGAATCTGTCCAACGATGAGGTATTCACACCGCCGGAGGTGGCAAACCGGATGCTGGATATGCTGCCGGAAGAAATCTGGCATGACAGCAGCGCAACTTTTCTCGACCCGGCCTGTAAGTCCGGGGTGTTCCTGCGGGAAATCGCCAAACGCCTGATTGAGGGATTAAAAGAGGAAATCCCGGATTTGCAGAAACGCATCGACCACATTTTTCACAAGCAGCTGTATGGCATCGCAATCACCGAGCTGACCAGCCTTCTTTCCCGGAGAAGTGTGTATTGTTCCAAGTATCCCAACAGCAAGTATTCCATCACGCTTTTTGAGGACACCAGCGGCAACATCCGATACAAGCGGATCCCGCACCGCTGGCAGAACGGCAAGTGCCTGTTCTGTGGTGCCTCTGAAAGTGAATACGAGCGAGGGGATGAGCTGGAAACCCACGCTTATGAGTGGATACATACGACCAAACCGGAGGAGATATTTAAGATGAAATTTGATGTAATAATCGGCAATCCACCATATCAGTTGAGCGATGGAGGCGGTAGTAATGGCATCAGCGCCAAACCTATTTATAACTTGTTTGTAGAACAAGCCATTAAGTTAAGCCCTCGATATTTGACAATGATTATTCCAGCCCGTTGGTTTGCAGGTGGGAAAGGATTGGATACCTTCCGTAAAAGCATGGCAAACGATAAGCATATTACACATATGATACATTATCCGAAAAGTAGGGATTGTTTCCAAGGAGTAGATATTGCCGGAGGTGTATGTTATTTTTTGCGAGAGAGAGATCGAGAAAGCGATTGCATTTTTACTTCAAGAATTGCCAATATCGAGAATGTAAGAATACGGGAACTGAATGAATTTCCTATTTTAATTGCGGATAATATTGGCGTAGATATTGTTCACAAGGTTCAGAGTAAATGTGCTACATTCATATCCGACAGAGTGTTAACAAGAAACTCTTTTGGGTTTACAACTTCTTCGCGTGGTCAGTCAAAACCATTTTCGAACTGTATCACGTTAATTAGTAGTGCGGGTATCAGTTATGTTGATTCATCAAAAGTATTAAAGAATCAAGATAAAGTGCCACAATATAAAATTAGTATTGGGACATTAAACCCTGATCGTGCAGGTGTTAATAATGCATCTGATGGAAAAATGAATGTAACAACCAAAGTGCGTATTTTGAATCCGAATGAGGTGGTAACGGAAACATACATCATTATTGATACCTTCGATGATGAGCAGAGGGCAACTAACTTTGCAAAATATATATGCACGCTATTTGTGAGATTTCTAATTTCACTTACAATTTCTTCCATGCATATTGTTAAAGGTAATTTTCAGTTTGTGCCTAATATGGGTTATGATAGAGAATGGACAGATCAAGATCTTTATAAATATTTCGGATTAAGTAATGATGAGATACTATATATTGAATCTAAAATTCGACCAATGGAGTTAGGCGGTGATACAAGTGGCAACTGATTTCTTCCCGCAACGCCCACATGCTCACCCGATGATTTACGCCTACGAGGATACCAATCCACAGTATCAAGGACTTCTGAAGGTAGGCTATACCGCCATTGATGTGGACAAGCGTGTGGACCAGCAGTACCCCACCAAACGACCGGACGGCAGTGTTCCTTACCGCATCGTCTACAGGGAAAGTGCCATGTATCCGGACGGCTCCTCGTTCACGGACCATGATGTTCATCGTGCCCTGAAGCGCAAGCAGATTGCCGGCATGGGCGGCGAATGGTTTCGCTGTACCGTAGACGATGTGCGGGCGGCGGTGCTGGCCGTTAAAAACCATACTGCCAATGTGGAGAACCGGGTCAACAGCTTCACCATGCGCCCGGAACAGCAGGAAGCCGTGGACAAAACCGCCGCTTATTTTCAGAGTGCTTATGAGGAGGACTCTACACGCTACCCCAAGTTTTTGTGGAACTGCAAAATGCGCTTCGGCAAAACCTTTGCATCCTATGAGCTGGCAAAGAAAATGGGATTCAAGCGGATTCTGATTCTGACCTTCAAGCCGGCTGTGGTCAGCGCATGGCAGGAGGACTTGAACAGCCACATTGATTTTGAAGGCTGGCAGTTTATTAGCCGGAATACGGAACTGACCTATGAAACGGCGGACAAGTCTCGTCCCATTGTCTGCTTTGGCTCTTTTCAGGACTATCTGGGAGTGAATAGGGAAAACGGTGGCATCAAGGCAAAAAACGAGTGGGTACATTCCACCAACTGGGATTTGGTGATCTTTGACGAGTACCACTTCGGAGCATGGAAAGATACCGCCAAAAAGCTGTTTGAGCAGGAGGACGAGGACAGCTACGACAGTGAGGATATGGATACGTATGACCGTGGCAACGCCTACGATGAAACGTTCCTCCCCATCACAACCATGTATTATCTCTATCTGTCCGGTACGCCGTTTCGGGCGCTGAATTCCGGCGAATTTATCGAGGATCAGATTTACAACTGGACATACTCGGATGAACAGCGGGCAAAGGAAAATTGGCAGGGTGATGGAAATCCCTATGCAGCACTGCCTCGCATGGTGATGATGACTTACCGCATCCCAGACAGTATCCGTCAGATCGCCATGCAGGGCGAGTTCAACGAGTTTGACCTGAATGTCTTTTTCTCTGCCAAAGGCAAAGGGGCGGAGGCTTCCTTTGTCTATGAAAATGAGGTGCAGAAGTGGTTGGATCTCATTCGGGGTGCTTATCTGGAAACCAGTGTGGATGATTTGAAGCTGGGAGCCAAAAAGCCTGCCATGCCGTATGCCGATGTACGCCTGCTGAATGTCTTGCAGCATACGCTCTGGTTTCTCCCCAATGTAGCTTCCTGCTATGCGATGAAAAATCTGCTGATGCAGAAGCAGAATACGTTCTATCATGATTACACCATCAATGTCTGTGCAGGTACAGGTGCTGGAATTGGTGCGGCGGCTCTGGAGCCGGTACAAAAATCCATGCGTGATCCGCTGGAAAGCAAGACGATCACCCTATCCTGCGGCAAGCTGACAACGGGTGTTACCGTCAAGCCTTGGACAGGCATTTTTATGCTTCGGAATCTGTCAAGCCCGGAAACCTATTTTCAGGCGGCGTTTCGTGTGCAAAGCCCGTGGGAAATCACAACGGACGGCGGCAAAAAAGAAATCGTCAAAAAGGAATGTTATGTGTTTGACTTTGCTCTCGACCGGGCGCTCAAGCAGATTTCGGCTTACAGCTGCCGCCTGAACATTGACGAAGGAAACCCGGAAAAGAAGGTAGCGGAGTTTATCAATTTTCTTCCGGTCATTGCCTATGATGGCAGCACCATGCGGCAGATTGATGCAGGTGAGGTACTGGACATCGCTATGGCAGGCACATCAGCCACTTTGCTTGCCAAACGCTGGGAAAGTGCGCTGCTTGTCAATGTGGATAATGATACCCTTTCCCGTTTGATGGCCAATCCGGCGGCGATGGATGCTCTGATGAAAATTGAAGGTTTCCGTAGTCTGAACGAGGATATAAAGACCATTATCAACAAGTCCGAAGCCGTAAAAAAGGCAAAGAAAGAGGGCACAGAAAAACTCACGCCAAAAGAGAAAAAGGAGCTGAGCGAGGAAGAAAAAGAGTATAAATCCAAACGCAAACAGATTCAGGAGAAGCTGATTAAGTTCGCCACCCGTATTCCCGTTTTCATGTATCTGACCGATTATCGAGAACGATGCCTGAAGGATGTCATCACACAGCTGGAGCCGGGGCTTTTCAAAAAAGTAACGGGTCTGGACGTTAAAGATTTTGAGTTGCTGGTATCTCTCGGTGTGTTCAATGATTCGCTGATGAACGATGCTGTTTACAAGTTTAAGAGATACGAAGATGCCAGCTTGAGCTACACGGGCATTGACCGGCATGAAGGTGAAAACCGTGGCGGTTGGGATACGGTTATCTCGGATGCTGACTATAACAGTATGTTCGCTCTGCAACAGACTTCGATGGAAGCACCGATTCCTTCGGCGGATGATTTGCCGGAAAAGCCGTTTCCGGATGTTGCAGAAGCTGTCAGGGATATGGATCCGTCCCCAAAGGAAAAGCAGGTGGCAGAAAAAACGACTGTGTATGGGCAGCCGTTGAAAAAGCCACGCTACACCCCGCCAGTGCCAAAACCAGCAGCACCTGCATCACAAAAGCAGGCGGATTTGTCCCGTGTCGTGGTTGGCTGTCAGCTTCGGCATAAAGCCTTCGGCATGGGAACGGTCAAAGAAATTCAAGGCGGTTTAATGATTGTACGGTTTGGAAAAACGGAGAAAAAGTTTCAGTTCCCTGGTGCATTGCTGCAAGGCTTCCTGAGCCTGCCGGAATGATGCAACCATAAAACCACGCTATAAAAATGAATGCAAAGAACCGATGTGTTTTTCGTAAAAGAGAGATGCATCGGTTTTTCTTTTTGAAGAAAGCGACTAAGGAGACTTCTTCTTTCTCTGTGCATGAAATTTTTGCACCATCGTTCGTCGCATGATACAATAGAATGTGAGTTTTTAGGATAATTTTCAAGGAGCGAGTGATGACGGATTTCCTACCTCATGTCTATGGACAGGAAAAAGTGAAGAAGGAATGGAAGCGGCTTCTCGAGGAGAGACGGCTTCCGCATACGATGATCCTGTATGGCGATGAGGGTCTCGGAAAGACGACAGCTGCTTTTGACCTTGCGGGCGAGCTGACGGGGAAGTCAGTGAAGCTCTGGGAGGAGATCCGTCTCTGGCAGCGGGAGTCTTCCGGCAAGGAGCCGGTCGTGACCTTTGCGGATCATCAGGTCTGGTATCTTCGTCCGATGGGGATGGAGCTCAAGATCGAGCAGTTCCGCCTGTTTCTGGACGCGATGGCAACATTCGATGAGACGGTGCATGTGTGCATCATCGATGAAGCGCAGACGATGATGGATCCGGTGGCAAATTCGCTTCTGAAGACCTTAGAGGAGCCGGAGGGAAATGTCCATTTCATCCTTATCACGCATGATCTTCATGCGCTGCTTCCGACCATCATTTCCCGTGGTGAGCGGTTTGCCTTCCTTCCTCTTTCGGAGGGAGATTATCTCTCGCTCATGGCGTCGGATCCGAAGAAGTATCATTTCCCGAAGGGAATGGATGCGAAGGTGCTCTTCCAGCTTTCGGAAGGAAATCCGGGGATCACGCTGGAGGTCTGTGATGAAAAGGGAGAGGCAGAGCCGCAGTCAGCGATGGATTTCTGGAATATCCTGACGCATGATGCGATGCCTTTTGCGACACTCTCCGCTATGGAGCTGGGGGAGAGGAAGGATTTTCTGCGGCGGCTTCGCTGGATCCGCCTGGTGGGGCGCGATATCATGGTGATCGCAGAGACAGGGGATGCTTCTCTTTCCCGCTGCGGGTCGGTCGCGGGACGCGAGGCTTCTCTTGCTTCTTTCTGGGACCGCGGCCGGGGCGAGGAAGCGATGGGCGTGCTGCAGGCGGCAGAAACGGCGGTTTCTCGATATATCAATAGTAAAAATGTATGGGATTATATTCTCATCAGTTTGGAACATATACAGAAAGGCAGCCAGAAATGGAGCAGATCGTAGGTGTCCGGTTCAAACCGGCAGGGAAAATATATTATTTCGATGGCAATGACCTGGAGCTTCACTTGGATGACGGGGTCATCGTGGAGACGTCGCGCGGGCTGGAGTATGGCTATGTAGTGACGATGCCGACTGAGGCAGAGAAGGATGAGGAGAATCCGATGAAGCCGGTCATCCGCAGGGCGACGATCAAGGATATGGCGCAGCTGGAGCGGAATAAGGCGAGGGAGAAATCGGCTTTCGATATCTGTCTCCAGAAAATCGAGAAGTTCAAGGTGCCGATGAAGCTCTTGCGGGCAGAGTATACATTTGATAGAAATAAGATCGTTTTCTTCTTCACCTCAGATGGGCGTGTCGATTTCAGGGAACTGGTGAAGGAGCTGGCTGCGGTCTTCCATACGCGCATCGAGCTTCGTCAGGTGGGCGTGCGTGATGAAGCGAAGCAGGTCTCAGGGATCGGCTCGTGCGGACGGCCGCTGTGCTGCGCGACGTTCCTCGGAGATTTCGCTCCGGTGTCGATCAAGATGGCAAAGAATCAGGGACTGTCGCTGAATCCGACGAAGATTTCCGGGGTCTGCGGGCGTCTTATGTGCTGCCTGCGCTATGAAAATGACCAGTACACGGGGGATAACAGCCGCAGGAAGAAGTGCTGTGCGATGCAGCAGAAGGGAAAACAGTTCCGCGTCGGCATGAAGGTCATCACGGATGAAGGCATGGGACAGGTGCTGTATGTGAATTCACAGAAGCACACGGTCAAGGTGCAGCTCGATGGACAGAAGACGAAGACGCTTTCCTGGGATATGGTGGAGCAGGTGGAAAATGACTGAGTGGACACTGAAGGATGGCGAGCGGCTCGATGATCTGGTACGGGATGGCATGCGTCTCATCCAGCGTCCGGATCAGTTCTGCTTCTCGGTGGACTCCGTGCTGCTCGCGCACTATGTGAAGCCGAAGGCGAAGGATCGGATCGCGGACCTCGGAACGGGGACAGGCGTCATCTCTCTCCTCGTCTCGGCTCTGGGCGGAAGGGATATCACGGCCTTTGAGGTGAATCCCGTCATGGCAGATCTCGCGCGCCGCAATATAGCGGGGAATGGGAAAGAGGACCAGATCCATGTGGTCGAGTGCGATTACCGGAAGGTGAATGAAAGGTTTCCTTCCGGCTCTTTTTCGTTGGTGTTGGCAAATCCCCCCTATCGCGAAATGGGGACGGGGAAGATGAGCATGCTAGATGGGGTCGCCAGTGCGAGCTATGAGATGAATGCATCGCTCACAGACGTTTTCAAGACAGCGCAGTATCTTTTGAAATATGGCGGCCGTCTCGCGATGGTGCATCGTGCCGATCGCACGGCTGATCTCATAGCCATCGGACGGTCGTATCGCATGGAGCCGAAGCGAATGCGTTTCATTTACGCCAGAAAAGGCCATACCGCGGTGCGAGTCCTCATCGAGTGGAAGTATGGAGGAAATCCGGAGCTTACGGTAGAGCCGCCGCTCCTCCTGCATAACCGAGACGGATCGTATACGGATGAAGTGCTGGAGATATATGGGAAATGAATGAGGGCTAAGTTTGAAAGCAGAAAGAACGATCTGCCCTTTATGCGAATCTTCAAAGGGGAAGCGGGTTCTGAAGGTTCAAAAGGTTCACAGGTTTCTCATCTTTTTCGAATAACGTATATTTTAAAGCTTTGCGGCGCTTCCCTATGCTGATGCGCCGCACCACCCCCACTGAACCCATAGAACCCATAGAACCCATAGAACCCGCCCCCCCTCTTTCATCCGCAGTCAAAGGGCGCCCCGTTCCACGGGCTAACCCCGAACCCTGAACCTTGAACTTCCCCCATTTCTATAGAAAGGAGCCATTCCATGAGTGAAATCAATCCCGGCACCCTGTACTTGGTGCCGACACCGATCGGAAATCTGGAGGATATCACCGAAAGAGCGGTGGAGACCCTGAAACAGGCGGATATCATCGCGGCGGAGGATACCCGTCATACCCGGATTCTGCTGGATCATCTGGGCATTACGGGTCATGTCGTATCCTACCATGAACATAATAAAAAAGAAGCAGGGCCGAAGCTCATCGAAAAGCTGCTCGATGGACAATCGGTCGCGCAGGTGAGTGATGCAGGGATGCCGGTCATCTCTGACCCCGGGGCAGATCTGGTGCGTCTGGCACTTGCAGAGGATCTCCCCATCGTGCCGCTCCCGGGGCCGAATGCCGCGCTGACGGCACTTGTGGCATCGGGCCTCGATGCCAGACAGTTTGCTTTCATTGGATTTCTGCCGAAGATCACCGCGAAGCAGAAGAAGCTTCTGATGGATATGAGCCGTGTGCCTGTGACGCTCATTTTCTACGAAGCGCCGCATCGCTTGAAGGAAACGTTGGATACGCTCATCAAGTATCTCGGAGACAGACAGGCCGTGACGGCAAGAGAGCTCACGAAGAAATTCGAGACCTTCCGGCGGGGAACGCTGAAGGAGCTCCGCGCTGAGCTGGATGAAAATGACCCTAGAGGTGAATATGTCATCCTCGTCGAAGGCTGGAATGAGGATATGGCAGAAGGGGAAGAGGAAGAAGCTTCCTGGGAGGCAGAAGCACTGGAGCTGGCAAAGACACTTCCGCAGAAAGAAGCAGCGAGAAAGATCGCGGCAAAGTTTCATATGGGACGGCGAGACGTGTATCAGTACTTGCTCAAAAATGGGGACTAGTGACTGGTAGCTAGTAGCTAGTGGCTAGGGATTAGGAGCCTCAAGTGACTGGTGACTTGAATACCACATTCGGGCATCGCCACTATTTATACTCTGCGGCGCGTAAAATTATGAAAGTGCCGCGGAGGTTTGAAACTAGCGCTTTTCCCGTATCGCAAACCTAATCCCTAGCTACAAATCCCTAGCTACTAATTCCTTGCGACTGGTGACTTGAATACTACATTCAGGCATCGCTACTATTTAAACTTCGCGGCGTTTCTATATGATTATGCGCCGCCCCACAACCCTGAACCCACAACCCTGAACCCTGAACCTTGAACCCTACAACTTTTATTTTCTTTCCATTTCCCTACATAAGCGGTATAATAATTTAAATATGCATACAAAACGAAATGCTTTCGTTTGACCAATAGAGGCAGGAGGAATCTGAATGAACGACAAACCGAAATACTATATCACCACGCCGATTTACTACCCCAGCGCGAAGCTGCACATCGGGCATACATACTGCACATCCATCGCTGACAGCATGGCTCGTTTCAAGCGTCTTGACGGCTATGATGTCTTTTTCCTGACCGGATCGGATGAGCACGGACAGAAGATCGAGCAGAAGGCAGAGGAAGCCGGTGTCACGCCGATCGAGTACACGGATAAGATCGTAGGCATGTTCCAGCAGCTTTGGAAGGAGCTCAATATTTCCAACGATGATTTCATCCGCACCACCCAGAAACGTCATGAAAAGGTCGTACAGATGCTTTTCCAGCGTTCCTATGATAAGGGCGATATTTACAAGGGCAAGTATGAAGGCTGGTACTGCGTGCCATGCGAATCCTTCTGGCCGGAAAATAAGCTGGATGAGAATCATATCTGTCCGGACTGCGGCCGTCCGCTGCAGAGAGTCAGCGAGGAAGCGTATTTCTTCAAAATGTCCAAGTATGCGGATCGCTGGATGAAATATGTGGAAGAGAATCCGGGCTTCATTCAGCCGGAATCCCGCCGCAATGAAATGATCCAGTTCGTCAAGAGCGGGCTGGAAGACCTCTGCGTCTCCCGCACGAGCTTCTCCTGGGGCATCAAGGTACCGTTTGACCCGAAGCATGTCGTGTATGTCTGGTTTGATGCACTGGTCAACTACCTGACCGCGGCGGGCATCGTCGACGATCCGGAAAAATTCAAGAAGTTCTGGCCGGCAGACGTGCATCTGGTGGGCAAGGAGATCGTCCGTTTCCATACCATCATCTGGCCGATCATGCTGATGAGCCTTGGCATCGAGCTGCCGAAGATGGTCTACGGCCACGGCTGGCTCATCGTAGACGGAGAGAAAATGTCCAAGTCCAAGGGCAATGTCGTCGATCCGATCCCGCTTCTGCAGGAATTTGGTTCTGATGCGATCCGCTACTACCTTCTGAATGATATCCAGCTTGGGCAGGACGGCAATTTCAGCCGCGACAGACTGATCGGACGTATCAATTCCGACCTGTCGAATGATCTCGGGAATCTCCTGTACCGCTCTCTTTCCATGGTGGAAAAATACAGAAAGGGCGTCCTGACCAAGGGCGATGCTTCTTCTGATGAGACGGTGGCAGCTGCTTCGAAGGAGATCGAAGACAAAGCAGCCGAGACGCTTTCTGCATTCCGCGCAGGCATGAATGGCTGGAAGATCAATGATGCACTGAAAGCTGTATGGACCTTTGTCCGTGCGCTCAATAAATATGTCGATGTGACCATGCCATGGGCATTGGCTAAGGATGAGGCCAAGGCGCCGCTTCTCGATGCTGTCCTCTATCATCTCTGTGAAGGCATGCGTTTCGTCTCTTTGATGGCAGAGCCGGTCATCCCGATCGCGTCTGAAAAGATCTGGAACCAGCTGGGACTTACCGATTTCAAGGATGCGGACTACAAAGACCTCGTCTGGGGCGGCATTGCTGATGGCACTCATATCAATAAAGGACCGCAGCTCTTCCCGCGCATTGAGATCGAAAAGGACGAGGAAGCACCCGCACCGAAGAAGGCAGAGAAGAAACAGCCAAAGAAGGAAGAGAAGAAAGAAGAAAAGAAGGAAGCGATCTCCATCGACGATTTCTTCAAGACAGACCTTCGCGTAGCAGAAATCCTGACGGCGGAAAAGGTGGAAAAATCCAAGAAGCTCATCAAGATGACCGTATCCCTGGGTGATGGGGAGACGCGCACCGTCGTGAGCGGGATCTCCGAATACTACCAGCCGGAAGAGCTCATCGGCAAGCACGTCATCTTTGTGTCGAACCTGAAGCCGGCAAAGCTCATGGGGATCGAGTCGCAGGGGATGATCCTTGCTGCTTCGAAGGATGGAAGCCTCAAGGTGCCTTTCGTCGACATGCCTGCCGGCAGCCGGGTGAAATGATGGGGCTCTTCGATACCCATGCGCACCTGTACGACAAAGCCTTTGACCGAGACAGGGAAGAGGTCATCCATCACATATTCGAGACGCTGGACTACGTGGTCATCCCTTCCGAAGACCTTGTGACCAGTGAAAAAGCGGTGGCTCTCGCAGAGAGCCACCCTTCTCTATATGCAGCAGTCGGCATCCATCCGCAGGTGACAAAGGATGCGACGGAGGAGGCGCTCGCAGCCATTGGTGCGCTTGCCCGGACGCATGACAAGGTGAAAGCGGTGGGGGAGATCGGGCTGGACTATTACTATCTCTACACGGATAAGGAAACGCAGAAATACTGGTTTGCCCGACAGATCGAGCTTGCCAAAGAGCTTGACCTTCCCATCCTCATCCATGACCGGGACGCCCATGGAGATACGCTCTCTATCCTGAAAGTACACCAGGGAGGAAATCTGCGCGGCATCCTCCACTGCTTTTCAGGGAGTCTGGAGACAGCGAAGGAACTCATGAAGCTCGGCTTCTACATCTCCTTTGCAGGGCCTGTCGTTTTTCCAAAGAGCCTGAAGCTCAAGGAAGTCGCCAAAGAGATACCGATGGATCGGCTCCTCATAGAAACGGACAGTCCTTACCTCACCCCGCCGCCCTTCCGCGGGAAGCGAAACGATCCGTCCAATGTCCGCTTTGTGGCAGAAGAGATCGCCCGTCTCAAGGGTGTATCGGCGGAAGAGATCGCAGAGCAGACGAAGCGGAATGCGATGAAAGTGTATGGGATAGGGAAATAAATGCTTCCGTGGTGTGGCGGCATCGCCGCATCCGGATCCAATTTTCAATAAAAATTCCCTTGCATTTCCTCTTTCCATCCGTTATAATATAAAAGCTTGCTTTGATGCAGGCAACTTCTCTTCCCATGGAGAGCATGGGACATAAGTCCAAAAAGGAGGCGAATTTCGTGAAAAAGTATGAAGTTATGTTCATTGTGAATGCAGCTAATGATGAAGTCATCAAAGCTGCTGTCAAACTGGTACAGGACACCATCACCAGAATCGGTGGTACCGTTGACAAAGTTGATGAATGGGGCAAACGTCATCTTGCCTACGAAGTCAGACACCAGAGCGAAGGCTACTACGTAGTAGTAGATTTCCAGGCTGACCCGGCAGAGATCAAAGAACTTGACCGCGTTATCAAAATTCATGAAGAAATTATCCGTCACATCATTGTAAAACAGGATGACTAAGAGGTAGCACAATGAATTCAGTTCAAGTTATGGGTAATCTGGCACGAGATCCGGTCGTCCGTGCAACAAAGACCGGCCGCGCTATGGCATCTTTTACCGTGGCAGTGAATCGTTCTTTTACAACGCCTCAGGGTGAACAGAGAGAGATCACAGACTGGATTAACGTTGTGGCTTGGGGAAATCTGGCGGAAGCTGTAGGAAATCAGCTGAAAAAAGGCAACCGCGTTTTCGTGGAAGGCCGTTTTACTACTCGTTCCTATGATACACCAGATGGACAGAGAAGATGGGTCAGCGAAGTGACTGCGAATTTCGTGGCACTTCCGATCGGCGGATTCTCGCATTCCCAGCAGCAGCCTTCGGGCAATGCTTTCGGCGGAAATAATGGCTATACTGGCAATAATGGCTACGGCGGAAACAATGGCGGCTTCAATAACGGGGCTTCCCAGTTCGGTCAGAGCCAACCACAGAGCCAGCCGAAAAGCAGTTTTGGTCAGTTCGGACAGGCTTCCAAGGATGAAGACATTCCGTTCTGAGATACATTGATTTTGGAGGATAAACTAGCATGATCAGAAGAGATAGAGTAAGAAGACCGAGAAGAAAGGTCTGCCAGTGCTGCGTAGATCACGTAGACACCATTGATTACAAAAACATTGCCGCACTTCGCCGTTTCGTTTCCGAAAGAGGTAAGATCCTTCCTCGCCGCGTAACTGGCACATGCGCTAAACATCAGCGTAAGATCAATCTCGCTATCAAGAGAGCAAGAGCTATCGCTCTGCTTCCTTTCAGCGCTGACTAATCAAATGCGGAAGATCCCAAGACTTCGGTCTTGGGATTTTTTATTGGAATGGGCGCAATGGGGAAGCCATCGTGCATAAAAATTCGAAAGTGCTGCGAGTATTTGCGTGCAGGCCAAGCTCTTTTCCTCTTACTGGAAAAGCAGACTGTCTGGTTCGACGCCTTCTCTGTTGAACTCGTTCTTGCCATTGACAAACCCCATTTCTGCGAGTACACTGTAACTATATTAACAAAAGTGCAAAGAAGCTCACTTTCCCCTTGCGGGATGGTGAGCTTTTTGTGCTTGTCGGATGCATCAGGAATACAGGGGAAACACTGATTCTGTGATTGGATCGGTGTTTCTTTAGATCTTAATAACAATCATGATCATCAGCGATGCGTCCGAAAATCTCATAAGGGGGGGAGTATCATGGATACATCGGAAGGTTTTGGTAAGAAATACGGACTGTTACTATCGCTCATCGGTATGGCACTGGTCTTTCTGCTTCCGACGCCTGCCGACCTGCCGACAGAAGGGCATCGGCTGATCGCTATCCTTGTATTTGCGGTCATCATCTGGATGACAGAGGGCGTTTCATATCCCGTGAGTGCCTTTGTGATCGTGACATTCATGTCTTTTGGACTGGGGCTATCGCCGAATCCGGCAAAGCCGGAAGCCATCTTGGGGACGGCGAATGCCCTCAAAATGGGCCTCGCTGGTTTTTCTACCACGGCATGGGCGCTGGTCGCAGGGGCGATGTTTCTCTCCGCCGGCATGATGATGACAGGGCTGGATAAGCGTATCGCGCTCATCGTCATGTCGCATATCGGCGTCAAGTCGAACCGTCTGGTCATCGGTGTTATTTTTGTCGGTTTCCTTCTGAGCTTCTTCGTCCCGTCGACGACGGCGCGCGTTTCCTGCATGGTCCCGATCGTCATCGGCATCATCCGTGCTTTCGGTCTTGAGAAGGGGAGTACCTTTGCGGGTGTTCTCATGATGGCCGTCGCACAGGCAGACAGCCTTTGGAATATCGGGATCAAGACCGCTGCGGCGCAGAATATGGTCGCCATCGGTTTTATCCAGCAGGTCTTAGGTAAGGACATCAGCTGGCTGGAATGGTTCATCGCAGCCGCTCCCTATGCTGCCATCATGTCGGTCATTCTCTATTTCCTCTTGATCCATGTCATGCCTCCGGAAGTGAAAGAAATGCCCGGCGGGAAGGAAGCGATCGATAAGATGCTGAAGGAAATGGGCCCTGTCACACTGGCTGAAAAGAAGCTTCTCTGCATTTCGCTTGTCCTGCTCTTTTTCTGGGTCACAGAGAAGAAACTGCATCCCTTTGATACTACGACTGTCACCATCGCCGGTATCATGCTCATGATGCTGCCGAAGATCGGCTTCATGACTTGGAAGGATGCGGTGCCGCATATCAACTGGGGCACGGTAGCACTCTTCGGCGTCGGTATTAGCCTTGGCGCGGCGCTTCTGAAATCGGGGGCAGCCATCTGGCTCGCCAATCATTTCGTTTCCCTCTTTGGGATGGAGACCATGTCGCCACTCATGGTCATTGCGGTGCTGGCCTTCTTCCTGACGGTCATCCACTTGGGCTTTGCGAGTGCGACCGGCCTCGCTGCCGCCATGATCCCGATCGTCATAGCCGTCCTTCAGAGTGTGGAAACATCCGGTATCAATGTGCTTGGCATGACCATGATCTTGCAGTACACCATCTGCTTCGGCTACATCCTGCCAGTCAATGCGCCGCAGAACATGATCGCCTACAGTACGGGCTATATTACATCGAAGGATTTTTTAAAGACAGGCATTCCGTTCACCATCGCTGCGTATGTGATGATCCTCGTCTTCTCGGCCACGTATTGGCACTGGCTGGGCTATGTAGGGTGAGTAGAAATCGATCCCGCCGTGAGACATTTCTTGCGGCGGGCTTTTTTATGAGAAATGCGAAATGGTGGTGCGGCGCATAAGCATATAGAAGCGCCGCATAATTTTGTATGACACTGTGCGCATATCGCAAACCTCTTTCCCAGAAACTTTAAAGTTTGAAAGCAGGGATGCGCAGCCAGGGATTGGAGATCAGGCGCCTCGAGTGACAGATGACTGTATTCGTATATTAAGCCCCCATCTGAGATGGGGGACCCGGTGGAGCCGT
>ERZ1034730.17-NODE-17-length-84491-cov-23.948707_pt1 | contig 84491 bp, 77 predicted proteins | sample MGYA00520650_ERZ1034730 | MGnify/ENA primary metagenome ERZ1034730 (study PRJEB33766, sample SAMN09781702) | gut metagenome | biome: gut microbiome | host: Homo sapiens | place: Madagascar | study: EMG produced TPA metagenomics assembly of the PRJNA485056 data set... | reverse complement strand
TTCTATTTTTTTCGCTTTTTTCAGATATTTGTTGCTTTCTACGATTATTGTGTTACAATTTGTTTATGAATGAAATAAATATCTTTTTACAAGAAAAGCAACTATCAACCATTAGTACAACTGTGCCTGACAGGCTTGATTATCTGATGAGACTCCACAGCATGACCAACATTGCTCTTTCTGAAATCATGTGCTGTGCAGAATCAACTATTTCAGGCTACAGGACAGGCCGTAGAGTGCCTGACATTTTTGTCATTTGCAATTTAAGTACAATTTTTGGTGTCACACCCAATTATTTTCTTGGATTCACAGACGAAATTTGTCCAACTCACAACTGATTATGTGATATATACAAGGTCTTCCGGTATCACTTCACAACCATCACGGGCTGCTGATGCAAATGTCACATAAAATATATTGAAAAATGAAAGGGGGAAATGTTACTGTCTAAGCCAAAACAGTAACGAAAAACAGCCCGGTGCACATATCACAATGTGTGCCGGGTTGTTTTTATATTAAAACGATATCTATTCATAACCACTGAGAACAAAACGCTGATACGTCCTGTCTGCATGCAGGCCGCAGATTTTATTGTTACTCTGCCACAAGTATTATCGTGGTTCTCGCAGGAACTCTTATGGTGTTGACTCCCAAAAGCTCTGTCTTTGCCGTGAAGTCCTCTCCGTCAAAATACTCTGCATTGGTGTTGGTGTCCACATGCCAGTGTTTTCCGTTCGGAAGCACCGGAAGCTGCGTCACAAGCGGCTCCCAATATGCATTCATGCAATAGAATACAATATCATCCTCCGTGTCCTCCTCATTTCTTCCGGCATACATGATGCCGATAAGCTTTGTCTTGTAATCTGTCGAGGCATTAAACGGTGTACCGTTGTGCACGCTGATTTCCGGGAACTGGCAGGATGAAGGCTTTGTCATCTTTCTGAGTATAGGATGCTCTTTCCTGAACTGAATCATATGACGCACGAAATCATGGATTTCCTTGAATTCCTCAAGCCTGCTCCAGTCGAGCCATGAAATGATATTGTCCTGACAATACGCGTTGTTGTTTCCAAACTGGGTGTTACAGAACTCATCGCCCGCAAAAAACATCGCCGGGCCACGGCTGCACAAAAGTGCTGCAAATGCATTCTTTATAAGGCGCCTTCTAAGTCCGTTTACATTTGGATCATTTGTCTCGCCCTCCGCGCCACAGTTCCAGCTATGTCCGTTGTTGTCTCCGTCTGTGTTATTCCAGCCGTTTTTCTCATTGTGCTTTTCATTGTATGAGTAAAGATCATACAGCGTAAAGCCATCATGACAGGTCATGAAATTGACTGATGCCTTGTGTCCTCTGCTCTCCGGGCTGTAAAGGTCGCGTGAGCCGGTGATACGTGTGATGGCATTTCCCGCCATACCATCATCGCCCTTTAAAAAGCTTCTCATGTCATCCCTGTATCTGCCGTTCCACTCAGCCCATCTGTTCCATGACGGGAAGCTTCCCACCTGATACAGTCCGCCTGCATCCCAGGCCTCTGCGATGAGCTTCATCTTTCCAAGCACCGGGTCAAATGCCAGCGACTCAAGAATCGGCGGATTGGCCATAGGTGCACCGTTTTGATCTCTTCCGAGAATGGAAGCCAGGTCAAATCTGAAGCCATCCACTCTGTACTCAATGGCCCAGTGTCTCAGACAGTCTATGATAAAGCTGCGCACAACAGGATGATTACAGTTCATAACGTTTCCACAGCCACTGAAATTGTAGTAGTGTGCATCCGGTGTAAGCATATAGTACACGTTATTGTCTATTCCCTTGAAGGAGAAGCACGGTCCCATCTCATTTCCCTCAGCGGTATGGTTGAACACCACATCAAGAATGACCTCTATGCCATTTTCCTTTAAAGCCTTTATCAGCGATTTCAGCTCGTCTCCCTCGTGGTTGTGCTCCTCGTTGAAGGCATAGCTGGTATTCGGTGCAAAAAATGATACTGTGTTGTAGCCCCAGTAATTGTAAAGCTGCACACCATCGACCACTCTGGCGCTCTCCATCTCATCAAACTCAAAAATCGGCATGAGCTCCACTGCATTTATTCCAAGATCCTTCAGATACGGTATCTTATCCTTTAATCCGGCAAATGTGCCCGGTGCGCTGACTCCTGAGGACTTATCCTTTGTATACCCCCTCACATGTGTCTCATAAATCACAAGATCCTCAAAGGGCTGCTCAAGCTGCTTTATGTTGCCCCAGTCAAAGTTACTTTTTACAACTCTCGCCCTGTACTCAAAATCCTTGCCGCCCTCCGGCTTTTCTCCCCATTTTCGCTGTCCTGTGACCGCTCTGGAATATGGGTCTAAAAGGACATTTTCCTCGTTAAACAAAAGTCCCTTTGCCGGCTCATATGGTCCGTCAAACGAAAATGCATACTCAAATTCATCCGGCTTTATATCAAAAACAAGCATGGAGTAGATATCTCCTATCCTATATGAATCAGGAAACGGAATCCTCGCATACGGCTTTGATGCCTGTGGCTTGAACAATAAAAGAGTGCACCTTGTTGCTCCATGGGAATTGATGGTAAAGCTCACTCCGTTTGATGCCACGCACGCTCCGTACATTCTGAAAAAGCCCGGACGGATCTTAAATCCCTCTACCACATCAAGCGGCAGCAGGCCTGTATTTACTACATCCTCATGCTTTTCTTCTTTACTGCGCTCTCTCCACATATACATATTGCTCTTTGCTCCCTTACTATATTTGTATGATAGTACATGCCTTTTGTTGCATGACTGTTTTTTATCTTAATTCGTTAAAAAATGATATTGTAACTATTCAGCCCTTCTTTTTCTCAGTGGTTCTGAATAGTTACCTACTGTTAATTTACATGCAGCTTTCCAAGCTCATCAATTTCTATTTTACTATAATTTTGTGAATATGTGTTCATTAAATTGCATATCTCTTTGGCTTTTTCGCCTGAAGCCACTGTTGGCCTGAAATCATTGTATGAGCTTGCACTGCTTAAGGTGCATGGAATAATCTGCGCATCTATGCCCGGCTGCAATTCACCATTTATCAGAGTAAATGCCTGCTGATAAATCGCCGTATTCTTGTCTGCCGGATTTTTATTGCCTCCGAAGCAGAAATTTCCAAGGCTGTAGCATATCATTTTGCCGTTATAGGCCTCCATCCCCTGCAGCACATGAGGGTGGTTTCCGACTACCAGGTCTGCTCCCCAGTCAATGATACGATGTGCCGCCGCCTGCTGATAGTCATTAGGGTAATGGTCACCCTCTATGCCCCAGTGACAGCATGCGATAACTATCGCCGCTCCCTGTTCACGAAGCTGCGCTATACCGTTTTGGATATATGCCTCGCGGTCACCGTTTTGTGACAGAAGGCTGGCTGACACTATTCCAATCCTTGTCCCATCAGCCGTCTCGTAAATACCGGTATGATCATTGAAGCCATACACTATCCCGGCATTGTCGAGCACATTTCTCGTATCGTCCAGTCCAGCCTGTCCATAGTCGTATGTGTGATTGTTTCCAAGACTGCAGGCCTCGATGGAGCTTCCCGTCATTATTCCGATGTACCCAGGCTTTCCCTTAAGGTTCCAGCGCTTTTCTACGCGCTCCGTCGCATCCGATAGCACACACTCCAGATTGATGAGTGTCATATCGTCAGCCTCAAAAATATCTCTCACACCGCCGAAAAAGTAGTCCTGTCCCTTTGAGTCATAATAAGAATTAAAGCTTCCGTCATAGCTTTGCTCCTGATTGTTGCCGAGTGTACAGTCTCCTGTAGCCGTAATCACTATGGTTGACATCTGTGGCTTTTGTGTATCCGCTTCTGTTGCCTCAGCTTTGGTTGCATCAGACTGTGTACTCTCTGTGCCTTCTGCCGTACTGTCAACTGCGTTATCCTCTGCTTTTCCGGCATCCGATGTGTCTTTAACTACACCCACACCATTCTGATTGGCGGCTTCTTTTATATTATCTGCAATATACTCTTTTCCTATGAGTGCTCCTGCCATAATAATGCATAAAACCAAAAGCACAGATAATAGAATTTTTAATCCCTTGTTTTTCATAGTTCTCCTCATATGTAATCTTATACTGTGTTATATTTGAAAAGACTTTATTCAGAATCACCACACACCCTTAAAATATCAACCGTGTGCGCACTTGCTCCCATCAGGTCTGCTCTCTCACATGTTGAAAGATGATACTGTACAAACATATCAAACTCTTCCTCGTCAAGAGCATTCAAAAATGGCCTGATATAATTTGCCGCGCCATCGGCTGCTATTATCTTTTCGCGTGTAAGGGTTGCCTGTGCATTTAATGCCTCTATATCTTCTAATCGGACAAAACTGTACAAATCATTAGCTTTTTCTGTACAATGGAAGCTCTCATCTAGCATTCCGCCCTCTATGCCCTCTTTTATATGCTTCTCCTTTATGGCATAGGTTATCACGCTGTACTCATTCATAATGTATGCCACAAGTATGTAACCACCCGGTTTTGTCACCCTTTTCGCCTCATTCAATGCGGCAAGTTTTTCCTCAGATGACTTTAGATGATACATAGGTCCGAATACGAGTGTGAGGTCAAATTCATCGTTTCCAAACTTTTTAAGCTTTGTGGCATTGCCCTGGTATGCCTTTACTTTATCGCTCTTTTGCTTCAGTCTGCCGAGGTTATGCTTAACTAACTCAAGTGCTGTCACATCATAGCCTTCCTCGGCAAGAGGCACTGAATATCTGCCTGTTCCCGCACCGACATCCAGAATTTTAATCTGTGAGCGAAGATCAAGCTGCTTCTCATTCATCAGGCTGCCAAGACAATCGTGTATATACTTCATGGAGGTGATAAACTCTACCCTGCCGTGGCGGCTGTTCAGACGCTTTTCCTCGTTGAATTTGTTATAGTATTCTTCTAATTCTGTCACGTATATTCCTCCCTGTATTATTCCTCGATATGCTCACGTCCCTGCGCAATGATTGTGCGCACATGTCCGTCGGCAAGTGAATAAAACACTGATTTACCCTCACGTCTGCTGTTTACAAGCTTGTTTGCCTTTAATATCCTAAGCTGATGTGATATGGCAGACTGTGTCATATTGAGCACCTTTGCAAGGTCGCAGACGCATACCTCCGCTTCAAACAACACAAAGAGGATTCTGATCCGGGTGGAGTCGCCAAATACTTTAAAAAGCTCTGCAAGGTCGTAGAGCTCGGTTTCCTCAGGCATTGTATCATTTACTATTTTCAGAAGATCTTCGTGGATTTCGTTGCAGTCGCAGCATTCTATCTGTTCATTTATGTTTTCGCTCATGGTGTGGTGTCCTTTCTGCGTTATTTTTGCGTTATTTTTACTTTATTGGCTATGGGGCGGGTGCTTCGTGTGAACAGTAATTGTTTTTTATATACGCGAAAGACAGAGTGCACCTCTTGGGTGCATTCTGTCTCGTATTTTTTATTTAATAATTCTGCTCTTTGGACTCTACGTTTTTAGAGCTTGTGTACGAATAATGCGCGGATTGCATTTAGCACTGCTATCACCATTACTCCTACGTCTGCAAATATTGCGAGCCACATATTGGCTATTCCGACTGCTCCGAGCACGAGGCAGATCAGCTTGATGCCTATTGCGAAGTATGTGTTTTCATATACTATTCGCAGGCATTTACGCGATATTTTTATTGCTTTTGCTATCTTTAGCGGGTCATCATCCATGAGGACGATATCTGCAGCTTCGATTGCTGCATCTGAGCCCATGGCGCCCATTGCAATTCCGATATCTGCTCTTGAGAGCACCGGTGCATCGTTGATTCCGTCTCCGACGAAGGCGAGCTTTTCTTTACTGCCCTTTCTTGCGAGCAGTTCCTCCACCTTTGCTACTTTATCGCCCGGTAAAAGCTCACTGTATACTTCATCGATTCCCAGCTCTGCCGCTACTGAGTCGGCTACTGTCCTTGAATCGCCTGTAAGCATTATTGTACCTTTTATTCCGGCTTTTTTCAATGCTTTTATTGCTGCCGCTGAGGTTGGTTTTATCTTATCTGAGATAAGGATATAGCCCTCATATCTGCCGTCTATTGCGATATGGACTATGGTGCCGACCTTGTCAGTTTCACTGTAGCTTAAGCCCAGCTTTTTCATAAGCTTGTAGTTTCCTGCCGCTACAGATACGCCATCTACCTTTGCGGTGATTCCGTGGCCACTGATTTCCTCAACGTCTGTCACGCGGGTTCTGTCGATTTCCTTTCCATATGCCTTCTGTAAGCTCCTGCTGATTGGGTGCGATGAACTGCTCTCTGCGAGTGCTGCGTACTCGAGCACCTTTTCCCTATCGAGCGTATTGTCGTAGACTCCTGCCACCTCGAAAACGCCCTCTGTCATGGTGCCGGTCTTGTCAAATACAACGTATCTGGTCTGTGATAAGGTCTCAAGATAGTTTGAGCCCTTTACAAGAACACCCTCGCGGCTGGCGCCTCCGATTCCTGCAAAAAAGCTGAGCGGAATACTGATGACCAGCGCGCACGGACAGCTTATTACAAGGAAGGTAAGTGCCCTGTATATCCATATGCCCCACTGTGGTGCGGCTGACATGAAAAGTATTCTGACAATTGGCGGCAGTATCGCAAGTGCAAGTGCACTGTAGCAGACTGCCGGAGTGTAATACTTGGCAAATTTTGATATGAAGTTTTCTGATTTTGATTTCTTTGAGCTTGAATTTTCAACGAGGTCAAGTATCTTCGAAACCGTTGATTCGCCAAACTCTTTGGTGGTTTTAATCTTTAAAACACCGGACATATTGATGCATCCGCTGATTATCTCATCACCGCATTTTGCATCCCTCGGCACGCTCTCACCTGTAAGCGCGCTGGTGTTTAATGTAGATGAGCCCTCAACTATCACACCGTCGATAGGAACCTTTTCACCGGGCTGTACCACGATTACTGAGCCGATAACAACCTCATCAGGATCAACCTGGGTGAGCTTTCCGTCCACCTCAATATTGGCATAGTCGGGTCTGATGTCCATGAGCTCGCTGATATTCTTACGGCTCTTTCCGACTGCATAGCTCTGAAACAGCTCTCCTATCTGGTAGAAAAGCATAACGGCTATAGCCTCTGTATAGTCACCATTCTCATAGAGCGCAACCGCTATCGCACCTACAGTGGCAACCGCCATCAGGAAGTTTTCATCAAATACCTGCTTGTTTTTGATTCCCTTAAATGCTTTTTTCAGGATATCGTATCCTATAACCAGATAAGGCACCATGTAAAGCAGGAACCTGATAATTCCCTTAACCGGTATGAAATGTAATATAATCATGAGTACCGCTGCGATTATGATACGCGCCAGTACTTTTTTCTGCTTTTTATTCATACGCCATAGCTCCATTCATTATAATCTCTTGATAATCACCCTTACTATAGCGCAGGCATTTAAATAATAACATTTGTCATTCCTGCGCCCCGGCAATTTATAAGAAAATCTCGCAGTCGTCCTCTACCTTTTTACAGTTCTTAAGAACCTCCTGCATAACCGCCTTTGCATCCTGTCCCTCTTCAAACTCAACGCTCATCTTGAGTGTCATGAAATTGACTGTAGCATCCTTTACACCTGCTGTATTCTTTGCGGCATCCTCCATCTTGTTGGCGCAGTTAGCGCAGTCTACATCGATTTTGTAAGTCTTCTTCATAATGGTGTTCTCCTTATTTTCATTAATTATTTGTTTTACTGTACGTTTCTTATTGAACATATGAATGATTGTTCATATGTTGATTTTATTATAGCACCTTTTGCACTGTTGTCAATACACAATGTGCATCTACACAAAATTTATTCACATACTCTAATCACATAATTAATCTCATAGTTTATGATTCAGGCTTCATCTGTGATATTTTCTTTCCAACTGCTTCCCTCTTCTATCCCATTTGCCGTAAGCCATTCATCCTCAACCTCTACATGACGCTGTCTGCCGTTTTCGTCCTCGAGATAAACCACGCATTTTGCTTTTGCGCCATCTACTCTTTCCTCACAGCCAAAATCAGCCTCATATATGTGTGTTACCGTATACATCTGCACTCTACCTTCTTTCATATGATTTTGCATGACATAAATATATAGAAACTTCCCACATGTACAGGTGGATGTGTCCACTCTAAATATCATGTGGGAAGCTTTTTTCAACTATATTTATAATTAATCAGATTACTACATGCTACGCATTCCCGTAATCTGACTCCACCTCGAAATCCGCTAATTTCCTGCGTCCCCGCAGCAAATTACTACTTTCTCGGTGTAGTGCGGGTCACTAAGGTATACATCGAATTGCATGCAAGCATGCATCGATGATACCTTTTGACCCTTTAATCATAATGCTGCTTTAATCGCTGCAAGCAGCTCATCATATGTCTCATATGCAGGAAGCTCAGGGTAGTCCTTCTTGATGGCATCTGTGCTTCTGAAAAGGAAACCTGCCTTGCTGGCCTGTATCATGCCTAAATCGTTGTGGCTGTCACCGCTTGCAATGGTATCGTATCCGATAGACTGCAGTGCCTTTACAGTTGTAAGCTTTGACTGCTCACATCTCATTCTAAAGCCTGTAATCTCGCCATCTTCAGCAACCTCAAGCTCGTTACAAAAGATTGTCGGCCAGCCGAGCTTCTTCATGAGCGGGCCTGCAAACTGTGAAAATGTATCACTGATGATGATTACCTGTGTGATTGAACGAAGCTCATCCAAGAATTCCTTTGCGCCAGGCATTGGATCTATCTTTGCGATTGTCTCCTGGATTTCTTTTAATCCGAGTCCGTGCTCCTTTAAAATATTTATTCTATAGTTCATGAGCTTATCATAATCAGGCTCATCTCTTGTTGTCTTTTCAAGCTCAGGAATGCCTGTCTCCTTTGCAAATGCAATCCAGATTTCAGGTACCAATACTCCCTCAAGGTCTAAGCATACAATATTCATTTTGATTCCTCCGTGTGTTTTATTCTGTGGATTTCGATGAAGCTCAATATACTTGTCAGGTAACTATTTAAGCAGCCTTGAATAATTACATTTCATTTATAGTTCACCGATTTAATCCAATAAAGTATATCATACAAGACGACGGTCTACAATAGAATTATACGTGATTTTTCAGTAAATCATTATTACCGTCCATTACGCTCGCTGGCTTTTGCACACGCGCCGGCTTCCGCAGAGAATACGCCCTCATCATCTATGATGTTTCCGCTCTCAACATGCTTTTTCAGTATATTGTTAAACGCATAATCCCATATTTTCTCTGAGCCAAGTGCTGTGCGCTTATTTCTGCCGAGTATCTGCGACAGCTTTACACTGTGCTCACGCCATGAAAGCCCGCCCGATGCATCGTTTAGGAGCATTGGCTGGATATTGTCCATGGTACGGGCAAATCTGGCTTCCGGTGTCTGCTGCGCCTCAAATTCCTCCCACAGCTTTAAAAGAGGCTCGCCCTGTTCCTTTGGCAAGAGTCCGTATATACGCTCCGCCGCCTTCTGCTCACGCTCATGCTGTGTGGCCTTGCCTGCCTCATCATAGGCATATGTGTCTCCTGCGTCAATCTCTACTATGTCGTGTATCAAAAGCATTCCTACTGTCTTTAGCACGTCTATCTTCTCATTGGCATACTCACTCAAGAGCATGGTCATGATAGCCATATGCCAGGCATGCTCCGCATCATTTTCCTTGCGGCTTGCATCAGCTAAATAAGTCTGGCGGAATATCTCCTTTTCCTTGTCGATTTCTCTGATGAAATCAAGCTGTTTTTCTAATCTTTTGTCTTTCTCATTTTCCTGCATTATTGTATCTCCACGTTAATTCTCGTCATATTTGCAAATCTGCATCTTTTTACTATTATGATTAAAGGGTCAAAAGGTATCATCGATGCATGCTTGCATGCAATTCGATGTATACCTTAGTGACCCGCACTACACCGAGAAAGTAGCAATTTGCTGCGGGGACGCAGGAAATTAGCGGATTTCGAGGTGTAGTCAGATTACGGGAATGCGTAGCATGTAGTAATCTGATTAATCATAAATGAGGGGCAAAATGCCTTTTGACCCTCATATCATTATTATGAATTAACCAATAATTTTGTCAAGCGGTCAATACAAATTACAGCGCATCCTTCATTGCTTTAACATACTCACCGACATACTTTGGTGAAGCCTCACCATACTCATCGATTATCTTTATGATAGCAGAGCCCACAATGGCACCATCCGAGATATCTGCCATCTTCTTTGCCTGCTTGGGTGTTGAAATGCCAAAGCCTATAGCACATGGCACATCTGTGTTTTCTCTGATTACCTTGACTATTGAAGCCAGATCTGTCTTAATCTCGCTTCTTGTACCGGTGACTCCGAGGCTTGAAATCACATAGATGAAGCCGGTTGCCTCCTTTGCTATCATCGCAATTCGATCCTTTGATGTAGGTGCGATAAATGAAATGAGATCCACATCATATTTCTCACAGAGTGGCAAAAACTCTTCCTTTTCCTCATATGGGATATCCGGCAGAATCAGTCCGTCAATTCCTATTTCCTTGCATATACTGATAAACTTTTCTGCGCCGTAAGAGTAAACCACGTTTGCATATGTCATGAAAACCATAGGGATTGTAACATCTTTTCTCAAATCTCTCACAAGTTCAAAAACCTTGTCTGTTGTAACTCCGACTGCAAGTGCCTTTATGTTGGCGCCCTGGATTACAGGTCCCTCTGCTGTAGGATCAGAGAACGGAATACCAAGCTCTATAAGGTCTGCTCCGTTTGCAACTGCTTCTCTTACGATTTTCGCGGTTGTCTCTAAATTTGGATCACCGCAGGTGATAAATGGTATAAATGCCTTGCCGTTTTCAAACGCACTTCTTATCTTACTCATAAATATTCTCCCCTCTGTATCTTGCTATTGCCGCGCAGTCCTTGTCGCCTCTGCCTGAAACAGTAACAACGATTATCTTGTCCTTGTCCATTGCAGGCGCCAGCTTCATGGCATATGCCACTGCATGTGAGGACTCGATTGCTGGGATGATTCCCTCTGTCTTTGCGAGGTATTCAAAAGCATTTACCGCTTCATCGTCTGTTACCGGTACATATTTTGCTCTTCCGATATCGTGCAGATATGCATGCTCCGGTCCGACTCCCGGATAGTCAAGTCCTGCAGAAATTGAATAAACCGGAGCAATCTGTCCGTATTTGTCCTGACAAAAGTATGACTTCATGCCGTGAAAAATACCAAGACGGCCTGTATTGACTGTGGCTGCAGTCTCAAAGGTATCTATTCCTCTTCCTGCTGCCTCGCAGCCGATGAGCTCAACTTTCTCATCCTCTATGAAGTTGTAAAAGCTTCCGATAGCATTTGAGCCACCACCCACACATGCGATGACCGCATCCGGCAGTCTGTGCTCCTTTTCAAGCATCTGCTCTTTAATTTCCTTTGAGATGACCGCCTGGAAATCTCTTACGATGGTAGGGAACGGATGTGGTCCCATAACAGAGCCCAGGCAGTAATGTGTGTCCGAAATTCTCTTGGTCCACTCTCTCATTGCCTCCGATACGGCATCCTTTAATGTGGCTGTGCCTGATGTAACAGGGATAACCTCTGCTCCGAGCAGGCGCATGCGGTATACATTGAGTGCCTGACGCTTTGTGTCCTCCTCACCCATGAATACAACACATTCCATACCCATAAGGGCTGCGGCCGTTGCTGTTGCCACACCGTGCTGACCGGCTCCGGTCTCAGCTATCAGGCGGGTTTTGCCCATTTTCTTTGCAAGAAGTGCCTGACCTAATACGTTGTTGATCTTGTGGGCTCCTGTATGGTTTAAATCCTCTCTTTTAAGGTATATTTTTGCTCCACCGAGATCCTTTGTCATCTTTTCTGCGTAGTACAGTCTCGATGGTCTTCCTGCATAATCGTTGAGAAGCTCTGTGAGCTCTCTGTTAAATTCAGGATCGTTTTTGTAATAATTGTATGCTTCTTCTAATTCTTTAACGGCATTCATGAGGGTTTCAGGAATATACTGTCCTCCGTGAATACCAAATCTTCCGTTTGAATTTGTCATGATGTTTTCCCTTCTGATGTATATATGGTATCTATGTGATATTGTTTAATGATATTATGAAATCCGCTATCAGCCTGCTCTTAATTCATCAAGCTTAGCTTTTTTGTTGTCCGCTCTCATCAGCGTCTCTCCGATAAGCACTGCGTCAGCTCCTATTTCACGTATTGCCCTGATATCGTCTGTGCTCTTTACACCGCTTTCCGATACAAATATGATGTCATCTGGAATCAGGTCGCGCAGCTTTTTGCTGTTAGCTGTATCAACTGTAAAATCCTTCAGATTGCGGTTGTTGACACCTATTATTCTGGCACCGGCTCTTACCGCCATCCCTGCCTCTTTTTCATTGTGTATCTCCACAAGGGCGCTTATGCCAAGGCTGTCACAGATTTTTATGTATTCACCAAGCTGCACCTCTGACAGTATGGAGCAGATTAAAAGCACTGCAGCGGCGCCGAGTGTCTTTGCCTGATATATCTGATATTCATCAACCGTAAAATCTTTTCGGATGCACGGAATCGAAACCGTTTTTGCAATCTCCTTAAGATACTCATCCGAGCCTAAAAACCACTTCGGCTCTGTCAGTACCGAGATGCAATCCGCACCTGCCGCCTCGTATTCCCTTGCAATTTCAAGATATCTGAAATCCGGCTCTATAAGCCCCTTTGACGGCGAAGCCTTCTTGCACTCGCATATGAAGCTCAAGTCATCCTTTTTGAGTGCTTTTTCAAATGCAAAATCACAAAGCTTTTCGTTTTTCGTCTGAATCGCGATATTTTTCATTTCCTCAAGGCTTATTTTTTTCTTGTCCTCTGCCACGCGAAGCCTTGAATATTCTGCAAGCTGGTCTAAAATATTCATCGCTTTTCCTTTCCTGTTTTGTGTGCTTAGCTGTTGCTTACCTCGATGAACTTATCGAGAGTCTCAAGTGCTTTTCCTGAATCAATGATTTCTGCTGCAAGCTCGATACCCTCTTTCATGCTGTCGGCCTTTCCTCCTATATAAAGTGATGCGCCTGCGTTCATGAGTACTGCATTTCTCTTATGGCCCTTCTGTCCTCCTAAGATATCACGTACGATTTTTGCATTTTCCTCAGGTGTACCGCCTTTTAAATCCTCCTTTGTACAGCGCTCAAAGCCGAAATCCTCCGGTGAGATTACTGTGGTTCTGAACCATCCGTCCTTTATCTCGCATACCCTGGTCGGTGCGCTCATGGAAATCTCATCGAGCTTATCCATGCCATATACTACCATTCCACGCTTTACTCCGAGGCTTACAAGCACCTGTGCAAGCGGCTCTACAAGGTACTCATCATACACTCCGAGAAGCTGCATGGCCGGTGAACCCGGATTTGTGAGCGGTCCTAAAATATTGAATACTGTTCTAAAACCAAGCTCTTTTCTGATAGGTCCGACATATTTCATTGATGTGTGATATTTCTGTGCAAAGAAGAAGCACATGCCGACTTTATTTAAAAGCTCTACACATTTCTCAGGGCTCTGGTCTATGTTGACACCGAGCGCCTCAAGACAGTCTGCTGTGCCGCATAATGAAGAGGCTGCCCTGTTTCCGTGCTTTGCCACCTTCATGCCGCCTGCTGCCGCAACAAGTGCAGAGGTTGTTGAAATGTTGAAGCTCTGTGCATTGTCTCCGCCTGTTCCTACGATTTCAAACACATCCATACCTGTTTTCACCTGTATGGCATGCTCTCTCATGGCTGCTGCACAGCCTGCGATTTCGTCTGTTGTCTCAGCCTTTGCGCTCTTTGTGGAAAGAGCTGCAAGAAAAGCTGCATTCTGGGTTGGTGTTGTCTCACCGCCCATGATCTCATTCATCACTGCATATGCCTCATCATATGTGAGGTCTTCTTTGTTTACGATTTTTACTATGGCTTCTTTGATCATGATTATGTCCTCCTGTATTCCGGTAATTTTTATTTATTATTTGTGTTTTTCTTATTTGTAATTCTAATTTTAACTCAGCCTTCAATATATTAATCTGCTGTAAATATATCGGTTAATCAGATTACTACATGCTACACATTCCTTTAATTATGTCATAATAAAATTGTACAGCATCTGCCTTCCGTCCGGTGTCATGATTGACTCCGGGTGAAACTGCACACCGTATATCGGATATTCCCTGTGCTCAACAGCCATAATCTCACCATCATCTGTAGTGGCTGTAATCTTTAGGCAATCAGGCATCGTGTCCGCATCTGCAGCAAGCGAATGGTAACGCGCTACCTTTGCTTTTTTCGGGCAACCCTTGAATAAAAGGCTTTCTGTGTCAAACGATGCATCCGATTGCTTTCCGTGCATGAGCTCCTTTGCATATGTGACTGTCGCACCGTATGCTGCGCATATCGCCTGATGGCCGAGGCACACGCCAAGGATTGGGATTTCCTTTCCAAGCTCCTTTGCCACAGCTATTATCACTCCCGCATCCTCAGGCCTTCCCGGTCCCGGTGATAATATGATGCGGTCAGGCTTTAAAGCCCTAATCTCTTCAACCGTCATCTCATCATTTCTGATTACTCTGATATCAGGCTCTATCTCGCCGATTAGCTGATACAGATTGTAGGAAAAGCTGTCGTAGTTATCAATCAGTAAAATCATTCTTCCACCTCCTGTGAAACTTCCAGTGCCTTAAGAGAAGCCTTTGCCTTGTTTATGCACTCCTGAAATTCCTTCTCAGGATCTGAATCCGCAACTATTCCCGCTCCGCTTCTCACGAAAACCTTGCCGTTTTTCTTGTAGGCAATACGGATTGCAATACATGTGTCCATGTTTCCGGTAAAATCTATATATCCAATCGCGCCACCGTAAATGCCTCGCTTGTTGTCCTCAAGCTCTCCGATGAGCTGGCACGCTCTGATTTTTGGCGCTCCTGAAAGTGTTCCTGCCGGAAGCACGGCCTCTATTGCATCGAGTGCGTCATACTCTTCTCTTATCTCTCCACGCACTGTCGAGCCTATATGCATCACATGTGAATATCTCTCTATGGAATGAAGCTTTTCAACTTTTACAGTTCCGAATTTACTTACCTTTCCGAGGTCATTTCTTCCAAGATCCACAAGCATATTGTGCTCTGCGAGCTCTTTTTCATCCTTAAGTAGCCCTTCTTCAAGCTTTTTGTCCTCCTCTGCTGTGGCACCTCTCGGCCTCGTGCCTGCCAGCGGGAATGTGTGAAGCACTCCATTTTCAAGCTTCACAAGAGTCTCCGGAGATGCTCCCGCAACCTCCACATCGGTTCCCGAAAAATAAAACATGTACGGCGAAGGATTTATCGTTCGAAGCACGCGGTAGGTATCAAAAAGGCTTCCCTCAAACGGTGCGCTCAATCTGTTGGATAAAACTATCTGGAAAATATCCCCCTCTTTGATATGGTGCTTTGCCTTCTCGACCATCTCACAATACTGTTCCTTTTCAAAAAGCGGTGTGACCTCACCCAGCAGCTTGCCACCCATATTCTGTTTTTTCTCTCCGTGCATCAGAAGCTCCCTAAGCTGCTTTAGCTCAACAATCGCTTTGTTGTAGCCTGTTTCCGGAGCATCAAGTGACATATTTGCGATTAGTATTATCTTTTGGCACAAATTGTCAAATGCTATTACCTTATCAAAAAGCATCAGATCAACATCCTTGAAATCCTCTGTGTCCCTTGCTTTTCCTCTGATGCTTTTCTCCTTGTAGCCCAGATAATCATACGAAAAATAACCTACAAGGCCACCTGTAAACGAAGGCAGATAATCAAATTTCGGACTCTTGTACTCTGAAAGAATCTGTCTGATGTACTCTGAAGGATTTTCCGTCTCCACCGAAAGCTTTCCAAGCTTCATATGACCATCTATGCAGTTAATCTCAAGCTTTGGATCATATCCCAAAAATGTATATCTTCCCCAGGCTTCATTGGCTTGTGCTGATTCAAGCAGATAACAATGTGTTGAAACATTCTGCAGAATCCTCATAGCCTCTATAGGTGTGATAAAATCTGATAATATCTCACAGCTTACAGGGAGAATGTCATACTTCCCGGTTTTTGCTATTTCTTTAACTTCGGTCAGTGTAGGTGAAATTTTCATATGCTTACCTCCAAATTTTGTGTGGTAGTGAATAAGAGTCCAATGTTCAACCGTGAACAAATGCCCAACATACAGCTCGAATTCGCCTCTTCGAGGCTTCTGTGCAGCTTGCGCTGCTACAATTCTCGCTTTATGTTGTACTGTCCAGTGTTCGCATGTGTCCTTGCATGCGAGCATGCAGATCCACCTGCTCCACTGTACTTTTTTGTTCACTAAAAAACGCCCTTGACAGAATTTTAGTTCTGTCAAGGACGAATAATTTTAACTATCCGCGGTGCCACCTTGAATTCACGATAAAGCTCGTGCGCTTGGCAGGATACCAACATATCCCGGGCAAATGACGTATGCCCACACGTCGCAGAATACTCTGGATATCTGGATGAATGATAAATCCATTTGACTGCGCCCTCAGCGGTCCATTTGACAACTTGTTTCACACCTGATTCTCAGCACCACAGGCTCTCTGTAATGGCATCATTGCCGTTATCTCCGCTTCAACGGTTTACAACTTATTTAATTGTCGAAACAGTTTAAACTGTTTTCACTTCTTTAACGATTTAATACTTTATCTTGCTAAATTTGTTTAGAGTTTATCACTCCTTTTTGTGTTTGTCAACATATTTTTGCCCCGTTTTTTAATTATGCTATATTAAAAATGGTTATGAGGGATTATACATACCAATCCTTCATAACCATTGTAAATCTGATTCGATGCGTTCAATTATGCTTTAATCAGTTCCTCTATCTCCTTCGGCTGTGGCATCACACGCAGGGCTCCCTTACGCGTGGTAACGATGGATGCAGCAGCGTTTGCATATGTAAGCATATCCTTCAAATCCTTATCTGTCAGTTTCTGCAATCCATGCTCCAGCACATAATGCAGCACACACGCACAAAACGTATCACCGGCTCCTGTAGTTTCAATCGTATTTTTCTGGATAAAAGGTGCAGCCTCAACCATCTTGTCCTGATAGTAAGCTCTGCTTCCTTCCTTTCCCATTGAAACAAGAATAAGTGGAATATGATATCTCATATTAATCCATCGGACCCCCTCAGTAAAATCATATTCTCCTGTCAGCCATTGAATTTCATTATCAGAGATTTTTAAGATATCGCATTGCTGTAATCCATATAACACCTGTTCTCTCGCATCATCCAAAGAATTCCAGAGTGGTTCCCTGAGATTCGGATCAAATGAAATAATTGCTCCGGCGTCCTGTGCAATTGCAATCGCTTTTTTCGTGGCAAGGCGAACTCTCTCATGAGTCATTGACAATGTTCCGAAATGAAAAATTCGTGCAGACTTAACAATGTCCACCGGAACATCCTCTTCTGTCAGCATCATATCTGCACCCGGATTACGATAAAAAGAAAAATCCCTGTCTCCATCCGGATATGTATGAACCAACGCCAGTGTTGTATGCACGTCTTTGTCCTTCAAAAGTCCTTTTGCATCTATGCCAACCTCTGTAATTGCTTTCTCCAACTGTTTTCCAAAAAAATCATTACCTACTTTTCCAATAAATGCCGTCGTATGCCCTAAGCCCGACAGCATTGCGAGCACATTGCATGGAGCCCCGCCGGGATTTGCCTCAAATAAAGGATTCCCCTGACTGCTGACTCCATTTTCTGTGAAATCAATAAGCAATTCGCCTAATGCAACTACATCCATATCTTCCTCCAGTTCTATTTCGCAAGCAAAAATTATAATTCTATATCATATTTTTCTACACTTATCTGCGCCTTTTTATCGCTGAAAAAGCTAATCCCATCTGCCTCCACCGGCGTGCAAATGGCAGTCGTAGCCACCTGCTGTCCATCATTGATAAAAAGCTCAATAGACTGATAATCAAGAATAAAACGTAGCTTCTTCAATCCGTCCGTGTCACAGATTTTTATTTTACGGACACATACCACATCTCGCGTCACTCCACAATATGTACGGTCTATCTCAAGTATTTTATCTGCTTTGCTATATGTGAAGCAGGTCTCATACTCATCATTTGCTGCAAGCTTCACAGCAAATGTCGTATAATCCCCGCCTTTAAGCACAACTGTCATATCTATCGTACGACCTTTAACACCTGAAAGTGATGTCTCCGCATCAATTAGTATGTTATTGTGGTGACATTCCTTCCTACGATATTTTTCCAGTTCTCTGACCGGTTTCTGCCAGATGGCACCATCCTTTAATTCCAGTTCTCGCGGTATTGTCATCATGCCCTGCCATTCCTGTGATTCGGGGATTACACAGGCATCCCAGGATTTCATCCATCCAATCATGATTTGTCTGCCATCTGTAAGAGTCGTCGTCTGCGGTGCGTAAAAATCAAGACCATAATCAAGTGTTCTGGCATTTTCTTTTACGAATTTATGAATTTTAAAATCATAATCCCCAATGAAATACACCGAGTTGTTACCATTGTGAAATTCATATTTGGTTGCCTTCATATTCTGCGGTGAACAGATTAATACTTTCTTATCTCCCAATTTGAAGAAATCAGGACATTCCCACATTGTGCCAACTTTTCCGTTATCATTTGAGGCAAGAATTGTCTCAAATTTCCATTCAGTCAGGTTTTCGCTTGAAAAAAGCACGACCTGCCCTATTTGATTATCATTTTTATTTCCAACAATCAGATAGTAACGGTCATCCTCCTTCCAGATTTTAGGATCTCTGAAATCGACACGGCTGCAAGCCTCAGGAAGCATGTCACCTTTTACTACAGGATTATTTTGATATTTTTCATAATCTATACCATCACCAAAGGCAACACACTGATTCTGTCTCTCAAGCACACTGCCATCTACCTGCACCTGCTTTGACACACCAGTATATACAAGCACATGCTTTCCATCTGCCTCAATAGCACTTCCCGAAAAGCAGCCGTCCTTATCATAGCTTTCATCCGGTGCAAGTGCCGTCGGAAGCTGCTCCCAGCGCATCATATCGTCAGTCACACTGTGTCCCCAGTGCATCGGTCCCCATTCACGCTTATATGGATAGTACTGATAAAATAAATGTATCCTGCCATCATATTCTGATAAGCCGTTTGGATCATTAATCCAGCCGACCGGTGCCGATACATGATAAAGCGGCCTCATTCTCTTATCCTGCTGACGAATTTTGTCCTGCTCAAATTTTCTTGCTTTTTCTAATAATTCACTCATGAAAATCCCCATATATTTACTATTTGCAGTATATTCTAGCCTCATATGGTCGCATAAATTTTTGCTCCATTTCTTTATAATTACATAACACACAGTTTTGGTCAACATCAATAGCCTCAATCTGTGAATCTGTAAAATTAACTATCACAAGCAGCTCATTATTATCCGATTTCCTCTTATAAGCAATTAGACCCCTGTACTGTTCATACATTGGATAAAATGCTCCCTGACTCATAACATCTGCATGGTCATGATAACATTTAATTAATCGTTTGTAAAAGCTATATAATGAATTTGGATCATTTATCTGATTCATCACATTAATTTCTTTATAATTATCATTGCATTTAATCCATGGTTTTCCATTCGAGAATCCACCATTTTCTGAATCATCCCACTGCATAGGTGTACGTGAATTATCTCTTCCGAGCTCTGAAAAAAACGCTAGTACTTCTTGTGCATTTTTACCTTGTTCTATAGCCTCCTGATACGTTCTTTTAGCTCTTACATCTGCCATATCATTTATATCTCTCCACTTGACATTCGTCATTCCAATTTCCTGTCCCTGATAAATAAAAGGTGTTCCGTACAGGAAAAAATAAATACAGGCTAGGGCAGATGCACTGTAAAAGCTTATATCTTTTTTCTCAAGAAACTTATTCAAACATCTTGACTGATCATGATTTTCCAAAAAAATTGCGCTCCAACCAGCCTTACTGTTATTTGATACACTTGAAAATATTTTGTGTTTCCATCTCTCTATTGCATCAACATCGGACTTATCTTTCTCACCATCCATATTTTCCCATCCAAAATCAAAAATCATTGAAAAATATCCATCTTCTCCCGCATATCTTTCAAATGCTTTTGCATCTACTCCGGGTGCCTCTGCAACCGTCATACAATTATATTTTTTAAAGCATTGTTCCTTCATCTCATTAAGAAATACACCTATTCCTTCATAATCTGTCAGATTCTCAACTGGATACCTTTCTTCTTCAGTTGATCTGCTCTCAAAGCTTAAATCCTTCTTTATAAATGTGATTGCATCAACTCTAAAGCCCGCTATTCCTTTATCTAACCACCAGTTAATCATCTCAAATATTTTCTTACGGAGTTTATCACATTCCCAATTTAAATCCGGCTGTTCCTTTGCAAAAGTATGATAATACCATCGTCCATCCGGCAATCTCGACCATACTGAACCTCCAAAATTTGATCTCCAATTGTTCGGTTCTTTATCATCATCGGTTGTCTTAAAATAGAAGTACTCTGCCTCTTCACATTCAGAATCCCTGATAGCTTTCTGAAACCATTCATGCTGGTCTGAACAATGGTTCACAACAAGATCCAGTATGATCTTTATATTTCTCTTTTTTGCCTCGGCTATAAGATTTTCCATATCCTCATTTGTGCCAAAAATAGGATTAACTTTATAATAATCCGATATGTCATATCCGTTATCCACTAAAGGCGAAGCATACATAGGACATATCCATAGTACATCAACCCCCAGTTCCATTAGATAATCTAATTTCTGTATAATACCATTAAAATCACCAATTCCGTCTCCATTACTATCCATAAAACTCTGCGGATAGATCTGATATACTACGGATTTTTTCCACCAATTTTCTTTCATTCAATATTCCTCGCCTTACTTTATTGCCCCATCTGTGATGCCTTTTACAATATATTTCTGACAGAATAAGTAAAAGATAATAATAGGAGCCATACACATAACCAATCCGGCTGATGCCAGATCCCAACGTTTTGCAAACTGCCCAAAGAATAAATATGTTTTTAAAGGCAATGTCTGCAGCCCCTGCCTGTTTATTATTAATGATGGTAAAAGAAAATCATTCCAGGTACCCATGACATTAATAACGGCTACTGTGACCAATATTGTTTTCATCAAAGGAAGAACAATAGAGAAAAACAGCCTGACAGAACCACATCCGTCTATCGTTGCAGCTTCTTCAAGTTCCTCCGGAATATTTTTTATAAACCCATGGAACATAATAATTGCCATACTCGTCTGAAAGCCCATGTACATAAAAATAAGACCGCCTCTAGACATTAATCCGATTTTGCTTGCGAAGCCTACTAGAGGAAGCATGACGCACTGAAAAGGAATCAGCATAGAAGCAGCAAATATAAGAAAAATCACTTTACTTGCTTTTGTCTTATATCGAACCAACACCCATGCTGCCATTGAAGAAATCAACAATACAAGTACGGCTGAAATTACTGTAATAAACAATGAATTCGTAAATGATTTCACATAATCCAATGCTTCGAAAGCATTTTTATAATTTTCAAGAGTAAATGTATCTTTTCCTGGAAAACCTAATACATCCGTAAAAATACCTTTTGTTGTCTTAAATGAATTCATTATCAAAATATAAATCGGAAACAAAAAAATGCATCCAAGAATTACTCCAACAACTCCATACATAACTTTCTTTTTCATTACATTTCGACCTCCTTACGCTTTGTTAAGATCAACTGCGTAATTCCGATTCCTGCGACTATAATCAGAAATACTATGGCTTTTGCCTGTGCCAGACCAAATTCATTTGCTCCAAACGCTGAATTATAAATGTTTAACGCTATCATTTCAGTTGACTTATATGGTCCGCCCTGTGTCAGAGCAAGGTTCTGATCAAACATTTTAAAAGAATTGGAAATTGACAGGAACAACCCAATTGTAAATGCAGGCATCATTAACGGAAGAATAATATTTTTCATAAGCTGAAAAGAATTGGCTCCATCTATTCGGGCTGCTTCCTTTACTGATTCAGGAATCTGCTGAATCTGAGCAATATAAACAATCATCATATATCCGGACATCTGCCATACTGTCAGAATAAGAAGTCCTATAAAACCTGTCTGCGGGTTTGAAAGCCATCCACTAAAAGCTGCAATTCCTGTTTTCTTGGCTATTGCTTCAAAAATTGATATGAAAATAAACTGCCATGTAAAACCTAATAACAGTCCACCAATCATATTAGGCATGAAAAAAACACCACGTAATAATGTTGCCCCTTTAAATTTCTGTGTCACAAACATGGCAAGAGCAAAACCAACCAGATTTACCAAGAGTACTGCACAAACCGAAAAACCTGCCGTAAATAAAAATGCATGTACAAATGAATTATCCCTGGTAAATATATCAACAAAATTCTGTAAACCAACAAATTTGATATCTGAACCTACAATTCCGTTCCAATTAGTTAATGAATAAAAGAATCCTATGCAGGTAGGTATAATCACTACAATAAAAAATGAGATTAAAGCGGGTGCAAGAAAACACCAAAACCGTAATTTGCTTTTTTTCATAACCCTCAATCCGCCTTTCCATTAAATTTCTATTTGTATATTCCGGGATAGAAACCCATCCCGGAATATACAAAATACTATTGTTTACTTTTGTGTTGTCTTAAGCTTACTCCACTGGTCAATACATGTCTTTGTAACCTCATCCCAATCAGCTTCTCCTGCAAGGTATTTCTGTACCTCTACACCTGCAACCTGCTGTGACCATGTATTTGGTGCTCCACTGTATACCCAGCCATTCATTGTATTGCCAGATTTATTTGCATCCATAATTCTCTGTGAAAGTGGATCTGTAGCCTTTATATCACCAAAATTGTCATATGGCGGAATAAATTTACAATCTTCAACTAAAATCTTTTGTGCTTCAGAATCGGTTAACATCCAATTGATAAAATCTTTTGCCACCTTCTTCTGCTCGTCTGTTGACTTGCTATGAATTGCCCAATATCCGGACACACCAACAAAATACTTGCCATCTGAATATCCCGGAACAGAATACGGAATCATATCAAGCTTATTAAGCACTTCAGCATCTGTTGTCTCTACGGCCGGTGCAACCCAGTTTCCCTGCTTAATACATGCAACACGCTCAATTGCAAGTCCTCCTTCAAGTGATGCTGTATAATCAACTGAATTAAGATTAGCTGTATTATCTGCATTTGTTGTGTAACCAGCCTGAAAATCTACCATTTTCTTGTAATCTTCAAATCCTGTTCCCGGAAGAGTATCTGCTCCATATGCATCATTAGCTGTTTCAAAGTCATGTGTTAACGCTACATTTACATCATGATCTCCGGCAATCCACAATTCTTTTGTCGGATACTCCATAACTGCTTCAAGATTCGGGTATTTATCTTTCATCTCTCCGTCATCAATCTTCTTTTTAAGTGTATCAAAACCTTTTTTCATTCCATCAAAGTTCATCATTGAATCTACTGATACGCCTGCATCTTCAAACATCTGCTTATTGATGACAAAGCCATATCCCTCCATATACAATGGAACTGCATATATCTTTCCGTCTTTAGTAAACATGTCTGTTGTTCCGCTCAATGCATGCTTCATAATGTCCAGATCAGAAACATCTTCCATGACATCTCCGTAATCCTTCAAATCATTAAAACCACCTACTGCAAAAATTGTTGGCGGATCTGACTGCATCTTTGCTTTAAGTGTAGCCGCAGTATCATTACCTGTTACAGCCTCCAAATTAATCTCTACATTCGGATGCTTCTCTTCATATTCCTTAATCAGCTTTTTGTATCCATCATTTGCTTCAATCTTAGCCTGAAAGATTGTTAATGACACATTACCGCTGTCAGAGTCATTTCCTGCCCCACTTCCACATCCAGCAAACACTCCGCTCATCATAAGTGCAGCCATTCCTATTGCAACTGTTTTTTTTGCTTTCATATATGTTCCTCCTTGTATGAAACTGTTCCACATCTGACCTAAAAAAAATTGGTCACATATGGATAAACCTTTAATACTTATGGAACCCTTCTCCGTTATGGAACTGTTCCATAACTGTAATATACTCTGAAATGTATAAAATTGCAAGACAAAGTTTCATTATTTGATATGATTCGTTAAATTATCCAAAAATAACACTTATTTTTTATAAAAAATGCTAGCAAAAAAGTACTCTCTCTTCTTTGCCAGCATCTTTTATAAGGTATCACCTTTTTTATATTTTACAGGTATTAACACTTCTCTTTTTTTCAAAGGCTGATTATTTATCAATTTAATAAGCATATTCACGCTCTCTTTTGCCAGTTTTTTTGTATCCTGCACAATTGAATCTATTGAATGAGAGTTAAAATCTGTAACATACGTTCCATCATATGCTAATATTTTTTTATTATTCTGCGTTTTATAAAAAGCTGATGCACATAAATCCAAGGCCATGATTCCATCAACATCCGAATATTGCTCCAATAAAGTTCTTACACGCGCCATACACAATGGATAATTGATAACCTCTTCCCAGCGAAATGTCTCAATAATCACCTCCCCACCATTGTTTTCCATAACTTCTCTAAGCGCTCTGGCACTCTTAGAAGATGAAACCTCTGTCCTTGTCGGATCGCTAAAGCACATAACCTTTTTGCAGCCTTTTTCAAGAAAAAGCTCCGCCGCCAAAGTTCCTCCCTGACAATGATCTGACGTCACCAATGGTATTCCCGGTATTATCCGATCCAGCGAAATAATTGGTTTTTCAATTTTCATATAGTATTCATCCGGTAAAAAAGCAGAACCTACTATCAAACCATCAAATAAATTTCTCTCTAATGTATCAAGATATTCTCTTTCCTTATCCTTATTCTCTCTTGTGTTGCAAATCACCACATTATAGCCATATTGATCTAGCTCTGCCTCCAGATAATTCCATAACGTAGAAAAATATGGGTGAATAATATCCGGAGTCATTACACCTATGATTCCTGTTCTTTTTTTGTATAAATTACGTATCCACTGGTTCGGTATATAGTCCAGCTCTTCAACTGCCTGTTTAATTTTTGCCTTGCTTTCCTCTGAAACATATCCACTACCATTGAGTGCCCTTGACACTGTACTAGGTGCCACATGCGCCAGTCTTGCCACCTCACGAATACTAGCCATAAACCTTTCTCCTTACTTCCTTGATATATTTAACATTAATGTATTTAATTCTCATTGCATTGCTCTCTTATAAATATAACTACATAAAAAAGTATATCATATATTCGCCCATTATCTGCACATAATTTTATAAAAAATACACAGATACTCAATTATTATCTGCACATTTTCTATGTGAAAATCGAAAAAAACAGACTCACCACAAGTGAGGTAATTCCAACAATCGTTTCCATACCATTACATGATTTCAAGGTTGTATTCTCATCTATCTCAAAGAATGAGCTGACCAACCAGAAGCCCACATCATTCACATGGCTTAAGGCAGTAGCTTCTCCACCTGCGATGACTAAAAGAATCATTCCTACAAATTTAAGTGAATAGTACAGATTCTTTTTTATCGGCAAGTACTGAAAAACTGTTTCTGATGATAATCTCAATACTGGCTTTGGAGTAGGCTCATTCCATCTACAAAAGTGGACATTATGGTCTCCATTGGTTTGATATCACGATGTAAATATAAAAACAAACTATATTTTTGAGCTGTTTTAGGGATTTCTGCTGTTTCGGCTATTTTTTGCCTGGTCTTTTCCAGATATTTTGCTGAGTTTAGGGTGCTGTTTTGGGGATTTCTGCAGTTTCAGCTACTTTTTGCCTGGTCTTTTCCGGATATTTTGCTGGATTTGGGTGCTGTTTTGGGGATTTCTGCAGTTTCAGCTACTTTTTCCCGGATTTTCGAAGGCTTTTTGGCCGGTTTTGGGGTGCTGTTTTAGAAGTTTTAGGGATTACAGCTCCCCAAGTCCTTCCTACTACTCTATCAACCTCAAGATACTCTGCGATCTTTTCTTAAATACCTCATTTTCCGCTTCTGCGGCTACACCTGCAATTCGCCTGACCTCATCCTTATACGGCATACAGAACTTAACCGCATCCGTCAAAAGTCGGTCTGACTCTAATGTGCTGTCCAGTGCATGATCGAAATCATATAACGGAGCCATACTCACATACTCTCCTGTATCCGTATTTCTAAGCCATCCGAAATTACCGGCATGCCTGTCGCCATTTCCGATTACCGCATCTATGATAAGCATCTGTGCTCCGGCTTTTCCAAACAGCTCAATTATCGTCTGCTCATCAAAATCATCTGGATCAAGTCTTCCTGACTGATCAGCCTGCTCAAGCATCAGCATTGGCGAAGTGATATTATAAATTGCGATTCCGCCGTCTGTCTCATCTGCGTTTTCTACGGAAATACCACATTTCCTGCAAAGCTCAATACATTGCAGTTCCACAGAAATATCGCCATACTTGTAAAGTTTTCCATCCTGTTTCCACTCCTTTGACAGCGCACCTCCCACATAAAGTGTCGGAGCAGCCTGTCCTGCAAATGCTTCATTTCCGTCCCAGAAAGGCTTGTAATAGGGACTTATCTCCTCAAAGCGTATAGGATCATCCGTGGCTTTTATCCAATAACAATCGCTGAAGCTCAAAGCTCTGGTTTCGCGGTTAATGCGCATACGAGCTCCCTGTCCGAATGTGATTCCCTTTAATTTTCGGGCCATCGTGTTTGTGCCGGATGAATAGCGGTACTTCATCCATTTTGTAAAAGTATGATTGTTTGCACCTTTTTGCTTCATAAGTCCGGGCAGCAGATTTGTATTTAGTATTTTTTCATTATCTATATCGTAAACCGGTGTGTTTTTGCACATTAATAACATAAAATCACCTCGCATCATATAAATTCGATTGATAACATTATTATAGTTGTTATTAGATGTGTAATCAATCATAAACACCAACTAATCTAAAGTCTGATTTTAGATTAGTTGGCATTTTACTATTTGTACGATAAATCTTATAATTTCATTCTCATCCCCTTTATCATGCTTCCTACCAGCCCTGATCCATCAGCCAGTTATTCAAGCCTCTCTCCCGTCGGTTTGGATCTGTCTCATTTGAAAGTTCCGTGTACTCGCCTTTTATATTTCCATCAACAATAAAAAGTACCCTGCTGCACCGCGAAGCCACCTTTGCGTCATGTGTCACCATAACGATCGTTGTTCCCTCTTTATTAAGTTTTACAAGTTCATCCATAACTTCATTTGAGGAAGTGCGGTTTAATGCTCCGGTAGGTTCATCCGCAAAGAGAAGCTTCGGAGAGTTCATCATACTGCGGCAGATGCAGGCTCGCTGAAGCTGTCCGCCGGAAACCTCGTTTATATCGTTGTCCGCCACCTCTATGATGCCAAGTTTTCGCATAAGTGCTTCTCCACGCATCTGCTTTTCCTTGTTGCTCTCCTTTGTCTTTTTACTCTCTGCCGCAGGAAGTATGATGTTGTCTAGTATCGTTAGATTTTTCATCATATACATCTGCTGGAAGATAAATCCCATCTCATCAAGACGCAGTTTGGCAAGCTCTTTTTCTCTAAGTTCGGTTATATCTTTTCCATCAAAAATGACCTGTCCGCTCGTCACACGATCCATACCGGATATCGCATACAAAAGTGTTGATTTGCCTGATCCTGACGGTCCCATAATGGCGATCATCTCGCCCTCGTTTACCTCTAAATTTACATTTTTAAGTACGTTATTCTGTCTTTTATCTATGACATAAGTTTTGCAAAGATCTTTTGCGCTAAGTAATGCTGCCATGCTTCTTTCCTCCTACTCAATATTCGATATATCGCTGCTCTTTATTCCTCTGATATGAAGTGCCGTAAGTCCCGATGCCGCAAGCGTCATCAAAAAGACGATACCCGGATAGATCAGGAATATTTTCCATGGATCTATTACATATGATAATTTCGAGACTCCAAGCATACTATAGATTGAACCATCAACCAGATGTGTTACCGGAACTGAGCATATCGCTGCAAGCAGAACCGCTATAAGCGTTACAAACCCGAATCGTGCGGTGTGCCATCTGATTATCCGTTTATCTGAAAAGCCTGTCGCTTTTAGTATCGCGATCTGGCTCTTTTCATCGCTGATAAACGATCTTTCCATCAGAACACAGATAAGAACTACCACTATCAGAGTTATCCCGAGGAACAGATACTGCACAGCCTCCATTGCGGATGCGCAATTCATGCTATCGTCACAGTATTCTGCAGCATTCATCACATCCTCATTGTCAAACAACTTCTTTATCTTTTCTTTTCGATTTTCAATTTCAGACGCAGCCGGATCATCGGTAAAATTAATCTGATATGCTGCCATATTTGAAATATGAGCAAAGTCAGTCGGTGCGTCCTCATGAAGCCTTATTACCGCCCCAAGCTGGTTCATGCTCTGGAAATATGCCACAACGATACATTCCCTCTTCTCGGTTCCGTAATCTATCGTTACCGTATCTCCGATCTTTGCCCCGGTCATTTTAGCGATCGTCGGTGTTATCGCAATCTCATTTGCATTTTGCGGAACAAGCCCTTCGGTATACTCATAATCCGAGGCTTTTGTATGAATGCCTTGTAAGCATACGATCGAATAATCCTTTCCACCGGTGCTCACACCATATTTATACTGCACCTCTGAGATTACCTTTGCAGGCATATCGTTTTCTGCCAAAAGTTTTTCCGTGTCCCTCAGATAGTTTTCCACACGCTCTCGTCCATCAGCTGTCATACTGCCCATCATCTCAGTCAGATCCGTATAATAAAGGTCGCTGCGCGAGGCTAATGTCGTGACAAGTGTGTCGCTTCTCATCGTAGATGTTGTGTTCACAAGCAAAAGCACCAGTACTGTGCATATAAAAAACGTTATGATTATCGTTGCATAGCGTCTTGGCGCGCTAAGTACATCATTTATGGCCAAAAACCGGCTTGTGCTGCCACGGCTTTTTCCCAGACGAAGTGGTGATTTTCTGTTATAACGCTCTCCTGTCTGTCCTGAGCGTATAGCATCGATAGGTGATAATTTTTTTACAAGCTTTGTGCATCTGAATGCAAAAAGCAGTATCGCTGCCACAACGATAAATGCGCCTGCAAACTCCAAAGCATAATAGCTGTTTCCGCCTCCGAGCACCATATTACGGCTTACCGACTCTAGCATCATACTTGAAAACGGTATACTGCATATAAATCCCCCTATCGCCCCTGCTATCGCAAGAAGCAGATATTTTGCCATATAAAGTCCTCGTATATTTGTGTTTTTTATTCCTATCGCTTTAAGCACTCCAATCTCACGGAACTCCCCTGATATCGTAAAAGTGATGGAAAATTTAAGCACGATAAACGAAACGAGCATCATGCATACGCTTAAGACCAGCATCAGAAATGCGACTATCATATCAATCAGATAGCACATTTTTATCATGGAATGAGTACCGGAAAATGTCACGCCCTCTTCTCCCGATATCACCGATGCAAGTTTTGATTCATCCGCACCACTTTTCAGATCTATATAATATATTTTTCCCTGCTGTACACCTTCTGCCGTATCCTCTGCCAGCTTTCCTTCGTCCTGCTTACTGAGTAAAAACCGGTTATTCCCCATCATACTTGAACCAAGCAGTGCATCCTTTGCCTCCCCATCAAGTATTACGGACAGCTTTACATTGCCATATGTGATCATAATCTTGTCCCCTGACTGTAGATCATTTTTTTGCATGAAATCTCCTGTCGCATATGCGTGTCCCGGCTCGATTGATGTTATCTTTTCATTTTTGCTGTCGAAGAATTTGAGCTTACTGTCCTCTATAGCCTGGTACACGGTCGCATTTCTTGCTTCCAGTGCTTTTCCCTTCGTGTCAGTCAGATCCGATTTATTTCCGAACACTACGTTTTCTTTCCGATACTCTTTTACTTCCTCCTGTTCATTTAACACATCCTTTATCGGATCATCCGTGTCCGTTCCCATCATGATAACGACATAATCCCCGACTCCTGCTTTTTTTAGAAAATAATCGGTGCCGTTCATGACTGCTGCCACATTGCTAAGACCACTCGACACAAACATCGTTGCCAGAAGTATAAAGGCAAACAGGATTATGTTCATTGTCTTTTTTCTTTTCAGATCTTTTTTCAATATTCGAAAAAACATATTTTCTCCTCTCTGTAATATGTATTGTTACGTTGTATTCATATTACATGGGAAATTATTAAATAATCCTTAAATGCATTTTATACTTTATGGATCACTACTGTGGCAAGAAATTCATTCTCCTTTATTTCTGCAAATATCTCTCCGTCCATCATGTGCATAAGCTGTCTGCATATGTAAAGTCCAAGCCCTGAGCCTTTCGCATTTCCCACGTTGCTTCCGCGGTAAAATGAGTCAAAAAGATGAGGAAGTTCATCTTCCTTTAATGTGCAGCCGGTGTTTTTTACTGTGATAAGACAGCAGTCCTCCTCCGTGGAAAATGAAATCGTGATATATTTTCCGTCACCGTATTTTAAGGCATTTTCCATAATATTCTGTAACACCTCGATTAGCCTGTTGCTGTCTCCACACAGCAGACAGTCCAAGTAGCTTTCCACCTCAAATGCAGTATGCAGATTTGAAAGTTTGTCCGTATAATACGCATTTATATATTCCATCACAGATGACAGATAGACCTCACCCATTTCTACCGTAAGGTTTAAAAATTCCTCCCTCGATGCAGCCATGATCTCGGTTACATATCCCTCCATCTCTGTTACGTTTTTGTCAATTCCTGCATATACCTGTGCTCTTTTTTCCGGTGTATCATAGAGATTTTCAGATAATGCTTTGTTGTACAACCTAATCGCTGAAAGCGGAGTTTTAAGGTCATGTGCCAGTGAAAGTATAATCGTCTTTTTCTCTTTTTGAAGCTCCAGCTCCTTTTCCCTGCTGCTCTCTAAATTATCGCGCAGCATATCCATTCCCCATAGAAATCTGCCAAAGAATTTGCTCTTTTCTGCCTTGATAGGGACAGATAGATTTCCCTTTGCAAGTTCCTCCGTAAGAGACATCATCCTATGAAAAGGCTTTAATATCTTTTTTCCTATGTACATCACTAAAAAAACAGACAGCAAAAACATGATTCCCATGCCAACATTCATAAGGATCAATGTTTTGTGGTCTGTCTGTGTATAGATTACCTTGTATATTGTGCCTGTTGTTTCCTGAGTTCTACTTATTCCCGGCTCATTGATATGTGCCATGATGAAAAAGAGCACATTTGATATTGCGATCAGTATCAGCTCTATGCCAAGGAATATCCCGGCAAATTTTCTGTATTTATTCATATCTGTATCCTGTTCCCCACACTGTTATGATGTGCTCCGGTTTCTTTGGATCTTTTTCCGTTTTCTCGCGCAGCCACTTTATATGTACTGTCAGAGTCTGCGGCTCGGATTCGCTATCGCTCCCCCATACACTGTTAAACAGATAATCTTTTTTAAGGGTAATGCCCTTATTCTCCACCAGAAGCCTCAATAACTGAAATTCCTTTTCCGTGACGCTTACCGCTTTCCCTTCAACGGTCAGTGTCTGCGTTACCGTATTTAATTTGAGGTTATTGCATATGATCTCCTCGCGGGCATATTTGCGTTTGAATATACCGTTTATCTTTGCGATCAATATATCCACATCAAACGGTTTGCTGATGTAATCGTCCGCTCCAATCTGCAAGCCTTTAAGCGTGCTTTCCTTATCGGTTTTGGCACTTGCGATAAGTATGTGTGTGTTAGAGGTCTCTCGTATCCTCGAGCAGACCGAAAAACCATCAAGTCCGGGCAAACCGATATCAAGCACCAAAAGCTTTGCTCCGTACTGCTCAAATATCGATAATGCCTTTTCCCCTGTATCTGCAAGGCTTACTGTGTAGTTTTCTCTTCTTAAGAAATCACATAGTAATGTGCCTATTTCTTTGTTATCCTCTACTATGATAATGTCTGGCATATTTCTCTCTTCTCCTATAAAATATACTCCATCTGGCGTTCCTTTGTCTTAAGCCCCATCTTCTCATAAAAATTCTCAGCAGATGTGTTCCCGCTCCATACATTGAGCGTGACCTCGTAACAGCCGAGACGTCTTGCCTCATTCTTGACATATTCAAAAAGCTGCTCTCCGATATGCGCTCCTCTGGTCTTTGCATCTACACACAGATCATCTATGAAAAGCGATGTAAACGGTACCATATTGTTGGAAAACGGCTGCTGTCTTATCTGGCAGAATGCATATCCCATGCAGATATCATCATCACCTGCCGCAACATATATCGGATTTGTATCATCCTTTATCATTTTTACAAGCTCTTCATTTGTATATTTTGTCGTCCCCGGAATAAAAATATCCGGTCTGATATCGGCATGGATCAAAAGCACCTGCTCTAATAATTCAATAAGTCTTGGTATGTCTTTTTCCTGTGCTCTTCTAATATTCATTTTGAGAATCATCCTTCCTGTTGTGCTTTATATGTTGACCTGCAATAAATCAATTCTATGTTATATCTGATTACATTTCAAAATAAATCCAGCATATTATCGAGATAAATGTGCTCTCTGACATGTATCTGATACTGTGGCTTCGTCATATAATAAAGCAGAAATTCAAGTATCATTGCACTTCCCAGGCCTCTTCCCTCTATTTTAAAATTGCTAAAGCCCATTGGCAGATAAGTATTCTTTATATCATCTACTCCTATAAATCCCGGATTTTCCATTGCCTTCGAAAATAGATATCCCTGCCCCGCATCAGGTGCAGCGCAATAGTGCTCCGGACAATCCTCGCCCAGATTTTTGCGGCTTACCGTCTCATAGCATTTTTTCCTGTCCTTACACCCGAAAAAACAGCACTCATTACACAAAAATTCTACTTTATCCTTTTGAGGCTGTGACAATGCTTTCAGATTGTCAAATGATTTGTTCAGCCTGAAATCCGGTACTACATAGCGGAAATCCTCTCTGTTTAGCTCATTTTCAAATTCACCAAAATCCGTCAGAACCTTTGTGGTTGAGGATACAAAATAAAAGTCAGGGTAGTTTTCTTTTATGTAATCAAGCAGAATATCTGAATAGATGATTATGCCGTTTCTACATTCCTTTACTTTTATGCGCTTGTTTATCCCGCTTATATCATTATCGTTGTCTATGCAACATTCTATATCCTTATCATTTCCAACACCCCTGCTTCGCTCATTATCTCTGCCTATATCAAATATCCTGCACAGCTCGTTACATTTTGGGTCAGAAAGGTGCTCCATAGTAAGCAATGAATTGCTAAAGGTAAGTCTCGCGGATATCCCATATTCCTGCATCAGCTTAAGCACTTCTTTCGGATCGTGCTCACCAAAACCGACGCGGCCTCCGCCCCATACGCAGTCTGCCGGTGCTCCGTATATTGAGCCTATTTCGCACCAGTCATAGAAATATTCACGGTGCTTGCGGTACAGTGGGAGAAATTCTTTGTATAATTCATAAAATTCAAACAATCCCGGTAGATGATAATACGCTTTCATTTTGACTCCTTATTTTAATCTGCTGAACCTTTGCTCATTTTAATAATTTTCAATCACATATTCCTCAAAAAGCGGCAGCGTAAAATACACATATCCCCGTATCTCTCCCGATACAATTCCCTTTCTTATAAGGCGCTTACGATACGGATTGAATTCGTTTGTCTCCATCCCAATTGCATCCCTGATTTCTTTTATTTTTCCGCTTTTTACATCTGCAATCCCCTTTGCAACCATGCGATCCTTCTGAGAAAGCTCCGACCAGATTTTGTCATATACAAATTCGCTCAAATACTGTTCGTACTCGCCCAAAATGCCATTGTAATCGCCACCATTATTCCACGTCAGATATCCTAAAACCTGAAATGCAAAAGGATAGCCTTTGGTCAGCCCCGCCATCTGTGCTGCTTTCTCAGGAGATATGTTAAAAATAGTTTTATACTTATTGATTATCGCTGCGTTATTTAATGGTTTAAGCTGGATTTTAGGTGCTCTGTACAAAAATGTAAGGCTCTTCTCATTCTGAAGCTCCTCAATATTTTCATACAATCCTGTTCCTAATAGAAATACTGGCAGCTCCTGTCTTACAAATATCTGAAAGGCTCCGGCAAAAACCTTCATGTACTCACTATTTGTCATCTCATCTATCGTAATAAGCAGTCTCTTACCACTCTTTTTAAGCCTCTCCAAAATCTTTATAATAGCTGTCTCTGCATCTGTAATCGGCTGTGTCCCCTCTATAGATACTCCAAAACCGAAAAATGATAGATCGAGCTTTGCCAATTTTATAAGTCCCGCACATATATTATCACTATTCAATTTTGAAAGCATTGCAGACAACAGCTCTGTTGCCGGATTGAGTTCTATAACCACCCAGTCATCATTTTCTCTTAGCTTATGCGAAATTTCTGTCATCATTACTGTTTTTCCTGAACCTCGCACACCGGTAATTATAAACATCTGCTGATTTATTGTATCCGCTGTAAAATTCTCAATTATCTCATTAATCTGTACCGGACGATCTACCGACTCTAGTGGACTTCTTCCAAATGTAAGCGTGAATGGATTTTGCATATCAGTCTCCCATTTTTACTGTTGTTTACTGTTTTGAATTTGTTTTACTGTTTTTTACTGTTATTTACTGTTTTGATTTAATTTTACTGTTGTTTACTGTTTATGTCAAGATTACAGTTAATGACAATTCGTATCATATAAACCATTTATGCCAATTTGCATTTTGTAGTAACCGGTTGCCGTTATACAATAAAACCCGGAGCATATTGTATGCTTTGATAGCATATCCATATCACGCTCCGGGGTTTCTATTTATGCCTGATTTAGTTTAAGAAATTCTGTATGATAACTTCCTCTGCCTCTTCCTCTGTAAGTCCGAGTGTACGGAGCTTGAGAAGCTGCTCGTCGTTTATCCTGCCGATTGCAGCCTCATGTATGATAGCTGCATCTATATTTTTTGCCCTGATTTCAGGGATTGAACCGACCTCTGCATGATCCATGATGATAGAATCACACTGGATATGAGCCTGGCATTTACTGTTGCCGATGGCATTTGGATGGAAGGTCTGGACCGAGTTTCCTTTTCCTACTGATCTGGAAACAATCTGTGCAGAGCTGTCCTCTCCGTTTAACTGCACCTCGATGTTCGACTCCGCCTTCTGCTCTCCATCTGTCATGAGACGCTCTGTGACATAGAGCTTTGCATCCTTTCCAAGCTCCACATTGGTCTCACGGACTGTAGAATCAACACCCTTTATCTGTGCTGTATCGAGTGTGAAAACAGAATTCTCACCCACAAATATATTTGTTACAGGGTTGAGTACTCTCGCACCTGTTCCGTTTCCCTCGCCGTAGTGCTTTTCCTCATATCTGACATTCGCATTTTTGCCTACATGGAAGGTATGGATGCCGTCGTGTCTGCTCTCGTTGCAGCCGCTGTTGTGGATTCCGCAGCCTGCCACAATCCTTACATCTGCACCATCCTCCACATAGAAATCGTTGTATACAAGGTCTGTCATACCTGATTTGCTGAGTACTACCGGGATATAGACTGCCTCTCCGTCCGTCTTTCCATCAATATAAATATCAATGCCGGGCTTGTCCGTCTTTTTCTTTATCTTGATGTGCTCGCTGTCTCCGTGGCAGATTGATGTGCCGTTTTCACGCAGATTAAAGGCACCGGTCTGACTGAATTTATTATCATTTATGACGTCCAATACGCCCTCTGTTACGTTGTCAAGCTTTACCATATTATGCTCTTCCCTCCAGTCTCTCTACGCATTTGTGACATTTCTGTACACCATTGAGATAAGGCAGCACCTCGTCCTTTGTGCCGATTTTCTTGATTTCTCCGCCATCAATTATCATGATGCGGTCTGCCATATTAATGATTTTCTCCTGATGTGAAATCACTATGAGGCTCTGCTTTTTCTCAGTATGGATTTCCTCGAATTTCTGTATGAGCATTGAAAAGCTCCACAGATCTATTCCTGCCTCCGGCTCATCAAATATGCAAAGCGAATGCTCCTTGGCAAGCACTGATGCAATCTCAATTCTCTTCATCTCTCCACCTGAGAGTGTACCGTCAATCTGGCGGTAAATGTAATCTTTTGCACAGAGTCCTACCGCGGTGAGAAGGTCGCAGCACTCCTTGTCTGAAAGCTCATCCTTTGCTGCAAGCTTGAGCAGCTTCATGACTGTCATTCCCTTAAATCTCGGTGGCTGCTGGAATGCAAAGCCTATTCCCGCATTTGCCCTGTGATTGATGTCGAGCTCTGTGATATCCTGTCCGTCAAGTATAATCTTTCCGCTGTCCGGTGTCTGAATACCTATCAGTGTCTTTGCCAGAGTGGATTTTCCACCTCCGTTTGGTCCGGTAATGACAAGCATTTCTCCGTCCTCTACCTGAAATGATATATTGTTCAGAAGGCATTTCTTTCCGCCCTCATCATCTACGTTTAAAGTTAAATTTTCTGCTTTAAGCACGATTTTCACCTCATTTTTATTTATGATACAGCATAAAATCATTTTCCTGCTGTTCTTATTACTTTTTCCGTTTACCGTTCACATTCACACATTAGTATGCCCGGCAATGATTACAGTATAACATAATAGTAAACGTTTACAAGGTATAAACTCTCTGGTACTCGCTAAAATACATATTGTGGCTTTTTATAAAAAGTTTGCTTATCTACTAATTTCCCTTATCATTGAATACTCATTGCACAAGGTTCCGTCATTTTGTCTGATAGAATTAAATTTGATGCCAGTTATCCTGAAGCCCATCTTCTCATAAAGTGCTCTCGCCCTGCTATTGCCCTCAATAAAATCCAATTCCATCTGCAATATATTCGGATTGCTTTCTGCTATTTTTATCATTTCCCGGAACATTCTCGTTCCGATCCCCTGATTCCAGAATTCGCTCAGCAAACCGATTGCCACATTTGCCCTGTGTCCGGTTTTCGCGCGTTTATTCCACCAGACCATGCAATTTCCGGCAATTTTTCCATCTGCTTCACATACCAGCAGCGTATGTGTATCCGACAAATTGCAGCTATTTATGAAATCAATCTCCTGCTCGATGGTCTTATTCTCACATTCTTCCGGTGTCCTCAGTAAGAAATCCGTTTCGCTTGTTGATTTTTTCATGTACTCTATAAGAGCTTTGGCATCCTTTTCGTTTGCACTTCGCAAAATGGCAGTTCTGCCGTCTTTTAATTTAAATTCGATATCTTTTATTATCATATTTTATATAGTACCAACTTCCTATTGATTTTTATATTCTATCTGTGATAAGCTATTGACAATTAATGGTAGTTGCAGCTTAGACAGAGCGAGACGAAAGTTTCCCTCTGTCTATTTTTTTGCGCTTTTACGTGCATGAAGCCTTGTATACACTTCAAGCCTTTTTCAATTATCGCAGCTATCAGGAGCCTATCGTAACTACTCGTTACAGCTATATTTATTTTACATAACAGGAGGATTTAAGAAAAATGCCAAAGAACAGATTACAGGAAACAGTTTTTACCATCATGATGGTGCTTGTCATGGTTTATGCCATGATATGCTACAATATTGCCCTTGAAACAGGCGGTATGAAGAACTTTGTTTTTAAGGCTGCATTAGGCGAATTTCCTATCATGATTGTTGCCGGTTTTATCCTTGATACGTTCATTGCCGGACCACTTGCCAAAAAATGTGCCTTCAAAATCGTCACACCGGGAAAGGACAGACCTATTGCTATAATCCTTGCAATTTCTGTCTCCTCAATCTGGTTCATGTGCCCTATGATGAGCTTTATCGCTACCATCCTTTTCAATGGTGGTTTTAATTCACAGATATTTGCGACATTCTGTGAGCTCGTCGTAAGAAACTTTCCAATGGCCTTCTTCTGGCAGCTCTTTGTTGCCGGACCACTTGTCAGATTCATCTTTGGAAAAATCTTCCGAGAGAACTAATTTAAATGTAAAAAATGTAAAACCGGGCATAATAGCCTGCCCGGTTTACACTATAGAATACTCCCTCTTAGAATACTCCCTCTATAAAGCCCTTCATATCGTCCTTAGACACAAGACCAATCTGCTGACCGGCAACCTGACCGCCCTTGATTGCAATAACTGCCGGAATATTCATTATACGATACTCTCTTGCCAGATCAGGATTCTCGTCCACATCAATATTGTAAAACTCCACATCTGTGATTTCATCAGAAAGCTGCTCCATCACCGGTGCAAGCATCTTGCATGGGCCGCACCACTCTGCCGAAAAATCAACAATGATAGCCTTATTATTTTTAACCTGTTCAAATTCACTGCCATTAATCTTCTTTACCATAGTTGTTCTCCTTTCATCTGTCGAACGAATTATTTTCGTTGCACCTATACAGCAATTAATAATAACTGCTGTACTAGCACTACTATAATACATAAATCAGATTATGTCACATAAAAATATTATAAACCGTAAAATTTATCATTTACCACGATTAATTCTTTTTGTGCTCTGCCATGTAGGCCTCTATATCCTCCGTGGTTCTGATGATATCCTCCGACAGACACACTGCACCGTCCTCGGTGATAAGCACATCATCCTCAATCCTGATACCGATTTCCCATTCATCTATATACAGTCCTGGCTCGTCACTGATAATTGCGCCCGGACGAAGCCTGCTGTTTGAGTCAACTGTCACGTCATGCACATCAATTCCCAGATGGTGTGACACGCCATGCATGTAATACTGTGAAATCTCTACAGAGTTCTTTATCAGTCCAAGCTTCATAAGCCCATCTGCAAGCACATCCTTACATACTTCGTTTAATTCCTTTGTGGTCATTCCCGGCTTTGCAACCTCGACAATCTTTCGATTTGCGGCAAGTACGATATCATAAACCTGTTTCTGGTGCTCGCTAAACCTGCCATTTACCGGATATGTTCTCGTAATATCCGAATTGTAGCCATCTATTCTGGCTCCAAGGTCAAGAAGCACCAGCGTTCCGTCCTCCATCGTCTCACGGTTTGTGTCATAGTGAAGCATTGTTCCATTCATTCCGCTTCCGGCAATTGTAGGGAACGCTGTCCACTCTGCACCACCACGTCTTATGATATATTCAAAGTCCGCCTGTGCCTGATATTCCTTCATTCCTGGCTTTAAATTAGCCATCACATTGCAGAGTCCGTCCTTTGTAAGCGCGATTGCCTTTTTGGTAAGCTCAATCTCATCCTCATCCTTCTGCATACGCTCCTCTGCCACAAGTGGGAAAAGATTCTTCACAGCAACTCCCGGATAATCTGTCTTAAATTCATTGGCTTTTACCACATTGTAATCCGGCAAATCCGCTTTCTGATGACGATACGTGTCAAAATATGCTGTGTATACATCCTCGCGCGTCATTATCCTGTCCAGCGTGCTCTCAAGCTCATAAATGTATTCTATCTCATCAATTCCTGATATTTCCTCGGCTTCCTCCATAGTCACTTTCCTGCCGTACCAGCGCTCCATCGTAGGGTCTGCCTCCTCTATGAAGAGCATCGTCTTAGCAGGCTCTACACATTTATCCAGGACAAGGACCATGTTGTCACGTCTGAGTCCAGTCAGGTAAAAGAAATTTCTGTTAGCCTGCGCAGTAAAAAGATCATATTCATCCGCACTCACATGATGCTCTATTCCCGAATATAGCACAGCAATTGAGTTTTTCTCCATTTTATCTAATATTTTCTGTCTTCTGCTTTCAAAATCCATTATTATCGCCTCTTATTTCTTTTATATAGATACCATTATATATAGATATCAATCACTCATTCCCTTATTCTTGCTTCAAACTCCATCCTATGATCTGTCAATCAATCTACAACTGGAAGCTTCGCTAAACTCTTTGCGATTTCCTCATCTGTCGGAATATAATCTGACATCTCCCCATCATTATACTTCTGGTAAGCATACATGTCAAAGTATCCCGTTCCGGTAAGACCAAATACGATATTTTTCTCTTCTCCTGTCTCTTTACATTTAAGTGCCTCATCAATAGCAACTTTTATCGCATGGCTGCTCTCCGGTGCCGGAAGTATTCCCTCGACTCTTGCAAAGGTTTCTGCCGCCTTAAATACCTCTGTCTGCTCTACACTTCTTGCTTTTACATATCCGTCATCATAAAGCTGTGATACTATAGAGCTCATACCATGATAACGGAGCCCTCCTGCATGGTTTGCAGATGGAATAAATCCGCTGCCAAGTGTATACATTTTAGCGAGTGGACAGATTTTTCCTGTGTCACAATAGTCATATGCATAGCGGCCGCGTGTAAGACTAGGACATGATGCCGGCTCAACCGCAATGATCTCATAATCAGCCTCCCCACGGAGCATTTCTCCTGCAAATGGCGAGATAAGCCCACCAAGATTTGAACCGCCTCCTGCACAACCGATGATCATGTCTGCTTTTACTCCATATTTATCAAGTGCAGCCTTTGTCTCAAGTCCGATCACGGTCTGATGGATAAGTACCTGGGAAAGCACTGATCCGAGTACATATCTGTAACCCTCCTGTGTTGTGGCAGCTTCTACCGCCTCTGATATGGCACAGCCAAGGCTTCCTGTTGTTCCCGGGAACTCTGCGTTTATCTTTCTTCCTATCTCAGTATTCATTGATGGGGATGGTGTGACCTGTGCTCCGTATGTTCTCATAACTTCACGTCTGAACGGTTTCTGCTCATATGAAACCTTTACCATATATACCTGACAGTCCAGATCAAAGTATGAACACGCCATAGAAAGTGCTGTTCCCCACTGACCTGCTCCGGTTTCTGTGGTAACGCCTTTAAGTCCCTGCTTCTTTGCATAATAAGCCTGTGCTATAGCAGAGTTTAATTTGTGGCTTCCGGATGTATTATTTCCCTCAAATTTATAATAAATATGTGCCGGTGTTCCGAGCTTTTTCTCAAGACAGTATGCACGCACAAGTGGTGATGGACGGTACATTCTGTAAAAATCCCTGATTTCCTGTGGTATGTCAAAATACGGTGTTGTCTCGTCAAGCTCCTGTTTTGCAAGCTCCTTGCAGAAAATCGGTGAAAGCTCATCAACAGTTATCGGTTTTAATGTGGCGGGATTTAATATCGGTGCCGGTTTGTTTTTCATATCGGCACGGACATTGTACCACTGCTTTGGCATTTCACTCTCTTCAAGATATATTTTGTATGGTATTTCTTTGCTCATTCTGATACCCTCTCTTTACTTTATAATTTATATAACTTTATCCTATGATATATTTACGTTATCATAACCAAGCTGTTTTTACAATCGTATATTTGCGCTCATATATTATTATCCACGATTACTTTGTAAGTTTCTTTTTGCAGTATTTATATGCACCACAATAAGGGCATTTTAATTTACGTTTTCTTCTGATAATCTTCTTCTGATAATCTTTTGAGTTTACCCAATCGCCTCCCCATGTGAAACCATGAACTTTAAATAGCTTGTAACACAAATCATTATGATCTATTTTGTGTGGGAAATTCAGACTTCTGTCAACATATGGCGCATAGCTTGACAGCGCAGTGTCAAGCTTGCGTGTGAACAGTAATGCGTTTTTCGATGGAATAATATTTTTTTCAGAAAGACCTTGATAAACCTGTTCTCATCATAGATAATATTTTATAAAGATACAACATAAATTTTTATTTAAGGAGTTAAAAAGATTATGTTTTTTAAAAAGGAAAAATCTAAACAGCAGGAAAAAGGCGACTTCTATCTTGGCGTGCAGAAAATTTTTCGTATAGAAAATTCTGCCGATTTATTAGCTGCCGGAAAAGTAAACGGAACTATTTATAAAGGTGCTGCCATCTACATCACAAATCCCGGAGAAGATAGTGAACTGACTGAACTTACAACTGTCACTGAAATTATTATCAATAATAATTCCGTTGATAATGCGGCAGACACTTTTGTCATTGTAAAGCTTGAAGCAGGAAGTAAACTCCAGCTTAAACCCGGCTCTGTATTATTCACACGAAATGTATCAGTAAAAAATGTTCATGATGCATATATCTATGCACTTGGCGAATCCTATATCAGTACAAAAAAGATGAAACTTACTGATATCGACTATGACAATATGAGTCTTACTGATCTGGCCGAATTAAGAAGATTATTCTGCTGGCTGATCGAACAAAAGAAGACTCAGGAAACAGAAGAAATCAAAGCCTTTAATAAAAAAACACTGGATTCCATCTCACATCATATGTGCAGCCGCATTTTATCATCTCAGGAAATCTATACTGTAATCCACAAAAAAACCAGGGAACCTTTTATGATAGCACAGGTCATAAAACAACCGGATCAATATTTAACTACACCACCTGATATCATGCTCATACCAAAAGCATATATTAATGTTATTAAAAATCAATATAATCCTGATGTTTTTGACATTGTAAAAATAGAAAATGGTTCAGACAAAAAAGGCATATACAATTTCCTTGGAAGTACATTTTATCTGAATGGTGCCTGTGGCGTGAAAGTTATCTATGATAATTTTTCTATTGACGCATGTATGCTTGTTGAAAAGCCTGATTACAGTAATCTTCCACCCATCCAAAGACCGGTAACTAACCCCGATGTTGAACGTTGGCTCCTGTTACTAGGACAAATGAATGAGCCAAAAACAAATGACGAAAAACTCATATACAACATATTTTATGGTCACCTGTTCCGCGAACTTGCCAGTGCAAATTTCATCATTCCGATGAAAATGAATGCCAAAATGGCTCCGCCTGATGAAAATGGTAAAACCGTAATAACAGAAGACTCCACAATGGAATTTCCAACCAAAAATGGTAAAAATGGAAGAGATGCTGTCTGTATGTTTACGGACTGGAAACGCCTTCGCATGAATTACAAAGAATCTGATGGATGGGATGGTTTGATCCAGCCTATCAGCGGTATGATAGAAAAATTTGACTGCGCCATAAATGCTACTGAATATTTATCTGCTGGCTGCTATATAGACAAAGATTTCTATGATGCCAATATAAAATAAAGATACCCCAAAAAATATAAACTTTCTCAACCAATATTTGGTTGGGAAAGTGCATCTACCATTATACTTATTTCTCTCTTGCCTGTATCCTGATTTGCATTTGCCACAAACTCATAAACCGGACGATAATATCCCTTCGAATCCGGTGTGTAACTTATCTTCACTGATTTTACAACTAAATCAGATAATTGTTCATCTTTATCATAATCCGGGAAATAAAATTTTCCTGCACATAGCCTGTCATAAGCCTCTTTTTCTGAAATAACATCTACCTTTTTATAAGGCGTATATTTTATCATGGAATCTCTGAAATTTTCAATTTTACCTGACGAATTAATACAACATTCTATCGTTCCCTTATAATACAAGCCATCGTCAAGAATTTCTCCATCGTTTGTAAACCTATAGTTTCCTGCATCATATTCCTCGATTGGTGCAAAAACTGCATTTTCGGGAATAACCACTCCTAGATTTTCCAGCTTTTCTCTGACAAATTCCTCTGAAAGTCCAGCGTCAGCATCCGAATTTTCATCATCTATATTTGAAAAATCCGTGAAACTTACTGTTGGTCCTTCGTAATCGCACCAGATACTCAGGTTACTGCCCTCATCATCAAGGCTGGTACTGTAAAAAATAATAGTATCATCATATATGTCTGTTTTTGAGTCATCTATTAAAACACCATACTTTGAAAAGTACCCGTCGGCAAGCTCCCTCGCCTCATCTTCTGTAGCCCTGTGAATTGTGTATACATCAAGCGGATCTGCCTCATCTGCCAGACTCACACCATCAGCCATCGAGACATCCACATTTTGATTTGAAAGATTATCGATTGAAAGATTACCATATTCCATACTATTGTATACAATAAAAACAGCTGCAAAAGCTATAATTGTAAACGCAAGCGGAAGCTGTGCCACCAGACATTTTCTTATGGAAATGTTCTGTCTTTCACAAACATTTTCATCATGTGCCACTCCACTGACTTCATTTGTATTATCTTGGACTTTCTTCCTTGAACAGACTGCCACAAATATCAGTCTTGCAACCGAAAATAATCCATATCCGATCATTGCACCTATCGTATTATTTATTATATCGTCAGTTTCAAATACACCTCGTCCCGTGATAAGCTGCACAACCTCTATAAACAGTGCAAACCCAAACCCGCACAAATATATTTTCCACGCTCTTTTAATCTTTCCAAAACAAATTGGTAGTAAAAATCCAAACGGCACGAACATACATATATTAAGTATCAGATTTCTCCATTCCTGTGCACTAAAATTGTACCAGGCTTCTTTGTACGAAGAAAATGGTTTAAAGTTAGCCCGGTACTCAAATCCCCCAAAGCCAATACCTCCTCTTAGCAATGTCACATAAAGGACAACAACAATGTATACTGCAAGTACACACACCAGTCCTATTCTGCCAATTGAAATCTGTTTTTTACCATGCAATATTTTTTTATAAATCATTTTGTAGCCTAAAAGCCAGATTATTGCCAAAAAAGCCACTACAATAGTGGCAAAAATAATGGCAGACTTTCCTAATCTCATAATATCTGATATTCTCATTACATTCTCCTCATACACTGCATTTTATTCATCTATATACAAATTTTAAAGCTGCGTGTCTCCGTTAAAAGTTTATTATTCTACGTCTTTAACCACTTGCTGCCTGATGAATATATACGTTTCTAAAAAATCTTTATAAAAATGGTACCATATACATTGGAATATAATAAATTCCGTTTTCCCATTTGTTAACATTTTGATATCCTAAAAAGCCCATAAATAGGGGATTTGTGTGTCCCAGTGTTGCATATATGTTGTATGCGATTGACTGTCCACACATTCCCAGAGTTACTTATTACCCTAATGTTTTTATCACCAATATTATTCCATCAATTCTAATATATCCAGTTCATTCCAATATTTATTTGGATATATTGATAATTCTTCTTTATGCTTACGAATAATTCTTTCCGGTGTTTTAGTATTATCGTAAACATGCACAATATCACATATATTAAGCAGTTCTTTTATATTATTAATTGATTTGTAATATCTCTCGATAACTTTATCACTAGCAACATTATGTCCACCTGCCGCCACACGAGATTCAATTCTGGCAATATTAATTTGTGGATCAACCAAAACAGCCGCTTCCATATTATTCATTCCCGTAGTCGCAACAACATCATCGGCATTAGTATATTTACCAACTTTATCAAAAAAAGCTGTTATTGTACTTTTCCCCGAACCATTTGGTCCCGCTAATACAAGAATCATCGGTTTTTTATTCTGCATATTTTCTTTCCCCATTTGCATACTCTACATAAGCCTGTTTCTTTTCATTATCATAACCGGCTATAGGTTTTTTACATATTTTCGCTTTATTTATTGCTGCCTTAACAGCTTCAACTGCCCTTTCGTCCATTTCATTATCCGATTCTGTCAATGTACTCTTCTCTTCTTCTCTGGATACAACTTTTATAATTCTACCACTTTTGGTGCTTACAGTTGTCATATGATCACTCCCTCTGTTTTGATTAATATTAAAATATATTATCTCTTATACTTGTTTTCTTTTTATTATAATATTTATTTTATCATAGTTCACACAAAAAAACACCCCAGAACCGAAGTTCTGAGGTGTAATATACTCTTGATATTCTCTTTTCCGAAAATTATCTCTTTGAGAACTGAGGAGCTCTACGAGCTGCTTTGAGACCGTATTTCTTACGCTCTTTCATACGTGGATCACGTGTTAAGAATCCAGCAGACTTAAGAACCGGTCTGTACTCTGAATCTACCTGAAGGAGTGCACGAGCGATTCCGTGACGGATTGCTCCAGCCTGTCCTGTGTATCCACCACCACGAACGTTAACTAAAACGTCGAACTTGTCAACTGTCTCAGTTGCAACTAATGGCTGACGAACAACTACCTTTAATGTCTCAAGACCAAGGTACTCATCGATATCTCTTTTATTGATTGTAATCTTTCCTGTTCCAGGTACTAAATATACTCTAGCAACAGATGATTTTCTTCTTCCTGTTCCGTAATACTTTGTAGTAGCCAATTTACTTTACCTCCTATTAAAACTCTAATGTCTCAGGCTTCTGAGCTGCATGTTTGTGATCTGGTCCAGCGTATACGAATAACTTTGTATACATCTGACGTCCAAGAGGTCCCTTTGGAAGCATTCCCTTTACAGCGTACTCGATAACGCGCTCTGGGTGCTTGTTCATCATCTCTCTTAATGTTGTCTCTTTCATACCACCGATATAATCTGAGTGATGATAGTAAATCTTCTGGTCTAATTTCTTACCAGTAACCTTAACCTTGTCAGCATTGACAACGATTACATAATCACCTGTGTCAATGTGTGGTGTAAAGATTGCTTTATTCTTTCCTCTTAATACTTTAGCAACTTCTGATGCTAAACGTCCTAATGTCTTACCTTCAGCGTCTACTACGTACCATTTTCTGTCGATTGTAGCAGGACTAGCCATAAATGTTTTCATCGGTTTTCCTCCTTAAATGATTCGATTACTTTTAATGCCGATGCCTCTTGAAATCGCGTATGTCCGGACGCCACTTCCTTTTTGACATCTTATAGTCCTCTGTTCCATCTCAGATGACTATCATTATCTATACTAAATGGTTGCCGGGGCTTTGGCTTCCATTTATCTACTTTTACAGACCTAGATATTATACTTGCGTAACAGGCTGTTGTCAAGTGTTTTTTACCCTTATTTCGAGCTTTTTATTCCAGTTTTTTTATTCCAGACTATTTTTATTTCGAGATTTTTATTCCATGCTTTTATACTTTTATTTCCGGCTTTTTACTTTAAAACTGCATATATACAAAATCAGCCGGATTCACTCCCGGTCCGTAATAACCGAATATTATTACTATAAAGATGCCAAGATATATTATCGCCCAGCGAAGCGGCAGCTTTCTTGAAAGTATGAAATCGCGCATGTCGAGCTTTTTATTTTCCTCAACGAAGCTGATGAAGAACCACAGCAGCGTACATATTATAAGTAAAAGTATATCGTACTCATCCAGTCCGCATGCACCGAGATTCAAAATGATGTTGTTTATTCCAAGCTCGCCGATATGGAAATCTGTGACTGATTTAAAAAGCATGTGAAATGCTGTCGACGCATTTGCAGCTATGTCAAAATAGTAGCCTACCAGTATGAGCATAAAGGTCCAAAGCACTGATATAATCGTTGCAAATATACCCTTTTCCCTGAGACCGGTCAGCTTAAAAAAGCCGCCTGCCACCTTTTTGTTTACCGGAGCAAAAAGCTCTGCAAGCATGATGACAATGCCGTTCCAGAGTCCGAAATACAGGTATTTCATATTGGCACCGTGCCATACTCCAATGACGATAAATGTGATGACACTCGCGATGCAGCCCGGCAGCACCTTACTGATATGCGCACCAAATCTCGGCTTTAGCCATTTGCCAAAGTTCAGGAAACGCTTTGAGATTGAAAGCGGGTAGAAGATATAGTTTCTGCACCAATCTCCCAGAGTCATATGCCAGCGGTGCCAGTACTCAGTGAGTGAGCGCGAAAAATACGGATGGTTGAAGTTTGTTGACATCGTTATGCCAAACATCTCTGCAATACCGCGCACTATATCGATTCCTCCCGAGAAATCCGCATATAGCTGCAGCGCATACACTACTGCCGCAAAAAATACATAGGTGCCTGAAAATCCCATCGGCTTATCCATTACAAAATTGATGATATTTACCGCGCGGTCTGCTATCACAAGCTTTTTCATGACTCCCCAAAGCACCAGAAGCGCACCCTTTTGCAGATTTTCAAGCTTCAGCGAATGTCCCTCGTAGAGCTGTCCCGCAAACTTATCATATATCGCTATCGGTCCCTGTATTATCTGAGGGAAAAACGATACAAACAGTGCTACCTTAAGAAAATTCTTTTCAGGCTCGACAATTTCCCTGTATACATCCATCACATAGCCCATGGACTGGAAGGTGTAGAAGGATATGCCAAGTGGAAGCAAAAGTCCAAGCTCGCCCGCATATGGTATATATTTAAGGAATGCCAATATGCCGAAATTGCAAAGCAGCGCAAAAAGCATGACTGCCACTCTCTTTTTTCTGCCCTTTTCCTTGTATTCCTTCCTGGTCTGCCTGTCCCAGTCCTCCTTATGGCTTTTTACGATGGCATTCTGCTTCTTTAACAGCTTGTCAATCCATATTGTTGAGCCATAGGTGGTGCATATTGTGAAAATGATAAAAAGCACATACCACTTACATATAATCACATAGTATGCCATGCTTCCCGCCAGAAGCACATACCAGCGGTATTTCTTCGGAAAGCAATAATATAATACAAGCAATGCGATTACAAATATCGCATATTTTAATGAAATGAGTTCCATTTTATTTACTCCAAATATATTTTCTAATGTAATACTGCCAGTCACACTTTAATTGACCGGCAGTATTTATTTTAAAGTCCATACACTATCATGCTATTTTTTAACCGGGGTATTTAACTCCTTGACAGGCTTTGCATCGTTGTTTGTATCTGCTACCTTATTTGTCGCAAGGCTTGACGAAAAATTATAAGGCAGATAAACGGACATCTCAAAATAATGATTGCCCAGACTCAGATCCGTATCCTTTGCGCAGGCACTCATCACCCTGTCAGCGCGCCTTGCGCACTCGCCCCATGCACTCTGAAGCTCCGGTGAGTGGTCTGCATTAAGCCTGTAATTATCAGACAGATATTTCCCCATATATGCAGTGAATTTGCGGCTTCCATTTATATTCAGATGCTCTGAATTGTAGAAATCATCCCTCTCATTGATTCCGATAAGTTCCTTATCGCCTTCAAAGCTTGCAAAATCATAGCCATAAGACTCCACCAGCTCCTTCAGGTCGCAAAGCACCTGCGGATTCTTTACCTCCTTCTCATGAGGGAACCTCGCAAAAAGCACCTTTTCCACCCCCTGTGCCTTACAATACTCAAGCAGATCAGTCATATACGCTCTGCTCTTGTCGGTAAAATAGAGCTTTTTCTGTTTTCCTGATGGACAATCGGAATATTTTGCAATAGATGAAAATCCCTTCATGCATGATGTTTTTGCAAAATACATTCCAACTCTTGTGGCAAAGGTGTGTGCACATTTGTCAATATCCTTCCAATTGCTGTGATATAGCTTTAAAGGGTTTCTAAAGTTGTCCTGCTCATCCTTTGGCACAATCTCTTGTATTGTATCAAGCCTGTTTTCCTTATTGTGGATATTGTCTATCCAGCTATGCAGCTTTACCGTCCTGTCGTAGTAGCTGTCTTTTTGTAAAAAGCCATTCACCTCAAACACCACAACCTTCGGATGCTGTCTGGTGAGAGCTTCCCTGAGCATTGATTTGTACAGGCTGCCGGGCGCTCCTGATACCCCCAGTGAGTATGAGGTGTATCCATAATTCTTCCAGGCCTCTGTTGCGCTGTAATCAGCGTATACCTCACTGGCTCCTATCATCATCACATCAATTGAGTCCTTCGGCTCCTTATAAAAGCCCTCTATAGTCGCAATATTGACAGCATCCGTCATCTTAAAAAATGTCGAGACAAACGAAAACAGCACTACAAATATCAGGGCAAACGCTCCTATACGGATCACTCTACGGTGTCTGCCTTTTACTTTGTCTGTGCTGTTTATGGCTTTGTTTTTTATAATTTTCTCTTTAACTTCTGTAAATCTCATAACCATCTTCATCTCCAAGCTTCTTTTTACCGTACCATGTCTTAACCGTAACGACATTATAACCTATTATCGAAGCTAAAAACGGATATTTCAAAAATCTTAATATAATATTAAAAATCTAAAGCTGTTACTCGTACTCCAGTCCTATCATTGTAAGCCCATGTGCCGGGGCTGTGGGACCTGCTGCTGCCCTGTCTGTTGCGGCTATTATGCCCTTCATCGCATCGGCCGGCATATCGCTTCCACCTATCTTCACAAGTGTTCCTGCGATTATGCGCACCATATTGTACAAAAAGCCGTTTCCTGTCACACGTATTGTGATGATGTCACCGGCCTTTGACACCGTACAGTCATATATCGTGCGGACTGTGGTCTGTGCCTGCGAGTTTGCCGAGCAGAAGCTTGCAAAATCATGCTCTCCTATAAGATATTTTGCAGCCTCACTCATCTTGGCTGTGTCAAGCGGATAATGATAGAAATATGTGTCAAGCCTGCGTGTCGGATTTCTGAACCTCGCATTTAAAATGCGGTATTCATAGGTTTTACGGCTCTTTGAGAAGCGTGGATGAAAATCATAGCTTACCTCACAGGAATCGACCACCACTATATCCTCCGGCAGCTTCTGATTCAGTGCATATGATATCTTTTCCGCCGGCATGCGGGTATTGGTGTCAAACATACACACATTTCCAAGTGAATGCACTCCCGCATCGGTGCGGCTTGCTCCTGTCACCTTTATATCCTCCTTTAACAGGCGGCTCAGGTGCTCGTTTAATACCTGCTCAATTGTTATGCCGTTTGGCTGTATCTGCCAGCCGCAGTAATTTGTGCCATCGTAGGCTACAATCATTTTTACACGCATATATCTCTCCTGTTTTGCCTGCACTATCTATTTCACTATCTGAAAATAAGATTGCCCAGATTCACCGGCAGAAGGATTCTAAGCACTATCACAACCGCTAAAAACGCAAATATGAAAAGATATGCTATTTTATCATCCTTTTCATATACGAGCGGCTTCATCTTTGTCCTGCCCTCTCCACCATTGTAGCATCTGGCCTCCATGGCCATTGCGAGGTCATCCGCACGCCTGAATGCCGATACGAAAAGCGGCACTAAAAGAGGCACCATGCTCTTTGCTCTTTTTATGATATTTCCGTGCTCAAAATCAGCTCCTCTTGCCATCTGTGCTTTCATTATTTTGTCCGTCTCCTCAATAAGGATTGGAATGAAACGAAGCGCTATCGACATCATCATGGCTATCGCATGCACCGGAACATGTATTTTGTTTAAAAAGCCCAGTGATTTCTCAAGACCGTCCGTGAGCTGGTTTGGTGTGGTGGTGAGTGTCATGAGCGAGGTTCCTATAATGAGCAGTACAAGTCGTATCATCATGGTTGCTGCATTTATCAGTCCGGTGTCAGAAATGTGCAGTATACCGTACTCCCAGATTGTGTACTCTCCCTGTGTGAAAAACACGCTGAAGCATGCTGTAAAAAGCAGCAGTATTATAATGGATTTGAGTCCCTTTACCATGAACTTAAAGGGCACCTTCGAAATCTTTATAACTGCGGCAAGCGCGGCAACTATAAACAGCACACCGGCTATTCCTTTGTAGGAAAACAGCGCAATAATATATATAAGTGTTGCGAAAAGCTTTACTCTTGGGTCCAGTTTATGTATTGGCGACTGAGCCGGATAATACTGGCCTATGGTAATATCACGAATCATTTTTGTATTCCTTCCTCATAATTTGTATCAAAATGTCGGCATTGGTGAGCTATTTAAAGGCTTTTAGTATTGAGTCCCTCGCCTCCGCAACTGTCGTCGCCGAAAGGTCAACCGGTATACCCTTTTCCGCAAGATCATGCATCAGATATGTGACCTGCGGTGCTGCAAGTCCGACTGCCTCGAGCTCCTTATAGTGTGAGAATACCTCCTTCGGCACTCCGTCAAACATCACCTCTCCTGAATTCATAACTATGATGCGGTCCACATACTCCGCAACATCCTCCATGCTGTGTGATACGAGTATGATTGTGATACCCAGATCCTTTTTCATCTGTAAAAGCAGTCCCAGTATCTCATCTCTGCCTGCAGGATCCAGTCCCGCTGTCGGCTCATCGAGTATGAGTACGTCAGGGTGCATTGCAAGTACTCCAGCTATGGCTACACGCCTTTTTTGTCCTCCGGACAAATCAAACGGCGGCTGATAGTAGAGATCCTCCGGAAAATGTACATTCTGCAGTGCCTCATAGGCTCTTAGCTCCACTGTTTTCCTATCGAGCCCCTGATTTTTCGGTCCAAAGCATACATCCTCAAAGTTGGTTGTCTCAAAAAGCTGATGCTCCGGATACTGGAACACCATCCCCACCTTGTGACGCAGCTTGCTTAAATCATAATCATTGTCATATATATCCTGTCCATTGTAGTATATATGACCGCTTGTTGCCTTCAAAAGGCCGTTCATATGCTGGATAAGTGTGGATTTTCCCGAACCGGTGTGACCGATTATTCCGATAAACTCTCCATCATTTATCTCAAGGCTTACATCCTTAAGTGCCTGCACCTTGTAGGCTGAGTCGGCACTGTAGCAATAGTTTATGTGATCTAGAATTATTGACATATTTTCTCCCGCCTATCTGTTTTTCAGCGCAACAAGCGCATTTACAAGCTCTTCCCTCGTCAGGATTCCATCAGGGATATCAAGCCCTGCCTTTTTGAGCTCATCGGCTACCAGTGTCACCTGCGGCACATCAAGCCTGTGCTCCTTCAGCTCGTCCACCCTTGAAAAAATCTCACGCGGTGTGCCGTCCATGACCACCTTGCCCTTTTCCATGACATAGACATGGTCTGCGCCGACCACCTCCTCCATGTAATGGGTGATGAGAATGATGGTCACGCCCTTTTTCTTATTGAGCTCATGGGCTGTGGCTATGACCTCCTTGCGGCCGTTTGGGTCAAGCATGGCTGTAGGCTCGTCAAATACTATACATTTTGGCTCCATTGCCACAACTCCCGCGATTGCCACACGCTGCTTCTGTCCTCCGGAGAGCTTGTTCGGTGAATGTGTGCGGTACTTTGTCATACCGACAGCCCTTAGCGCATAATCAACGCGCTGCCAGATTTCATCTGTCGGCACACCGATATTCTCAGGTCCAAAGCCCACATCCTCTTCCACGACATTGGCGATAATCTGATTGTCAGGATTCTGGAAAACCATACCTGCACTTTTCCTGACAGGTATGACATTCTCTTCCTTTGACACATCCATGCCATCCACCCATATGGTGCCGTCGCTCGGCGCAAGAAGTGCATTGATATGCTTTGCAAGAGTTGATTTTCCCGAACCATTGTGACCGAGGATTGCAATAAACTGCCCCTCTTTTATGTCAAGGTTTACGTTGTCGAGTGCTGTAGTGATTGACTCTACATTGCCTTCCTCGTCTCTTCGTATAAATTCATGTACTAATTTGCTTGTTTTAATTATGCCCATTTCTTTTTCCTAAAAAAATCTACCGTATTTACAATTATCATAGCTGTTAAAGCCCAAATATCTGCCAAAAATATGCGCTTTGCCGCTTGATTTAGTCATCCCAGCTTAAGTGATGAAGCTCTCCCTCAAGCCTCATATGATCAAAATTATTCTGTCTCAATGCCTCGTAGAGCACGATAGCTACTGAATTTGACAGATTAAGTGACCTTGTCTCACCTATCATCGGTATCCTGATGCACTCATCCGGATGCTCCTTTAGTATCTCCTCCGGAATACCTGCGCTTTCCTTGCCAAACATAATATAGCAGTCGGGCTCAAAATGAGCATCAGAGTACACATGTCTGCCCTTTGTTGTCGCATAATATATCTTTGCGCCCGGATTTCTCTCAAGGAAATCCTCCCAGTCCACATATGTGGTGACGTCGAGGTCCTTCCAGTAATCCATTCCGGCTCTCTTTAGTGCCTTCTCTGAAAGTGAGAATCCAAGCGGCTCTATAAGATGAAGCCTCGTGCCTGTTGCGACGCAGGTTCTTCCGATATTTCCTGTATTTGCCGGAATTTCCGGCTCATGTAACACTATGTTCAGCTTTGCCATTTTGTCTCCTGTCAATTTAAACTATTTATTATCCATCCCGGCGCGAAGCTCTGTGACAAACTCCTCAATGCGGCCGAGTGCCTCCTTTAAATCATCAAGCGAATATGCATATGATATACGTAAAAAGCCCTCACCGCACTCTCCGAATGCAGTTCCCGGAACCACGGCAATCTTCTTGCTGTTTAGAAGCTTTGTGGCAAACTCATCGGATGTCATGCCAAACTCCTTGATGCTTGGGAACGCATAAAAGGCCCCGAAAGGCTCAAAGCACTTAAGCCCCATCTCCTTAAATCGATGAAGCACATAGCGTCTGCGGCCGTTATATTCCTCCCTCATCTGTGCAACATCCTCATCGCCGTTTTTCATAGCCTCGACAGCTGCATACTGGCTCGTGGTCGGCGCACACATGATTGCAAACTGATGAATCTTTAGCATCTGCTTTAAAATGGTCTCAGGTGCACATGCATATCCAAGCCTCCAGCCTGTCATGGCATAAGCCTTGGAAAAACCGTTTATGAGCACTGTGCGCTCCTTCATTCCCGGAAACGATACTATAGATACATGCTTATCCACATATGTAAGCTCCGAATAAATCTCGTCACTTATCACAAACAGATCATGCTCCTTAACCACCTGAACGATTGCTTCAAGGTCTGCTTTTTCCATGATAGCGCCTGTAGGGTTATTAGGGAAAGGCATGATAAGTATCTTTGTCTTTGGAGTGATAACAGCCTCAAGCTCCTCGGCTGTCAGCCTGAAATCATTTTCCTCCTTGAGCTCCACAATCACAGGTGTGCCACCTGCCAGAACAGTACATGGCACATATGAAACATAGCTTGGCTGTGGGATAATCACTTCATCTCCCGCATCGAGCATGGCGCGCAGTGCGATATCTATAGCCTCGCTGCCGCCGACAGTTACCATGATCTCTTTGTTGTAATCATATGTCATGCCGTATCTTCTGTCGAGATATCTTGCAATCTCAACCTTTAACTCCTTGAGTCCGGCATTTGAGGTGTAGAAGGTACGTCCCTTTTCAAGGGAATATATGCCCTCATCCCTGATATGCCACGGTGTGTCAAAATCAGGCTCACCTACTCCGAGCGAAATCGCATCCTTCATCTCGCTCACTATATCAAAAAACTTACGGATGCCCGATGGCTGGATAGTCTTTATGGTACTGGATAAAGGGTCTCTCATTATGACATAATTCCCCTTTCATCGGATTTGACAGGTGCCGCCATGATAGTTCCATGGTCCTTGTATTTCTTCAGAATAAAGTTTGTCTTTGTCGAAAGCACCTGATCCAGTGTAGAAAGCTTATCTGTCACAAACTGTGATACCTCGCGCAGAGTCTTGCCCTCGAGCGTGACCATGAGGTCGAAGCCTCCTGAGATAAGGTATACAGACTTCACCTCAGGATAGTTGTATATACGCTCGGCAATCTTGTCGAAGCCCATGCCGCGCTGTGGTGTCACTCTGACCTCTATCATGGCTGTGACCTTCTCAAGGCCTGCCTTGTCCCAGTCAATCAGTGTGTGATATCCGCAGATGACATTCTCCTGCTCCATGGCAGCAATCTCGTTTGCCACACTTGCCTCATCCACACCAAGCATGATTGCAAGCTCCTTCAGGTTTATCCTGCTGTTTTTCTCTATAAATGTTAATATCTTTTCTCTCATGATATATAATCTCCTGATTCAAATATATTAGTTGAAAACCTTGTATATCTCGTCAGTCTGGGCAGTCTCCAAAAATCGTCTCTCCTCGCCGGAAATCAGCACTCTGTCGTTTGAATCGGTTGTGGCACCGACTATAACCGCGTTTTGCCCTGTTTTCTCAAGCTCTCTGACCACGCGGGTACCATCTGCAGCTATGATTATCAGACTTCCTCCTGACAAAAGCTTATACGGGTTTATGTCAAAAAATTCACTTATTTCAATCGTATCCTGCCTGATAGGGAGCTTCTTTAAATCGATGTCAAGACCAATTCCCGAAGCCTCTGCCATATCCCAGAGTGCTCCAAAAATGCCTCCCTGCGAAGCGTCATGGATTGCCGCCACACCGGCGCCAATCGCGGATGCAGCCTCCATTGCGGTGGAGATATGGTCTATATATGCTGCTGATTTATCTATAAATGCCTTGGAAAATCTCGTTTCAAGCTCGGCTCTTTTCTCATTTGCAAGAATTGCGGTGCCCTCAAGCCCCACATAGCCTGTCACTATTACGTCCATGCCCGGTGCTGCTTTAGATGATGGTGTAAGCGCCTGCTCATAGGCCTCACCTATTGCTGTAACTGTCACCACGATATTCTTCACCGCACGGCTCACCTGTGTATGTCCGCCAAGCACCACAATGCCTGCTTTCTCACATACAGCATCAATCGCTCTCACCGTCTCGCGAAGCACGGCTTCGTTTTCTGTGGTAGGTACAAGCAGTGCCAGCTCTATCCCAATAGGACTTGCCCCCATGGCATAAATATTGTTCAATGCATCATAAACTGCGCAGTTAGCACGCACATGCTTATCCGATACATCAAGCGTGAACGTCTGGGTAGCAGTAACTAACTTGGTTTGGTTGCCTGCCTGCATGGAAATCACCGCACAGTCCTCACCTACTGCCGGTTTAAAAAGTATTCTGTCGCTTGTGGTATGAAGTTGTTTTAAGACAGAGCGCTTTAAAACCGACTCTGATATTTTACCGTTTTTCATGTGTTTTCCTGTTCCTAATAATAATATGTTTTGTATACTGTTTCAGCCCGGTGCATTGATTACAAATAACTACATCAGAAACAACTACCTGCGGGCATTTACTGCGTCTGTGCTCCCTGTGTCTGTCCTGCCGGCAGCTGCGGCTGCGTGCCCTGTGTCTGACCTGCTGCATTCGGATCTGTAGTCTGTGTCTGCGCTCCCTGTGTCTGACCTGCTGCATTCGGGTCTGTCGTCTGTGTCTGCGCTGCCTGTGCCGCTGCTGCCTGAGCCGCTGCTGCCGCAGATGCAGCAATAGATTTAACCGAGCCCTCATCATTAGCCGCTGCTGCCGCCTGAAGCTGCGCAACAACCTCCGCTGATGCTCCTGCTGTACCAACCGTCACGATTTTTGGTGATGACTTGTACTTGCTGTTGTTGAATACCTCATCACTCTGCACTGTACCATCGACTGTGACCGTCTTCCAAAGCCTTGCAGTCACTCCCTTATGCGCAGACTGCTCGGTGTTGAAATAACCGAGCGGCTGACCTGCATCAAAATTAAACTGCGTAACCGGATCCTCCTCGGAAAGTGTCTCACTCCTGAATGAAATTTCCCTGTTTGCCGGTCTCGTCTCCACTCCGTACACATTGAAGGTAATGATTCCTCCACTGCAATAGCCCTCTATATACACCGGATTATCCAGATTATTTTTAAACTTAAGATCCTTGTAGGTACCTGCGATTGCCGCATCGTCAGATGGCTTTACGTAGCTTACTATCATGGAATGGTTGTAGCGCTGCACTATATCAAGCTCAGCCCTTATAACCGCATTGTAGAGTGTGGTAGCAACCTGGCACACGCCTCCGCCTACCGAGTCCACTACCTGACCGTTCTCGTATGCGCCTGCTATCTGATAGCCGTTGTCAGTTGTGATAGGGCTGATAGCCTCGTAAACCGAGAACTGCTCACCCGGATATATGACACTGCCGTTTATCAGGCTGCACGCATTCTTTACATTGGCTGCACGCCCTGCTGCCGAGCTGCTGAAATCTGTAGAAAAGCCTCCCAGATTATCCTTAATCTTTAAGAGCTCCTCCTTTGAGCCCCTCGGCTGAATCGTATTTGTGACCAGCTCTATCTCATTCGCCGAACCATCCCAGCTGTTCTGCAAAAAATCATTTATGGCATAGACAGATTTTACCACATCAACCTCTTTGCCTTCCTGTCCCGGGACAAAATCGAAGCTGTCACCGTTTCTCTGCAGCGAATTGTCAACTGCCTTTATATTGAGCTCGTCGCTCTTGTCATAAATCATATTTGCGGTCTTTTGTTTATCAACCGACAGATACATATTGACGGCAACATTGCCCTTTTTGAGCTCCTCTGACTCCACAAATCTGTCAATCAGGCTGCCCTCATGGCACACTGAAAGAGCCTCGTCCGCCGCTGCATCAGAGTCCGCCGAAACAGACATTTCCTGTGCTGTTGCATCAAATGAACTATTGGCGCCCTTTAATGAAAAGGATGTATCCTTTATGCTGTCAACATAGGCATCAACTGCTTTTTTTGCTTCTTCCTTTGTCATACCGCCTACATCCACACTGCCAATGCACACACCCTCTGTAATTGTCTGTACCTTTGCCTTCTTTGTGCCTGACGAACCGCTTGCATATGCACTTACCATGCCCGATGCTGCCACAAGCACAAACGCCATTGTACCCAGTAATAATGCTTTTTTATTAATCTTCATTTCCGCTTCCTTTTCCTGAGGCTGTTAAAAGCGCCCCTGTCATCGCTTAACTGAACTGCATTTTATATCATATTATCATATTTTTTCCATATTTCAAGAAAAGCTATACAAGACTTGACACAAATGTTGTCACAAGCATCGCTGCTATAACCACTATTATCACTATAGCAACCACCTTCTGATTTCTTTTTTTATTAAAATCGTACATACTATTCACCTCTGTTCAAAAATGAGTTATACTATTTTCATATATGAGAAAGGATTTTCCAACATATGATTCCAATTTGTCTAATTTTATTCATTTTATTTATTGCAGTGATTACTTTTGCCATAAAGAGGGCTGATTCTGCCCAGGCAAAGGTCACCGAGGAGTTCTGGGAGAAGGAGCGTAAAGCCAACTCAACCCTCCGCGGAGATACCACTGACCTGTGTTATATTACCATACCGGAAAAGTTTTTTCCATTAAATAATGATAAAATAAATGATTTAAGGGATAAAACCCTTGTCAATCTCACCGGAATGACAAACACTGATTTAAAGCTTAAATATGGCATTCTCAATTTTAAAAAGCTGTCTGAATATGATGATAATTTCACGAAATTTGTTTCAATGCTGCCGGACTATTACAACAGGCTTAAGGAGGCAGGCTATGAATCGCTAGGCAATGAACTGCTTGAGCTTGCAGTGGAGCAGGGTGCCGATTCAAAGAACGTATACAGTCTGTTAGCCAACGCCTTCATCAGCATGTCAAAAGCTGACCGGCTTGCAGAGCTTATCGAGAAAGCAAAGCAGCTCAATTCTCTTTCAAGGGATGGAATAGTTTCTATGCTTGAGAGCTTACAGGCTGATGCCGCCTCGGCCGGTAATTAATTTGCGTTATAACTTATTGTATTGAAACTTATTCCGAGCCATCCACAGACCTATTAATATATGTGCTTCGATATTCATCGTACAGCCTTGAGGCCTGACTTCTGGTCAGGTTGTCCCACGATATGACATCTGCTATCCCATACTCAGTCATCAGCTCCTTTAGCTGTCTGACCTGATGTGCTGTGGCAGGTGTCTGTTTTTTTGCCTTGTATACAAGTGGCTTTGACTCCACCGGCTCACCCTTTTCATCCATCAGTTCAAGCAGCTTTTCAAATATCTGCTTTGTCTCTATCGCATCATCGAGCGCCCTGTGCGCATTTTCCCTGTTTACACCAAAATACTCACACAAATCCTCCAGCTTCTTCGACTGCTCAGCAGGCAGACATTTTCTGGCTATTTTAAGAGTATCATATGCATTCAGCGAGAGGGTTCGCTTGTGATTTACCGCCCACTGCTTTAAAAAGCTGTAATCAAAAGTCACATTCTGCCCGAGTATGATATCATCTCCGATAAAATTAAGCAGGTTATCCACAGCCGCGTCCATATCTGCCGCGTTTTCCACATCACTGTCGGTGATTCCCGTTAATTGCTGCACACGCTGTGGAATATGCTGCTTAGGATTTACCAGTGTGGATATCGTATCCACTATCTCGCCGCCACGCACGCGTGCCGCACCTATCTCTATTATCTTGTCATTTTTAGCTGAAAGCCCTGTCATTTCAAGGTCAATCACCGTATAATTTTTTATATTATCTATGTTGCTCATTTTTCTTAGTCCGTAAACCTTCCCGGCTTTTACCGCTATAGCCATATCGCGTTACTGTTATTCTATATACTCCACCAGCGCCTGGTGGTCAAGCGGGTCTCTCATGTCGTAGTGGAAAAGCGCCCACACCGGCTCCTTATGATACTTTGGCAGCTCATCCAGCTTGCGCGTGTGCTTGTCCGGAAAAATATAGTGGAACGGCTCCACATGCGACAGCTTTCCATTCTTACAATATGCATGTGTCATGTGCTTGAATTTGCCTATATCTGTGGCCCACACCGGGCGGCTCTTGCAGTTCTCACGATAGTACAAATCAAAGATGAGTGACTCCTGAATCATGCTGTAAATCTGCGTATTTTCATCAAAATCAGTATTTTCTCCGGCATTTTCTCTATCTATGGCATTTTCGTCAAAATCAGTATTATCTCTATCTCCGTGATTTTCGGATAATCCCACAGAAGTTATATCATCGCTGTCACAGCCATGCAGGTATAAAGCCAGAAATTCAAGCAGTATCTCACACCTTCTGATGCGCGAATGGCTCATTCCAAAATAGCCGTTTGCCTCATAAAAATCCCCAAGCTCCTGAAAAAACTCAAACGCACTGTCAAAGATACACTCCATGAGCTTCATCGTAATCTCAAACTGTCCGCTGTTGTAATACACCTCAAGCATCTCCTCGACGCGCTTTATTTTTATCACATCATCAAACGAAAGCCATTTTGTGGACATAACCTCATATGGCGGTTTGTCATGGTAGATAATACCATATTCCGCGGCATGCTCAAACATATACGAGCCCTTGAGCACCTTTAAAAATCCCAGCTGCAGCTGATTTGGCTTAAGCTCATAAATCTCATCAAAGGAACGCCCAAAGCTGTCATAGTCCTCGTATGGCAGCCCTGCAATCAGATCCAAATGCTCATGGATATTGTTGCCACTTTGAATGAGCCGCACAACCTCCTTAAGCCTCTCAAGCTTCATAGTCCTGTGAATCTCCTTAATTGTGACCTCATTGGTGGACTGCACACCGATTTCAAGCTGTATAAGCCCCGGCCTCATATCAGAAATCAGCTCAAGTTCCTCCTGATTCAGCAGATCTGCCGATATCTCAAAGTGAAAATTTGTCACCCCATTGTCATTTGCCTTTATAAAGCGCCACAGCTCCATTGCATGAGCATGATTGCAGTTGAAGGTTCTATCCACAAACTTAATCTGCGGCACCTTCTGGTCTATGAAAAACTTAAGCTCCCTTTTGACAATCTCAGTATTCCTGAAACGCAGTGTCTTATCCACCGATGACAGACAATAGCTGCACGAAAACGGACATCCCCTGCTGCTCTCGTAGTAGATGATGCGGTTTGAAAAATCGTCAAGCGTATCATAGCAGAATGGGATTTCACTCATGTTTTTGATTGGGCGTGGACTTGTGAATACTATTTCATCCGCTTTGCAGCCTGCGTTGTTCACACTTGTTCTATTACTTGTACTATTACCTGTGCTGTTTTTTCTGAAAGCAATGCCTGCAATATCACTCAGCTTTCTTTTATGCGCATAATAACCGCACAGCTCTCTAAAGGTATCCTCACCCTCGCCTATCATCACACCGTCTATGTATGGATTTTCCCGCAGAAATGCCTCCACCTCGTAAGACACCTCAGGGCCTCCAACCCATATCGGCACTGACGGACAAAGCTTTTTATACTCGCGTGCAATATCAGTCACATAATCAATATTCCATATATAGCACGAAAAACAAAGTACGTCGGGCTTTCTCTTGTAAAGCTCCTCAAGAATGTAATCCTTCTGATTGTTTATCGTGTATTCCGCAAGCTCCACAGCATCCCTGTACTCCCCGGCACAGGCGCGCAGTGAGTAAACTGCGAGGTTTGAATGTATATATTTTGCATTTATTGCTGTCAGTAAAATATTCATGGTTTCTCCTTAAAAAATGACCCTTGAATGTAGACTTTATGCCACATTCAAAGGTCTGCTTCGTATTATTGCAGCATCCGTTCAATTTTATTTTTTTAACGGCTGCATTGGTACAAATTCAATTTTCAACTGCATCCCCATTCCATGCGCAAGCCTCTTTAAAAGTTTCAAAGATGGATTTCTCGTTCCATTCTCAAGCTTACTAATATCCGCCTGATCAATGCCTGTACGTGCTGCCAGCTCCTTTTGAGTCAAATTATTTTTAATGCGAGCATCTATCATAGCCCTTATGACATCCATCTCAGGCTGGAGATCGTCCCACTCTTTTTTTACGTCAGGATTTTTAAGCTGCTCCTGTAAATAATCATCATATCTCATATTATTTACCATGCCTTTCTATATAATCTCTTCTATATTTCTTAGCCTTTTCAATTTCACCAGCCGGTGTCCTCTGAGTTTTTTTAATAAATCCATGTGTCAATACTATTCTTCCTTCATAATAGAAAAAATATAATACTCTCGAAATATCTGTTCCTACCTTAGCTCGCAATTCAAAAATTCCAAAACTCTTCTCCATTGTTCTCACAAAATATTATATGGTATTTTTACCATATTGTCAAATCAGTTACTTTAATTTACATCGTCATATTAACAAACCTGTCGTACATGCCGCTTGCAAACAGCACCATCATACCAATCGTGCAGATGACCGACAGCACAAAGCCTATTATCGATGTAATCATACCGGCAGTTGCTATTGCATTGTTATACTGCTTTGCCTTTTTTGACATTTTGGAAGCAAGCATGCCGACAATTCCAAGCCCCATCAGATAGCCAAAAAACGAGAAAATAATACTGCAAATGCCAAGCACCAGTGAAACCACTGCCAGCTTAGCGCCCTCCCTCTCGTCATCTATGATGGTCACATTGTTGTAAAGCATCTCAAGACGGATACGCCTTGACTTACGCAGCATAACAAGCATAGGAATACCGAGCACGACAAATGCAATACAGTTCATTGCCGAAAACTCATTAATCCTGTCGGCCACTCCGCCTCCCTCAAATATTCCCGATGATAAAAGCCCTCCCATATCTACAACAGTATGGAAAATGGCAAGCATCCAGAAATTGCGTGTAGACGCGTATATCATGCAAAACAGCACACCCATGAGACCTGCTGAAATAACCTGTATCAGACAACTGCTGAACTTAACCCCTGCGCCCATATTGGAAAAATGCATCAATCCAAACAGTACGCCTCCCAAAACTACGGCTCCTGTGATTCCACCTTTCGTCTTTGGAAAAGCTCTCAGCAGCAGATTAAACACCACGCCTCTGAACACCAGCTCCTCAACGAGTCCTACAAGGCAGACCGCGATAAAGAAAAAGATGCTGTTGTAAAATGCCTTAACATCACCATGGTCATTCAAAAAGCACAAATAAATGCCTGAAACAACAGCATACAAACAGTACACTATGAAAAAACCGCCTGTGTATAAGCTTCTTGTCCATCCTGCTGCATTTTCCTTAAAAATATCCCACAGCCCAAATATATATGTGATGCCAAGAAAAATAACTAAAACAACTGTCTCCACAATAGCCTGCAGCAGATAATCATCCGCCTTTTCCATACCCGGAATCAGTCCCAGCACTTTTCCGCTCCACTGCAAGGGTGCAATGAAAATAAAAACTGCAAGAATGGCAAATATTATATTGGCCGGTGCCGAAAGGTTTCTCAATTTCTGTTTCATAACTTTAAATCTCCTCATTTGTGTTTAATTAAGTATGAAAATATTCTATAGCATTTACTTTGACATTGCAAGCAAAGTTATAACCCCTTTTTATAAAACCTTTTTTCGGTAAAAGAGCGTGCATATCACCTCATGATGAACCCCTTGCCATCGGCTATATTCTTACCACTACCTACTGACTAGATTGGGTAATCAAACTTTTTGAGGGGTAGTCTTTGTGAGGGTGTAACTTGAGGGTTTGGTTTGAGGGGCTTTCATGAGGGGCTGGTTTGAGGGTTTTTCGTGAGGGTTTGACTTATGATGGATTAAATAAAAAACAGGGTTAGTCATTATTACAATGATTAATCCTGTTTCTTTTTTATCCTTCTTTTCGTATGATATTTTTGCGGATACAGAATGCATTCACTCGGTGTTAAAAGCAGAAAAATTAAACATCCTATTCTTCAGGATAATTACTCTCTTATCCTAATTCTCAAACAACGTCGATGGCGTTGTTCCAACCCGGAATGCAGGTATGACACAAGCGAATCATTCAAGTTTGTCAGGGTAATCAAACTTTTTGCGTGCCACTATGAGCACTTTCATCTTTTTATAAAAGCTTTTTTGACCTTTTTCTGTAAAAGAGCGTACATCCCACATCTCGATAAATACCCTTGCCTTCGGCTATATACTCCGTATAAAAATGCCAGTTTTTCATAAGTAATGTATTTCAAGATTCAATTTGTTCAATCTAGAATTCCCGTATGTGTCAATTCCTCATAGGTAATGTATTTCTGCAGAGTCTACACCAAATGAGGCAAAAATAAACGTGTCAATTCCTCATAGGTAATGTATTTCAAGACATTTGTCATCACTGGCTCAGTTAACCACTTGTGTCAATTCCTCATAGGTAATGTATTTCTCGATAATGCGAATGCAAAGAGTAGAGGACTTGAGATGTGTCAATTCCTCATAGGTAATGTATTTCAACTGATTTCATCAGTATCTAATAATGATATTACTCTATTTTCGGTTCAAAATCAATCTAAAATACATAAAAAGGCTGTCGACCTCAAACAGCTAATTTCTTGTCAAGGCTTGATTTTACTACATTCTGCAATATTCTTCATTTTGTCTCGGACATCGACAGGTTTTTTCGCTGAAAATTGCTCAATTTGATACAATATAACACTGTTTTTTAACATAAATACCTTCAAAACCATTGTATTTACAGGCATTTGAGGTCGACGGACTTTTTACTTGGATTACTTCATACAAGCATAATATTCTTATATCGGTAAATACCATGATTAAGCAGCCCTTAACGCGATACATGTTACCATAATAGTAACATAATTTATACTGTTTTATCAATATAATGTACATTATAGTAACATATAACCACAAAAACTGTTCAGTTGAAGTTACCTATAAATTGTTATATAGTATAGACAAGTTCAGATGAGCAAACGGAACAAATAACAAATGGATTATAAACGAGGAGGAAAGAAAAATGGGAATATTCGATAGAATGATTGTAGGGGCTAAAGCAGGCAATGTAGTCGGCACTGCAATAGGAACTCTTGTAGGAGGAACGACAGCAGTAACATCAGTGGTAGTGATGCCAACTGTTTCGATTCCGGCGCTTATTGCAGCTGGTACTGTTGCAACAGGAACTGCAATCACATCTGCAGAAGCCGGAGGTGCGATTGGCACTATTGCCGGCGCTGGTCTGGGTGCAGCTTCAGGAGTATTTAGTAATGGAAAGGAGGCCTAAATTATGGCACGTAGATCAAAGGAGGCTTATATTTCACAGATGTTTAAGACAGCCCTGTACTGGAAGCCGAAGGCAGATCGCGAGTACGCTTATGCTAAAAACTCAGGTGAAGGATATCACTATGGGAATGCCAAAAAGGCATATGCAAAAGAGAAAGAGTATAAGGAAAGGGCCAGAAAAGCTGAACAAAATGGATACTAGAAATACATTTTAAGTACTATAAGCCAAAATAGGAGGGAATAATTATGGTAGAGGAAATATTCAAAGTTGTAGGACATGCAATTGTAGAGATAATTGCATTAATTATAGAGGACAAGACTCATAAGTCTTAGTCTTTCTCAACTATATTGTGCTTTACAATAACAACGATAACTTATGTAGACCGTTAATTAAAGGAGGAAAATACAATGAGTGGATTTGTCGCAAATTTAAAGTATTGTCGTAAGTGTAAACGTTATTACGATGCAAATACAACCTTAAATAGACTTGGATGCCCTTATTGTCGCCAGAAGGCAATAATTAAGTTTATTGAAAAAGGAGGAAATGATACTAATCATAACAATTTACTGCACACATCCTCTATAACTTCCAGCTTGATATTAGCACAAGAACCGCATGAGACAATTCAACAATGTCTTTCAACACCTTAAGGTTTCTTGGGTCAAGCTCCGGATAATCAAAATTCCTGTCTATTGTTTTACTTGAATTGAGCACTCCGTCAATATCTAAAAAAATAACTTTCATCCACCAAATTTCCTCGTTACGCTTTCTTTCTTGAGCATAAATTCCTCGCATGTGAAATAATCCATCTCCCCATAACAATCAATTCATCCACTGCTCAAAAAAATCAAAATCTTTTGAATCGTCAGCATACAGCTCCATCAGATATTCATCCAGGTCAAGGTTCTTTGCATTTACCGGTGCCTGTCCTCTTCTGAATATCCAGTTTGTACCAACAGGCATGTTCAGAATCTTTTTGAGCGGCATATCACAGCGCTCTGCCACTTCCTTGGCGGTCTCGATGTCGTTGCCACCCATGTACACATATGAATCACAGTTTCCGATGATTGTTCTGTCGTCATATCCATAGCCCTCCGTAAGCTGTGACTCTGCCTGAATCATGAGCATTGTGGAGATTCCTCTTGACCTGATAGAAGCAATCATCCTTGGAAAATCCTCTATCTTGCAGTTTGTTGCAAAATCATCCAGGATAAATCGTACCGGAACAGGCAGTGTGTCGTACCCACAGCTTTTATCGGCATATCTGCAGAGTTCATTCATAGCCTGAGTGAAAAAGATATTGACGAGACCATCAAGTGACCTGTCAGTATCACTAACTACAACAAATAGTGCTGTCTTTTTCTGGCCTATTGATGCAATGTCAATGTCATCAGTTGCTGTCATCTCGTTAAGCTCCGGTGTATCAAACAGGCCGAACCTTGCATTTACCGTGATGAGAATTGACCTGAGTGTCCTGTTCGCAGCAACGCGGAACTTTGAATACATATTTACAGCATAGCTGTCCGGATTCTTTTCCCCGTGATTTTCCATCATGCGATCGAGTGTACTTGTCTCTTCTTACAAATCCCCGTTTGCCTGACACAGACCTATGAGCTGCAACACTCTGTGCAGGTTCTGCTCCTTATCTCCCCATGCTTCCCACAGATATGCAATTACTGACTGCACAAGAAGCTGTGACGCCTGATCCCAGAACGGATCCATATGCCCGCCCTCGTTTTTGTACTAATAAATCAGCATATGTGCCACCTTCACAATATCCTGTGTGCATCTGATATAGCGAAAAAAGTTGTAGTGGGCTGAATGTGTCGGCTCAGTAAAATCAAGCTTTTTCACCTCATATCCCATGGATTCAAGAATGTCCTTATATTTCCGGTACAGATTCCCCTTTGGGTCAGAGACGATATAGCTGCCTACACCCTGCAACAGGTTTGGAGTAACAATGCTCCTCGTCTTGCCTGAACCTGATGTTCCGACAACAAGCACATTATTGTTGAGCTTTGTTTTGTAGGAATCAAGACTGTAGTACTGGTCCTGTCCTAGAATAAGTGTATTTAGTTCCATAGACTGTTCCTCCCTTATGCAACTCTGATTGAATCAGCTATCTTATCACAAATGCCAAATTCAATAGCATCCTCGGCATTCATGAAATTATCAAACTGTGTAGCCTTGTTAATCTCTTCTAAGGTTCTGTGACATTGCCTAGCCAGTATACCGTTTAGGATGTCACGCGTCTCAAGTATCGACTCAGAGATATTTTTTATAGAAGTTGCAGAGCCTCCCACTCCGTTTGAAATCAGCGGTTCATGAATCATAACCTTGCTGTGCTTAAGTATGTAACGGTGTCCACGCTTTCCTCCTGCAAGGATAATAGCCGCCATACTCGCCGCCATACCTGTGCAGACTGTGTTTACGGTAAGACTGCTGTCAGCAATTGCATCGTAAATCATAAGTCCTGAATTCACCTCCCCTCCCGGACTGTTTATATAAACCGTCACCGGCTCTGATTCTGTCTGCTCCATATAAAGCATCTGAGACAAAAATGCATCGGCAAGTGCGGCATCAATCTGTCCTGTCAGAAAAATCCTTCTGTCCATCAGGTGCCTTGTTCGAAGTGATACTTCCATGATGCCATGTGCACTCTCCACCTCAACTGCCGGAATCCATAATTCACTCATAATAACTCCTCCTCATAACAATTCCATAATGTACTTACTGTTCCTGAAAAGCTGCGTTGTTTCTGAACTCATTATACCCTGTTTATTTTGAAACGCTTATATACCGGTGGTTTACATAATAAACACACGAATTATAAAACACCTAGATTATATAACACATGAATCATAAAACAGATTAACTCACAGTTAATTTTCATTTCCGGGAAAGCAGGCTACAATATACTCATCAGAACTTCGGGCATGATTACTACTGCCTGCAGACAGATAAGATGTACACAGTACTTTACACAGAAATAATTAAGCTTGACGAATAGGAGGAAAATTCAATGGGCGAAATTACAAAGGTATTTGACAAAATAAACAGCGACTTATGCAGTGACAAGGAAAACTATACTAAAACAGTAAGAACTGCCCTCAGTACAGAAGTATGTAACAACATGTTCAAGCAGGGCTTCACTCTGGACCAGATTGCAAAATCCATGCCATGGATTGAAAAATCAGACATTTACGGTCTTTCCGTAATAGTTAATGACACACCGGTTTCTGCCACAGAGGAGGAAATTGAGGATATTAAATGGACTTTCAGAAAAACAAGAAAGCCAAAGGTACTCGGTAAGCTGTTTAACACTCCGGAAGAACAGGTCAAAAGACGTTTCCGTGTCAACCCATTCTGCCCTAACCCGGACTGTCGCGAGGAGAACGCATACTTTACCATAAAGCTTACCGAGGAGGAAATCAACAAAATGGATGCCTTCTACGATAAGAATGATGAAGAAAAAACTACGATGATATTGGACTCATGTTTATGGACGAGCCGCCGGTTGTCGTAGTCAGAGACTATGTCTGCCCTGTCTGCAAAACCAAATTCAAACAGGCTATGTCTGTATATCGTACAGACGAGATTGGGTACAAGCGCTATGGACATGTGGCAATGGGGAGTGTGCCGATAAAACCAGAAGCAACAGCATAAAGAAAATTACAGAAAAATATTAAAGAGTAAAAAGAAAGAGAGGGATCATCGTCTCTCTCTTTCTCGCCTATCAATATGTCATCCACCGATGTGTGCAACAGCCTGCTCAAGGCATACAGGTTGTCGACCGTTGGAAGGCTCTCACCACGCTGCCACTTGTAAACAGCCTGCGTTGATTCGAAGCCCATGTACTCCGCAACATCAGTCACCCTGAGGTTATTGTCCTTGCGGAGCTGGTTGATTCGTTCTCCGGTAGCTTTAATGTCTAATACTGGATAATTCATGCGAATACCTCCTTGAGTGTGCTTGTCTATAATTGTTTGTTTCATTCCCTTAACTTGATTTAAGTATACTCTCACAGCCAGTAACACACAAGAGAATAGTTATTTAATTTCAATGTTACTATTTCTTATATAAATTTTGCATATTTTCTGCCATTGTGTTACTATAAAAGTAACATTTTTGACATTTATTTATTGTAATGGAGAATTTTTATATGGGATTTAACGAGACTAACACCTCACAAAAAATCAGAATATCACTCAGCAAGAAGGCTATGTTGACCATTGAAGATGATATGACAGCTTTTGAAGTACCAAAGCTCACAACATTTATCAATCAGGTTATCAGCAATTTCTGGGACATTTCCGAATCATCTATAGATAATTACCTTAACAACAAAGAATTAGAGCTTAAAGAGAAACTGTCTGCTTCATCAATTGACTCGTATTCTATCGAACAAGTCATACAAATTCTGCTTAAAGATGAAAAGAAACGGCTTATCAATAAAACAGCTTCTTATGATAACGGCAGTACTGTAAACAAGCAGTATAACATTAACAACAACAATTACATTTTCCTTACAGAAGAATGCATGGAAGACAAATACTACGCAACAGCAGCCAAATATCTAAGATGTCTAATCGAGGAATACTGTCGGCTTCCTTTCATCAAAAGGGAACGAATATATAAACGTTCTTCATACACCACTGTTGAAAATGCCTGCAAGAATCATAATGTATTAAAGGTCAAAGCCTTGGTTGACGGAACACAGAAGCTACTTTATGTATACCCATACATGATAATGCCGGATCCACTAGCCACTCAGGAATACCTTGTCTGCTATGTCAAAAATGAAAACAGCGCAACCAGAAAACATATTGCTTCATTTTCAATGGCGCGCTTACAATTACAAGGTTCTGCCCTGAAACAGACCTTCCGTCTTACTAAAGATGACATAATTGCAATAGAAAAAAAGCTAGCTGACAGCTCACCGGCATATTTATTGGGCACAAATGAAAGAATTGTTGTCAAACTGACAGAACGAGGTCAGAAATCATATAAAACAAAACTATATTCCAGACCGGCTAAAGAGCCAGAATCCTCCGGTGACACTTATGTGTTCTACTGCTCTCCCCTGCAAGCTTATAATTATTTTTTTCCTTTCGGCAAAGAAGCAAAAATTATCGAACCAACAAGCCTTCGCGAGAAATTTAAAAATAGCTATAACGACGGTGCTAATAAATACCGGTCGTAAAATATATCAGGACATATTCTGATGCATCTATTGCTACAGATTATGTCCTGATTATTATTTTAGATGATATTGAACATTCCAAACCCCTGGGAGTTCTTGGAACCGAGGCCTGTCTGGTAGAGGAAATCGAGATATTTACGTTTACCGGATAAAATAAAATTTCCATACCAAGCTTCAATATAACTGCCCTGATATTTCGTAACAAGTTTTTTTTCAGTCATATCACTAGCTTCTCTGATTTCAACATACGAATCCGGTTCTACTTCATAGTAAGCCTGATATTTTCTATAAGCATTGTTTTGAATTTCTTCATAAAATTCTATATCTTCAGGAGAATAATAAACCGTATATTTCGTTGTGGAATCTGTTGAATACACAACAATTGGTGTTACTGTTTTTACTATAAGCTCTTCTTTTTCCACAGTAAAATCATTTATCTTTGTACGAATATTTTTATAATTCTTTTGTCCAAAAGTTATTCCGCCATATCGAAATCCTCCATCCAGAAGCTGAATTAAAAGTGGCTCCGGACTTCTAATTTCCAGTTCAATAAATGAATAGAATATTATACTTTTCTCCTTAATTCTATACTTACCCTTGAGCTGACTAAACTGAAACATCTTATATTGTCTGTGCCCACTTGAATAACCTCTGTTATGCAAAAAATCAGTGTAATCTGGCATGACTGATAAAGTTCTGTAAATAACAGCCTGAATAATATGATTATAATTTATAGGTAAAACTAATGGCTCATCTAATTCGATATGTACATATAACTGCATTATTGTTCTTCCTCTATTCGACATTCATTAACAGCCATTTTATTATCAGGATATATATAAGGCTTAAAGCTCACTCTGATTCCTTCTTTAAGCTGTTTGTTTTTTAAATTAGGATTAAATTTCTGATCGTTTGGAATCTTATATTCATTTTTTTCCTTATCAACAATTATATATTTTTCATCCTTAATTCTAACTATTCCATTGACTCTATCGCTCGATTCCATCAAATTATTATCATTACATCCGTTTTGCTCATCATAATAGTTTATATTTAAAGAGATATCTGTGTCCGTTGGTTTAGGTAATATCTTAACTGATGCACTATTTTTTCTATTATTTGCAAACCATGAATATATATTTTGTCTATTTTTATTATCTTCACCTCTTGGATACATAACAGGTATATTATTTGGCACAGACCTAACATTTGCCATTTTCAGTATACTCTTCTCAGCTAGCGACTTTGTATCTAATCTACTCGGAATATTTATATTTTCTTTTGTAATTTTATTCAGTGTTACCTCGAGTCGTTCATTTTGTTTATTATATGACAAATATCGAATTACCTGTTCAACCACTTGAAGCTTTACACTTCCATATCCGAGAGGTTTTGCATGTCCCAACTTATGTTGCAATGAACTATTCAAGTTGTTATCCCCTAGCGTTATTGTCCATAATAATGTATCAAGCTGTTCCCTTGTTATCTCATCAAAATATATTTTAAATCTAAATTTACCATTAACAGCCTCGACCGTATTATTCAAATTTCTTTTTTTATTATTATCTTTTGAAATTTTACTATGCCAGTACATTTTTCTTCCTCTAGGAGTAGCCTCTGGCAAATCATAGTATTCGATTCGATTTATTTCTTTTCCATTAGCTAATGTGTATTTCTTCATTTCACCATAAAAATCAAAATTCCAAAATGTCGCATTATCCGTAGGTTTTCTAAGATAAAACTCAAATGCGCTTGTCCTTGGAGTAGACAGGATATCTAATGTATGTTTTTCATATGTTAGCTTTCCAACATTATCCGGAGTTGCATCAGTCACCTGGACTCTTCCTTTTAATCCTTTCCCATTTGTTGTACCAAATAAAAGACATGCTGGACATAATTCATCTGTACTGCTACACGGTACATAATCCCCCATTATATCCTTCCATTTTCTTTTTTGTGCAATACGACCGATAGATGAATTACTTAAATAAACAAGTACTTCATCATCACCATTTTCTTTTATACGTGTTACGCTCATATAATAAACCGGAACCAGATTTTTATCACCTGATTTTGCTTTTTCAAGAGCATCACATAGATTTTTGTTTGGGATCTTATTTGAGTTTCTCCCACTTCCTGCTCCATCTCGATTAAGCGCTGATAGTAATGCTCTATACGGCTCATTATCCCTTATTTCCCACTTTTTAACAATCTCATTTCCTTTTTTTAAGAAGCGAATACTATATTCAGATTTATTTACCGGAATATTGTATTGTACCCATCCTAAATCTTCAACATATTCACCATTTTTATAAGGTAGCTTTTTGCCGTTTACATAAACACAACCATCTTTTTCATTCACATATATTCCATTAGCCGCTTCTTTTTTCACTATAGTTGCCTTATATAAAACCCAATGATCATTTTCATATGCAAGCAATCCATGATGGCACAATGCACCATACACTGGGACACGTCTGCTGATTGGTTTCTCATCTAGTAAAAATGGAACACAGCTATTAGTTACTATTTCATAAACACTTCTAAGCATTCCTCTTAGCTCGCTTCCGGGTATAGTTGGGATTCCATCCGGACTTCTAAAAAAATCATATTCTTTATGTATATCATTTTTTCGGCACTTAACCTCATCCTCCCCATTAATATATTCCTTTTTCTCAATATCCCAGTACCTTGGATGTGCCCCATCTGGAATGATTAGTGGAGTCCTTGTTGTTAATTCAACAACCAACCATCCACTTAATAGCTCACTCTTCTTCGCATAGGCTGTTTCTCTGGAAATACGTTTATCTATATTACCTTCAAATGGTATAAAATTATACGGATTAACAAATCTCTTTTTCTCAGCCATTTCACATCACCTTTTCCTTTTTAGGTTTCTTTACAAACCCACATACTCTATAATCTGTGATTTTTGCCATCCCATTTTCATCATAATTAATGTAAGTAATAATCTTAGAACTGTCTTCGTTTCCACTAATAGGAAGACTATATTCACCTCCAACAGTTGTATAGAGCATTTTATTACCAAACGTATCTGTCTGATTATTATTCTCATTAATTCTATTCTGATTTAAATCAAGCGTCTGATACTGCACCATATATTCTGATTTATCAAGTTTGTCTTCTGAAGCTATTCTCCACTGAAAATCCGCTCCTACAGTACTTCTTATAAAATGTATTTCCTCTGTTTCAGAGAATAATCTTATCTCCAATACATTACCTTTCCTTAATTGGTTAAACTGTTCCAGTTCAGCTCTCCCGGCATAAAATCTATCGGTACAATATGCCAGAAAATATCTATTATCTCCAGCATATTTTTTAATCTCATTGATGAGTTCATTTTCTGGAGTTATTCCAGAAGCCTTTATCCATTTATCATTTGTATTATTATATTCAATACTCATGTAATCCCTCCAAAAAGCCCATACTTCCTGATTTCAAATTTTCAGTATGGTCCATGCCATTTACATTTAATTTCATCACCTCGACTCGCCCGTGCCCTGTTCCTGTTGATGCACCAAATGTAAGCATTCCATTATCTAAGTCCAATAACGACACTTCCAGTAGCTGCCTTTGAAGTTTGCTCATTTTTCCCTTATCAATCATTATTTCGAGAGTTCCGACACCACCTTGCCAGAATTCATCTGTAAATAATGCAGAGTTTTTAGGTGCCTGTGTAAAACGTTCCACTGCATTTCTTGTCAGGACATATGTTTTGCCACCTTCAATAACAGTTTCTCCAAAGCGTATTCTAGATAGGGTATTATCCGCCCTGCCCCTTCCAAATAAACAGTCCAAGGCTGTTCTTTCATCATTATTATCGCTCATAATATGACTCAATATTTCCTGCATATGATGTCTAAAAACACCGGCCCAAGTTGTTCCAGGTATCACCGGTTTATCATCTTTGTTCACCATAACAACAGAATCAGGTGCCTTCTCTATTCGTTCCATATTTACTCGTATAGAAAAACTACCAATTACTTTAAATTGAACTTCTATTCTATCGAACTGTCCAGCTTCAGACTTATCTTCGTTATCTAAAAATACTTTTTCTCCGCTAAAATCAGATTCAGACCATGGATTAAAATCGAGCCATTCATCAATGCAGTTTGGAAAATCAAATTGATGCTTTCTAGCCTCAACCTTCATTGTACCATATCCGCGAGTAGTTCTTGCTCCAAGTTGAATTCCATGCTTAACAACATCTTTGACAAGGATATCAAGACCTTCAATTACTTCATTTTCATACTCCTCATCGTCTCCACTCCATTCAAGAATGCAAAAATACGGAACATCTGTTTCAACTACCTGAAAATCATATTTATGACCATCTTTAGCAACACCCCATTTATCTATGTCCACTCCATCACGAATTGATATTTTATAGTCGCTTACTGATACATTTCGGAATTCTGATTTGACACTATCACATATTTTCTGTGGACAGATGGCATCACTAATAATAATGTGACTCGCTGTTGCTTCATCATTTTTAATAATTCCAAATAACTTTTCTGTATCTTTACCACCAAGTTTTTCATATTTTTCCCTTAATACTCCGGCCATACTGCTTCCCGGAATAAATGGAATACCACGGCTGTCACACATAAGATCATTATCTGAAATATCATTTTCTCCATTTCCTATTCGAAGTGGAGAAATCTGACTCAATTTTAACTGATAATATACTTTTTTCAATTTAGTCACCCTCTCTCTTTCTGATAATGATATTTATGCAAAGCTATATTCAATGGTTCTTTCCAATTTGCTTCAATTTGATTAATCAAATTATGATCTAAATCATATGATTTTAACTGTGCATTCCACTCAGTCTTGATTATCTCTACAAACTTGGTTGCCTCTGCTTTTCTACTAAGCTTCTTCTCACTGCTTAAATCACTTTCTTTAATCTTTGAAATCATTTTATTTAAATCAGAATAGTCATTAGCTTTTGAAACCATATTCCTAAGTCTTGCCTCAGGAATATTTTTAGTAACTTCAGCTTCTGCAATTTTTAAAGCAAAGCTACGCATATGCTCCATTATTGCTTCCATCTTTAATCTGGTAAGTAGCTGCTCTATTCGATTATTATCAACCGTAAAATATGCCTGTTCAATTCTTGACATCTCAATAGATGACATTTTTTCAAAATCAGAAACTGTCATAACGCTGCATATTCCCATACCTTCCTGAGCAAATTCACCGATGCGAATTGTCTGTGGAATATCGCAATCTTCTTTAACTTTAAAGCAATACACACTTCCGGCTCTTACAACAGGAATCTGTGGCTTCTGCAACTGCCATGTTGACTGAAAGCCTCCAATAACATGATATCTGCAATAATCGAGACTATTCTCAGCAATATCTGATGATAAATTCAATTTTTTACCAATAGCCTCACGAATACAAGCAGAATCTGTTCTATATACACCATTATCTAACAATGCAAGATCCGACTGCAATACAACATACAGCTTTTCTCCGGCCTTAACATGGCGAATATTATTCTTATACTCTTCCACTTCAGGTTTAGCATACAATGAACATGTCGCATACTGAGCACTTTTACTTCGTCCAAACTGAATACGAGCTTCATATAAGCACTTTAATACCTTATCTTTCATATTAACCGGACATATAATTGTTCCTCCATAAACTGCTCCAGCATCTATTGATTCCTGCATGTATAGCATTTTAGTATTATTTTCATCATTATTACCATCTTGCTGGGTTCCATTTATTGCATAATGATAATAAGTGTGAATTGACGGTTCTGCAATTTTATATCCATTCTGTGTCTGTACAGTAAAAGAACCATCTAAAGTTTTTGGCTTTTTCTTTTTCCAATCATCCTTTTCCTCAATTAAGTTGTTAATCAGCTTATTACCGCCATTCTTTAGTCTGACTATCATCATAGGCACAGGTACTGAAATTTCACCCTCAATCACCGGAGTCAGGCCAGACCAGCTTACGGTACCATCTAGAAACAACTTTCTAAAATCCTCATCTTCTGCACTTCCGGAATGAAGATAATATCCGGCCATGCAACCAATTACACTTCTGGCTGGTACAGATGTATTTAATTCATCACATCCCGGCAGTGTAAGTGGTGAATTAAGTACAACCTTATATGATATCTTTACCAGCTTATCAGCTTCTGAACAATCTATATCAGCTTTATTGTCATTCTCCGTAAATAGAATGCTGACCTGTTTTGCGCTATTTTCACACAATTTAATCGATACATTTCCAAGGCCTCTGTTCCTTGAATGACCAATATGTCTTGTAGCTTTGCAACAAGCATCAAATAGTTCTCTTAATTCCTTTTTATCATCATCACAAAAATTAAAGTAAATAGGTGCATAAAAAGATAATTTTTCATCTTTATCTAAGCTAAGAGGATCATATTGATTAACAACCCTTGTAAACCTCAAGCAATTGTCTACCTTACACCCATCATCCAGCATAGTCTGACCACGCACAGATGTAAATAGATTGACAATCTTTGATGCATGTGCCATATCCTTAATTTCATCTGAATTATCAGAGTTTTTAATTTCAGTATTCAAATACTGTCTAATACCATTTGCATCTTTTATCATGGCATCGCAAATTGAAAAAGCTCCCTCATTTCCATACGCGTCACCAAATAAAGCTATAATATTGCTATCTGATGCTAATGTGTATCCCATCTTTTTTAAATCAAAAGCCGCCTGTTTTAAACATCCCTTTATTCTCCTTGACGGAATATACGGAATTCCTGCATCGTCAATACACACATCACTATCAATCGAATTTCCGGCGCTCTCTCCATTTCCAGCGCATAAATCTGAATTTAAAATAATCTCTAATTCCTGCATATTATTTCCTCACAAACCATAAATCATACACTTCTGAAAGATCATATATAATTGGAAGCAAATCCTCTTCTTTATCTATTTTCAGCTTCTCCTTTATTTCATTTTGAAGATTTCTGTGATGTCCATACACTCTATTAAGCTCAAATTTTCCATAAGAGTAACTTCCTTCCATTTCTGAGCCTATTGTTTTTATATCACTTCTTGAAACACTATTTTCTTTCATAATATCAGCAAGTATTTGCAAAGTACTATAGTCTTTACGATCTGTATTCGCTTTTGTACCAATTCTCCATGGGCGAGCCATACATCCGGACACGCCCTGATGCTCCCTGATTTGGTCAAGGTCACCACCAACTCCATTATGTATATAATGAAAATCAACCCAAGACTCTTCCTTTATACATTCACCGTGCACATTTTTCTTAGCACTTTCACATGCCTGCTCAGCAAGAGAATATGCCCTTGCAAAAGGATAATGACTATGGAATATGCAGATACCAGCACACGAACTATATCTCCATTCTTTTTTTCCTTTATTATTATAATTCTGAACCGCTTCAAGATAAGCTCTAACGTAATCCATAACAAAACGAGCATTGCAAACAAAAGTCATATCATCGCCATCAGCTATTATTTTGCGAAAGAAGAAAGCTTTTTCATCGTACTTATCCTTATAATCTTCCTTTAATTGTTGCTGACACTTTTGCATTGCATCAAGCCCTGATTTTCCAAATGCTTTAGCTGTATCTGCTGTAAACTCACGCATTATATTCACGCAACTGTCGTAATCATTCTTATCCGTAAGCATTTCAGATATCTTGCTTCCCAAATTATTTCCATCTGCATGAACTACAGCCAGTAAACTTTCTTCACCTTTTTTAGTAATCAGATCATCTAATAACTTGACTGTTTCATCTTGTTCTCTGATTTTCAATCCCGTTTTCCGTTTAGCCTTTGCTTCATCAGTAACCCGGACACTACTTCCTGCAATATTGATTATATCTGAATAAGGTTGAAAAGTTGTCCTGTCCATCATTGAAAAAGGAAGTATAAAATCCCTTTGTCCTGAAATCATCTTATTTTTCTCTATGTCTGACTGTTTCATCAAATTGGCATAGTCTTTATCATAATCTCCACTATATTCGCATGCAACTGCCATCGGAATCATTCCAGGATAGTTTTCAAGCAGGAATCGTGAAAAAGCCTTATTAACTCCCAAATATGTCTCTATTGAGTCATACAATACTGTATCATTACCACCACCACAAAATAGTTCAATACCATTTAGTTTTTGTTCATCAAATAATCTTTTTACATCTTCCATGCAGAATGGTGTATTTTCAGAAACTCTTCTAAGTTTTTTGCCTATTTCATCAGCTTGATTAAATAAAATATTCCAACTCTGTGAAATATTCTCCGATGCACCGGCAATTTCTACCATTCTATTCGTCCTAAAAATATATTCCTGTTTAGAACGAATTGTATATTGAGCTAATACCATTTTCATATTATTTGCCTTTCCGTTAACTTATATCTTCCTACTGACATAATTTCTCGCATGTATCTACATAGCTATCTATTAAAGTATCTAATTTGTCTATTTGCATTCTTTGTTTATTTTTACATTCGTTATTATTTTCCACATTCCCATTATCCATATGATTAAAAAGATTTCTTTCGAGTTTAATTAATTTATAGAAAGCAATCAGTTTGTATAATTGATTTTCATCAACATCATTTTTTTCGGATTCTACCTTGTATTCATATATAGTCTCTGTCTTTTTCTTCCCATTTTCCGTTTTTCTATTTATCGCATTAAAACTGTCTTTTAATAGTTTTCTCTTTTTACCATTTTTGTTTGTTTTCCAATATTTTAGTCCGTCATTCCCCTCTTTTAACAAAGTGTCCAATGCTTCTGTATGGCTTTCATTCATCTTTTCGTATATTCCTTGAATTGCATACCCTATATAACGATTAACCATATCGGTTTGCGATGGCTCTTTATCATTTTTTATGCCCTTTATCCATGAAAATTTTAATACCCCACTGCTATCCCAATCTTTAGGACCATTAGACTCAATATAAGTCAATGTTTGCTGATAAAGTTTCTTCTTATGAAACCACTTAATCTTATCTACAGCGGAAGCATTTTCTTTGCTTATCTCCTCATAATCATCTTTTATTTGTTCAACAAAAATATTTAATAATACATCATTTGATTCATTATTTTCATTCCATTCATCAAGTGTTTTCCTAATTGCCTTTAATCCATTATCAAACCTATTCAAATCACAAAGCATTATGGAATCAGCTAATTCTTTCATCTGAGTAACTAAAGCTGGAATATTGGCATTAGTGGATTTATTATTTAATCCATAATATTTTACTAATTGATCTGCTCGTCCATATTGAATAAATTCGTTCATCCCCGATACAAAATCGAAAATATGATATGTATCATTCTGCTCTATAACATTACCGATTCCATCTGTGTAATTAATGGAATAAATACCCTCAATTTTGATGTCACTTGTTTTAAGTAATGAAACAACTGCATTCATAAGTAATGACACATCTCTCATTCCACCCTGTGTATCAATCCAAAGATGTAATTTTTCATTATTCTTTAAACTATTTTTCTTTGATAATAAATATAAAGCAATTTCTGCAACTGCCATATTTTTACTTTTGATATCATTAGGATCTAAATATGCATCCTCACCCTGCGGGAATTTTGTATATATAATTTTATTGTTTTTACCTGCGACTTCGTTTATTCTACTAATATAGAAACCTAATGGTGATTTTGTATCAATTTTATCATCGTCCAACCTGTATTCGCCTTCAGTCGTAGATTCCTTTGTACATAATGCTATAACCTCATCAGGTTTATTACCATTTTCTATTAACACCCTCGTTATTGGCTCAAGCTGACTATAATATTCTTCTACTTTATTATTCATATAAGTAAATCTACTTTTTCGCAATCTACGCGGTTTATCTTTTTCGTCTTCCTTGTTTCCCAAATAGGGAAATGTACTCATTGATAGTAATAATATATTCATATTTCTTCCTCTCTATCATTATTCTAGTATTCTCTAAACTGCACAAACACAAATCTAGAAATCTTCTTTGTCTCATCAGCAGTATAAATTTCTTCCACTTCCCGACTGCTGCACGCTGCTACTACTTTTATTCCACTTGATTTCAATCTATCAACAACAGCATATGATAAGCAGAACTCGCCCTGACACAAAACGAAATCAGGTGATTTGTAAAATTAATAAACATTTCATCCCCTCTTTATCTTTATCATTTTTGTGACCTTAGCCCTAATTTATATTATACTTCTAACACTTTGTACAGTCAACATGTGAAAATCAAGTAATTTTTATGTACTTTACACAAATATATCATGTTTTTGACATACTTCACATAAACTACAGGTACATAATCGCATAGAAATACCTTCTAAACCATTATATTTCCTGGTCTTGGAGATCAACAGACTTTTTATAGAATATTATCATTCGCCATAATCAGCCCTATAACTTCCTTCGTAGAATATTTGAGGGAATCGAATTTATATATCATCACACTATCCTCGTCCTCATGACATATCTTTTTTATCTCTTTCTTCAATTTTTCCAATTTAGCCTCTGTGATTATTAATAAACTCAAAGAAATTTCCTGATAAAATCACATTTGAATACACATAAATAGAATCGGTTGTTTCAACCGGAATATATTTCTTTCCCTCGTCATTTTCAAAAAGCATATTAAAATCCCGTCTGGTCAAAATTCCTTCATTCACCAAATGATAACTACTGTCAATCCGCTGTATCCCAGTGGTATACCAGTCTCTATAAACAGTTCTATACGCCTTTTTCTCTCTTTTGGCTATTATCTTTGAACCCTTTTTCTCAAATTTGAAACCAAGATATTTTCTGTTTGTTCCTTTATATACGCCTGTTTTCTTATGATTCAAAGGCAACATCTCAGCATTTTCTATATGCTCACACACATCACCAAGTATCTTTATCGCATCATCATATGTCTTGCAATATATATTTATATCATCTCCAAAACGGCAAAATGATAATCGTTTTCATCCATATAATGATCAAGCTCATTCATATAGATATCGCTGAAAAGAGGACTTAACTGTCCACCCTGCAATATTCCTTCATCCTTCTTACATGTTGTATGATCATCAATCACTGTACATTTCAAATATGTAATTATCAAATTGAGAATTTTATCATCTGAAATATGATTTTGAATTTTGTTAATTAGAAAATCTTGATTTATATTGTCGAAATAACTATGAATACCAAGTTCTACAGACCATGTGTATCCATTTTCCATATACTTTGTTACCTACTTTATAGCCTCGGTAACGCCTTTGTTTTCCCTATATGCACTCCTTGTCCGTAGAGTTACTAATCTACTGTTAACATTTCTATATAATTAATCCTATCAAATTCTAGAAATACTCACACTCCTTGTAATTACTGTATTTCGCATGGAAATGTACAGGGAAATGACAACTAAGATATTGTCTCAATTCCTTATAGGTAATGTATATCATGCAACAATTAAGTTATCAAAAGATTACAAAATTTTGAAAGTGTCAATTCCTTATAGGTAATGTATATCTTTATGTATATTATCTTACTCGTATTTGTATTGAGTGTCAATTCCTTATAGGTAATGTATATCGGATATTAGCCTTGACTCAATAGGCTGGTTTGGAGAGTGTCAATTCCTTATAGGTAATGTATATCAAGTTAGTGATATAAACATTGATACACATGAAGAAGTGTCAATTCCTTATAGGTAATGTATATCGAATCCCAAGCTTGCAACAGAAATAAGAGAAAGTGTGTCAATTCCTTATAGGTAATGTATATCAACTGGTTTTATCAGTATCTAATTATGATACTACTCCATTTTCATCTCAAAATCAATCTAAAATCTTTAAAAAGTCCGTCGACCTACAACAACTCCGTCTCTGTAAAACCTTGATTTTACAGCATTCTATACTATTCCTCAATTATTCTTTGACATCGACGGGTTTTCTAAGCAAAAATAACGCAAATTAATATAAAATAGTACTATTCAGCCCAATATAACACCTTCAAATCCCTTATATTTACTGGCATTCGAGGTCGACGGATTTTTTTATTCATTTAACCAAATTCAATACACCTTCCTTACTCTTTTCTCCCCCAGCTAGCTGATATCTGTGTTTAGGTTTTCTTTTTTATAAAACACTTGCTCTAGCATCTTTGCATTCCTTTTTCTGCCCTAATCAAGTATGTGACCATATACCTCCGTCACCATATCTTCCTGATCATGACACGAAGCTCCCTGTACGCCTTGATATTATTATGATGTGTGATATCAAAAATGGATATTAGTAAAACTGCCGAAAAATCCAAGAAAGCACGAAACCGATTGCATAGAATCAACTATATTAGTATCATACAATTATATAAAATTAACAAGGAGCATATATTATGTGTGATTATTGTAATGGTGAAGCCAATCTGTTTGGCTCACATGATTTTGTGTGTTCTGACAAAGGTACTAATGATGTTAAGTCCATGATGAATATGGTCGGAAACTTTTAGGACAAAATCTATGAATATACTACAAAAAGAGCTCTTTCGAGCTCTTTCCGCTTTGTACAATATTAAATTGTAGATGATTACTGTAAGAGTGAAAGTACACCCTGGTTTGACTGATTAGCCTGTGCAAGCATAGACTGTCCAGCCTGAGCAAGAATGTTATTCTTGCTGTAGTTAACCATCTCTTCAGCCATATCTGTATCACGGATACGAGACTCAGCTGTTGTAGTATTCTCAACTACGTTGTCGAGGTTGTTGATTGTGTGCTCAAGTCTATTCTGAACTGCACCAAGTGATGAACGCTGTGAAGATACCTTTGAGATTGCATCTGAAATAGCATCAACTGCGTATGTTGCAGCGTTTCCAGAATCATCCTTTACATTAAGACCTTTAATACCAAGGCTTGCAGAATCCATAGCGTCAATGTTGACCTGAATCTTGTTTGTCATGTCAGCATCTGCACCTACGTGAAGGCTGAATGATAAGCTGTTTGCAACTTCTGCCTTACCTGTAGTAATCTTGAAAGAGCCATCTGCTTTTGCTCCAGCATTATCTACTTTAGCATCTCCCTTTGTATCACCAATCTGGTTGGCAGCTAAAAGCTCTTTAGATGCAAGAGTATATGCAACATCCTTAGAAATTACAGATGCATCAGTATCATCTATGCCATTAGTATCTTTATCAGTCATAACTTTATACTCATCTGTTCCGAGCTTTACTGTTGCTCCATCTTTTACAAGTGCTTTTGCATCATCCAATGTATACTTTCCGGCTTTTTGATCAGCGGCTTTTCCAGCGGCTACCTTATCAGCATCACCTGTATCTGCATCTGTATATTTAGCGGTAATAGTGATTTCCTGGCCATTTACAGTAAATTTCTGGCCTGCTGCAGTAATCTTCGCATTGACTGCTGCGTCTACATCAGCCTTTTTACTTCCAATAGTATATGTCTTACCACCGATACTTACACTATCTCCATCCTTAAGCGAATCCATAACAAATGTAGCTGTTCCATCGCCATTATCTGTAAGTGTTCCCTTAAGACCTGCATCATGAGCCTTCATATTGATTGTCTTTGTTCCTGCTTCACCCTTTAACAGATATGTCTCATTGAACTTTG
>ERZ1034730.14-NODE-14-length-87456-cov-25.966453_pt1 | contig 87456 bp, 80 predicted proteins | sample MGYA00520650_ERZ1034730 | MGnify/ENA primary metagenome ERZ1034730 (study PRJEB33766, sample SAMN09781702) | gut metagenome | biome: gut microbiome | host: Homo sapiens | place: Madagascar | study: EMG produced TPA metagenomics assembly of the PRJNA485056 data set... | reverse complement strand
GGAAAAAAGAAATGACATCAGAGTGGACTAGTTGAGAAAATGTTCATTACTCGGAAAAGTCATTTTGCATAAGAATTACAAAATTGACCTGTGCAGAAGAGTTTATATATAGAAGGAACAGGCTTTTCTTTTGTAGGTGTACATGCAAAAGACATCAATAATGCATGAGTGGTGGTGCCATCAAAATGAAACCAGAGATACATAGAGGCATGGCTGTAGTAAAAAACTGAAAAAGCACCGGAGAAAATAAAATGACAAAAAAAGATGAAAAACAGCTTGAACCTCACTTGTGCCAGCGTTACAATACACCCACTCAAAAGGAGGGATATACAGTATGTATGATATTTTAATAGGAAATAAAAAAGATAATGTCGTTAATAAATTGAAAACCTCATGGATAGCAAGAATCCTGTTTATAGGGTGTTGCTGGTACCTGTATGATATGTTTGGAAAAAGCAGAGGTCTGCGTATAGAAATGATTTTTATGATTGCAGTAATAGGTATTATGCTTGTGAATGTATTTTATATACCTTTCCGATTGTTGGGGGATAAGAGGATAGAACATAGAGTAAAGCTGATATTCATAGTTGTGGCTGATGTTGTTGCATTGAATTTATTTAATGCTACAGAGAGATTTTCAATAGCCAGCGTGTGGAAAGATATGGTTTCGGTAGTAGTTATTTCATTGGGTGTAACCGGAATTATTTCTACATTATATAAATGTCTGGCAGTACACTCGCAAAGAAAATCATTCGTGCAGAGGGATTTTGACTACATGGATGGCTGGGAGTTTGAGAACTGGAGCGCAGAGTGGTTAGGAAAACATGGGTTTTATAATGTTGAGGTTACAAAGGGATCTGGTGACTATGGAGCAGATATAATATGTTCAAAAAATGGAGAGACATATGCAGTGCAATGTAAGAAATATTCTGGAAAAGTGACATACAGAGCGGTTGAGGAAGTGATATGTGCAAAGAATTATTATGGGACAGACCGGGCAATGATTTTTACCAATTCAGAGCTGACACCACAGGCAGATGAAGCAGCAAAGAAGCTGGGAGTGGTAGTTTATGATGGCACAGTGATTTTGAGGTGATTGCCAATTTGCCAAAAAAAATATTTCGTTGTTCATAATACAAATATGATATAATCAAGAAAAATTTAGTTTGGAGAGGGACATATGGCAGAAAAATTATATAAATATTTAATTGTGGATGAAGCAAAGTTGAGGGAATCAGATTGTTTTGAATATTATTCAGCGAAAGAAATTTATATTAAATTACGAAATAAATATGAAAGCATGCTTGCAGTGTTGGAATATTTGCAGGGAATAGGGGAGATAAGAATAAGTGAATTGAAAGAACGCAAGGAAAATAATGAAAGTATAAAAAATCAAATTCTTGAGAAAATTGAAACATTAAAGAAAGAAAATGAGTTAAATGAAAGTGATATAGAGCGTTATGAGTCATATTATGATGGTAAATTAAATGACAAGGAAAAAAGATTATTTCATGCGTACACAGAGGAAGAGAAGGATGCTTTATCTGAAATCTTCAACTTGAAAAAGGGGTTGAAGAATGACTCGATTATTGAAGAAATAGTGATATGTGAGGAGGGTGTTAAAAATATAAAATATCTGAAAAAAGTGTTTTATCGCTCATATGGATTTAATGAAAAGTATATAAATGGAAAATGGATCAATAGTTGTGAGAAACAGACGGAAGTATTGAAAAGATTAATGGAATATACATATGTATATATAGACAACCAATCAGAAGAGGAATCAGCAGTTTCACAAACAGTTTTGACAGTATTTAAAATAATGCAGGTCATTACAGATTATTTTCGGAAGTATGCAATATGGGAGGAACGGGTTAAAAAAGTAAAAAATGCAAATGATATTAACCAAGAGAATTTAGAGCGTTTAATTGAAAGTGTCAGAGATGGAATATCAGATGATGAACCAAGAGCGTTTATTGAAGGAATAAAAGTTACTTTGAAAAAAGCTGCATGTGAAGCAGCAGTATATGTTCAAGTAATTACTTTTGACACTATTTATGTTGAGTATGATAAGAAAATAAAAGATGTTCAGAATTTATTAGAAGAATATGATAAATGTAATAGTGCTATATATGGTTCGTATGATAAACAAATGGATAAAGTCAAGGTGAAAATTATACGAGAGAAAGCTAAAGAGAAGAAAAAAAATATTTTTAATCAGATTATGGATAATTTGTGTGAAATAGGACAGCTAAGAAATAATGCTCTCAGAAAAGTAAAAGAATTCTTTGAAAAGGAAAAGAAATATGTTGATGAGAATTATTATAAAAAAATAAATGGAAGACTTTACAAGAAATTGTTTGGAGCACTAAGAAGAGAAACAAAAGAGAAAATAGGTGGTTCTAGTGATAGTGACCAAAGTAAGAATACATATTACATACATGACAACAGGAATGGAATGTATCTGTACAAAGACAAGATTGTAATGACACTCAGTTTTCCAAATACACAATTAGACCAATTTAAGCGAGCGGCTGTTATTATGGATAGGGAATTTTTAGATAAAGTATATAGAGATTCAGCAAATGCAGCATGGAGTTACAGGCATAGCAGGCAGGCTTCAAAAACAGAATATGCACAGAAAACATGGAAACCGGATAAGGTAACAATTAATGGTGGAAAAACAGAGCTGGCAAAATTGATATATGGGGATCACTCAAAAGAGGAAGAGGTTTATTATATAACTGATTCACATAAGTTTGATTTCAGAAAAGACAATATACGTAAAGTTGATAAACTGGTAAGAAAACCAGATATGAGATACTATGGAGGAAAAATAAGGTTAGACGAAGAAAATTATAGAGAAAGAATATGTGTGAATCTCAAAGAAAACAGAACAGAAGCATCAATTTTGTATTTTGATGACATAAGTCTTTTTTGTAAGTTTTTAGATGAAATATAATATGAAAGAGAAAAAAAGTGCTTTTTGCGGATGCAAAAAGCATTTTTTTTTATTTTTTTTTGGAAAAACGCTAGTTACCCCCTCAATTTGAAGAAAATCACAACCATATTAGTGAAGAAACTAATTAAAAGATAAAAGGAGACACAAGATGAGACAAAAACAAAAAGATTATTTAAGCAACTTAGGTCTTGATGCAGAGCGTATGGAAAGATTTGGAGAAATGTTCAGCGCTCAGGTCATTGCAACTGCAGACATGGTGATGTGTGATTCGTCAGAAGATTACATTGAGAGAGGTAAACAGCGAATCAAGGCATTGGGAGATTATGAAATCATTCAAATCTCCCAAAACAGGGCAGTGACCATATTCTTCCTTTACAAAGAGGGAGAATCAGAAGCACTTACACCGGGTGAGTGTCTGGTGTACGTATACAACAATGACTTTGAAGAATATTCGGATGCAGGTGTTCTTCCGGTAGAAGTCATTGAGGGGCTGTTTATAAAGGTTAGAGAGGAGTAAGGATATGAAACATAAAAAGAAAATTATATATGAGAATCTGGAGTATAGAGTAGAGATTACTCCAGATTACCCAGACTTCAAATCAGAGGATTTGGATAAAATCTCCGAGGCCTGGAGCCTTGGAGATTATAGAATCTGGTTCGAGATGGATGACGTATGGGGAAATCCCCACATAGTTATTGAAGCAAGCAGAGAAGTTGATCATGTCGGTGTGAATATAACAAAACACTGGCTTGAGATAAGAAAAGAGCTTGAGCAGGGAAATATACCAGATTGGTTGGTTGAACAAGCACTTAAATAGAGAGAGAGGAAAGAGATATGAAGACAGAAAAAGCTTTAAATAAAATCGAAGAATCAAAAAAGGAGGAAGAGATTATGACAGCTAAAGAAGAAAAGACATTAAAGGAGCTTACAACAGGTGAGTTGCAGAGAATTATAAACCAGAAGAGCCAGGAAGAGACTCAGAAAGAAGTTACAGTAAAAGAAGAAACACCAGAAACATCAGTCACACCAGTTCAGTCAGTATCAGAGGACAATATAAAGTCAGAGACTGTGGAACAGTCCGAGGAAGTTGAAACATCATCAGATGAAGAAATAGTAACACGGCCAGATATATGTGATAGTTCAAAAGACTATCCAGCACCAAAGAGTGATGAAGAGTTGGAAGATGACACAGAAGAAGATGTTAGAAAATTAATGAAAGATCTTCCAGTAATTCATCCGGATGATAAAAAGGTGGTCTTATGCAAAAAGGAAAACTATAGGTTGGAGATGGTACCTGTATACAACGCAGACAGTATGATTGTGGAAAAGTGTAAGATCTTCCTTGTGAATGAAGAGACGAATATTCCAATGATTGGAGCTGGAGCAGAGTTACAGATTGATAAAAGTAAAATTACCACAGCTTCACAAAGTACCGTGTTTAATATGATTAAAAATTATGTTGTCAATTTTTCATCCGATGAGATAAAGTGTGCTTTTGCAAGAGCTAAAGAATATCTTAATAAAAGCAGGAGTATGGTATCTGTAAGTTACTCTATGAATATTATTGAAGCATATCGTACTGTGATTGCAAGGGCAAAGGAAAAAGCCCTAATGGAGGAAGGGGATAATAAAAGCAATTCTGACAGGGCGATAAACTGCATGTTTAAATCTAAAGAAGAAAAGGTTTTTATTCGTGACAAGTATATGAAAGATATTCTGGAAGAGACAGGCTACACCCCGACTATTTTTTGTAAAAAATTAAGTATGGCAGAAGCTAGTATGGGGTGTAAGTTGTTGGAGCATAACCCGGGAAGATATTCCTGCAATTTAAAGGGAAATACAAGGTATTACATATTGTGCATTGTGGACGAGCTGATTGGCAAGGAGGTGGTTTAGAATGAGTGTGTATACACTTCTAAATGGATATGTAGGAAATAAGGCGTCCTACACAAACAAAATACAAGCCTTATTTGACCCGACTTGCACAAAGTACTTTGAGCCTTTTGCAGGGGGAGCTTCTATATACTTTTCACACTATAATGGGAAGTACCAAAAAGAAGGATTAAATGATAGAAATCCAAATATCGCACTTTTGTATATGTCCCTTGCGGATGAAGAAACACGTGAAGCTACGATTCATGCAATTTTAAGTATTGAGAAGCCGGATGATGAGAATATAGCAAAGGAACAGTTCCGCAATGCCCAGAGAAAAATGTTACCGATGTATATGAGAACTAAGGATGTTCAAAAGACAATGTGGGCAGAAGTATGCAGGAATATTTTTCTAGTATATTCACAGTCTTTCAACTGTGCTGGAAAGAGTTACTCAAAGCAAAAATCAAACGCTAAGTACAAAATAGAAGTAAAGCGCAATTTAATGAATGCTGTAGATAGATTGAAAGAACATCCAACAATATATAATGCCGATGGGATTGAGATGATAAAAAAGGTTAAGAACCAGAGTGAGACACAGCTGTTTGTGGACTGGCCATATGTAGGCTTATATAGAAGTTCATCCAAATTATATCAGACTGAAATGGCTGGCCTATATGATCATATTAGGGGCGCTGAGGAGATGGCAGACAGCAAAGCTGCTGTGGTCATGTGTGATTACCGCTCACAATATGAAGGAGTTCCAACAATATATGATGCAATACTAGGTGATGACTGGCACTGCTTTAAATTGGCAGATACATATAAGCACGCAGAAGTAGTCAAACGCGGTGAACATAAGAGGCATGCACAGGAGTACGTGTGGACAAATAGGATTCCAGAGTATGCAGAACTGTATTTGTCAATGCAGGATTATAAAGAAAAAATAACCATTGATGAATACTGGGAAAAAATAAGATATTCCTGTGAGAATCAGCTGATTCCTGAAAAGCACATAGCAGAGTATTGTGCAACTTATGAAAGTTTATATGATGGGAAAAAATTATTCACTAAATAAAACCCCCATTTAAAATTTTTAAATTTACTATATATGAAAAAAAAGCTGTCCTATCGGCAATACGGGGAGATTGGAGAAAAAAATGAACAAGACAGTTAATATTGAAATTTCAAAGAAAGGAATCCCATGTCTCTGGGAATCTGGTGGTGGCTGGTCAAACACTGGCTACGCAACTGTTATAGCAGGAACACACGGTGAAGCTAAAAAGGCAATCTATGTGAAATCACATGGAGATTTAGCTTGTAAAGATCAAGCTTTAATTCCAGTAAATGTTGGTGAATATGTCATCAATGCAGAGCATAATCGCAAAGAAGAAAACATTGAGGTTTACCAAATTACAGGAATAAACCTTGATGATAAAATCGCAGAGTTATCTCAAATTGATGAGATACCTAAATTTCTAAAGTCGGCGGTAGATGCATGTATAGATAAGAGCTATGACTATCATTGTCGTACGCCATATTACTGCATCTACTAATGAATCAATAATTGGGACAGTTTTGATGATTACGTCATTCGTATGGATTGTGGAACTGTCCCAATCTTAATTTTAAGCTGATTAAGTGATACAACGAAGAAAGTAAGCAAATACAAGAACATTCAGTAACCGAACGAGCATTTAAATGAAAGAGAGATAGAAAATGGAAAAAATAGAAGATGAACTGCTTTTAGTCGATTTAGACACCCTTATGCGTATAACTGGATATGGACGTAGAAGAGCATTAAAGGTTGCCGAGTTAGCAAAGGCAAGAGTTTATATAGGGAACTCATTGAGATTTAATGTACAGAGATTGAAGGAGTTTTTATACTACGAATCTATGTAATTATAGAATGTGCTTGACGGATGGGGGTGACCTCTGGTACCATCCCCACCCAAATAAAAATGAAGAAAGGCTGGTAAATAATTATGGCAAAAGTAGTAAGAAGAAAAGACCCTAACGGCAGAGTGCTTCCGGAAGGAGTATATTATCGACAAGCTGATAGCAGGTACATTTATAAGTATTATTTGTATGGGAAGCCACACTATATATACGACAAGGATTTAACTAATTTAAAGGTCAAGATAGACAAGCAAAAACTGGATGTAGCATCCGGAAGAAACACAGATTTGGCTGGCATGTCATTAAACGAATGGTATCCGCAATATATCAAGATTTTCAAGGAAGATAAAGTGAAGCCTGCAAGCTTATTGAATTTGAAAAATTATTATGAATGGTATGTTGAACCTTATGCAATAGGGCGTATGCCGATGAGGGAATTAAAGAGAACTCACTTTGTAGCACATTTTAGGGAATTAGTAGATAAAAAGAAATTAGCACATGGAACATTGCGTTCACTTGCAAGCATGTTGTATAATTGTTTACAGCAAGTCGTATACGATGGTGGATTATTCGTTAATCCTGCAAGCGAAATCATGAAAGATGTTGCAGCAAAGCCAAAAGAAGCCAGAGATGCACTGACAGAAGAGCAGGAAAAGTTGTTATTGGACTTTCTTAAGATAGAGGGTACATTTCAAAATGTATATTTACCAATGGTAGGCATACTTCTTGGAACTGGCATGAGATTCGGTGAATGTGATGCTTTAACATGGGATGATGTGGATTTAGAAAAATGCATAGTACACGTTAGTAAGACATTAAATTATAGATGTAAAAATACCAATAAGCATGAGTATTTTATAACTTCACCGAAAACACCAAATGCAGTTAGAGATATTCCATTAAGTGATGATTTGGTACGATTGTTTAAATTGCAGAAACAGTACCAGAAAAATATGAGGATAAGGCAGGATATAAAAATTGATGGTTACAGCCATTTTGTATTCACGTCAAAACTGGGGAATCCTTTTACACACGAAGGCTTTGTTGCAACAATGAAGAGAATTGTAAAGCATGCAAATGAGTGGGAAAAGGAAAGAGCCGAAAAGGAAGATAGAGAACCGGTTGAATTGCCAGCAAAACTTACACCGCATATATTCAGACATACGTTTGCAACGCATTTGGTTTTAAATGAGGTACCATATGAAATTGCAAAGGTTGTAATGGGGCACAGTTCAGTAAAGACAACCATTGATATCTATTCGCACATACGGAACGATAATGCAAAACGTATGCGTGCAGATATAGGAAATATTATAAAAATTTTTGACTAAATCTGACCAAAAATGGGGTGAAAATGAGACTGTTTTTAGAGTGGATTTTGGTCATTTGACACCCTTTCTGACTATAAAATAAGTGAAAAAGGGTGCATATACGGGTATTTAAAATACCTATAGGATATGGAACGAGTATTGAAAAGTGTGGAATGGTGCGTATATGGTGGTGAACGCTTTGGGCGTCGCTCTTATGCCATACGTTTGCGAATAAGATAAATGTATGATAAATCCCGACTACCGGATGGTGGTCGGGATTTTTTAGGTTAAAAACGTTTTATGTTTAAAAAATTAATATTTGTTGCATAATCAAATTACATAGTATAAAATGAATATAAAACAAATACTAATAAAAAGGGAGGGTTCAAATGGATACATACATTGTTTTCTGGTTGGCAGCCACCGTAGTTTTTGTTTTAGTTGAGCTTATGACAGTCGGGCTCACATCCATATGGTTTGCGGCAGGCTCATTTGTAGCGTTTATAATCGCACTGCTTGGCGGCAATGTCGTGGTTCAGGGAATTGCATTTATACTCGTTTCAGTCGTGCTTTTAGCTCTCACAAAGCCATGGGCCGGGAAGTACATCAATTCCAGGACAGTGAAGACAAACGTGGACAGTCTGGTCGGAGAAAGAGCTGTGCTCACAGAGGATGCTGACAGCATGAAGCAGACGGGAAAAGCCGTTGTAAACGGTCAGGAGTGGACAGTCAGACCGCAGGACGAGACCCAGGTCATAAGAAAAGGCGAGCTTATCGAGGTAGTAAAGATAAGCGGAGTAAAACTAATTGTAAAAAGGGTAAAGGAGGCTTAACCGGAAATGGAAGGATTAATAGCACTTGCAGTGTTACTCGTAATCGTACTTATAGTACTGGTAAACTGCATCAAAATCGTGCCACAGGCACATGCAATGGTAATTGAGCGTTTGGGAGGATATCTCACTACATGGAGCGTAGGACTTCACCTCAAGGTGCCATTTATCGACAGAATAGCAAAGAGAGTCATCTTAAAGGAGCAGGTGGTGGATTTCCCGCCACAGCCTGTAATCACAAAGGACAATGTAACAATGCAGATAGACACTGTAGTATATTTCCAGATTACAGATCCAAAGCTCTACGCATACGGAGTAGAGAATCCTATCATGGCAATTGAGAACCTCACAGCCACAACACTTCGTAACATCATCGGAGACTTAGAGCTTGATGAGACACTCACCAGCCGTGAGACAATCAACACCAAGATGCGCGCAACACTCGATGTGGCAACAGATCCATGGGGCATCAAGGTAAACCGTGTCGAGCTCAAGAACATCATACCTCCAAAGGCCATCCAGGATGCCATGGAGAAGCAGATGAAGGCAGAGCGTGAGAGACGAGAGGCCATTCTTCGTGCAGAGGGTGAGAAAAAATCAACAATCCTTGTTGCAGAGGGAAATAAAGAGTCAGTCATCCTCGATGCCGAGGCTGAAAAGCAGGCAGCCATCCTTCGCGCAGAGGCAAAGAAGGAGGCAACAATCCAGGAGGCAGCAGGTCAGGCAGAGGCTATTCTCAAGATACAGCAGGCCAATGCAGACGGACTGCGCATGTTGAAGGAGGCAAATCCGGATAACGCAGTGCTCCAGATAAAGAGCTTGGAGGCATTTGCCAAGGCAGCAGACGGCAAGGCTACAAAGATAATCATCCCATCAGAGATTCAGGGGATTGCAGGTCTTACAAAGTCAATTGCAGAGATAGCTGCGGATAAGACTGAGAAGTAATCATAGTTAATTAAAATGAATACCGGAAGATGAGAGCACACAAAAAGCATCGCATGTATCATATCAATATCAGATATATGCGGTGCTTTTTAGATTGCACAGAATTGTATTAAGATTCTCTCTGCTACACAGAAATGCCATATATTTCTCATAATCATAACTGAGTATAAGTTACGGTTCACACCTAACAGTGTGAACAGCAACGATTTGAGTATAACTGATAAATATAGTACTAGGAATAATCCCCACAAAGTGGTATACTCTCTAGTAGGTATATCAATCGATGCTGGCTGCACAAAGGTGTGGCCGGTAACTATTAATTTGTAGTACATTCTCGAAACCGCAACCGTTGCACCGGCAGCAACAGCGCAACGCACCGGGGATAAGGAGAGTAAAATGAAGAAAAAAATAAAATTCAAGGGCAGGCTGAAAAGCTACATGTGCTGGCCGCTATATCTGACGTTTGTGTGGATATGTGCTGACGGAATAGCACTGCGCTATGACAGAAGGCTTGGCTATGGCATGGTAGGCTTTACAGTGTTTTACTTTGCGCTCGTGCTGTTTTTGTATGTCAGAAGCAAGTCAGTCGTTGCAAATGAGCTGATAAGCTTTGCAACACAGTATTCATCGGTGCAGAAGAGGCTGCTTAATGAGTTTGAGGTGCCGTATGCCCTGCTTGAGTACTCCGGCAAGATACTCTGGGTAAATGACAAATTCGCAGAGCTCATGGGAGTAGATAAAAACTATCACAAATCAATCACGACACTTTTCCCGACAGTGACCAGAGAGCTTCTCACCAAGAGTGATGCGCCGACAGACTTCAAGATAGTAAATGAGGAGGAGGACAGCATAGTCCGTCTGTCTGTCAAACGAATATATTTCAACTCAATCGCAGAGGAAAATGAGATAATCGACACAAATGAAGCAGACCAGTTTTTGACGGCGCTGTACGTATTTGATGAGTCGGAGCTTTATCACTGCAAGAAGGAAATCACAGAGCAGAAGCAGGTCTCAGCGCTTGTTTATATTGATAACTATGATGAGGCGCTCGACAGCATAGAGGACGTAAAGAGGTCGCTGCTCGTTGCACTTATCGACAGGCGTGTAAACCAGTATTTTGCCAAGTATGACGGACTTGTCAGAAAGATAGAAAACGACAAATACTTCGTGGTGTTCAAGTACAAGTACCTTGACAGCATGAAGGAGGACAAGTTCAAGGTGCTCGACGAGGTCAAGGCTATAAAGGTCGGCAACGAGATGGCGGTCACACTCAGTATCGGAATCGGTATAAAGAGCGATAAGTATAATGAAAACTACGTATATGCGCGAAATGCCATAGACCTGGCCCTCGGACGAGGCGGTGATCAGGTAGTTATAAAGGATCACGATGATATCCTGTATTTTGGCGGCAAGTCAAAGCAGGTGGAGAGCAAGACAAGGGTAAAGGCGAGAGTCAAGGCACAGGCACTTCAGGAAATCATTGAGACCTGTGAGAACGTGCTTATCATGGGACACTGCATCACAGATGTAGACTCGCTTGGAGCAGGCATAGGTATATACTGTGCAGCTAAGAATCTCGACAAAAAGGCACAGATAGTAATAAATGACCCGACAAGCTCAGTCAGACCTCTTATGGAGACATTTTCAGAGGCAAAGGGCTACACGGCGGATATGTTTATAAACAGCGAAGAAGCTCTTGAGATGGTGAGCAGGGATACTCTTGTCATGGTGGTGGACACCAACAGGCCAAGCTACACAGAGTGTCCTGAACTCCTCAGAAAGACAGGAAAGATAGTCGTATTTGACCACCACAGACAAAGCAGCGAGATAATAGAGAATCCTATACTCTCATACATCGAGCCGTATGCATCAAGTGCGTGTGAGATGGTCGCAGAGGTATTGCAGTACTTCAACGACGGAGTCAAGATCAATGCGACAGAGGCCGACTGCATCTACGCAGGAATCCTCATCGATACCAACAACTTTATGACAAAGACAGGTGTGCGTACATTTGAGGCGGCAGCCTTTTTGAAGCGCTCAGGCGCAGAGGTAACACGCGTCAGAAAGATGCTTAGAAATGACATGGCATGCTACAAGGCAAGAGCCGAGGCAGTACGCCACGCAGAGGTATACAGGGGCTCGTTTGCCATATCTGTATGCCCTAGCGAGAATGTGGAGAGCCCGACAATCGTCGGTGCACAGGCGGCAAATGAGCTGCTCAACATAATAGGAATCAAGGCATCATTTGTGCTCACGGAGTACAATGACAAGATTTATATCAGCTCTCGTTCAATCGACGAGATAAATGTCCAGATAATCATGGAGAAGCTGGGCGGTGGCGGACACTTAAATGTGGCAGGAGCACAGCTTGAAGGCGTTACTATCGTGCAGGCAAAGCGCATGATACAGGATACACTGGACGAAATGCTAAAAGAAGGAGACATAGAAGAATGAAAGTAATCTTATTACAGGATGTAAAACCATTAGGCAAAAAAGGCGAGATAGTAAACGTAAGTGACGGCTACGCCAGAAACAATATCATACCCAAAAAGCTCGGAGTAGAGGCTACTCCAAAGAACTTAAATGACTTAAAGCTTCAGAACCAGCACGCTGACAAGGTGGCACAGGAAAACTACGAGAGTGCACTTGCACTCGCAAAGGTAGTAGAGAACACAAAGGTAGTAGTAAAGCTGCGCTCAGGAGAGGGCGGCAGAACCTTCGGCTCCATCTCCACCAAGGAGATATCGGCTGCAGCAAAGGAGCAGCATGGCTTAGAGCTCGACAAGAAAAAGATGCAGCTTAACGAGTCAATCAAGGCACTCGGAAACTATGAGGTGCCTGTCAAGCTTCATCCAAAGGTAACAGCAAACCTCACAGTATCAGTAGTTGAAGGATAGGAGGAATCCCCTTGGAAGAAGCATTAATCAAACGAATAATGCCAAACAGCCTTGAGGCAGAGCAGTCCGTGGTCGGCTCTATGATCATGAGCAAGGATGCCATAGTGACCGCCAGCGAGATGCTCCTTAAGGAGGATTTTTATCATCAGCAGTACGGCATCATATTTGAGACCATGGTTGAGCTCTTTACAGAGGGGCAGCCTGTAGATCTCGTCACACTCCAGAACCGTTTAAAGGAAAAGGATGTGCCGCAGGAAATACAAAGCCTTGATTTTGTGAGAACTCTCGTCACCAGTGTGCCGACCTCTGCCAACATCAAGTACTATGCCAATATCGTAAAAGAAAATGCCATAAAGCGAAAGCTGATCCATGTGACAGAGGACATAGAGAACGAGTGCTACGCCGGCAAGGAATCGCTCGAGAGCGTGCTCGACAAGACAGAGCACGATGTATTTGAGCTACTTTCCACAAGGCAGACAGGTGACTATGTGCCAATCCGTACTGTAGTCATGAATGCCCTCGAGAAAATCGAAAAAGCAGCACAGCAGGAGGGCACCGTAACAGGAATCCCGACAGGCTTCATAGACCTTGACTACAGGACAGCGGGACTTCAGCCGTCAGATCTCGTGCTCGTGGCAGCCCGTCCGTCAATGGGAAAGACAGCTTTCGTGCTCAACATAGCACAGCATGTGGCATTTCACGCACATCTGTGTACAGCCATATTCTCACTCGAGATGTCGAAGGAGCAGCTCGTAAACCGTCTGTTTTCACTCGAATCAAAGGTAGATGCGCAGGCACTGCGTACAGGAAATCTGTCTGATGCCGACTGGGAAAAGCTGGTCGAGGGAGCCGGAATCATTGGAGACTCCGAGCTCATCATAGATGATACTCCGGGTATCAGTATCTCAGAGCTTCGAAGCAAGTGCCGTAAATACAAGCTTGAGCACGACTTAAAGCTCGTCATCATCGATTACCTGCAGCTCATGACAGGCTCAGGACGAGGCTCAGAATCGCGTCAGCAGGAAATCTCAGACATATCACGTTCACTTAAGGCACTCGCCAGAGAGCTTTCAGTCCCTGTGGTGGCACTCTCCCAGCTATCACGAGCCGTAGAGCAGCGTCCGGACCACAGGCCTATGCTTTCTGACCTTCGAGAGTCAGGAGCCATCGAGCAGGATGCCGACGTCGTCATGTTCATCTATCGTGACGACTACTACAACAAGGACACCGAGCTCAAGGGTATCTCAGAGATCATTATTGCTAAACAGCGTAATGGTCCAATCGGCACCGTAAACCTTGCATGGCTGCCTGAGTACACGAAGTTTGCAAATCTGGAGCATTAAGACTAAAACACAAAAAGAATAAAGAGACAATCCATCCCGGCTCACGTCATAGGATAAAGTTAAGTATCCTGATGTGGGCCGGGATTTTTCAAAATCTCTTTATACTTAAAAAGAGAAGAAAGCTATAAACTTTCCCGCAATTCATCCGATATATTTCTTAGAATAGGGTAAGAACAACAGTCAATTGCAACATATTTTCACATGGAGGTGTTAGAGATGGCAATAGAGGCAATCAAGGGTGCAGGAATGGTCTATCAGGGAAGTACATCAACTGCACAGATAAAGGAACAGGCACAGGGAAGGACAGAGGTGTCCAGTGCGGACAATCAGGTCGTGTCTGACAGCATCGCAAGGAATATTCAGGCGATGAATACAAAAGAAACAAGCGGGGATTCAGCCGGTGATGCCGGAGCGCAGGGACAGGCACAGCTTGCCGCACAAAAGCAGAATGAGAAGAATACGCAGCTTAAAAAGGCTGTGGATGATATCAACAAGAGCGCGTTGGCTGACCAGTCGGAGGCAGTGTTCGGCATCCATGAGAAGACTAACCGCGTGACAATAAAGATAGTTGATAAGAAGACAAAGGAAGTCATCAAGGAGTTTCCGCCGGAGAAGACGCTCGATATGATAGCGAAGGTCTGGGAGATGGCAGGACTCATGGTAGATGAGAAGAGATAGGAGGACACCATGGCAATCAGATTATCGGGAATGACATCAGGTCTGGATACAGATTCTATTGTAAAGGCAATGGTATCGTCATATACCACCAGAAAAGAGAAATATCAGAAGGCGCAGACTAAGCTTGAGTGGACACAGGATGCGTGGAAATCCCTTAATACCAAGGTGTACAGCTTGTACAGCAATATTTCCAATCTGCGATTTTCTACAGCATACAACTTAAAGAAGACATCTGTTTCTGATACTACAAAGGCCACAGTAAAGGCAGGCTCCGGTGCACCAAGCGGCACACAGTCGCTGAAAATCAAGCAGATGGCAAAGGCCGGATATATGACCGGAGCAGAAATTAAGGCAGACAGTGAGAAGACTACACTTGCCCAGCTCGGTTACACAGGTGGTGATGCCAAGCTTGAGGTAAAGATGGGCGACGAGACCAAGTCCATCACGCTCAGCGCATCATCTACCATGAACGACGTGGTAAAGGAACTCAGGAATGCGGGGCTTGATGCAAACTACGATTCAAGCTACAAGAGATTTTATATCAGCTCAAAAAAGACAGGCGTGGCAAACGATTTTACCATAACCGGCAGCAATATAGATGGAGCATCAGCACTTTATAGCCTGGGAATAGCATATGGTGGTGAAAAGACCACTACCGGTACTTATTCATCCAATCCATATGATGAGTATGCAGCTTTACACGGAGCTTCAGATGTTGAGACCAAGGCCAAAATCGAGGCAGCTGTTACAAGCTACAACAATCTGACCACAGATGCAGCTAAGATGAATGCGCAGAGCAAAAATCTTATGAATGCTGTAAATTATGGCTATTCATATGCCACACTTCAGGGCATTTATGAGAAGCTGGATGCAAACAATGCAGGCGATAGTGATAAGCTGAAGCTGCTTGAGAAGCTTGGCTCATCTCGTGATGGCGCATTGATTTCAAAGAATGGTGACAGCTATGATACATATACAAAGACCACACTGACCGATACAAATGGAAATACTCTCTATAAGTATATTGACAGCAACAACAATAGCCACTATATTGCAGCCGTTAATGATACGGACAAGCATACCACATCGTACTATGATGTGACAGAATCTACGAGGACAGCTTATACTGATGCTGATGGCAAGGAGCTTGAAGCTGCACATATAGACCACTCCGATGATATGACAACACTGACCGTCGGTAATAAGACCTACAAGAAGGACGAGACAGACGGCAAGTACTATCTGCAAAAGGAAGATGGCACAGCTGATAAGACTGATTCCATCACTGTTTCACAAAAGACCGAGTACACTATTGCGGCAGATGCCGTAAACAAGACTGGCATAGAGTCAGCTTCAGCAGCGTATGACACAATCATCAAGTCAATGGATGAAAAGACTAAAAGCTCATACGATGAGGCTCTTGCGTCAGTTCAGGCATTTGAGACTTCAAAGGACGAAGTGCTCGGAAGCGATGACGAGTATTCAGTTGCCAGCCTCACAAAGGCTATTCAGAATGCATATGCAGGTAAGGATAAGGATGGCGGCACAATCGCTGTTTCAGGAAAGGAAGCAGTCGAGCTGCTTTTAGCAGGAAACGGAAACAAGGATGATGGCTTTGTAAATAAAGCCAACACTTTGGAGGAGAAAGCAGAGGCCAACACAAAAAAAGCAGCAGATAGCAATATTGTAAAGGAGCTTGCCTCAAAGCAGAAGGATTCGTCTGAGTATACACAGGCGCTAAACGACCTGCTCGACAGGGTAAACACTGCATACACGCTTCAGAATAAGGCACTTTTCAATTCACAGGTGAAGAAGGTCGCAGGACAGGATTCGGAGATTGAGCTGAACGGTGTAAAATATACAGGTGACAGCAACAGCTATTCAATCAATGGACTGACAATCGAGGCACTTGCTGAGACCGGGGACAGCGCTATAAGCATTACAACAAGCACAGATACACAGGGTGTATATGATAAGGTAAAGGATTTCCTGACAGAGTACAACAACATCATCAACGAGATGACGAAGCTATACAATGCTGATTCAGCAGGAAGCTACGAGCCACTCACGGATGATGAGAAGGATCAGATGTCTGATAAAGAGATTGAGAAGTGGGAGACAAAGATTAAGGACTCTCTGCTTCGCAGGGATTCTACACTTGGCAGCGTAATGACAGCAATGCAGACAGCCATGATGTCATCAGTTGAGATAGGTGGCAAGAAGTACTCGCTCTCAAGCTTTGGAATCAGTACACTTGGATTTTTGAATGCAGCGGAGAATGAGCAGAATGCATATCACATTGATGGTGATGAGGATGACGCCAATACATCCGGCAAGACAGATAAGCTCATGGCAGCTATAAACGATGATCCGGATACGGTAATGCAGTTTATGCAGCAGCTTTCAACTAATCTGTATAGTGCAATCGGTGACAAGATGAAGTCTACAGATTTGAGCTCAGCATTTACCATCTACAATGACAAGCAGATGAAGACAGAGTACACTAACTACACCAAGACGATTAAGGAATGGGAGAAAAAAATCTCAGATCGTGAGGATTACTACTACAACAAGTTTACTCAGATGGAGTCAGCTATGACCAAGCTCAACAGCACACAGAGCTCAATTAGCAGTTACTTCTCATAAAAGATACCAGGGAGGGTATATTATGTTACAAAATAAAGCATACGCAGCATATGCAAACAACAAAATCATGACTGCATCACCGGCAGAGCTTACACTCATGCTGTATGATGGTGCAATCAAATTTTGCAATATTGCCATCATGGCAGTGGAGAAGGAGGATATCCAGCAGGCTCATACAAATATCCGCAAGGTTGAGCGTATCATAGAGGAGTTCCAGTCCACACTTGATGACAAATATCCGGTATCAAAGGATTTTAACAATGTATACACTTATCTCCACAGACGCCTTGTCGAGGCAAACATAAAGAAGGACAAGGAGATTCTTGAGGAGGTGCTTGAGCACCTGCGCACTATGCGTGACGCGTGGAAAGAGGTCATGCAGGCCACATGCAACGGAAACAAGCTGCATGTGTCATAGATAAATGTATCATAAATCACCGACAGGGATTATAGAGAGTTTTTAACTTAAACAAAACGCAGAGACAGCAGCATGAAGCTAGTTTGTTTGTGCGTTTTGTGCTATTATAGAGATGCTTATAGTTAAAACAATTGGAAATACAGGGAGAACACCATGGAACAGACATACATAGATATAATGATACAAAGCCTGGAGAAAAAGGAGCAGGTACTCGACCGGATAATAGAGCTTGATATCAAGCAGAAGAACCAGCTCGAGGATCCACAGCTTACACCTGACGATTTCGACGAGGTAGTTGAGGCAAAGAGCAGGCTTATCGACCAGCTCAATAATTTAGACTCAGGCTTTGAGAAGCTTTTTGAACGTACAAAGGAAGAACTGAATGGTCACAAAGAGGAATACAAGGAGCAGATACGCACCATGCAGGAGCATATCCGCAGTATCACGGACAAGAGCGTAAAAATACAGAGTCAGGAGGCCCGTAACAAGGATCTCATGACTCTGAAATTTGCGTCCATAAAGAAGCAGGCCCGCGAGGTGCGTGTCGGTACGCAGGCAGCAAGCCGCTACTACAAGTCCATGTCAGGAACCGGATATATGGAGCCGCAGTTTATGGACAATAAAAAGTGAAAAGTTTAATTTAATACCTCACCACAATATCCCCAAGCCCCGAGTCGATAACCAGGTGCTTTTTGGCATGCTCATTTACCTCATACTCATCATCATAGTCATTGCCGTTGATAGTGATATCGCCTGTACCTGAGTCCAGATCCATCATGTAGCCGTCAAGTGACTGTGAGGATGTCACAGTGATGTTACCTGTACCGCCGTCGATATCCATCTCGTCAAAGGCACAGTTTTCAAAGCTAAGGTTGCCGGTTCCGCCATCCACATCACATGTGGCGAAGCTGCAGTCTGTGACATATAAATCGCCTACGCCGGTGTCAAATTCAGCATCAGCTGCGGTCAGGGAATTAAGGTTTACCTCGCCTACGCCGGTATCAAAGGAGAGCTTGTTCAATGCTGCGCCCTCAGGAATGGTAACAGTGATTTCGCTCGTGGTGTTTCTTCTGTAGTTGGATCCCTTGCTCTGTGATATTGTGAGGGTATCGTCGGAGCTCTTAATCTTTGGAACCAGACGCTTGTTGCATTTGTATGAGACCATATAGCTGTCACCGGTTTTCACGTTGATGTTCGATATGGTTGTATCAAATACCAGGTTTGAAAATTTATCGACTGAAAGCTCCTCTGTGCACACGTTACCGGGAGATTTGTCTGAGTGCGGAATCAGATTGTCAAACAGGTCGAGTGCAAAGCCACCGATATGGTAGAGGCTTCCGGCGATGATGCAGACCACGGTAATTATTGTAATTATTATTAGATATATATTCTTTTTCATGACTTGTCTCCATTTCTGAATTATCTTGTTGCATAATTTGTTTTGTGATTATTCAAAATATGCTACACACATTTTTGACTGTCCTGGTTTCCATTAATTTCCATGTTTATCGCCGAGCAGATTTTCCACCAGCGAATTGATGATTGCGGCTATTGGCCAGATAATCCATGTGATACCCCAGTCAAAGGTAATAAAGCTCCAGCATAGATAGATGCATGTGACAGTTGACCAGTAGACTGACATGATTGCAGCCACAACAGGGTTTTCATAGTGCACCTTGCCATCGTGTGAATTGGCAAAATTACCGCCCATAGTCTGTGCTCCGTTCAGGGAAAGAAGCTTGTCAAAGCTTGATTTCTTCATGTTTGTGAATACTATCATGAATACACCGATTGCTATAAACACGAGCACGAGTCCGCCTGAAAGTGAGTCTGCGAAGGTGCTCTTGGTGTTCAATGAGCTGATTATGATTGCCGGCACTGCGCAGAGTATGCAGAGCATGATACCCACTGTTAAAAGCATCGCATGTGTGGAGCGGTAGCTTTCCTTTCGCTCGATGACCCAGTTTGCCGTCTCAAAATCTATGCAGTAAGGCTCTTTTTTCAGGTAGCTCCATTTAGATGAGAGAGAACCTGAGAAGATAAAGAAGCCAACTGCCACAGCGATACAAACGAACAGGAACGTGATGCCGATTGCATCAGATGCGTCCGGTGAAGCGAGTGAACGCGGAATGCATTCGCTGAATATCGGTCCAAGGCTTGCGAGGATGCAAAGCAGCACTCCAAACGCTGTGAGATATGCTTGTTTTGCCGAATCCCTGAGGAATGCGGCAGCAGTCTCGCGGGAGAGTGTTTTGGCAGCAGGCATTGCCTGACTGGGATTCACGAAGCTCTTGATACCGAGTGAGTCGGCGAGCTCGTCAAGATTTCCAAACTCTGATATGACTATGCCTATGGCTTCGTTGTCAGATTTGCCCTCTGATATTAATTCGTTGTATTTATCCTCCATCATCTGATAGAGCTCATATTTGGCTTTTTGCACCTCGGGGGTATTCGGGAGGTGCGAAAACATATTTTCCAGATAATTCTTTATAGTTTCCATAAAATGTCTCCTTTAAAATCGTATAAATTTGCTTACTACATCAAGTGTCAGCTTCCATTCCTCGCATTTCATCCTGTAATACTCTCTGCCGGAATTGGTAATCTGATAGTAGGTCCGGCGCTTTCCGCTTGCATTGTCGCTCGAAGAGAATGATGTGATATAACCGTTTTTCTCAAGGCGGGTAAATGCAGAGTAGAGAGTTGTTTCTTTTATGACGTATTTTTCCTCGGATATCAGCTTTATCTGCTTTGAAATCTCGTAGCCGTATGACGGTTTGTCGAGAAGCAGGTAGAGGATGATGGTATCGTTGTATCCGCGGATAACATCGCTGCTTATATTGAGCATTGTTCACCTCCTGTTTCAAGTGTTTATTTCATCAGGCATGTTAAAATTATTCAATACTACGTGTAACGTACTACGAGTGTCATACTATGTCTGTCATAGTAAACATATCACATGTTTTTTTTCGTGTCAACCATGATTTTAAAAAGTTAGCCATTCCGTACAAAAATTAGCGGTAAAATACATTGACACAGCCCATGTCATTTGATATATTTTTTTAGAAGCAAAGGCGATTAATTAAATACACACTACCTCTGAGGGAGTAGTTCGCGTATTATTACATATACGTGGTTTGTCAACAGACCGGTCAATAGACCTGGCAAACATTAAAGAATGAGACTCAAGTATGCAGCACACAATAAAGCTATATAAGCCATAAATCATAGCTTTATAAGGTTTCGTGTCTGCATGCGAGGGTCTCATTTTTTCATATGGGAGAATTTAATCGCCGCACACTAGGCAAAAGGGAGAAAAATATGGTATTATTTATTGAAATCCTGCTCATAGGAGTAGGTTTGTCAATGGACGCCTTCGCAGTATCCATCTGTAAGGGACTTGGAATGACAAAGGTAAACAGAAAGCAGGCGCTGACAATCGGTCTGTATTTCGGAGGATTTCAGGCGCTCATGCCGTTTATCGGCTATATGCTGGGTATCCGCTTTGAGAAGTACATCACAAGCATTGACCACTGGATAGCATTCATTCTGCTGGGATTTATCGGTGGCAAGATGGTTTATGAGGCAGTAAAGGAAAAGGATGATGACGCGGTCGTGGAAAAAGACCTGGCGCTCAATCAGGGAGAGATGTTTCTGCTTGCAATTGCGACAAGCATCGATGCGCTTGCAGTCGGAATCATGTTTGCATTTACCTATGACAGCTTAAACATCTACTGGGCTATTACAATCATCGGACTTACAACCTTCGTGCTCTCAATCATCGGAGTCATAGTCGGAAACTTTTTCGGCAATAAATATAAAAAGAAATCAGAGATAGCCGGAGGAATCATTCTCATACTCATAGGTGTGAAGATATTGCTTGAGCACCTGGGGATTATAAGCTTTTAAAAAATAAAAAACGGAGGAATCAACATGGAAAATTTCATCAATAATGCACCGTTTATAGTGGTGCTGCTTAGCCTCATAGTGGGCTTTGTGTTTTTGGTAAAGGGCGCAGACCTGTTCGTGGAGGGCAGCTCAAGCGTGGCAAAGCGCTTCAAGGTGCCGTCGCTTATCATTGGACTGACAATTGTTGCGATGGGAACCTCACTTCCTGAAACCGCGGTCAGTGTGGCAGCATCGATAGCACACAACAATACGCTCGCAGTCAGCAATGTGACAGGCTCAAACATATTTAACCTTATGGTAGTAATCGGCGTGTGCGCTTTGATGACACCGGTCGTGGTGGACGGAGCATCATTAAAAAGGGATTTCCCATTTTCGATGATATGTGCCATTTTACTTCTTGTCATGGGAACAATCGGCATGACACTCGGCAGAGTGGACGGAATAATACTGCTCGGCTGCTTTGCAGGATACATTTTCTACCTTGTCAGACACACATTAAAACAGAACAGGCAGTCATCAGATGAGGAGGTCGATGAGATACCGCTTATCTCAATGCCAAAAGCAGTGATTTTCATCCTGATCGGAGCTGTCGGTATCGCAGTAGGCGGAGATGTCGTAGTAGACAGTGCAAGCCGCATAGCGATTGACCTTGGAATGAGCCAGACACTCGTCGGACTAACCATCGTATCTATCGGAACATCACTTCCGGAGCTTATGACATCAATAGTCGCAGCCAGAAAAAACGAGGTCGATATGGCACTCGGAAATGCAGTCGGATCATGCATTTTCAACATACTCATGGTGCTCGGAATTGCATCAGCCATCAGCCCGATAGCATTCATACAGGAAAATATCATAGATATTATCGTGCTTGTGGTATTTTCACTCATCGTGTGGATTATGGCATGGACAAAGCGTGAGATAAAAAGAGGCGAGGGTATCATCATGCTGCTAATGTATGCGGCATATACAGCGTATATTATTATACGATAGGGTAAAATACCTTTTGAACCTTTAATGCATAATATTACTTAGAAAATGTGCAGATACTTATTGAGTATCTGCATATTTTTTAGTCAAATATATGCATAAAGGAGGAAAATATGCAACAAAATATGTCAATGCAAAATATATCAATAGTAAATAGAAAATTTCCCACAAATTTTACACAGCCACCTCAATATATTTTCAATTATTTGTTATGCTTATAAGTGCAGAAATAAAGATTACAAAACATGTACGAATATTTTTATGAAAAGCAGACTATAATTTATGATTAAGTAACAAAACAGGAGGCAATAATTTGACATACGATGAGATAAAAAAGAATAAGGAGGTCTGTGAATGTTTAAAGAAAGGGAATGAAAACCTTGGAGTATTGGGCTTTACAGACCATTCGGCAGCTCATTGCACAATGGTAGCCAAAAGAGCAGCATATATATTAAAGAAATTCGGTTACAGCGAATCTGATATTGAAATGGTAAAAATCGCGGGATTTATGCATGATATCGGAAATGTGGTAAACAGAAGCCGTCATGCGGAATATGGTGCAATACTGGCAAACGAGATACTCAAAGAAACAGATATGAGTCTGAAGGATAGGATAACGGTTGTGTCTGCGATAGGACATCATGATGAGTCAACCGGAGGGGCAACGGATCCTATTTCAGCAGCACTCATCATAGCAGATAAAACCGATGTGCGCAGAAACCGTGTAAGGAACAAGGCAAAAGAAAATTTTGATATACACGACAGGGTAAATTATGCAGTAACAGATGCAGCTCTTAAGATAAATATGGATAAAAAAGTCATAGCGCTTAATCTGCAGATTGATACGAAAATCTGCTCTATGTATGAGTATTTTGAAATTTTCCTGGGTCGAATGATGATGTGCCGTGGCGCAGCAGAGGTGCTAGGTGCAACCTTTAAGCTTACGGCAAATGGTTCAAAGGTGTTGTAGAAGTGTATCTACAACATTTGGACTACATATTTTGCGTAAGTTTTCTGTAATTCCGATGCACGACGTCTGCTAATGGGAATTTCTAAACCATTCTTTAAAATGACGCACTTGGAAGTAATAGTGCGTATATATCTTAAATTGACAAGATAACCTCTTGAAGGAGAAACAAATCCATATGGCATAAGCTGTTTTTCAACATCAGATAAAGTGGATCTTGAAACTAACTGATTGCTTGTCAGTTGGTATCTGATGCGAGACTTACTCTCTTTCATGGAGGTTATAAAAAGTATTTCATTTATTGGTACAAAGTTCTTTTCTCCCTCGGAATCAATTACTACAATATTTCCGGAACGACGGTTAAACTTTTTAAAAATACTACTGAACAGCCGGGATACAGAGGTATAATCAATAGGCTTTGTAAGAAACTGGAAAGGCTGCACATTAAAGCTTTCCTGCATATATTCAGGATAAAATGTGGTAAAAACAATAAGCAGATCGTCATCTATATCTCTAAGCTGCTTTGCCAGCTCCATTCCACTCAAATCAGGCATCTCAATGTCCAAAAGTACGACATTGTAGGAATGATTATTATATTCTGAGATTAATTCTTTGGCTGATGTATATGAGGAAACCATAATATTATTGTCGGTTTCGATGGTGTATTGTAAAATGTGCTTTTTCAAAAGTTCTATATCTTTTATTTCGTCATCGCATATTGCTAGGTTAAGATTCATTTCCTGTTCCTCATAGTGATTTGATATGGATAGTATACCATAATTTGTGTTTACGTGTGAAAAATACTGTTTAGCTGCTCATAGGCACGATAACTGTTACGGAATATATGTCATTCTCATGCTGTATGACACAGAAACCGCCACAAGTTTCAGCCGAGTTTTTGACATTTTTAAGACCATATCCGTGAATGAAATCAGTACTTTCAAAATCCTCCGGAGCCTTATCGGAAGAGGTAATAACATATGTGTTGGCAACGTGAATTGAGAAGTTATCATCTGCAGTACGTATGGATACGTTAATCTTGGCATTTAGCTGGTTTTTACAGGCATTAAGCGCATTATCAAGCAGATTTCCAAGAATAATAGTCATATGATAGTCGTTTATCGGAAGTATATCATTATCAAATTTCAAATCAGTCTGTAAAGCAATGCCACGAGACTTCGCTTGAAGCAGCAGGTTACTCACAAAGGCATCTACTACGAGATTTCCGGTATTAATAGTGCAGTAGCGCGATTCTAAATCGTGCATGATCTCTCGTGAATAGGGAATTATGTCATCATATTTTTTATTATTAACGCAGCTTTCCATGTAAAATAGATGCTTTTTGGTATCATGCATAAAACTGCGGATATTCTTGTAAGCCTCTCCGAGCTGCTGATATTTGCTGCGTTGAAATTCAAGCTGTTCTTTTTGAACTGCAAGCTGAAAACGAAGTTCCTCAGTATCAAGGACGTTGTATAGCAGGATATAGTTCATGAAGTTGATAAACAATACAAATGCAGCAAGAATGAAATAGGTTGATGGCAGATTTATATTCAGGTATAAAATAGGTTTTGACAAAAGCATACATATAGAAAGAACCGGTATGATCAATAAAATCATAGTATAGTTAAAAGAGTGAAAAAAAGCTGTCCTTTTCCAAATCAAGTGAATAATCATTGAAAATAGAAACAGAAAAAGAGCAGCAAGCATGGAAATGCTAGAAAAAACAAAATTATCCATAACATCTGCTATAGGATTATAGGAATATATACTTGTTGTGATAAAATATGAAAAATTTTCAAAAACAGCACCAAGTATACAGTATTCGATTGATAAAAAGACTCTGGTTCTGATATTAGAAGAAAATAAAAAGCTAAGTAGTAATGTAAAAATTATGGAAACGCATATACGTATAACGGTTGCAAAATTGGAGGTATTTCCGGTTAGATGTAAAGTAAGTGCATTATAAGAAATATAGCCTGCAATATATATGGCAAGAACGGAGTAGTAAGGAAGCTTTGAATGCTTTTTCCCAAGTATGGTCTGAAAAAATATGAAAGCAGATATGCCGGCAAAAAAGGCATCAAATAGGTTTAATAATATGATTTTCATGAGGTCTCCTTTATTTGTATAGTTTTTTAAAATTAACTACACCATATTACTTGTTTATAAATTTATGTAATTTTAAACTGTTTAAAATATATCCGGCATAAAGACCTGTCATATATACGGTCAGACTTAAAACATTTGGATAAAGAACTTTATTCCAGTGTAGCAAAAATGAGAAAAATGTAAAGACAGAATCACCAATAAACAGAATAAGAACTCTTCGTTTAGCTGCTTTTTTCATAGTATCAGTAAAAGGTTTGTTCGGTGTGCCAACAGGTGAAATTATTAATATGAGTACCCAGCTGATTACAAATATTAATAATGAAATATATATAGGAATTGTTGACACAATGGTGTTAAGACTAATATACAATGCAAATACAGTATATGACAAGATAGTACATGTAATATGTCTCTTACAATGGTAGCCACCGGCTACATCTCGTAAATATCCGGTTATAATAACATAGGTTATTGTGATTGCTGATTTATGTAAAATAAATCCGATTAAAATCAGGGGAAAGTTGTATAATGCAAAATTGAAGATATAATCAAAAATATATGCATATGAGTCGATATATTCAGAATCAATAATGCCGTTTGTAGCATATTTTTTTGATAATTTGTGTCCTGGTGATAACATAGTAGCTCTCCATAAAAAAATATATTGAATTATATCATAATACTTTTAGTAGAAAACGTTGTTGGGATAAACAGTTAAAAATAGGGAGTGAGTGGTAAATTTGACCGCTCACTCCCTATTTTCGACCGTTGAGCACAAATTTAGCGTGTTTAATGATTTATGTGGTAAAGTATTGATATCAAAAAATTGAGGAGGGATTTTTATGAAGATAAAAAGAATTAAAGTATTGGTAATAATTATGCTTATGGCGATTTCAATAATGGGATGCGATAATGCTAAGGACTATAGTGGCGAGTATAATTTTGAAACAGATGATCAGTATTCATATGCAACAAGTATAGTATCATGGAAGAAATATCAGTCAGATGGTAATGGACAATACATTTTGATGAATGATTATATATATTATTACAACAATGAAACAAAGCAGATGAATCCATTGTGTAGTAAGGCAAATTGCCTTCATGATATGGAAAATGATAAGGAGAGACGAGGAGACTGCAATGCCTATTTGAATAGAGGTGGTGATACTGATGGAGCTTCAGTTGATGTAGAAGATTCAGGCTATAAGTATATACAGTATTATGAGGGCAAAGTATATTACTTTATGGGATCAAGCCTATATAGTGTCAGTAAAGATGGTTCAAGTAAAAAGAAAATATATATGGTAGGAGATGGCAAGGAAGTTGGTAGCTGGCTCATCCATAGAGGAAAACTATATTATGGGCTTAAAGAGTATACTTATGAAGGGGAAAGAGTATATTCGAAGGGTATTATCAGCATGATAAAATTAGGAAAATCAATGGACGAGAAGAACTCTGAAGTTATATTTGAAACTGAAGATGAATTAAATCTTCAAGAAATGGGAAATATACAAGCCTATAAGAATAAATTATTTTTTCAAGTATCGTGTAATAGCAAAGATTTCACTATGACTGACAATGAATCCTGGATAAAATCTCTAGAATCGAATTATTACATGTATGATGTTGATAGCAATCAATTGTCAGTAATTGATGTTCCTGACAAAAAAAGCAATACTGATAATATTGGAGCGATAGCATTTTTAAAGGACAAGCTGCTTATAAAAAAATATGATGATATGCATGATTTGCAATATGAGACACCGATATATGCAATGAACTATGATACGAAAGATATTTCTGTCTGGATGGACGGGATACCACAGGATTCAGGAATCATGACATATGATGATTATGTGATAATAGATGATGCAGACATACAATTTTTCAATAATGATAATACTGAATCATGTAATGTGAAAATATATTCTTCCGATGCAAAGCAGGTATCTGATTTTGAATATGAGCTGAATTCAGTAGGAACATTTGCAGGATTTGGTCCTGATGGAGTTTCTGTTGATGTTATTCAAAATGATACATCATGGAGTGTGTGTGAAATTAAATTTGATGATGTTAAAAAATGCAATGGTGATAAAATAACTCCTAAAATAGTTAATGTACGTGATTTTGGGGAGCTTAATAACATTGTATGGTAGTTTGGGGGATTTGTATTGTTTATTGGAGAAATAAAAAAATTAGTAAGAAATAAGAAGTTTATAGTTGTTGTCAGCATCATGCTGCTTGTAGAGATAATGACAATTATATACTGTCTTGGTGAGAAAAATGCGGAATATGTGGATTATAGAAATAGTCTGCAAAAAGAATACATAGAAACGTATGATATATTTATAAATGGCATAGATGAAAGAGCGCAGACACTTCTTTCGTCATTAGGAAATAATAATGATGTCTATTATAAGCGCAATATTGACAAAATGGTATCAGATTACAAAAGATTATCCGGTGTACAGATTGATCAAAAATATAATTGGGGTGTCGAAAAATACGCGGACTATACATACGGAATATTTTTTTGTATTGTATTTACGTTTGTTTGTATGGAATACATATATGTTTCAGAACGTAAAAGCGCAATGCTGGGTATTATTAGGGCGACCAAAGAAGGAAGAAGCAGAATTATTTTGTCAAAATGGACAGTGCTGGTTGTGATGACAGTTATTTTTTCACTTGTTCAGGAGATAATGGTAATTGTCTTTGATTCATTTATGTATTCAACGGGAAATCTTAAGTGTTCAATTCAGAGCTTACAGATATTCAGGGATTGTCCATATGAAATCAGTATGTTTACAGCGATTATAATCTCAATATTAAATCATTTGTTAATTGCAATAATTATTTGCAGTATTGTTTTTGTATGTTTTGTATCAATAAATAGCAGAATAATGGAGTGTGGTATTCCAATTGCTATTTTTTTATTAGAATTTTTGAGTTTAAACGATTCACCGAATAACATATTTTATGCATGGAATATGAAAAATGTTATTGGGGTGTATCAAAATATTAATATTGCAGGAACCCCGGTTGATAAAAATTATGTTAATTTTATTGTGGGATTAGCGATTATTGTATTTGCAACGCTAATCGGAACCATATTGTTCAGTATACGCTATGTTAGTGAGATTAAGGTTGTGTTGCAATATATACGGGAAAAGATTCGTAATATTTTTTCACGGCTATTATGCGTTGAAAATATGTATGTTAATGAATTTTATAAGCTGATGATTGTACAGAAAAAATGGATATTACTGTTGTTTTTATCTATTGGTATTATAGGTTCATATAAGACATATATGCCGGCCAATACCTATCAGAGTGCATATGAAGCGACATATCATATGTATTTGTCTGCTATACATGGAAAAATTGATGAGCAAACTGTGGACTATATTGAAAAAGAAAAGCAGTATATTCAAAGCGTGGAAAATCAGATAGAATTGGCGATAGAAAATAATGGAATTGACACAGCCGAGATAACAGCAGAGTTAGACAGTAGAAAGAGAGCGTTTGACAGATTAAATCAGCAATATGAAAAGATGACAGATGATGGCAGCGTTGGATATATGATAGACGAGATGAATTTGAATTCGGTAATGAAAAATTATAGGAGCGATATAATTATTTTTGTGACCGTATCAATAGTGCTTGTTATGTTTATTTCGGGACTGTTTGCCTCTAAAGATGAAATGCAGGTTAGTCTGTTGCTAAAAACTTCAAAAAACGGAAGATACAGGCTAATGAGAGTGAAAAAAAGCTGCGCTATAATTATTGGAGGTATAATATATCTGACAGGCCTTATACCATCAATTGCAGGTTATATGCATGTTTTGGGGATAGAAGAACTGAAAGTAAACGTTAATAAATTATATGAGCCTCAAATATCAGCAGGAATATCGTTACTTGTATTTCTGACATTAATCTATTTGATAAAAGCCTTGTATTTTGGACTTATAGGAGCTATTACAATTGCTCTTTCGAAGAAAACAGGCAATGAATTTGTAGTATCGGTTTTTGTGACATTGTTTGTTATAGTTATTGCTTTAATTCTTTACTTCTCAAAAATCAATTTAACAATGATATTAATAAAGCTGGCAAACAGGGGGATTATATGATGGAACTGCGTATTAAGAATATCAGTAAAACTTATGGAAAAAGCAAAAAAGCTCTTTGCAACGTAGACATAAGTCTTACACCGGGAATATATGGGTTACTAGGCCCTAATGGCTCTGGAAAAAGTACATTAATGAATATTATAACGGACAATTTAAAAGCGGATCGGGGATGCGTCTATTACGATGGAGATCCGATTAGTAAATTGGGAAGTAAATATCGTGAAAAAATAGGATATATGCCGCAACAACAGGAGATTTATGACAATTTTACCGGTGAAGAGTTTCTGTGGTATATGGCAGCTTTAAAGGGATTAGAAAAAAAGTATGCAAAAAATAAGATAGATAACCTTTTGAAAGTGGTGAATTTGACTTCTGAGAAAAACAAAAAAATAGGTTCGTATTCAGGTGGAATGAAGCAGAGAATATTGATAGCACAGGCATTGCTTAATGATCCGGATATTTTGATAATGGATGAGCCGACTGCAGGGCTTGATCCGAGTGAAAGGATTCGCATTAGAAACTTTTTGAGTGAAATGTCGGAGAATAAGATAATTATAATTGCTACACATATAGTCTCTGATATCGAATTTATTGCAAAAGAAATAATATTGCTTAGTCACGGAGAAATAATTGAGCATGGTACTCCACAGCATTTACTAAAAAAGCTAAATAATAAGGTATACGAGGTCGAAACATCTTCTGAGGATGAATTCAAACAAGAAAATGTCATGATTGTTAACATAAAAATGGGAGCGAATGGAAAAATATACAGAATAATAAGCGAAAGTGAACCTAGAGGTTATAATTTTTCTGTTGTAAAGGCAGGTCTTGAGGAATTGTATATGTATTATGTCTCATTGCAGAGCTAAAGGAAGAATAGCTTAGTAATCCATAATTAAAGTACAATTATTTCTTTAATGAAAGATAAGTTTGTTGACTTACAACAGTTGACAATTTAAAAGCCACATGCTACTCTAGAAATGTATGAGATAAAAGCGACGAAAAAGAGAGTACTTTTATGGCAGATTCACAGAGAAATCCCACACAGGCTGAGAGGGGATGACCTAAAGTAAGAGGAACATGGCTTTGGAGCAGCAGTATTGAACCATTGGCTAGATACTGACAGGAACCGCCTGTTATAGCGGAAAGAGGCGCAGCAGAGCCGGCATATGATGCCGGATGATTTTGATAGCTGTGTGAAGAGAAGTGGTACCACGATATAATCGTCTTCTTGGGAGTTTTCTCCTGAGGAGGCGTTTTTTAGCGTATAAAAGAAGTATGATGAGCATAAAGAACGCGCAAACTTGTTTGCAGAAGTGCTTTATGCGAAATCAGACGGCATAACGGAGACCGAAAATTGTAGCTGCGAAGCAGCGGAGAAGCCTTGAAAAGGCGAATTTGAGGGTGGAGTTATGTATTTATACGCATTTTAAGAAAAACAGGAGGAAACTAAATTGGCAAACAAAGGTAAATATTACATGACAACAGCCATTGCGTACACATCAGGCAAGCCTCATATCGGAAACACATATGAGATCATCCTTGCAGACGCAATCGCCAGATACAAGAGAGCAGAGGGATACGACGTATATTTCCAGACAGGAACAGATGAGCACGGACAGAAAATCCAGGAAAAGGCTGAGGCAGCCGGAATTTCACCGAAGGAGTTTGTAGATCAGATTTCAGGTGAGGTAAAGAGAATCTGGGATATGGTAAATTCATCATATGACAATTTTGTCCGCACAACAGATGAGGACCATGAGAAATGTGTAAAGAAAATCTTCAAGAAGCTTTACGATCAGGGCGACATCTACAAGGGCTCATACGAGGGACTTTACTGTACACCATGTGAGTCCTTCTGGACAGAGTCACAGCTCGTGGACGGAAAATGTCCGGACTGCGGACGTGAGGTACAGCCTGCAAAGGAGGAGGCATACTTCTTCAAGATGAGCAAATATGCAGACAGACTCATCGACTACATCAATACACACCCTGATTTCATCCAGCCGGTTTCAAGGAAAAATGAGATGATGAACAACTTCCTGCTTCCGGGACTTCAGGATCTTTGCGTATCTAGAACATCATTTAGCTGGGGAATTCCGGTAGATTTCGATCCAAAACATGTAGTGTATGTATGGCTTGATGCCCTCACAAACTATATCACAAAAATCGGCTACGATCCTGACGGATCATCAGAGCTTTTCAAGAAAAACTGGCCTGCAGATCTGCACCTTATCGGAAAAGATATCGTGCGTTTCCACACTATTTACTGGCCTATTTTCCTTATGGCACTTGACCTTCCGCTTCCAAAGCAGGTATTCGGACATCCATGGCTGCTTCAGGGCGGTGACAAGATGAGTAAGTCAAAAGGAAACGTTATCTACGCAGACGATATGGTCAGACTTTTCGGCGTAGATGCAACACGTTACTTTGTGCTCCATGAGATGCCTTTCGAGAACGACGGAATCATCACATGGGATCTTGTAATCGAGAGATTTAACTCAGACCTTGCAAACATACTTGGAAACCTTGTAAACAGAACAGTTTCCATGAGCAATAAGTATTTTGATGGTATCGTAAAGAGCACAGGCACAACAGGCGATGCAGATCAGACTGCCATTGACGCAGATCTTAAGGCTGTTGTTACCGGCACAAGAGATAAAGTGGCAAAGAAGATGGAAGGACTTCGTGTGGCAGACGCCATCACAGAGGTATTCGCACTTTTCCGTCGCTGCAACAAATACATCGACGAGACAACACCTTGGGTGCTTGCAAAGGACGAGGCACAGCAGGATCGTCTTGCTGAGGTGCTTTACAACCTCACAGAGTCAATCACAATCGGAGCAAGCCTGCTTCATTCATTCCTGCCGGAGACAGCAGAAAAGATTGTGGCACAGCTTAACACAACACTCCGTGATTTCGATGACCTTGACCAATTCGGTCTTTATGAGAGCGGCACAAAGGTTACAGACAAACCTGAGATCCTCTTCGGCAGATTAAAGGCTGAGGATGTGATGCCTGAGGTAGAGAAAATCCAGGCGGCACAGAAAGCAGAGTTTGATGCTGAGCAGGCTAAGCTTGCAGCAGTCGAGGGTAAGGCAGCATGTGGCCGTGGTGCAGGTGAAAATGCCGCAGATGGTGCAGACCTTGAGCCTATGGATGTGGAAGCAAAGGAAGAAATCACATTTGATGATTTCGAAAAGCTCCAGTTCCAGGTTGGTGAAATCGTAAAATGTGAGGCAGTTGCGAAGTCAAAGAAGCTTCTCTGCTCACAGGTAAAGATTGGAAACCAGACAAAGCAGATTGTATCAGGCATCAGAAAGTACTATTCTCCTGAGGAGATGGTAGGCAAGAAGGTAATGGTTCTCGTAAACTTAAAGCCTGCTAAGCTCGCAGGTGTTTTATCAGAGGGAATGCTGCTGTGCGCAGAGGATGCAGAGGGCAATCTCGCACTCCTGACACCGGAGAAACCAATGCCGGCAGGAGCACCTATCGAGTGATTCGGACGTAAGCGACAAGAAAGGAGTCTCATATGGAATATTTTGATATAGTGGACGAGCAGGGAAATCCAACAGGACAGACCGTAGAGCGCAAGCAGGCGCACAGAAACAATATACTTCATAGGACTGCGCATGTCTGGATAGTCAGACGCCGCGGAGATTCCATACAGATACTTTTGCAGAAAAGGTGCATGGAAAAAGACTCCTTTCCGGGCTGTTATGACATATCAAGTGCGGGACACATACCGGCCGGTGTGGACTACATACCGTCTGCGCTCAGAGAGCTTAAGGAAGAGCTGGGCCTGACAATAGAGCCCAAACAGCTTATCGACTGTGGACTGCACAGGCACCATGCAGACGAGGTGTTTCACGGAGAAAGATTCCGGGACAACCAGATAAGCAAGGTATTTCTTCTGTGGCTCGACGTGGATGAAGCGGACATCACCGTGCAGAAGGAGGAAATCGACTCTGTAAAGTGGTTTGACTACGCAGAGTGTAAGCAGGATGTAATAAACGGCACGATTCCAAACTGCATAGATGTGGCGGAGCTTGGGATGCTTGAGTCACACTTTGTAGAATGAAATTTTTGTGAAATAATCATAAAAATATATTTTACGTTAAATCAAATTGGGAGGATACTATGAAATCAACAAAAGACTCTCTCTTAGAGGATATCAAGGCAGAATTTGCCGAGGTCAATGCCATGATGGAGGCGCTCGAAGCAAAAGAGCCGGAGGATGAGGCGAGTGAAGCCTATGACAAGTGGATTGAGGAGTGTGAGCAGCTCGCCATCGAGTCAGAATCACTCATGACACTTATAGATTACAAGATGACACAGGGACTGTAGAGGGATATCCTGTATATATTATACAAAAATAAACACCCGGATATAGATAAATTGCTATATCCGGGTATTTTTTATAAAGAAAAACTTCAAAAAAATGAAATTAAATATATAAAAAATTGTACAAACCGTGTTATACTTTATACGTTACACTAAATTCAGTAGGAGAAAAAGATGTTATCAGTAATAGAAAAAGTCAATGACGTGGTCAACAATTTTATCTGGGGCGTGCCTGCGATGATATGTATCATAGGTGTCGGGCTGCTTTTGAGCTTCAGAACAGGATTTATTCAGATTAGAAAGTTTCCGTATGCGATGAAGGTTACGCTTGGCAGGATGCTCAAAAAACGTGAGGCATCTGACGGAGCGCTCACACCGTTTCAGGCAGTGTGTACGGCACTTGCGGCAACGGTCGGTACAGGAAATGTGGCAGGAGTTGCGGGAGCCATCGCGATAGGCGGACCGGGTGCGGTGTTCTGGATGTGGATTTCAGCACTTCTTGGTATGTGCACCAAGTTCTCGGAGGTTACACTTGCTGTACATTTTCACGAGAGAAATGCAAACGGCGACCTGGTAGGCGGCCCTATGTACTATATTAAAAACGGTCTTAAAAAGCACTGGCACTGGCTGGCATATCTGTTCTCAGCGTTTGGTGTGCTCACCGTGTTCGGTACAGGAAATGCTACACAGGTAAACACCATAACCACAGCGATTGATTCAGCTTTATATAATTACGATATAATTTCAAAAGAGTCGGCATCAACGTTCAATCTCATAATAGGAATAGTGCTTGCCGCTCTCATTGCGCTTATTCTGCTTGGAGGAATCAAGCGTATAGGCCAGGTTACTGAAAAGCTTGTGCCATTTATGGCAGTGATGTATATTCTGCTGGCACTTGGAGTAGTAATCGTCAACTTTAAAGCTATACCGGGCGTATTCGGAGCAATAATAGAGGGCGCGTTCAATCCGTCAGCAGTGACAGGCGGAGCAGTAGGAAGCTTTTTTATGAGCATGAAAAAGGGCGTTTCCAGAGGAATTTTTTCAAACGAAGCAGGCCTTGGAACAGGCTCTATCGCACATGCCTGTGCAGACACCAAAAAGCCTGTAAAGCAGGGCTTCTTCGGCATATTTGAGGTGTTTGTGGACACTATCGTGATATGTACACTCACAGCGCTTGTCATACTTTGCAGCGGAGTTTCTGTGGGCTATGGAGAAGCAGCAGGCGCAGAGCTTACAATCAGTGGATTTACATCCACCTACGGCGGTTGGGTATCAATCTTTACAGCGGTTGCCATGTGCTGTTTTGCATTTTCAACCATCATAGGCTGGGGACTTTACGGAACCAGATGCATAGAGTTCTTATTCGGAACTAAGGCAAATAAGCCGTTCATGGTAGTATATTCGCTTGTTGCGATAGTCGGTGCGACAATGAACCTCGGACTGATGTGGAGCATAGCGGAGACCTTTAATGGCCTTATGGTCATACCAAACCTTATCGCGGTATTTTTGCTTTCGGGTGTAGTTGTAAAGCTGGTGAAGGAATATTTTGCAGGAGAGGGAGCTGCATCTACCGTGAAGAATAGCCGGTAAGAGGCAAAAAGAACATTTTTATAGAATTGAGGGTATAAGTCATTATGGAAAATAAAACTGATTCATCGTTTGAAAGAAGCATACTATTCAGAGTAGTTGCAATTATAGTGTGTATAATTATTGCATGTATTTCATTTTTTGGACTTGCAAAAAGCTATTCATCGCCTGAGTCAAAAATAAACAAAGAAACTATAAAGTATCTGGATGAAAAGAAAACAACTGCGTTGGAACTGAGCGCAAGTGCTACAGCAGTTTCAACACTTATTACATTAGCGCCGGGAGATGACGGAACTCCTGTTGCAAATAAATTAATGGATCTGGCAGGATATTTTTTGATTGTTGTATCAGCAATATATCTTGAAAAATATCTGTTGACTATTTTGGGCGCGCTGACCTTCAAATGGCTTATTCCGGTATCAATGCTCGCATTGGCAGTGTATTTTGGAAGCAAAAAGGAGTTTTTTTGGAAAATAGGTGTCAAAATATTCATTTTTGGACTGGCAATATATGCGGTTATTCCGGTAAGTGTGCATGTCTCAAAAATGATTTACAGTACATACCAGGAGTCAATTGATGCGACAATCGATGAAGCAAATGATTTAGCGGATGAATCAGAAGCAGCAAAGGATGATGACAAGGATAGCAAGAAGAGTAAGGACTCTGAAAGCAGCTTTATAGATAAGGCGAAGGATGCGGTAAACAGTGTGAAAAATACATTGTCAGTTACGGCAGATAGTGTAAAGAACATGGTCAACAAGTTCATTGATGGACTGGCAGTGCTTATAGTTACAACGTGTCTTATTCCTGTACTTGTGATAGTATTTTTTATCTGGCTGGTGAAGCTTGTATTGGGAAGTGCAATATCATCGCCGGGAGCTGTAGCGATGAGAGGCGGGAAGGATAATAAACATGATAATAGATAGAGAACGAGTAAAAAATACATTCGCAGAATACACATCAGGGTACAACGCCACAGACCCAAAGATTAAGCTCAAAATAGACCATACCTATAGGGTAGCGGAGCTTTGCGAGCTGATAGCAAGTGATTTAAAGCTTGATGAATATGAGACAGATGTGGCATGGCTCACAGGGATGCTGCATGATGTCGGAAGATTTGAACAGATTAAGCGCTATAACACATTTAACGATGCACAGTCTGTCGATCATGCCAATTTTGGAGCAGACCTGCTGTTTAAGGAAGGACTTATCGACACATATGTGGATGGATTTCATGATGATAAATACGGCACAATTGTTGAAAATGCGATAAGAAATCACAGTGCTTTCAGAATAGATGAGAGGCTCGATGATTATACGGTTATGTTTTGCAATATACTAAGGGATGCTGATAAGGTGGATATTTTCAGGGTAAATGTAGATACTCCGGCAGAGGATATATATAATGTGACGACGGAGGAACTGAAAAATTCGCAGGTAAGTCCTGAGGTTATGGCAGCCTTTGATGAGAGGCACGCTGTACTTCGTTCCTGTAAAAAGACCGTGGTAGACCATGTGGCAGGGCACATTGCACTGACATTTGAGCTGGTTTATCCTATCAGCCTTCAGATAGCAAAGGAGCGTGGATATCTTGACAAAATGATGGCATTTGAGTCGGATAATGAGATTACAGGAAAGCAGTTTGAAGAGATAAGAGCGAAGCTAAACGAATACGTTGAGTCAGTCAGAACATTATAGTGACTAATGCAGGGCAGATGAAAATAGTTTTGCATTCTTCTTGTGTAACGAAGTTTGAGATTATTGCGGTTTTTGCCATGGAAGCTTCTTTTTAACATTCTGGATGTCGTGCATGACATGTTATCTTGCAAGTATTATCACAGATGAAAAATATAATGACAAGCTTACTTCTGTGTGCTACAATCAACTCAAAGCATTATATTTCTGTAAATACGACACCACAGCATATTTTTCCGGTGCGTATCACTTTGAAGAGGGCAGACCACTTCGCATTTTTCGACAAAGACATGGAAATTTTCAATGCTTTATGTTACCAGTTAATAGCAGGAAAATTGAAATGTCAGATGTGAAAACATTGCGAGAAAAGCGGGGTGTGGGGATTTTGCCGGCTTTTATATTAGCATACAGTATTTTAATTCGATTTCGAATTTTCCTGCTCACACAAGAAGAGGAGGTTAATTTGGGGACAAAGGACTCGAAGGCGAAGGAGTATTTGTCAGACAATACGAGGTTCAGTGAAATCTGCAATTATGTATTGTTTGACGGTGAGAAGGTTATCAAACCGGAGAATTTAAAGGAATGTGACACCACAGAGGTGTTATCAGTTTTCGGTATTGATAGGAAGCAGATTGTTAAGCAGAAATGGAGAGATTTGTTAAAGGGGGTGTCTGTAAAATATACAGAATCAGTATACATCGTACTGATGGGGATAGAGGCACAGACAGATGTTCATTATTCGATGCCGGTTAAGACCATGATTTATGATGCCATGAATTATGGAGAACAGGTCAACGAGGCGAAGAAGCAACATCAGAAAAACAAAGATTATAAATCATCAGATGAGTTTTTATCAGGGTTTACACATGAGGATAGGCTGACACCGGTGATTACAATTACATTATATCTTGGAACAAAAAACTGGGATGGTCCAAGAAGTCTTGTTGAGATGATGCCTCATATGGACGAGAGATTTCGGCCATTTATCAACGATTACAGGATTAATCTGTTGAATCCACTGGAGATTACAGATTTTTCCAAGTTCAAAACAGGACTGAGACCACTGTTTGAAGTGCTAAAAAATGCTTCAGATGAGGGAAAGCTGAATGATTTAATTACAAAAGACGAAACCTTTACAAGGGTTGACGTTGAGACGATTGCGGCTATCAATCTATTTGTAGGAACTGACATTAAGTATGATGAAAAGGAAGAGGTGGTAAATATGTGTAAGGCATGGGACGATCATAAAAAGCGTGGCATTCAGGAGGGAATGAAACAGGGAAGATGTCTTGAAGTATATTCGCTTGTTCAGGATGGTATATTAGACCCTGAGGTAGGGGCAAGTAGAGTAAGTATGTCATTAGATGACTTCGCAAACGCAATGCAAAAAGCAGGCTACAAACTTCCTGAGATGGTGTAGTATAATAGCTTAAAAGTATAGAAATTGCCCCAACTGATTTGTGTTTGGGCATGATTTTTATATGACAGGGGCAGTAGATGTATCTTGTATCTGTATATTTTGCCATGCAGGTGATTAATAGATATTTGCAGGAATTTATTTTGAATATGAAAAGGAATAATTTATGAATTATATAGGCACACAGAATTTTGAAACAAAACGATGCTTTTTACGAAGAATCAAACTATCCGATTATACTATGATGTATGAAAATTGGGCTAAGTATGATGAAGTTTGCAGATACTATCCATTTAATCCTGTTGATGACATAGAAATATATAGGGACAAGGTAAAGCATTGGATATCTAATTATGAGTCGAATTCATATTTTCATTGGGTAATTGAGTGGAAAGAAACGGGAGAATTGATAGGAACAATTAATTTGGGAAATGTGGAAGAAGCATGTCATATGTGTGATACATGCTATATGCTGTCTCCCGGATTTTGGAATAAAGGCATTATGACAGAAGTATTGGAGGCTGTCTTAGATTATGCCTTTGATAGAGTTGGATTTAACAGAGTTCAGGCAGAAGTATTCTATGGAAATGATGCTTCCTCTGCGGTATTAAAGAAATGCGGCATGGTGTTAGAAGGCGTGGCCAGACAAAAATACTATAAAAATGGTGAGTATATTGATACCGCTTTATGGGCAATTATTGCAGGTGATAGGTTATATTGAGACAGGAACTGACATTAAGTATGATAAAAAGGAAGAGGTGGTAAATATGTGTAAGGCATGGGATGATCATAAAAAACGTGGCATTCAGGAGGGAATACAGCAAGGAATGCAACAAGGAAGATGCCTTGAAGTATATTCACTTGTTCAGGATGGTATATTAGAGCCCGAGGTGGGCGCAAAGAGAGTAAGTATGTCATTAGATGACTTCGCAGACGCAATGCAAAAAGCGGGCTACAAAATTCCTGAATTGGTGTAGTTTGATAGCTTAAAAGTATAACAGTAATTGCCCCGGCCTATGTGTGTTGGGGCATGATTTTTATATGACAGGGGAAAGTAGATGTATCTTGTATCTGTATATTTTGACAAGACGGCAGAGCATATTTTACAACGATATATAAATAAAATAGCTGAGAAAACAGGTAATTCATTCATGACGGATAACAATGTGCCGCCACACATGACGATATCGGCAATAGAAGCCCGAAGTGAAAATGCTTTATTGGGAGCAATGGATAATCTGCGAAATTCACTTTCTAATGGGACGATTAGCATTGTGTCAGTGGGGCAGTTGCTGCCATATGTATTTTATGCCACGCCGGTGCTTAACGGATATTTACAGGATTTATCGGAAAAAGTATTTGATGAGGTGAAAAGCATTCCGGAATCTACAGTGAGCAGATATTACAAGCCAATGAGCTGGCTGCCACATATTACACTTGGAAAGACACTGACAAAGGAACAGATGCAGATGGCATTTTCAGTAATGCAGGAAAGCTTTGCGCCCTTTGAAGCGACAATTACGGAGATTGGACTTGCCAAAGTTAATCCACATAGAGATGTGGTGCGATGGGAGTTAAAACAGCAGCAATGAAGCCACGATAAACCGTTTTTTTGAAAGGATAATAAACATGATAATAGATAGAGAACGAGTAAAAAACACATTCGCAGAGTACACGTCAGGATACAATGCCGCAGACCCAAAGATTAAGCTCAAAATAGACCATACCTATAGGGTCGCTGAGCTTTGCGAGCTGATAGCAAGTGATTTAAAGCTTGATGAATATGAGACAGATGTGGCATGGCTCACAGGGATGCTGCATGATGTCGGAAGATTTGAACAGATTAAGCGCTATAACACATTTAACGATGCACAGTCTGTCGATCATGCCAATTTTGGAGCAGACCTGCTGTTTAAGGAAGGACTTATCGACACATATGTGGATGGATTTCATGATGATAAATACGGCATAATTGTTGAAAATGCAATAAGAAATCACAGTGCTTTCAGAATAGATGAGAGGCTCGATGATTATACAGTTATGTTTTGCAATATACTAAGGGATGCTGATAAGGTAGATATTTTCAGGGTAAATGTAGATACTCCGGCAGAGGATATATATAATGTGACAACGGAGGAACTGAAAAACTCGCAGGTGAGTCCTGAGGTTATGGCAGCCTTTGATGAGAGGCATGCGGTACTTCGTTCCTGTAAAAAGACCGTGGTAGACCATGTGGCAGGGCACATTGCACTGACATTTGAGCTGGTTTATCCTATCAGCCTTCAGATAGCAAAGGAGCGTGGATATCTTGACAAAATGATGGCATTTGAGTCGGATAATGAGATTACAGGAAAGCAGTTTGAAGAGATAAGAGCGAAGCTAAACGAATACGTTGAGTCAGTCAAACAATTATAGTGACTAATGCAGGGGAGATGGAAGGAGACTTATAAGCTTCTTTTTAACATTCTGGATGTCGGGCATGACATGTTATCTTGCAAGTATTATCACAGATGAGAAATATAGGGGAAAGGGATATGGCAGGCTGATGGTTGACCATGTGAAGAAGCTTGCCAAAGCGCGTGGCTGTAAGGCAATCATATTGGATTCAGGTATGCCTCGAAAAGCTGCACATGCATTTTATGAGAAGTATGGATTTGAGAAAAGCTGTTATGGGTTTGAGTTGTTTTTGAAATAGTGGCTATCAATCTACACAGATAAAAAAGAAGCAGGAACTGCTCTTGTGGAAATGTGTAAAGAGATAAAGAGCGTCAATGCCCCGGCAATGATGTAAATTGAAAAGAAAAATAACATTGAATTTGTCAGACAATGTCTGACAAATTCAGAAAGGATATACCATGAACGATTTAGAACAGGCTGATATGCTTCAGGTATTGGTTAATGAGATTGCTGATACGGTTTCTAACGCAAAAAGAGAATTCGCAGAAAAAGTAAATAGTGTGATGACAGAAACTTATTGGACAATCGGAAAATACATTGTTGAATTTGAGCAGGATGGTAATGTGAAAGCAGAATATGGCTCTCAATTATTGACGAAGCTCTCTCACCAGTTGACATTGCGATTAGGGAAAGGTTATAGCCGTCCTAACCTTAATAACATGCGTAAATTTTATCTGTGTTATCCAAATTGTCAGACGGTGTCTGACAAATTAACATGGTCGCATATTTGCGAACTGATAAAAATTGATGATAAACTTGAAAGAAGTTTTTATGAAAAAGAATGTTATAAGGAAAAGTGGGATGTAAGAACTCTAAGGAGACAGATGGATTCAGCATTGTTTCTAAGACTGGCTGCGAGCAGGGACAAAGAGGGGGTATTAGCACTTGCCAAAGAGGGAATTACTTACAATAAGCCAGAAGATATTGTTAAGGATACTTATACATTGGAATTTTTAGGTATTCCGGAGCAGGAACGATATAGCGAAGAAGATTTAGAACAGAAAATTATTGATAACCTGCAAAGTTTTCTGTTGGAATTAGGTAAGGGATTTACCTTTGTTGGCAGACAGTATCCATTGACAATCAATAATATACATTATCATGTGGATTTGGTATTTTATCACAGAATTTTGAAATGTTTTGTTTTAATAGATTTGAAGAAAAATTCTGTGCAGCATGCCGATGTTGGGCAGATGAATATGTATATGGGATATTTTGCAAAAGAAGAAAATATGGAAGATGATAATCCACCCATAGGAATTATACTTAGTCATAATAAAGATGAATTACTTGTAGAATATGCAACTTATGGTATGGATAGTAATTTATTCGTTTCAAAATATGAATTGTATTTGCCAGACCGTAGGGAACTGCAGAAATTATTGGATCATATTATGGAACAGGATATGAAAGAAAAAGAGGAATAGTGTAAAAATGATACGGGGCATTTAGGTAAATCGTATTTCAATTTAATACAGGACAGGGAAAAAGACAATCAGAAATGGTTGTCTTTTTTGTATGCAAAGAAATGAAAAAGCATTATGGCAGAACGAACGCAGAGCTAAAAAACTCCTGTAAAGGTGCTGCACTTATGGAGGGCAGACGCTTTTCTGCAAATGCTGATAAGACAGAGCTGAAAAATTGGGCAGACAGCATGAAATAAACATAATCAGCGTTGGAGAAGTCTGGCGACGGTTGTTAGTTCTGCCAGCCGCTTCTATTTTGCTCGAGTTTGTCGTTGGATATTCGTGTAATCCTCTGCTATAATGAAGTTAGTTATTTGCAACGGTTTTGCAGCCTCTTTTCCCCTGTATTTATTGCACTCGTTGTTCTTTTTTGTTTGCCGAATATAAGATTACCCAATTACTCACTTTCAATGAAGAACTTTTGATGAATGGAGCAGAGTATTGTTTGGTAACTGATCCGAATGAGATAGGAGATGCGGATTTTGCTTACGAGATAAAAAGCGGAAGTTCACAAGAGGATATTTGCGGAATTATATCAAGTATATGTGGAGCTATAAAAAATGAAAATGGTTTAATACATGCAAGATATGAAAACGGAGAATATATTATCTTTAGTGACAATACAACCATAGGACGGGCGGCTATATGCGATAAGGCAACAACAGATTTGTTAAAGATGATATTTTAAGACTATCAAAAGCTACATTCTGTGTAGCTGAAATGACAAATAAAAAAAATAAAGCAAAAAGTTTTAAAACTTGCAAGCAAAAGGGATCGAATCCGTACTTAATAAATAAGAAAGGGTTGTAATGGACGATAGAGAAATAATTAAACTATATAATTGCCGATCCGAGGATGCATTGCTAGAAACAGAGAAGAAATATGGGAAACTTGTATCATTTATAATTGGCAGGCTGATAAAGAATCAGTTAGATGTTGAAGAATGTACAAATGATACATATTTAGGTGTCTGGTTTACGATTCCCCCAAAAACACCAGATAACTTGAAAGCTTATATTTTAAAAATTGCAAGGAATCAGGCGCTAAAAAAGTATGAACATATTCATGCGGCAAAAAGAGATATAGATATGTGTTTGCCATATGAGGAATTGAGTAATTATCTGGCGAAAGCGGGAGAAGAAGATTGGGAAAATAATGAATTGAAAGATATTGTTGAGGATTTTTTGGAATCGTTGCAAAAACCTCATCGACAAGTTTTTGTATTAAGATATTGGTACTTTATGTCGGTAAAAGAGATTATGAAATGTTGTAATATGAGCAAAAGCAAGGTCGAAACAATCTTATTTAGAACAAGAAAAAAGCTGAGAGAACAATTAGCGGAAAGGAAGTATTTATGAAAACTTTGAAATCAGATATTTTTTATGCAATGAATGAAATAAACGATAAATATATCCTAGAGGCTGCACAATGTTTAGAGCAAAAAAAAGAAAACGATATTTCCTTACAAAAGAATAGTAAACTATTTCATGAAAGTAACGCACATAGCCGTAAATGGTTGGCTCGCGTTGTAACTGTAATGGCGGTAAGTATCATTCTTTTTACAACAGGAGGGATTGCCAATGCGGCGACAGGAGGAAAACTTGTTCAGTGGATTAATGGGCTGTTTTTTGGCATTGCGAAACCTTCAACTTCTGACGAAATTAAGACATCATATTTGAGAGGTACTTTTTCGATTGATTATAGCGATCTGAATGCAGTTGTAGGCGATGCTGATTATGTATTCGTTGGTACGGTCGCAAGTGAAGAAGGTACTGTTTATAAAGATGCTGTTACGGTTGAAACAGACGATGGAAAGACTCGTGAAGTTTCCGGCCCATACACAAATTATACTGTGAACGTCACAAAAAATATCAAAGGCAATTTAGTTACTGACACGGCTATCCCGATTCAAAAATCTGGCGGACTTTCGGAAGATGGCTCACAATATTTTGTTTATGAGGGTGATGAGCTTCCGGTTGTAGGAAATGAATATATCTTTTTTGCTTATGCCCAGCCGGACGGGTCATTGTTAATTTCCGGTCCTGTTTCTAACATGAGTGTATCTGACAATACAAGCGATATTGCTCCTTTTAGCGATTCAACGGAATATAGCGACATTGTAGATGCGTATAATAATCAAGTCGATTCTGGACGGACTAGGTTTACTTCTTCTTATGAGGCAAAATAAATTAAAATTGCAGGAAATGTAAGAATGCTTTCCGATAGCTATATGATACTTATTTTTTTGGCATACATGTTTGATGAACTGATTGGGGGCTAAGTTATGAACGACGACAATGAAAATGTGTTGATTATTGCATATAACTTGTTCTGCACCATACTAATACCAGCAGTAATAGTATTGACAGGAATTTGGTCTTTGGAGTCGGAGAGCGATTTCACACATGGACGAACAGGAGGATTGCCGATGGGGGCATTGACTGTATTCGTTCCAGAGGTTATATTGGGTTTGAAGTGGAAAATGAAAAGGGCGTTTACAATTCCATGCTGTATTGCGTGGTGTATCTTCCTTCTTAAGATGGCACATTATTTCTTTGCTGTGGTTACAAATGCACCAATTACATATTATGGAACGGTGTGCATTGTGCTGTCTGGATTAATGTGGAGTATAGTCATGGAATTGAAGCAGGAATTAAAAGAATACCTTTTGGGGTTTCCACAGGAATATTGGCTTGTTCCGTGTTCTAATAGTTCGAGATATAACAAGGTGTTTCGCTTTATATGGTTAGTAGGCGTCGTTTTAGGAACGATATTTTTATTAATGATTAAATGGGGATGAGTCTTTGATAAAAGGTATATTTTATTTTTTGCTTGTAAGTATAGGAGCAGGTTTGGTGCAGATGAAAATACCGCTGTTTGGTCGTCATAGCAAGCGGTGGGAAGAACAAAATTATGCACAGCGGTTTGGCGGTATCTTTTTTCCGACATTCATTGCGCTTGTAGTTATCTTTTTATTTAATGAGTATAAGACGGCTCAATTACCCACTTTGAATGAAGAAATGCTGATGAATGGAGCGGAGTATTGTTTGGTAACTGATCTGAATGAGATAGGAGATGCGGATTATGCTTATGAGATAAAAAGCGGAAGCTCACAAGAGGAGATTTGCGGAATTATATCAAGTATATGTATAGACTTAAAAAGGGAAGATGATTTTGTAAATGTCAGATATGAAAACGGAGAATATATTATCATCAACAATGGCATAACAATAGGACGGGCTGTCATAAATGACAAAGCAACAACAGATTTGTTGAAAATATACTTTTGCAACTAAAAGTGGATGAGCGTTTCAGTGTAACCTTTAGGCGAGAATATCAAAAAATACAAAAAAATACAATTTATTCGGTTGACCAAATGATACTTTTGTCATATAATCTAATCAAAAATAGTAATAATTACTAATTTAACTGGAGATTATTAGCAGGAGGTACCTATCATGGACAAGAAGATTACAGACAGCATTATTTACATCGGTGTGGACGACAAGGACATTGATTTATTTGAGAGCCAGTATGTTGTTCCAAACGGTGTTTCATACAACTCATATGTGATTATGGATGACAAAATTGCAATCATGGATACAGCAGATGCAAGAGTTACGGATAAGTGGTTTGCCAATTTGAGAGAGGCGCTCGGCGACAGAAAGCCGGATTATCTCGTTGTTTCCCATTTGGAGCCGGATCATGCTTCCAATATCCAGAAGGTTGCAGAGACATATCCTGATATGCAGATTGTAGGTAATGCAAAGACCTTTAACATGATGGGACAGTTTTTCGATATAGACTTAACGGACAGAAAGGTTGTAGTGGCAGAGGGAGATAAGCTTTCTCTTGGAAAGCATGAGCTTACATTCGTCATGGCTCCTATGGTTCACTGGCCGGAGGTTATGATGGAGTACGAGTCAACAGACAAGGTGCTTTTCTCGGCAGACGGCTTTGGTAAGTTTGGTGCGCTCGATACTGATGAGGACTGGACATGTGAGGCAAGACGTTATTACTTCAATATTGTTGGAAAGTATGGTGCTCAGGTGCAGGCAGTTCTCAAAAAGGCAGCAGGGCTTGACATTGAAAAGATTTGTCCTCTTCACGGACCGATTCTCACAGAGAACCTTGGCTTCTACATAGATAAATACAATACATGGAGCAGCTATCAGCCTGAGGATGAGGGAATCCTTGTGGCATGTGCTTCTATTCACGGCAATACAAAGAAGGCAGCAGAGCTTTTAGCAGAAAAGCTCAAGGCTACAGGTGTAAAGGTTGCATTTACAGACCTTTGCAGGGATGATATGGCAGAGGCTGTTGAGGATGCGTTCAGATACGACAGGCTTGTGCTCTGCGCATGCACATACGATGGAGGCATTTTCCCACCAATGGAGGATTTCTTACATCATCTCAAGGCAAAGGCATATCAGAATCGTAAGATTGCATTCGTGGAAAACGGTTCATGGGCACCTACAGCAGCACGCCAGATGAAGGCTATTGTTGAGGGCTTCAAGAATATTGAGTGTGTTGAGCCGGTTGTTACAATTAAATCTACTCTCAATGAGGCATCTGAAAAGCAGATGGATGAGCTTGTTGCAGCACTTACCAGATAGAATTATGGATTAACGAAGACCCGGACGTTTGTCCGGGTTTTTGTATTAAAGTAAATATAAATGTGCTATCATACAATCAAAGAAAAAAGCCATAATAGTACAATGTCAAATGAGGTAAAATATATGCAGCAGCGAATTACCATAAATCTTAACACAGATAGCAAAACAACCGACAAAACCACTATTCTTGAATACTGCCGCAGTCACGGCATTGCAGGAATAGAAACACCGTGTGGGGGAAAGGGCACCTGCGGTAAATGCAAGGTGACGGTGACAAAACCATACTATAAGGACGTGCTGGCCTGTCAGACGAAGATTTGTGACGGTATGGAAATTATTGTTGGGAGAAAAGAAAGCACCGGAACCAAAGAAGACAGCATGGTTGTTCTGACAAATGGAGGAAATGTATCGGAAAAATTTAATGAGCATGTAAATGAGCATGTGAATAGGAATGTTGTCTTGAAGGAAGAGACCGCAAATGAATCTGAAAAAGTCGAATCAAATGAAGACACTCTGGCGGCCTGTGATATCGGAACCACAACAGTAGTCTGCTATCTGATTGATAAAGAGACCGGGCAGATTATCTCAACCAGAAGCGGTGCCAATCCACAGCGCAGCTTTGGAGCAGATGTACTTTCCAGAATTGATGCGGCAGCGAGGGCGGATGATAACGATAAAGCGAATGGCGGCCTGCAGATGATGCAGACACAGATAGTGTCCCTGCTTAACGGCTGGATATCAGAAATGCTCACGGAATGTGGCAGAACTAAAGTCAGCCGGTTTTCAGTTGCTGGAAACACGGTTATGTGCCATCTGCTTATGGGAATTTCACCGGAAAAGCTTGGCAAGGCACCATTTATGCCGGATGAATATTTTGGCAGGAAATTTAATCCTTTGGATATAGGACTTGAGAATTGTCAAACCATGATTATATTTCCGGCTGTATCAGGCTTTGTAGGCGGAGATATTACAGCGGGTATGATGGAGACAGTGAACTGCAACGAGCTGACGCTATATCTGGATATCGGAACAAACGGTGAGATGGCGCTTGGAAAAGGCGACAGATATGTGTGCTGTGCCACCGCGGCAGGACCGGCTTTTGAGGGTGCGCAGATTGAGCTGGGCATGCCGGCGGCTAAGGGAGCCGTGGATAAGGTATGGCTGGAAGGTCGCAGAATTAAGTATTCGGTTATCGGAAATGACAGACCTGTGGGGCTGTGCGGTTCGGGGCTTATCGATGCGCTTGCCGTTCTTCTGAAAGCCGGAATCATAGATGAAAACGGCACGATTTTAAGCGGACAGGAGCTTCCTATACTGTTTAGGTCGTATGTGTTTGAGGTGGAAGCGGAGGAGACTGCACAGAGCACAGAGCCCTTTCTCGCCGTTCATATTGCACCGGGAGTCTACATTACGCAGGAGGATATCAGGAAGCTGCAGCTTGCGAAGGGCGCGATAGCCGCCGGAATAGAAGTATTGTTTAAGGAATATGGCTGTACGCCTTGTAATATTGATGTTCTCACATTTGCAGGAGGCTTTGGAAACTACATTGACAAAGCAAGTGCGGCGGCAATAGGATTGTTTCCACAGGAGCTTTTGGACAAGGCAAAAGAAGTGGGAAATGCGGCAGGAAACGGAGCTGTTTCGGCAGCTTTATCGCAGGACGCCTGGGAAAGAGCACTGGAGATAAGCGGGAACATGCGTTACATCGAGTTGGCATCGTATCCGCATTTCAATGAAATGTATGTGGAGCATATGAATTTTTAAATAATTGAAAAATATATATTTTTACTTTATTGTTGAAGAAAATTGTCATATAATGACTTCGGGTGAGATTATATTTTAAAAGAAAAGCTGATAGGGTAATCAGCATCAGGAGGAATATCAATGCGTAAAACAAAAATTATCTGTACTATTGGACCGGCCAGTGAACATGAGGATGTCCTCACCAGGATGATAAAGGCAGGTATGGATGTTGCCAGATTAAACTTTTCTCATGGTTCACATGAGGAGCATCAAGGCAAAATAGATTTAATAAAGAAGGTAAGACAGAAGCTTCATATGCCAATCGCAATCATGCTTGACACAAAGGGACCTGAGTATCGTATCAAGACCTTTGAGAATGGCAAAATAGAGCTCAAGGATGGAGATACCTTCACACTTACCACTGACGATATTGTAGGAAATCAGGAGAGAGTATCAGTAAACTATGAGAATCTGATCAAGGATTTAAAGGTTGGTGACCGTGTGCTTGTTGCGAACGGAATCATCATTCTGCAGGTTAGAGAGCTTAAAGGAAACGATGCAATCTGTGATGTTATCGCAGGCGGTACACTTTCAGACAGAAAGAGCATGAACTTCCCGAATAAGGTCATGAAGCATGCATATTTAAGCAAGCAGGACAAGGATGATCTGCTTTTTGGTATAAAAAACGAGGTGGATTATGTTGCCGCATCATTTGTTTCTACAAAGCAGGATGTAGCTGATCTGAGAAGCTTTTTGGATGAAAACGGTGGAGAGGACATCGAAATCATCGCAAAGATTGAGAACAGATCAGGTGTAGACCATGTGGAGGAAATCTGTGAGATAGCAAATGGAATCATGATAGCCAGAGGAGATCTCGGTGTTGAGATTCCGGGAGTTGAGGTGCCTGCAATACAAAAGTACCTTATCAACAAGTGCCGTATGCTTGGTACACGCGTGATCACAGCGACAGAGATGCTTGAGTCCATGATTCACAATCCGCGTCCTACAAGAGCTGAGCTTTCGGATGTAGCCAATGCGGTATACGACGGCTCATCAGCTATCATGCTTTCGGGAGAGTCTGCAGCAGGTAAATATCCTGTAGAGGCTGTAAAAAATATGGCAGAGACAGCAGAGTATACAGAAAAGCAGATAAACTACGGCAAGAGATTTGCCAATGCGGATTTCCAGACAAAAAGCATAGTTGACGCTATTTCACATGCTACATGTGCCATGGCAATAGATGTGGATGCAAAATGTATCGTAGTCAGCTCGCTGACAGGACGTACAGTGCGCATGGTCAGCCGTTTCCGCTGCCCTGTTGATATAATAGGCATGACAACCTCTGAAAAGGCATGGCGCAAGCTGAACCTGAGCTGGGGTGTAAAGCCGGTTCTGTGCGAGGAATACAACTCAATGGAGGTTATGTTCTACAATGCGATGAACGAGGCAAAGAGTGTCATGAAGCTCAAAAAGGGTGATCATATAGTGCTCACAGGAGGTCTCATCAACGGTAAGACAGGCAACACCAATGTGATTAAGGTTGAGACAGTTTAGTACATTTGTACTATTGATTAAATCGTATATATGTCATATAATTCTTAACGGTTAATAAAAATAATAAATTTAAAATAAACAATTTCGAGATGAAGTTTGCAGGAAAACGGCAGCGATTTTACCTTATCAAAGCCTACCGAAGGAGTAAAACTCTCAGGTGCCGCAGCAGGCGGTGCAACTGTAAATGGATCGACTCTCTGGAGACACCCGCTTGGCGGGGGCCGAAGGTGCAACGTACGAATAGGAAGCAGTAGGAGTGCAGTGACTATGAATATATCATGGCACAGGCTGCTTCTCGTACGAATCTCTCAGGCAACAGGACGGAGAAGATATTGGACAGATATTCTTAAGATAATCTTCTTAATCCCATGTATCAGACTGTATATGCAGCGTATATGGGGTTTTTTATTTCAATTCACGTAAGTGCTGCTAAGCCTGCTTTTTCAATTGTTTCCGGATGAAATTATTTATATCAATAGTATTTGCTCAAAACACAAAGATTTTGTGTTTAGATAAAAAAGAGAGGCAGGAGTATTTCAATGTGGAACACAATCAACAATTTTCTTAGTGCAGTGGACGATTTCGTCTGGGGAGTGCCGCTCATGGTGCTCATCATGGCAGGAGGTATAATGCTCACAGTTCGTCTGGGGCTTCTTCAAATGAGAAAGCTTCCTCTGGCACTAAAGTGGATGGTCAAAAATGAAGAGGGCGGCGATGGCGAGATTACAAGCTTTGGCGCACTCTGTACCGCGCTTAGCGCAACAATCGGAACCGGCAACATAGTCGGTGTAGCAACTGCAGTCGGTGCAGGAGGACCGGGAGCACTTTTCTGGATGGTGCTTGCAGCCTTCTTTGGCATGGCAACAAAGTATTCAGAGGGACTTTTGGCTGTAAAATATCGTGTCATCGGCAAGGACGGACATAGTCTCGGCGGACCATTCTACTACATAGAGCAGGGAATGGGCATAAAATGGAAATGGCTTGCAAAGATATTTGCATTTTTCGGAGTATGCGTTGGACTTTTCGGAATAGGAACCTTCAGCCAGGTAAACGGAATATCAAGTGCTGTAAACAACTTTTTTGACCCTAAAAACCAGCATACAGTAAAGGTTTTACCGTTCCTTGGTGAGTATTCATGGTCAGTTATCATTGCTTCACTTGTACTGGCATTCTGCGTGGCAGCAGTGCTTATCGGCGGAGTAAAGCGTATTGCAAGTGTCAGCCAGATAATAGTTCCTTTCATGGCTGTTATATATATTGTATTTGTGCTCGTGCTTGTGGTATGCAATATCACAGCGGTTCCGGCAGCGTTTGCTACAATAGTAAAGGCAGCGTTTTCACCGAAGGCCATAACAGGCGGTGCCGTGGGAAGCTTTCTTGTTGCAATGCAAAAGGGTGTTGCCAGAGGAATCTTTTCAAATGAGGCAGGACTTGGTAGTGCCCCGATTGCAGCGGCAGCAGCCCAGACAAAGGAGCCTGTACGTCAGGGTCTTGTCAGCATGACAGGAACATTCATTGATACAATAGTTATATGTACACTTACAGGACTTTCCATCGTGCTCACAGGCGCATGGCAGGTTGACGGACTCGAGGGCGTGCAGGTTACTACATACGCATTCCAGAATGGTCTTCCTTTCCCGAAAGAACTATCAGCATTTGTACTTATGCTGTGTCTTGTATTTTTTGCCTTTACAACTATACTCGGTTGGGATTATTATAGTGAGCGGTGCTTAGAGTATTTGAGCGGCGGAAGGATGAAATATGTAATGGTTTATCGCTGGATATATATACTTGCAGTTTTCATCGGACCTTATATGACTGTAAGTGCGGTGTGGACTATCGCTGATATCTTCAATGGTCTCATGGCTCTGCCAAATATGATAGCGCTGTTTGCTCTTAGCGGTGTTGTTGTTAAGGAGACAAAGCATTTCTTCGAGCGACATAGAAATGGAGAAATCGAGGATTAATTATGTTTTATATTTTGCGACATGGAAGAACAGATTGGAATGAGGAGCACAGACTGCAGGGGGAGGTGGATATCCCACTAAACGAAACCGGCAGGCAGATGGCTTACGATGCCGCAGAAAAATATAAGGATATAGACTTTGACATATGCTACTGCTCCCCGCTTAAGAGAGCACAGGAGACGGCAAGGATTTTTCTTGCACACAGAAACCCTGCAGTAGAGATTATCACTGACAACAGGCTTCACGAGATGTGCTTCGGTGATTATGAGGGAGTGAAGAACATCAGGCAAAAGCCCGAATGCCCTGTCTACCTGCTCTTTGAGGAGCCGGAAAAATATGTGGCAAGGGACGGCGCAGAGAGCTTTGAGGAGCTATATCACAGAACAGGCGAGTTTATAGAGCAGGTGCTGAGACCGCAGCTTGAGGCAGGCAAAAATGTGCTTGTCGTGGGACACGGTGCAATGAACTGCAGCATAGTCAATCAGTTTCGCAGCACACCTATAAAGGATTTCTGGAAGGATATGCAGGGAAACTGCGAGCTGCTTAGGGTTGAATAAATTTAGATTATTCTGAATAGCTATATCGTTTGTAATAGATAGGGCATACCGGTTGTGGTGTGCCCTGTTGCTGTCAGAAACTAATTTCAATAGCATTTATTTATAAGTAAATGGATATTATATTATAAGTAATACTAAATTGACCACATAGCCTTATGCTCGTAAAATAATTTTGTAAATTTTTTATTAAATAAATAAGAGTATAATTATTTGGAGGAACCAATGAAAAAGACAACGAACTCTTCACCTTACCAGTTTGAGGGCAGAATACCTCTGTCTCAGGCTATTCCGCTTGGACTGCAGCATGTTATGGCTATGTTCATCGGAAACCTTACACCTCTTATCATTGTTATGGGAGCATGCGGGCTCACAGCAGACGCTGGCTTTGCGGAGCTTAGAACAGCTCTCTTACAGAATGCAATGATTATCGCAGGTATTGTAACATTAGTACAGATGTTTTCCATCGGACCTGTCGGAGGAAAGGTACCTATCGTTATGGGAACCTCTTCGGGCTTTCTTGGAGTATTAAATAATACAGTTGCAGCGTGTGGCGGCGGAGTTATAGCATATGGAGCTATTATGGGTGCCTGCCTTGTAGGAGGTATTTTCGAGGGTGTACTCGGAGCCTTCTTAAAGCCTTTGCGCAAGTTTTTCCCGGCAATCGTTACAGGCTCAGTTGTTATAGCAATCGGACTTTCACTCCTTGGAGTGGGAATCAACTACTTCTGTGGTGGAACAGGAAAAAATGATTACGGCTCACTGCCAAACCTTTTTATTGGAATGGTTGTACTTATAGTAATCGTGCTTCTTAAGCATTTTGCACCATCACGCAGTATTTTTTCATCATCTGCCATCCTTTTTGGTATCCTGGCAGGATATGTTGTAGCAATCATTATGACACTTACCATGTCACACACAGGTGTGACCGCTGACGGTGTTAAATACACATACTCATGGGTTGTAAACTTTGATGAGGTTAAAAATGCGGCATGGATAGCAGTTCCAAGCTTTATAGGCTTTGGAAAGCTGTCAGATGTGGGAATTTCCTTCCATGCCAATGCAATCATCCCAATCGGCATCATGTTTATCGTTACTGCAATCGAGACAGTTGGCGATATCTCAGCCTGTGTGGAGGGTGGAATGGACAGAGAGGCTACAGATTCAGAGCTTTCAGGCGGTGTTATCTGTGATGGTCTTGGTTCATCATTTGCAGCGCTTTTCGGAGTACTGCCAAATACCTCATTCTCACAGAATGTAGGTCTTGTTTCAATGACAAAGGTTGTCAATAGATTTGCTATTTCAATGGGAGCTATATTCCTCGTTATTTGCGGCTTCTGCCCAAAGATTGGAGCTCTCATGTCAATCATGCCTCAGTCAGTGCTCGGCGGAGCTGCTGTTATGATGTTTGCCTCTATCCTGATTTCGGGAATTGAGCTCATCACAAAGGAGCCAATCGGCAGCCGTGAGATTACAATTATCTCAGTAGCAATCGGTTTAGGCTACGGACTTGGCGCTACAACCGGTGCTACATCACATCTGCCATACTATGTACAGCTTATATTTGGCGGTTCAGGTATCGTGCCTTGCTCACTTTGCGCTATTCTTCTCAATATTATTTTGCCGAAGAAGTCAAAGAACGCGCCATATATGTGGGATATGGACGAGAAAGACGATGTGAAGCGTGTGGATGACTAACGCTTAGGATTTTGAAGCCGTCCGGTGCATTAAGTACACCGGCGGCTTTATTGTTTGTGGGAAAGTATGGAAATATATGGAAAAAGTGATTTCAATAGTGGGCGCAGGTGGCAAGACCACACTCGTTCATAAGCTTGCAAGGGAATATCACAGGAGTGGAAAAGGTGTGCTTGTCACAACGACAACGCACATGTATGTCGAAGCTGACACTGACCTATCCTGCGATTTTTTTGCGTTAAGGGATAAAATAATAAAAGATGGATATTGTATGGCGGGACAGAAAATATCTGAACAGAAAATATCAGAACAGTCAAAGCCAAAGATGTGCGGACTGCCGTATGATTTGCTCGATAAACTGATTAAAGACATGCCACAGGCGTTAGATTATGTTATAATCGAAGCAGATGGGGCAAAGCACCATTCCCTCAAATATCCGGCAGCGGATGAGCCGGTCATATATCCGGGTACCACAGATGTTATCATAGTGCTTGGCACATGGGAAAAGGGCAGGTCATGTAAGGACGTTGTATTTCGATATGAGCTTATGCAAAAGGAGCTTGGAACGGCAGAGGATGCAGTGGTTGATGATTCGATTATAGATACGCTGCGGCAGATCTATGTCAGAAAGCTGCGCGATAGCGGGTTTGAAGGACGGGTATCGTGCGTTTTTGCGAATGAGCGTGGGGGTTCTGAATAGTTGCAAATATGGAAATAATAAGGTAACAGGGTAATTAATCAGATGAGCATGAATCAGAGCAATAATCAGATAATAAAGAAAAATTTGTTAATCATATGTCGCGGTGCAGGAGACCTTGCGACCGGCATCATCCACAGACTGCACCGGGCAGGGCATAGGGTGATAGCGCTTGAGACAGACTATCCGGCTGCTATACGGCGCCAGGTGTCCTTTTGCGAAGCAGTGTATGATGGGAGTGCAGCTGTAGAGGGTGTGACAGCCAGACTTGTTCCTGCCTTGGCTGATGCAGAGACTGATACAGAGACATATTTAGGGATAAATGACACACCGGCAGCTCATATTGCATCAGAAAAGTGGGATAGTTCAGCCATCGAAGCTGTGCTTGAAGCAGGAGAGGTCCCGCTTCTTATAGACCCAAAGGGTGAGTCAATCGCACTTTTAAAGCCGGATGTTGTGGTCGATGCCATAATAGCAAAGAAAAATCTGGGTACCACAATCAATATGGCCCCGCTTGTGATAGGAGTAGGCCCGGGCTTTACGGCAGGGCAAGACGTGCATCTGGTGATTGAGTCCATGCGTGGGCACAATCTGGCGCGCATCATTACCGATGGCATGGCACAGCCCAACACAGGTGTTCCGGGAAATATCGCTGGCTTCACAAGTGAGCGTGTGATTCACGCTCCGGCAGCAGGATATATTCATGACGTCAGAAAAATCGGAGACATCGTGCAAAAGGGCGATGAGATAGCACGGATATATCCGGATAAAGAAAGCTATGATAATGCATTGTCTGAATATGTCCCTGTGAATGCTACAATTACAGGCATCATACGAGGCCTTATCCGTGAGGGATATTATTTCAGGGAAGGCTTCAAGATAGCGGATATCGACCCGCGCGAGAGTGAGCTCTCAAATTGCTTTACAATCTCTGACAAGGCAAGGAGTATAGCAGGCAGTGTGCTTGAGGCGGTATCGGCATTTGAGCACGGCGTAAAGATTTATTGAATAGTTACAGTGAGGATAAATAGATTGACGCAGGAAAACGAATTAGATATCAATAATCAGGAACAAAATAAAGGAAAGCTCACACATTTTAATGAGGCAGGGGAAGCTCACATGGTGGATGTGCATGCAAAGGATGACACATACCGCGTGGCGAAGGCCTGTGGCATGATAAAGGTAAATGGCGCCGTATACAGGGCGGTATCTACGGGCACAGCTAAAAAGGGCGATGTGCTGGCAGTGGCGAGAATTGCGGGAATCATGGGCGCAAAGAACAATTCCATGCTCATTCCGCTCTGTCATGCTATTGCCATGACAAAGTGTGATGTTGAGTTTGAGCTGGATGAAAAAAACAGCAGTATCACGGCAATCTGCACGACAGCCTGTGTGGGCAAAACCGGTGTAGAGATGGAGGCCATGACAGGGGTCAGTGTGGCGCTTCTTACCATATATGATATGTGTAAGGCACTGGACCGTGGCATGGAAATCGGGCAGATACATCTGCTGGAAAAATCCGGTGGCAAGAGCGGACATTACGTTACTGTTCACAATTAACAATGTGACCGGCAACGATTACAGCCCATTTAAAATGCTGAGAAGTTAAAAATACACAATTAATCAAGGATAACAGGGAGATGTAATGTATACTGTAGGGATTATAACGATAAGCGATAAAGGCGCAGCGGGCCAAAGAGAGGATAAAAGCGGTCCGAAAATAAAGGAACTGCTTCCCAAAGATAAGTATGATGTGGTTTCATATAAAATCATACCGGATGAGAGAAAACAGATTGCAGACGAGCTTGTCAGGCTGTGTGATGATGTGAAATGCAATCTGGTGCTTACAACCGGAGGTACCGGTTTTTCACCGAGAGATATCACACCGGAAGCTACAATGGATGTTGCAGAGCGTAATGCACCGGGGATCGCTGAGGCACTAAGAGCGTACAGCATGAGCCTTACACCTAAAGCCATGCTTGGCAGAGGAGCTTCAGTTATCAGGAAAAACACACTGATAGTCAATCTGCCAGGCAGTATTAAGGCTGTGTCGGAGAGCATGGATTTTCTGATGGGAAATATAGAGCATGGACTTGATATTTTACTGCAGTATGACAGTGAGTGCGGCCGGTGACGGAAATGCGTAGCATGTAGTAATCTGATTAATCATAAATGAGGGGCAAATACCTTTTGAACCTCATATCATAATATTTGGAGTGTGGGATTATATGAAGCTTATGAAGACAACGGAGGCAGTCGGACAGGTGCTCTGCCACGATATCACACAGATTATCCCCGGTGTGAAAAAGGATGCGGTTTTTCGCAAGGGGCATATTATAACAAAAGAGGATATACCGGTGCTGCTTAGCGTCGGAAAAGACACCATATATATATGGGAAAATGATGAGACTATGATGCACGAAAATGAGGCAGCAGAGGTGCTTTATCGTATGAGCGCATGTGGCACAAATAGCAATGAGGCAGAAGTCGAAGGTCATTGTGAAGCCGCAGAATCCGGCGTTTTTGGTGGCACCGCAAGTAAAATGCATCCATCCCCTGTAAAGGAAGGCAAGATAGAGGTGATTGCTGACTGTGACGGACTGCTTAAGGTGGACAGCGAAAAGCTGAAAAAGGTCAACTCCTTTGGTGAAATGATGATAGCCACAAGGCACGGCAATACCACTGTGAAAAAGGGTGATAAGCTCGCCGGAACAAGAATCATACCGCTTGTCATAAAAAAGGATAAGCTAGAGGCGGCTTCGCACATATGCGATGACGGACCGATTCTTGATATAAAGACGTTTGTGGTCAGAAAAGCAGCGATAATCACAACCGGAAACGAAGTGTACCATGGAAGGATACAGGATGCATTTACCCCTGTCATCGAGAAAAAAATAGCAGAGTTTGGTGCACAGATGATGTTTCATGAGGTGTTTGATGATGATGACCAAAAAATAACAGACGGATGCTTACGTGCAATAGAGGCAGGAGCGGAGATTGTATTCTGCACAGGAGGAATGAGCGTGGATCCTGATGATAAAACACCGCTTGCCATAAAAAATACAGGCGCGCGGATTGTGTCGTACGGTTCACCGGTGCTGCCGGGAGCCATGTTTTTGCTGTCGTACTATGATGCAGGTGACAGGCTGGTGCCGATATGTGGACTGCCCGGCTGCGCCATGTACAACAAGCGCACGATATTTGATATTGTATTGCCGAGGCTTATGGCGTGTGATATGATTTTGGCAGATGAGCTTGCCGGACTTGGAGAAGGCGGACTCTGCCTGAATTGTGATGTCTGTACGTTTCCTAACTGCGGTTTCGGGAAGGGCTTTTAATATGCGCGATAGATTTGGCAGAGAGATTGACTACATGCGCATATCGGTGATAGATAGCTGTAATCTGAACTGTTATTATTGCAACCCACAGGACAATAATAAAAATTGTCAGGCAATAAATATACTTAGCGTAAAAAAGGTGCTTTGCATAGTCCGCGCAGCCACAAGGCTTGGAATCACGCATTTTCGTCTGACAGGCGGTGAGCCGCTTCTGCATCCGCAGATTGATGAGATGGTTTCACAAATCAAAAAGATACCCGGTGTCAGGAGTGTATCGCTCACCACAAACGCAGTACTGCTTGCGCAGCATGCAAAGCAGCTTAAGGAAGCCGGCATAGACAGTATCAATGTGAGCCTGGACACGATAGATGCGTCAGAATATGAACATATCACAAAAAAACCGCTGCTTGATAAAGTGGAGCATGGAATCGATGCCGCAATAGAGTGTGGAATAAGAGTGAAAATCAATGTGGTGCTCACACCGCAGACAGATGTGGTGGCTCTCACACGGTATGCTTCAAAAAAAGGCACAGATATCCGTTTTATAGAGATGATGCCGGTAGGTGAAGGGCATACCAATGGAGTCGAGCCGTATAAGAAGGTTATTGGTACACTTTCAGAACTGTATGGAGAACCTTACCGTGTAAATACTGGAAAAACAAAAGAAATTAATTTGGGATATAATAAATATAAAGAGGAACGTAAGAATCCGGATAACGGTCCGGCAGAGTATTACAGTTTTCATGGACTTGATATCAGAGTAGGGCTGATTCAGGCAATCCATGGGAAGTTCTGCGATACCTGCAACCGCATACGTGTTACGGCTGACGGCAGGCTTATGCCATGTCTGGGAAGCAGTGTGACGATGGATTTGCTACCTGATTCATGTGATTTTACAGATGATTTAACAGATGATCTGGAAAAAGATTCTGTGATAGCTCAGGCACTAAAGACTGCCATAAATGCAAAGCCAAAATGTCATAATTTTAGTGATGAAGAGGTGCTGCAGCCGGAGTCAGTGATGTATAATACAAACGAAAATAATGAATCAGAAAATGCAGTGACATATAAGAAAACGACAGAGATAAAGACTACCGAAATAAAGGCTGCGGATGTAAATGCAGCAAGAAATATGAGCCGGATAGGAGGCTGATAGAAAATCATGGGAAAGCTTCTTGCAATCAATATAAGCAAAGAGAGAGGAACTGAAAAGAGAGAGGTGCCACAGGCGGAGCTTGTTGCAGACTATGGTATCATGGGAGATGCACATGCCGGAAAGTGGCACAGGCAGGTCAGCCTGCTTTCGGCGGAGAAAATAGAGGGCTTCAGGGCAAGAGGGGCACAGATAGACAACGGTGCCTTTGGTGAAAATTTAATTATATCAGGATTTGATTTTAAGAATCTGCCGCTTGGAACACGCTTTTGCATAGGAGATGCCATTCTTGAGATGACACAGATAGGCAAGCAGTGCCACTCACATTGTGCCATCTACAAGAGGATGGGCGAGTGCATTATGCCAAAGGAGGGCGTGTTTGCAGTGGTCATAAGAGGTGGTCAGATTCATGCGGGTGACGAGGTGAAGCTGATTCCGGCCAATATATATGCTTCGATAAAGGACAGACCTGCGGACAGTCGTTGTGAGCTTTTGACAGTCATAGAAGGAGCACATGCCGGTGAAAAGGCACTCTATATAGATGGCAGAATAAGAGTGGCATGCGGCAGTGTGTGGGCAGATGAAATAAATGACAATGATAATTCCTTTGCGATGTTTAAACAGCAGATAGGCAGCAGACCACGCCTCATAATCTGCGGAGGAGGGCATGTGTCGGCGGCACTTGTACGCATGGCGTCACTTTTGGCGTTTGACATATGGGTGATAGAGGACAGACCACTGTTTGCCGACAATGCAAAGCGCGCGGGAGCAGACCAGGTGATTTGCGGCGATTATAAAAAAACTCTCTCAGAGCTTGTGCCGCAGCCTGATGATTACTATGTATGCATGACAAGAGGCCATCGCTTTGATATGGAGTGTCTTACAGAGATATTCAGAAAGCCCTATGCCTACGTGGGTATGATGGGCTCAAAGAAAAGAGCTGTGATAGTGAAAAAAGACCTTGAAGAATCTGGATTTTCACAGGAAATTATATTAGGATTACATTCTCCGATAGGCCTTGCAATAGGTGGACAGACACCGGAGGAAATTGCTCTTTCGGTGATAAGTGAGATAGTGAAGTGTAAAAATGAGCGCACAAGCTGCACTCAGGTGGATAACGAAGTGCTTGACGCACTTATTGAGGCGGCTAAGCAGCATGCATCGGAAGCACAGAAGACAGAAGCGCAGACGACAGAAACACAGGAAGCAGATGCGCAGGAGTCAAATGAGAAGTACATGCTGTGTACCATCATAAAAAAGAACGGCAGTGCACCGCGCGGAGTCGGCACACAGATGCTTGTGAGCTCAGACAACCGTATTGTCGGAACAATAGGCGGCGGCTGTGCTGAGGCTGAGGTTATAAGCCGCTGCAGGAGGCTGTTTCGTGAACAACAGTTTAAATGTGAGCTGATGGATGTAAGCATGCATACAGATGATGCCGAGAAGGAGGGCATGGTGTGCGGAGGCAGTATTTCGGTGCTGCTGGAGTCTGTGAAATAAAGATGAATAGCTATACAGCAAAATATTATTTTTGCAGTTGTTCAGTATTTTAAAAGCTTCGAGTAGCAGCGATATTATATTAAAAGAGAGGTTAAACGTATGAGTATAAGAAGAACAAAATCAGACAATGATGGCTCAGAAAAGAAGCGCAAGGGCTTAAAGAGAAAATTTGCAGCATATGCAGGACTTGCGTTTGGACTTATTCTTACAGCAGGACTTTTTGCAGGCTGTGGAAAAAAGGATACAGCAGATGCAGAGGTGGATTTATCAATTTTTGCGGCAAAGAGCTTAAACGGTGTTATGGACGAAATTTGTGCAGCCTACACCAAGGAGCATCCAAATGTAAACTTCCAGAACAATTATGACAGCTCAGGAACTCTGATGGCACAGATTAAAGAGGGTGCGAAGTGCAACATCTTTTTCTCGGCAGGAGTGGCACAGATGGATGAGCTTCAAAATGGCTACGACGGAGGAAGCGTAGTGGACGGTACTCGTGTTGACCTTTTAAATAATCAGGTGTGCCTTGTTACATATAAGAATAGTGGCACGGCAGTAACAAGCTTTGCTGACATCTCAAAGGCCAAAAATATGGCGCTCGCTGACGGAACGGTTCCTGTAGGACAGTACACCAGAGTAGCGCTTGTAAATTCAAAAATGGTTGAAGGAGATGCCTCAAAGCCACAGGACATTTCAGATTCTGATATCTCAAAGGCGCTTGGCGGTCTGGAAATCAATAGCTGTGCCAATGTAGGCGCAGTCGCATCTGCCGTAGCTGAGGGCGCAAATGAGATAGGAACAGTTTACTACTCAGATACATTCGGATATGAGAACCAGCTTGATATTATAGAAAAGCTTCCAAACAGCTTAACAGGCGATGTTATCTATCCGATAGCGGCATTAAAGGGAGACAGCACCACAGATGATGAGCTGGCGGCTGCAAAGGAATTTATTGCATATCTTCAGACAGATGAGGCAATGTCAGTATTTGAGAAATATCATTTTTCGGTAAAGAATAATGGGAACGATTGATTTTGCACCGCTTTGGATAACACTAAAAACAGGAATAGTAGCGTCGGTTTTTTCATTTTTTATCGGAATAGCCTTTGCTGAGCTTGTCATAAACACAAAGGGCAGAGTGAGGGCATTCTGGGATGGGCTGCTGACACTTCCGATGGTGCTGCCGCCTACGGTGGCTGGATATATTCTGCTTAGGATTTTCAGCACAAGGCGTCCCCTTGGAAGCTTTTTAAGCCATAGCATGGGTATACAGGTAGTACACACGTGGCTTGGCTGTGTGGTGGCAGCGACCATCATTGCACTCCCTCTCATGTACAGAAATGCGAGAGCGGCATTTGAGCAGATAGACGAAAATGTCATATATGCGGCGCGCACTCTCGGAATAAATGAGTGGAAGATTTTCTGGAAGATACGTCTGCCGATGGCAAAGCCCGGCATCATATCGGGTGTCACGCTGGCCTTTGCCAGAGCTATCGGTGAGTACGGCGCCACATCGATGCTTGCCGGTAATATAGCAGGAAAAACCTCGACCATATCACAGCAGATAGCAATGGTCATCCAAAGCGGTGACTATGCCACAGCGGGCTTCTGGTGCATAGTAATCATAGCGATTTCGTTTGCGTGCCTTGTATCGATAAATATGATATGCGGCAAAAGCAAGGGCATAAAGAGAAAGAGAAAAAATAATGTCGCTCATAGTAAAAATAAAAAAACAGTTGGATAATTTCGTGCTCTCGGTAGACATGGAACTTACGGACGAGATTGTGTCCGTAATCGGTATGTCAGGCTCCGGAAAGAGTATGACATTAAAGTGCATAGCGGGGATTGAGACACCTGATTGCGGCTTTATATCATTAAACGGCCGTGTGCTGTACGACTCAAAAAATCGCATAAATCTGCACCCCGGTAAGCGCAGGGTAGGCTATCTGTTTCAGGACTATGCCCTTTTTCCCACAATGACCGTGATGGAAAATATATGCATAGCAATGGGGCATCGCGATGAACAAAAGGTGAAGGGTATGCTGAAGCGGTATGGGCTTGATGGCATGGCTGACACATATCCTGACCATCTCTCAGGAGGCCAGAGGCAGCGCGTGGCAATGCTTCGCATGCTTGCGGCTAAGCCTGAGTGCATACTGCTCGATGAGCCGTTTTCAGCGCTGGATGAGCATGTGAAAAGAAGCATGGAATCAGAGCTTATGGAGATGCTCACCGATTTTCACAATCCTGTTATCTTTGTGTCACACAATCGCGATGAGGTGTATCGCCTTGCCGAGCGTATCGGCAGCATGGAGAGCGGTGTGCTGAGCACAGTACGCGACAAAAAAGATTTTTTCATGCGTCCTCAGTCAGTGGAGCAGGCACTGCTTGTGGGCTGCAACAATATATCAGAGCTGAAATGGCAAGATAAGAATCATGTGCTTGCAGTGGAATGGGACAGCGTATTTGAGGTCACTGATGAGAAGCTTGAGCAGACTGCAGTGGGTATTGACGACATATCACACATAGGGGTTTTTCCACAGGATATAATAATATCAGCAGGCAAAGCAAAAACGGCACTTGCATATAATGATAAAAATATAATCAGGATTAAAGATTATAAAATGGTTGAAGAATTGAAAAACTGGGAAGTGTCGTGTAAATTAAATAACGATTCAATAATTTATGCAAGCCTTCCGAAGCATACAGAAGCAAATATGCTCAGCAAAAATATAAATGATGAGCTTTATATAAAGAATTTTTATCTGCTGGGATAAGAAGTGAATGAGGACATACTATGATTTACCTGGACAACGCTGCCACAACAATTAAAAAACCGGATGCGGTATATGATGCTGTGCTTGATGCAATGAAGCACTGCGGCAATTCAGGGCGCGGAACATCAGATGCTTCGCTTGATGCGTCGAGGAAAATATATGAGGCCAGAATGTGCCTTACGGAATTTTTCGGCGGGGAGGATGCTGACAGACTTGTTTTTACGGCAAATGCCACAGAGGCACTAAATATTGCAATCCACGGACTGTTTGAGCCGGGGGACCATGTGATTACGACACAGCTCGAGCACAATTCGGTGCTCAGACCTCTTTATATGCAAAGGGAGAGGGGAGTGTGTGTGGACATTGTGCCATGCAGTGATGAAGGAATAAAAAGTGGGATAATTTCTCCACAGGATATAGAGGCTGCAATTTGTCCTGATACAAAGGCCATCGTCTGCACACATGCTTCAAACCTCACAGGCAATGTGGTGGATATTAAGTCGATAGGGCAAATCGCACGAAAGCATGACCTTTTATTTATAGTCGATGCATCACAGACAGCCGGTGTGCTTCCGATAAATATAAGAGACATGAATATTGATGTGCTCTGCTTTACAGGACACAAGGGGCTGATGGGTCCGCAGGGAACCGGAGGACTTTATGTGGGAGATAGAGCAGATATAAAGCCGTTTAAAAGCGGTGGCACCGGCGTGCTCAGCTTTCTTGAGAGCCAGCCTGCGGAGCTTCCGACAAGACTTGAGGCCGGTACCTTAAATGGCCCGGGAATTGCAGGGCTTTTGGCAGGAGTAAAGGCGATTGAAGAAATTGGTGTGGATAACATATATGCCAAAGAGCATATGCTGATGAAGGCTTTTCTTGAGAAAATAAAGAAAATCCCCGGAATCAGGATATACGGAGATTTCGACATGCTGTCCGATAATGGCATACGCTGTGCGATTATTTCGGTAAATATAGCGGATATGGACTCTGCAGAGGTATCGGATATACTTATGAATGAGTATGGCATTGCAACAAGAAGCGGCATACACTGCGCGCCACTGATGCATAAATTTTTTGGAACACAAAAACAGGGTATGGTGAGATTTTCATTTTCATATTATAATACAGTTGAAGAGATAAATGAGGCCGCTGCAGCGCTTATGCAGATTGCGGCATTGCGATAAATAGTATTAAACAATTGAAAGGAGCAAAAATGCCACAGGAAATAGTGTTTTGCAAGGGCGGTGGCTGTACTGCAAAGCTTGGTCCGGATTTGTTAAGTCATGTTTTAGCAAAGCTGCCAAGGGGTGAAAAAGACAGCAATCTGCTCATCGGATATGATAGCTGTGATGATGCGGCAGTGTACAAAATTTCAGATGACACAGCGGTAGTCCAGACGCTTGATTTTTTTCCGCCGATGGTTGATGATCCGTATACGTTTGGACAGATAGCGGCCGCAAATGCGCTCAGTGATATCTATGCGATGGGCGGCACAGTAAAGACCGCATTGAACATCGTCTGTTTCCCTGAGAAAATGGACCTGAATATACTCGGCAAAATAATGCAAGGCGGTGCCGATAAGGTGATAGAGGCAGGCGGCACACTTGCGGGCGGCCATTCTATAGCAGACAGTGATGTGAAATACGGACTTTCAGTCATGGGTACGGTCCACCCGGAGCATATTTACAGCAACAACACAGGGCAGCCGTCAGATGTGCTTATACTTACAAAGAAACTCGGAGTGGGGCTTGTATGCAACGCAAACCGCGTCGGGGAAGCTCCGTTGGGTGCAATTGAGGATGCGGTAAGCTCTATGACCACACTGAATAAGGCAGCATCCGAAATCAGTCATGCTTTCGATATACATGCATGCACAGATGTCACGGGATTTAGCTTTTTAGGACATTTGAGTGAGATGTTAAATGATGATATAACAGCACTTATCGACTCGATTTCCATACCGGTCATTACCGGAGCACTGCGATGCGCAGATGAGTTTTTCCTCACGGCAGCGGCTCAGCGCAACAGAAACCATGTAGGTGATAAGGTGTGCTTTGCAAAAAATATACCTTTCTCAATGGAGGAGGTACTTTTCGATCCGCAGACCTCCGGAGGACTGCTGTTTGCAGTAAAAGCCTCTGAGGCAGATGCATTTTTGCACGAGCTTAAAGCCGCAGGGCTTCCGGCTGCAAAGGTGGGACGATTTGTTAAGCGGCGCGATGTGCCGATATATGTGAACTGACTTTAATCAGTCATAGCTTATGCAAATTTGCTGACAGGCTGCATGCCCTGCATTTTGAGGGCTGACGAGTTAAAATAATATAGGGAGGATTATAAATATGATAACAGTAAATGCAATAGGGGATACATGTCCAATCCCGGTAGTAAAGACAAAGAAAGCAATCGAGGCTCTCACACAGCCGGATACGGTGGAGACACTTGTGGACAATGAAGTTGCAGTGGAAAATTTAAAAAAGATGGCTGTACAGAAGGGCTATAGCTGCGATAGCAGTAAGCTCGATGACGGAAGCTACAGCGTAAAGCTGACAATTGAAGCTGTAAATGCCGATGAGCTTTCGGATACAGACGAGGCTTTACAGTATACATGCAGGCCGGCCGCAGATAACAGGGTTGTTGTAATCCGTTCTTCATATATGGGAGAGGGCAGTGAGGAGCTTGGCAGTGTACTTATAAAGGGCTTCATCTACGCACTTTCGCAGCAGGACAACCCGCCTGAAACCATGCTTTTCTACAATGGAGGAGCGAAGCTGACCTGTGAGGGCTCAGAGTCACTTGAGGATTTAAAGGAGCTTAAGAGCCGTGGGGTGAAAATTCTTACCTGCGGAACATGCCTGAACTACTATGAGCTGTCAGATAAGCTTGCAGTCGGAGAGGTGACCAACATGTATGATATCGCAGAAAAGATGGCTGGGGCATCTCTTATTGTAAGTCCTTAGAGTTATACAAGGTGTGAGGTAATGGATAATAATTTGGCAAGAGAAAAGAAAAAACGGCTAATCATCACCTTCGAGACTACCACAGCACCGTTAAAGCTTGATATCAAGGGCAAGGCATGTGGTATTCCGGGGCGCACGATTCCTCTTCCGTCTGTCATATCGGCGGGCTGCGGGCTGGCATGGAGAGCAGAGCTTTCTGACAGGGAGTGCCTCATAGCCTTTATGAAGGAGCATGACATCAGGTGGGAAGCGATGTATGAAATCGAAATGAGGTAACTGATAGTTACCTATATAACAGGATAACAGGAGAAAAATATGTTTTATTACAATCAGTATGTGAGGGCGCAAAGCCTTGATGAAGCCTATGAGCTTTATCAGAAAAAACCGAATTTTGTGCTGGGCGGCATGCTCTGGCTCAAAATGAAAAATAAGACGCTTGGCACGGCAATTGACCTGTGCGACCTCGGGCTTGACCAAATTGATGAGGATGAGAACGAGTTTAGAATCGGTGCATATGCAACACTCAGGCAGATAGAGACACATGAAGCCCTGAATGCATATACACACGGTGCAATCGCAGAGTCGGTCAGACACATTGTCGGAGTGCAGTTTAGAAATGTGGCAACTGTCGGAGGAAGCATCTGGGGAAGATTCGGATTCTCAGATGTCATGACGATTTTCAGGGCACTGGGAGCAAAGGTGCAGCTTCACAAGGCGGGAATTATGGATTTGGACGAGTTTGCGGCACTTCCAAGAACCACGCGCGATGTACTTGTGTCTGTAATAGTACCGAAAAATGCAAAGGGCATAGTATACTTAAGCCAGAGAAACCAGTCAACGGACTTTCCGGTGCTCACATGTGCAGTGGCAAATAGAAACGGCAGGTATGTGGCGGTCATCGGAGCATCACCATACATGGCAGAGCCTGTGTGGGATGAGGATGGCATACTCGATTGTTTAGCAGATGCAAAGACAGATGGTAATGCAGCTTTGACAGATAACTCCGAAACCAATGCCAAAATAGATAAATTTGCTGAATATGTTGCAGAGCATATCCGGTTTGGAAGCAATATAAGGGCAGGGGCCAAGTACAGAGAAATGATCTGCAGGGTGCTTACACGTCGCGCTGTCACACAGTCACTTGACATTTGCGATGATATAATGTAATTGTCGCCAGTCACATGTAAGGTAAACAGAATTTTGGCAGCTCTATTAGTGCGATGGCGTCAATGCATTAGCATTAAGAACGAATATTAAGCACGAGCATTAATTAGGAAGGAATTCATATATATGGATGTTAAAATAAAATTAAATGGAAAGTTAATAACCGACTCGGTAGACCAGGATATGGTCCTTTTAGACTTTTGTCGCAAGCACAATTGCTTTTCGGTGAAGAGAGGCTGTGAGTCAGGTAACTGCGGTCTTTGTACAGTGCTTCTGGATGGAAAGCCTGTGCTGTCATGCAGCACGCCGATAGGCAGGGCAGACGGCAGAGCGGTGGACACCCTCGAGGGACTTGAGGAGGAAGCTAAGCAGTTTACAGGATTTTTTGCTGCACAGGGAGCGGATCAGTGCGGCTTCTGTAATCCGGGTTATATTGTAAATATTGTGGCGCTTCTGAGAGAAAATCCTGACCCGACTGACGAGGAAATTCTTGAATATCTTTCAGGAAATTTGTGCCGTTGTACAGGATATCAGAGTCAGCTGCGCTCAATCAGAAATTTCTTAAACAGTAAGAAGGAGGGCGCACCGCTTAATCTTGAGCCAGGCGTCTACGGAGAGGATATCGGAAAGGAGTGGCAGGATGAGCACAAATCAAACTAATGAAAACAGCTTCAACCGCGCCAGAAGGGATTACCACGCAGTTGGAAAATGTATACCGAAGAAGGATTCGAGCCAGCTTTTACTCGGAAAGCCGGTATTTACCGATGATATCACACCGCGTGATGCGCTTGTCATAAAGCTTCTTAGAAGCCCGTATGCAAATGCAATTGTCGAGGATGTAAAGACAGATATCGCTCTTAAGGTGCCGGGCATGGTCGCAGTATACACATGGGAGGATGTTCCGAAAAAGCGTTTTTCTATCGCAGGCCAGACTTTTCCAGAGCCGTCACCATATGACAGATTAATCCTTGATCGCCATGTGAGAAGCGTAGGTGACGCCGTCGCTATAGTGGTCGGAGAATCTGAAAAGGCGGTGGACAAGGCTCTTAACATGATAAAAGTAAAGTACACGGTGCTTGAGCCGGTGCTTGACTTCAGAAAGTCGCTGGACAACAAGGTGCTCGTGCATCCTGAGGATGACTGGTCATCCAGCATAGATACAGGCGATGTAAAGCGCAATCTCATTCACCACGAGGAGGATGAGCATGGAAACGTAGAGAAAATTCTGTCAGAGTGCGATGAGATTATTGAGCACACATATCGCATAAAGGCCGCGCAGCAGGCATATATGGAGACCTGCAGGGCATATTGTGAGATAGACAGATACGGCAGACTTCACTGTATCAGCTCAACACAGATAGTTTTCCACCTGCGCCGAATACTGGCAAATGCACTTGATATTCCAAAGTCTATGGTGCGCGCTGAAAAGCCACGTATCGGAGGCGGTTTCGGTGCCAAGCAGACAGCAGTCTGTGAGGTGTATCCGGCATTTGTTACCTGGAAGACAAAGCGTCCGAGCAAGATAATCTACAGCAGAAAAGAGTGTCAGACTATCGCGTCACCGCGTCATGAGATGGAGGTTACCGTGCGTCTCGGAGCGATGAAGGATGGTCATATAAGGGCAATCGATCTTTATACGCTGTCAAATGGTGGAGCATACGGAGAGCATAGCACTACAACAGTAGGACTCTCAGGTCATAAATCGCTTCCGCTTTATACAGGAGGCTGCGAGGCAACCAGATTTTCGTGCGATGTTGTGTATACAAACGTGCAGGCGGCAGGTGCATATAGAGGCTATGGTGCCACACAGGGTATCTTTGCACTTGAATCAACTGTCAATGAGCTCGCTGAAAAGCTGCATATAGACCCGGTTGAGCTTCGTTTGAAAAATATTGTACGCGAGGGCATGTTTATGCCGGCATATTTTGGCGAGACAGCAAATGCATGTGCACTCGACAGATGCATAATGCACTGTGCTGATAATTTCCATTGGGCAGAAAAGTATCCTGTCCGCGACATGGGAAATGGCAAGGTTCGTGCGGCAGGCATGGCACTTGCAATGCAGGGCTCCTGCATATCCAATGTAGATGTCGGCTCGTGTACCTTAAAGCTTTCAGACTGTGGCACCTACAATATGATGATAGGCGCGGCAGACATGGGAACAGGCTGTGATACAATACTTGCGCAGATGGCGGCTGAGGTACTTGACTGCGAGCCGGATGATATAACAGTGTTTGGAGCGGATACAGATGCTTCTCCTTATGACTCGGGTTCATATGCCTCATCAACCACCTACATCACAGGAATGGCCACACAGAATGCAGCACTTGAGCTTCGTGAAAATATAAAGAAAATCGGTGCACAGTTGCTGGGCTGTACCGCATCAGAGGTGGATTTCGACGGTAAAGAGGTGTATATCATAAATCCGGACGATGCAGACAATGGGGCAGTTTCCGTAAGTCTTTCCGATATAGCAACAAAAGCACAGGTCAACAACACGATACCTGTAGATGTCACCGCCACATATTCATCACCTGTCTCACCGCCACCGTACATGGTAGGCATGGTCGAGATAGAGCTTGATAAGGAGACAGGAGCAGTTAAAATACTTGATTATCAGGCTGTCGTGGACTGCGGAATCCCGGTCAATCCAAACCTTGCGCGTGTACAGACAGAGGGTGGCATAGGCCAGGGAATCGGCATGGCACTTTATGAGAATGTCACCTACAATGCCGGTGGTAAAATCGCAGAAAATGATTTCATGCAGTACAAGATACCGACACGACAGGATGTGGGACATATCAACGTTGAATTTGAGACAAGCTATGAGCCGTCAGGCCCATTTGGAGTCAAGTCAATCGGCGAGATAGTTATCAATACACCGGCTCCTGCGTTGGCACATGCCATTTATCGCGCAACGGGCGTATGGCACAGGACAGTTCCGTTTACCCCAGAGAAAATACTTATGGGAATGGCAGACCCTGACTGGCACGAAAAGGACCTAAGAGTGAAATGATTCATATCATATACATGGCGGCTGGAAACAGCCGCCGTTTTGGAAGTAACAAGCTGTTTTATGAGCTGGATGGAAAACCTATGTACAGGCATCTGCTTGAACGTTTGGTAGAAATTAAATATAGATATAATAAATTGAAATCAGACAGCCCGGTCATAGATATAACCGTCGTTACGCGTTACCGGGAAATACTGGACTACTGCGCATGTATCCCCGATTGCCATGCAGTCTTAAGTCCGGACAGCGAAAAAGGCATATCCTACACCATAAAAGCAGGAATTATGGCGGTGCAGGAGCAGAAAAAGACCGGTATGCAGGACTACTACATGTTTGCAGTAGCTGACCAACCATATTTAAAAAGTCAAAGCGTGATTAAATTAATAGACAAAGTACTTGAAAATAAAGGAAATATACGATTGGCATTTTCGCTTCGCTGTGGAGATGCCGTAGGCAATCCGTGTGTATTTCATTCATCGCTTATCCAGCAGCTTTTATCACTGGAGGGTGATAAGGGTGGCAGAAATGTGGCAAAGAAGCATGACTGTGTATATGTGGATATCGCAGATGAGCGTGAGCTGATGGATATAGATACCTTATCAAATTCAAAACATACCGTGACATTATAAAAGCTATTATGAAAGAGCACTGTATCAGTGCATACCGAATGTATATTTCATACAGATTTCCATATACTACCTCCAAAGCATGAATGCAAATGCAAAAAAGTAACCGGAGGACAATAAAGTGAAAATCACAGGATTGACCAGAAGAGTAGATTCCCTCGGCAGAATAGTCATACCAAAGGAACTTCGCAGGATGCTGCATATAAAAGAGGGAAGCCCACTGGAAATATATATGGATGCGGACGAGACGATAGTGCTAAAGAAATATTCGCAGGTTGGAAGCCTGAAGAATATGTCACAGGCATATGCACAGAGCCTGTCAAAGGTAACCGGAGCCACGGTATGTGTGGCGGATAGGGATGAGATAATAGCGGCAGCCGGCAAAAACCACAAAAATTATATAGGCAAGGCTTTGTCAAAAGAGCTCGAGAATATTATGGATAAGAGAAAAAGTGCATTGTACAGTAAAAAAGACGATACCCTGATACCTGTGGTAAAGGACGATAAAGCTGACTGTGAAGCGCAGGCAATAGCAGTAATAGTGCATGATGGTGATAGTGCGGGAGCCGTTATACTGTGTGCTTACGATGAAAAAGCCGATAAGTCTGAGATTGCCGAAAAGCTGGCGGGGGCAGCAGCAGAATTTCTGGCTGACCAGCTTGGCTAGAGATAGCGAAAAGCATTGTAAAAAACATTATAAAAAACTATTTACTTGACTATAACAGTAATAAAGATGTAAAATAGCGTGATAAAGGGAGCAAATAGCTTCCTTTTGTGCTATAAAGGCATAATAGAAAATTAAGCAATTATTAATTATCTGATGTAGAGGCATTGTAGTATAATAGACAATACATATTTGTAATAGTTGTCAATTATCTATAAAGTATGCCGATATACAATGGCATACCGATAGTTTGGAGGTAACGTTTAGAAATGGCAAAACAGAAACAGAAAAAGAAGAAAAAGCAGCATCGCGTTTTCTGGTTTTTCATAAAGCTTCAGATTTTTCTGATGGTACTGATTCTCGGGGGATTATGCTTTTACTACTTTGGAGGTTATGCTGACAAGGTGGCAAAGCTTCACTCAGAGGCGGTAGAGCTCGTGCAGAAATCTGACAAAAACACATTTTTACCGGCGCGGACGAGTACACTCTACGATACAAACGGTGATGAGATATCCGAGACAGCCACTACCAAAAAGGCTGACTATGTGAAGTATGAGGATATACCGCAGAATTTTGTAAACTGTATGGTCAGCATCGAGGACAAGAAGTTCTATAAGCACAATGGTGTGGACCTAAAGGCAATAGTGCGTGCCGCAAAGTCCATCATAAAGAACAAGAGAATTACCCAGGGTGGCAGTACCATCACGATGCAGCTCGCCCGAAATATTTATCTGGATACGAACAAGAACTGGCAGCGAAAAGTCAAGGAAATGTTCATAGCGATGGAGCTGGAAAGAAAATATTCAAAGAACGATATTATGGAGTTCTACCTGAATAATGTCTATTTCATGAACGGATATTATGGTATTCAGGCAGCGTGCCATGGCTATTTTAACTGTGAGCTGGCGGATCTTGATTTGTCGCAGACTGCTTTTTTGTGTGCGATTCCGAACAGTCCGACATACTATGACCCGATAAACAACAAGGATCATACATTGACACGTCGCAATCTCATATTGAAAAATCTAAGGGAAGATGGCAAAATCACACAGCAGGAATATGAGGCCGCCATAAACGAGGAGATAACCCTCAACATGCCTGAGAAGGATGACACGGTCAAGTACAATTATGTGGATACCTATGCATATTACTGCGCTACGAGGGCGCTCATGGAGAATGAGGGCTTCAAGTTCAAGTATTACTTTGACTCAGACGATGAAGAAAAGGAGTATGATGCTTCATATGATGAGATGTATTCATATTGTCAGAAAAAGCTCTACTCAGACGGTTACAAGATTTATACATCAATTGATCTGACTATGCAGCAGCAGCTTCAGGATTCGATTGACCTGACGCTTTTGGACTTTACAGACACGACCGATGATGGCACATTCAAGCTGCAGAGTGCTGCAACCTGTATAGACAACGACACAGGTGAGGTGGTTGCAATAGTTGGTGGACGAAGCCAGGATGCAGTCAGTCATACGCTAAACCGTGCTTTCCAAAGCCATCGTCAGCCGGGAAGTTCAATAAAGCCGCTCATTGTGTATACACCATCATTTGAGCGTGGAAAGACACCGGATACTATCGTAAATGACCACAAGTTTGATGGAGGACCGTCTAACTCGGGTGATTCATATTACGGTGATGTGACTATCAGGTTTGCCGTTCAAAAGTCACTGAATACTGTAGCATGGCAGTTATATGATGAGCTCACGCCAAAGGTAGGCTTACAGTATCTCAAGGATATGAATTTTACCAATATTGTAAAGGATGACTATGTCACAGCAACAGCACTTGGAGGTTTTACAACAGGTGTATCCACACTGGAGATGGCATCTGCATATTCAACACTTGAGAACGATGGAATGTACAGGAATCCGACATGTATTAAGTCGATTGTGGATTCTGACAACAATATCATATATACATCATCACAGAAGGATACCGTCATATATACAGAGACAGCATCGCGTATGATGACAGATGTCATGACAGATGTTATGAAATCCGGAACCGGACGTAGCGCTAATCTGGACAATGGCATGCCTTGCGCCGGCAAAACCGGAACCACAAACGATAAGAAGGATGGCTGGTTCTGTGGCTTTACCAGATACTACACCACATGTGTATGGGTAGGCTGCGATATGCCTGAGACAGTCAAAAAACTGACAGGAAGCTCTTACCCTGCAGAAATATGGAAGAACTACATGGATCAGATACATGCTGACCTTACACCAATAGATTTCCTGCCATATGCCCAAATATCGGATGATTATCAGGACAGCCAGGATACACCTGCCGATGACCAGACGCAGAATAATCCTACAGATCAGACAGTGACCACACCTGATGCAGGAACTACAACACCGGATAAGACTACAACAGACCCGAATAAGACAGATGCTGCTGGTGGCAACACAGGTGGAAATACCGGAGACAATACAGACGGAACAACAGGCGGAAATACCGGTGGCAATACAGACGGAAATACCGGAGGAAACACCGGTGGCAATGCAGGCGGAAATACCGGAGAAAACAATGGTGGCAACACAGGCGGAACAACAGGTGGAAATACCGGAGATAACACAGGTGGAAACACCGGGGACAGCACAGGTGGAGCTACCGGTGGTACCACCGGAGGCGGAGCAGCCCAGTAGATTTTTCTTTGCAGTGCTGTCGGGAGTTGTGTTCTTTGCAGCATACGCACCTGTCACGATAGGAAACAAGACGATAGATGCGCTCATATATTCAGTGACCTACAATGGTTCATACCTTGCTGCAGAGGGAATTATCACAATCATAGTGATATCAATCCCACCGGTTAAGAAGACACTCGACTATGTGAAGCAGATGGCGAACAGCCGGTAGATAATCTATATCTAAACAATTAAATTATGTAAAAATGAGCAGAATGGGTAGAAATACTTGTCCTGCTTTTTTTATTGCATATCATTGTCCCGTACCATATAAAAAATGAAAAATAAAAATACTTTGACTTGACAACTATTTTAAATGTGATATACTTTCACTGTCAAATGATTTGATAATGAAAATATTTGACATGCAAACTAGTGCAAATATACCAGCACACAATACCGAAAATAAACACAGAAAAAGGAGAACAGAAATATGTTGGAGAAAATCAAGGAAATCGTAGCAGATCAGTTAGGAATCGACGAGGATGATATCAAATTAGAGTCAAACTTCAAGGAGGATCTTGAGGCAGATTCATTAGATCTTTTCGAGCTCGTAATGGCACTCGAGGAGGAGTACGGAGTAGAAATCCCTTCAGAGGATTTAGAGAAAATCGCAACAGTAAACGACATCATTGAGTATCTTAAGAACAAAGGTGTAGAGGCTTAAAAGACATGGAAACAAGAATAACAAAGCTTCTTGGAATCAAATATCCGGTCATTCAGGGTGGCATGGCATGGGTAGCAACCCATGAGCTTGCCAGCGCTGTGTCCAATGCAGGCGGACTTGGCATCATCGGAGCAGGCGGAGCCCCGGCTTCATGGGTAAAGGAGCAGATAGTCGCTGCAAAGAAGGAGACAGATAAGCCGTTCGGAGTCAATCTCATGCTTATGAATCCGGAGGCTGATGAGATAGCAAAAATCATCGCCGAGGAAAAGGTAAAGGTAGTCACCACCGGCGCAGGAAATCCTGCAAAGTACATGGATATGTGGAAAGAAGCAGGCGTCATCGTAATCCCTGTAGTTGCAAGCGTAGCACTCGCAAAGCTCATGGAGAGAGGCGGGGCAAGCGCAGTAATCGCCGAGGGAATGGAGTCAGGCGGACATATCGGAGCACAGACTACCATGACACTTGTGCCGCAGGTTGTTGATGCAGTGAGCATCCCTGTTATCGCAGCAGGCGGAATTGCAGACAACAGAGGCTTCAATGCAGCATTTGCACTCGGTGCAGAGGCAGTCCAGATGGGTACACGCTTTGTCACAGCAAAAGAATCGATAGTACATGAAAACTATAAGCAGAAGGTCATTAAGGCCAAGGATATAGATTCCGAGGTTACAGGAATGAGCACAGGCCATCCGATCAGAGTGCTCAGAAACAAGATGACCAGACAATATCTCAAGCTGGAAAAGGAAGGAGCTCCATTTGAGGAGCTCGAAAAAATGACACTTGGCGCACTCAGAAAAGCCGTTGTAGACGGAGATACCGTATATGGCAGCGTCATGGCAGGTCAGAGCGCAGGCCTCGTAAAGAAAGAGGAAACCTGCAAAGAAATCATTGAGGATGTAGTGGGACTGAACAAATAGACAGTATTCACTTTTACATGCAAATTTAAGGAGACCGGGCCGCCTGCAAAGAGTGGCTTACGGTATCCTGTCAGAAATAAGGAGAAACCGAAAATGGGTAAGAGAGTATTTATGTTTCCCGGACAGGGCTCACAGTATATAGGAATGGGTAAGGAGTTTTACGATACAATGCCAAATGCAAAGGCAGTAATCGACCTTGCCAGTGAACAGACAGGCTTGGATATCCCGGCACTTTGCTTTGAGGAAAATGACAAGCTGAATATTACAGAGTACACACAGATATGTATGCTTGCAGTTGAGGCAGCTATATATCAGGCAATCATTGACAAAGGTATCACACCTGATGTCACAGCAGGCTTAAGCCTTGGGGAATATGGTGCTCTCATCGCATCAGGAGCCATGACTATGGCAGATGCATTTGCAGTTGTCAGAAAAAGGGGAATCTACATGCAGGAAGCAGTTCCTACAGGAGGAGCCATGACAGCGGTTTTAGGACTTGATCCGCAGGTCATTGAGGATATCTGCAAAAAGACAGCAGATGAGACAAATTCAGTGGTATCGGTAGCCAACTATAACTGCCCTGGACAGATTGTTATCACAGGAGAAAAGGCAGCAGTAGATGCCGCTGCAGCAGCATGCAGCGAGGCAGGCGCCAAGAGATGCGTACCGCTCAAGGTAAGCGGACCTTTCCACTCAGCAATGCTTAAGGGTGCAGGAGAAAAGCTCGCACATGCACTTGAGAGTGTAGAAATCCACGATATCAAGGTGCCATATATCACAAATGTCACAGCAGACTATGTGAAGTCACCGGCAGATGTCAAGGATTATCTGACAAAGCAGGTTTCATCGTCAGTACGCTGGCAGCAGACCATCGAGCGCCTTATCGCAGATGGTGCAGATGAGTTCGTGGAAATCGGACCGGGACGATCACTCAGCGGATTTATGAGAAAGATAAATAGAGACGTAAAAGTCGTAAACATAGACAAACTGGAGGATTTTGAAAAGTATGTTAACAGGTAAAAATGCCCTGGTTACAGGTGCAAGCCGTGGAATTGGAAGACAGATAGCTCTTACACTTGCCGCAGCACACGCCTTTGTAATAGTAAATTATAATGGTTCAAAGGAAAAGGCAGATGCCGTTGTTGCAGAGATAAAGGCAGCAGGCGGTGATGCAGTTTCTTATCAGTGCAATGTATCTGATTTTGACGAGTGCCAGAATATGATAACAGCGCTCATCAAGGAGTACAAGCACATAGATATCCTCGTAAACAACGCAGGAATCACAAGAGACGGTCTCATCATGAAGATGAGCGAGGCAGACTATGACGCAGTGCTTGACACAAACCTTAAGGGTGCGTTCAACACAATCCGTCACATGTCACGCTATTTCCTGAAGCAGAAATCAGGAAGAATTATCAATATTTCATCCGTTTCCGGCATACTCGGAAATGCAGGACAGGCCAACTACAGCGCCAGCAAGGCAGGAGTCATAGGACTCACAAAGGCTGTAGCCAGAGAGCTTGCCAGCCGGGGAATCACAGTAAATGCAGTGGCACCGGGCTTTGTAGAGACAGAGATGACAGATGTGCTTGCCGATGCGGCAAAGGAGAATCTTTTATCACAGATTCCGCTTGGCAGACCGGGAAACACAAAGGATATCGCAAACGCAGTATTATTTTTAGCATCAGATGCAGCAGGCTACATCACAGGCCAGGTGCTGTCTGTTGACGGAGGAATGGCAATATGAGTAGAAGAGTAGTTGTAACAGGACTTGGAGCAGTAACACCAATCGGAAATAATGTGGACGATTTCTGGGCATCGGTAAAGGCCGGAAAAATCGGATTTGACCACATCACAAAATTTGACACAACAGATTATAAATGTCACATTGCAGCAGAGCTTAAGGATTTTAATCCACAGGATTTTATGGATAGAAAGGCTGCGAAGAGAATGGAGCCATTCTCACAGTACGCAGTAGCTGCAGCAAAGCAGGCAATTGATGACAGTGGACTTGATATCGAAAAGGAAGATCCATACATGGTTGGATGTGCTATCGGTTCAGGTATCGGAAGTCTTCAGGCTATGGAGCGCGAGACACAAAAGCTTTATGAAAAGGGACCAAACAGAGTCAATCCTCTGCTCGTTCCGCTTATGATCTGCAACATGGCAGCAGGAAATGTTTCTATTCAGTTCGGCCTCAAGGGAAAGAGTATCAATGATGTAACAGCCTGCGCTACAGGAACAAACACAATCGGTGAGGCATACAGAAGTATCCAGTATGGTGAGGCTGACGTGATGGTAGCCGGTGGTACAGAGGGTAGTGTATGTCCTATCGGAATCGCAGGATTTACAGCACTTACAGCGCTTTCTACAGTAGATGATCCGGCAAAGTGCTCACTTCCGTTTGACAAGAACAGAAGCGGCTTTGTAATGGGTGAGGGCGCAGGAGTAGTTATCCTTGAAGAGCTTGAGCATGCAAAGGCAAGAGGTGCAAAGATTTATGCAGAGGTAGTCGGATACGGCTGCTCATCGGATGCATACCATATCACATCTCCGCAGGAGGATGGCGCAGGCGCAGCAAGAGCCATGACAAATGCCATGAGCGATGCAGGTGTCACACCGGCAGATGTAAAATACATCAATGCTCACGGAACAGGCACACATCACAATGATCTCTTTGAGACAAGAGCAATCAAGCTTGCGTTCGGTGATGAGGCTGCAAATCTTAAAATCAATTCAACAAAGTCTATGATAGGACATCTGCTTGGAGCAGCGGGAGCTGTCGAGTTTATCACATGTGTGAAGGAAATCCAGGATGGATTTATACATAAGACTGTTGGCTATGAGACTCCTGATGAGGAGATTGACCTCAATTACTGCAAGGACAGCTATGAGGAGCCTGTTGAGTATGCACTTAGCAATTCACTGGGATTTGGTGGACATAATGCAAGTATTCTGCTCAAGGCTTATAAATAATTTAGGGGCTTCGCGCATTCAGGTTGTGAGGTCCGTGAGCACACAGTATATTCCTCATAAAAAATATGAAGTCAGTCACGGCATTTTGCACGGGCAGGCTGTGATATGGTGCTAGCGCTTCATGCTATTGGAGCGGATGGAATGCCGTGACAGTTCATATTTTTCATTCAGAACACACTGTGAGCTTCCCGGCTCCACTTTGCGGAGCGCGAAGCATGTAGATAAATTGCTACTGCTTTTTAGGGTTTCGCGAATGTAGGCTGTGAGGTCCGGTGGAGCACACAGTATATTCCTCGTGAAAAATATGAAGTCAGTCACGGCATTTTACACGGACAGGCTGTGATATGGTGTTAGCACTTCATGCTATTGGAGCGAATGGAACGCCGTGACAGTTCATATTTTTCATTCAGAACACACTGTGTGCTTCCCGGCTCCACGTTATTGAGCGCGAAGCATGTAGATAGTTTGGAGTAAATTGAGAAAGGATAGATGTATATGTCAGTTTTGAATACGCAGCAGATTATGGATATTCTGCCGCACCGCAGTCCGTTTCTTCTCATTGATACGGTTGAGGAATTGGAGCCGGGCGTAAAGTGTGTGGCTAAGAAGAATGTGACTATGAATGAGCCACATTTTATGGGACATTTTCCGGGAAATCCGGTGATGCCGGGAGTGCTTATTATTGAGGCTTTGGCGCAGACCGGTGCAGTTGCCATTCTTTGTCAGGATGAGTGGAAGGGCAAGACTGCATATTTTGCAGGCATCAATAATGCCAAGTTCAAGCAGAAGGTGGTTCCGGGAGATACGCTGGAGCTGACCACTGAGATTATAAAGGTTAAGGGTCCTATCGGTGTGGGCAAGGCTGTTGCCAGGGTAAACGGCAAGGTTGCCTGTATGGCGGAGCTTACATTTGCAATAGGTTAATTGCATAAGGAGACAAGATGAAGTTATTCAAGAAGAAAGATAAAAATATAGAGGCTGAAGAGACTTTAGCAAAGAACGCTGAGAGCGCAAAAACAGCCGCAGATGGCAAAAATGCCGGTGCAGCACAGGAAACCAAAGAGGATGTACCTGAGACAATCGTTTGTCCCAAGTGTGGCAAGACTGTGCTCAAATCAGTTGTAAAACAGCACAAATACGTCTGCTATGAGTGTAATTATTATTTCCGTGTGCGTGCTAAAAACAGAATCAGAATGGTTTCCGACAAGGAAGCATTTGAGCCATGGTTTACAGAGCTTACAACAGGAAATCCTCTTAATTTCCCTGAGTATGAGGAGAAAATTGCAAAGACTCAGGAGAAAACAGGACTTTCTGAGGGCGTTGTCATCGGTAAGACAAAGATTTACGGTGAGGAGACAGTGCTTGGTGTAATTGATTCAAGATTTATGATGGGAAGCATGGGCCATGTGGTTGGTGAGAAAATCACAAGCGCATTTGAGCGTGCCACAGAGGAAAGACTTCCGGTTATATTATTCTGCTGTTCAGGTGGAGCCAGAATGCAGGAGGGTATCATTTCGCTGATGCAGATGGCTAAGACCTCAGCCGCAGCAAAGCGTCATTCAGAGGCAGGACTTTTATATGTGCCTGTACTCACAGATCCTACAACAGGTGGTGTGACAGCCAGCTTTGCAATGCTTGGAGACATCATTCTTGCAGAGCCAAAGGCACTTATCGGCTTTGCGGGTCCTCGTGTTATCGAGCAGACCATCGGACAGAAGCTGCCTGAGGGCTTCCAGAGGGCAGAGTTCCAGCTTGAGCACGGCTTTGTGGATATGATAGTTGAGCGTGAGGATTTAAAGAAGACTCTTTACAAGATTTTACGTGCTCACAGACCTACCACTGGCTATGCCAATTTTGACCCGCTTCACTCAGACGACAATTACGAGCCGACAGAGCTTATGAAGGAGCGCGAGGCAAAGGCTAAGCCATTTAAGGTATGGGATAAGGTCAGCGCCGCAAGACAGATTAAGAGACTTGCATCGGTTGACTATATGGACTATATCTTTGATGAGTTTATGGAGCTGCACGGAGACAGATATTTCCGCGATGACCCGGCTATCGTAGGTGGAATCGCATATTTAGACGGCCAGCCGGTCACAGTTATCGGTGTTCACAAGGGAAAAGACCTTGAGGACTGCGCAAAGAGAAACTATGGTATGCCATCACCTGAGGGCTACCGCAAGGCACTGCGCCTCATGAAGCAGGCAGAGAAATTCAACCGTCCGATCATAACATTTGTCAATACATCAGGAGCTTATCCGGGAATGGAGGCAGAGGAAAACGGACAGGGTGAGGCAATCGCAAGAAACCTTTATGAGATGAGCGGCATCAAGGTGCCAATTCTTTGTCTCATGATAGGAGAAGGCGGAAGCGGTGGAGCTTTAGCTCTTTCTGTAGGAAATGAAGTGTGGATGATGGAAAATGCCACATACTCAATCCTCTCGCCTGAGGGCTTTGCATCTATCCTCTGGAAGGACGGAAAGCGTGCAAAGGAAGCCGCAGAGGTAATGAAGATTACAGCACACGACTTAAAGGAGCTTGATGTCGTGGATGATATAATACCTGAGTTTGGCGGAGCCGACGAGGATGCCCTTTCATCAATCGGAAACTACATGAAGGGCAACATGAAGAAATTCTTGGAAAAAGAAAGCAAATTGACAAAGGACCAGCTCTTGGAGGAAAGATACAAGCGTTTCCGCAAGTTTTAGTCCCGGAAAGGAAATTCTATGAAGATAGTTGGAACAGGAAGCTGCCTGCCACAGAGAGTGGTCTCAAACGATGACCTGGCAGCCATAATGGACACATCTGACGAGTGGATCAGCTCGCGTACAGGAATAAGAAACAGACACATTGCAACGACTGAGACAACCACCTCACTTGCCTGTGATGCAGTAAAAAGTGCGCTGCAGGATGCGGGGATTGACGGAAGTGAGATAGACTTGATAATAGCGGCAAGCGTATCCACAGACAAAATCGTTCCATCGCTCGCATGTCAGATTCAGGCTGAGATAGGTGCAGGCAGTGCAGTGGCATTTGACATAAATGCCGCATGCTCAGGCTTTTTATTCGGGCTTGCCACAGCAGATGCGTATTTTAAGACCGGCAGATTTCACAAGGCAGTCGTAGTGGGAGCAGAGGTTCTTTCAAAAATAATGGACTGGAATGACAGAAGCACCTGTGTACTCTTCGGAGACGGAGCAGGAGCAGCGGTTGTGACAGACGAGGGCGATGCCTTCAAGGGCTTTGTACAGGGCTCGGACGGAAAAGGCGGTGAGGCGCTTGACGGAGACAACCGTCCCGTAGTTAATCCGTTTACCGACAATGGAAAGCAGTCTGCACTCGGTGGCTATGTCACCATGGACGGTCCGGCTGTATACAAGTTTGCGGTAAAGACAGTGCCAAAGGCTATAAATGAGCTGCTTGATGAAATCGGCTGGAGCGCAGATGATGTGGATGTCTATGTGCTGCATCAGGCCAATATCCGTATTATTGAGTCGGTTGCCAAAAGGCTTAAGCAGCCTATGGACAAATTTCCGACCAATTTACAGCAGTGTGGAAATATTTCTGCGGCAAGTGTGCCGATTTTGCTTGATAAAGTCCGCAAAGATGGTATGATAAAGCATGAGGAAAAAATAATTTTATCAGGCTTTGGAGCAGGACTTACATGGGGAGCCTGCGCCATAGAGTGGCAATAGAAAGAGGTATTTATGACGGCAGATGAAACTTTAAATGAATTATTGGTGTGTCTGTTCAAGGATTTGACAGAGATAGAGGGCAGATGTCTGATAACAGACGAATTTTCTGATATTTCTATCAACGATATGCACATAATAGAGGCAATAGGAGTCGATGAGCCAAAGCGCTCCGGCACCGTAGCCAAGCTTATGTCTATCACTCTGGGCACGCTGACAAAGGCAATAGATGGTCTCACCCGCAAGGGATACGTGAACCGTATCCGCAGTGAGGAGGATAAGCGTGTGGTAAAGCTCTCACTCACCGACAAGGGAAAGAGTGCATACTATCATCATGAGCAGTTTCACCGTCATATGATAGAGCATATAAAGGACGGTCTTTCGGACGACGAAATGAAAGTTCTTATAACTTCACTTGCAAAACTCTCGGATTATTTCAAGGTGGTATATTCCGATGATGAGGAGAATCAGTACCAGAACTGGGATAATATAAATGAAGATAATAAATAAAATGAATTTTTTTTATATAAAACTTTCAAAAATTACTTGATTATAGCAATAGATTTATATAAAATAAACTTGTTGATGTGAAAAATAATTTTGTAAAGGAGATATAAAAATGAGCTATGTTGATGAAGTACTCGAAGTAGTAAAGAAGAAAAACGCAGATCAGCCTGAGTTCTTACAGGCAGTAACAGAGGTTCTTGATTCTTTAAGACCTGTGATCGATGCAAATGAGGAATTATACAGAAAGAATGCGATTCTTGAGAGAATCACAGAGCCTGATCGTCAGATCATGTTCAGAGTACCATGGGTAGATGACAATGGTCAGGTACAGGTAAACAGAGGTTTCCGTGTACAGTTCAATAACGCAATCGGACCTTACAAGGGAGGTCTCAGACTTCACCCTTCAGTAAACCTTGGAATCATCAAATTCTTAGGATTTGAGCAGATCTTCAAGAACTCTCTTACAACACTTCCAATCGGTGGTGGTAAAGGTGGTTCTGATTTTGATCCTAAGGGCAAATCAGACAGAGAGATTATGGCATTCTGCCAGAGCTTCATGACAGAGCTTTCTAAATATATCGGAGCAGATGTTGATGTTCCTGCCGGAGATATCGGAACAGGCGCAAGAGAGATCGGCTTCATGTTCGGTCAGTACAAGAGAATCCGCGGATCATTCGAGGGAGTTCTCACAGGTAAGGGACTTACATATGGTGGATCACTTGCCCGTACACAGGCTACAGGATATGGTCTGTTATACCTTACAAACGCATTATGGAAAGACAACGGACTTGACTTAAACGGAAAGACAGCATCAGTTTCAGGTTCAGGAAACGTTGCTATCTACGCTATCGAGAAGGCACAGCAGCTCGGTGTCAAGGTTGTTACATGTTCTGATTCTACAGGCTGGATTTATGATCCGGAAGGAATCGATGTTGCACTCCTTAAAGAGGTTAAAGAGGTTAAGCGTGCACGTCTTACAGAGTACGCTGCAGCTAAGTCAAGCGCTGAGTACCATGCAAAAGAGAATGGTGAGCACGGCGTATGGCAGTACAAGGTAGACCTTGCTCTTCCATGTGCTACACAGAACGAGTTGGATCTTGACGATGCAAAGATGCTCGTAGCAAATGGTGTTACATCTGTTACAGAGGGTGCTAACATGCCTACAACTCTTGAGGCTACAAAATACCTTCAGGAGAACGGAGTACTCTTCGTAGGTGGTAAAGCTGCCAATGCAGGTGGTGTTGCTACATCAGCACTTGAGATGAGCCAGAACTCTGAGAGACTTTCATGGACATTCGAAGAGGTAGACGGAAAGCTCAAGGGTATCATGGAGACAATCTACGCTAACATCAGTGATGCTGCTAAGAGATACGACGCAACAGTTGGTGGAAAGACTGACTATGTTGCAGGTGCAAATATCGCAGGCTTTGAGAAAGTAGTTGACGCTATGCTTGCACAGGGTGTTTGCTAATCTGTAGGCACTTATTGAATAATGACTATAAAAACCCCTCCCACAGACTTCTATCTGTGGGAGGGGTTTTGTAATAATATTTCAAAGAGAAAACTAATTTATTTTTTATTAGCAAATGCTCTGATACCGCCTGCTACGAAAAGTATAGAGGCGATAATAACACCGGACACAAGTACAATAGCGTAAACATTGGCATTCACGCAGATATTAGAAGTCCAGTCAGAAAAATTCACGGACTTTATAGTGATTTGTCTGGTGCCAAAAATTAAAAACTCGCATATGTCATCGGCAAAAGCTGTCCAAACCGAAGCTATCAAAACTATAATTGCGGATTTTATAAATCCGTTTGCGTTTAAATATCGTGCATCAAAGAATATGAGCCAGGCTGCAAGTACAAAGACAAATGCTATAATACAGCCGGCCTTCATTCCGGCAACATCGTTTGTATGACCACACACCTCAATGATTGTGAGGAAAAGCCATAGGGTATCCCACAGCATAGTGATAAGAGCTTTTTTGTCTGACAAAGCAGGTGGAAGCTCAATTCCTCTGATGACAAACGGAAAAAGAAAAATTGATAATCCAAATATAGTTGGAACAGACCAAAGCATAAATTCATTTGAACTATACATTCTGTCAACAAAAAAGAATATCAAAAGCAGAGCAAAAACACCGCAGATTATGCATTTGGTCAGTTTTTTCTGCTGTGCCATAAGTGGAACAACTGTCATTGCAGCTACAAGAAGCATAGATGCTGTTACCACCGCAAAGGTATTTAAACCACCGCCATTTGACAGGCACACTATGAATGTAATGAGTATTGGGATAAGCAGTAATCCGGCTATTATGACTCCGGCCTTATAGGCAGCATTTTTTTCCTTTTTCTCATGCTGCTTTAATACATTGTCGGCCTCATTTTTTATCATTGAATCAATAGAATCGTTTTTTAGTTCATTGTATGTATTTTGACATTTTTCACAAGCCTTAAGGTGTTTTTCGACAAGCCTTTTGCTTGAGGGACTGCATACATCGTCATAATATAGTGGGAGTAAATCCTGAACTATATTGCAGGTTTCATCGGTTGATTGTGTAATTGGATTATTCATTTCTATCCATCCTTTCTTTGATTTTCAATCTGGCTCTATGGTAAGTTACCCGTGCCCAGTTCTCTGTTTTTCCAAATATCATGCCTATTTGGGAGAATGGCAATTCACCAAATATTCTAAGCTGAAAGACCTCCTTGTAGGGTTCATCAAGCTCGTGCAGTATAAGATGAATCTGAAGAGCGGTATCTTTATTTTCTAGGCTTTTTACCATATTATCGGGTTGTTCGAGCTGCCCTTCGTCAAGCTCTGTAAATTTTGTGTTTTTGCGGCATTCGTCCATTGCCAGATTTCTTGCTATGCTGCAAAGCCAGGTCTGTTCGCTTGATTTGCCGGCATATGCCTTCTTTGCGGTCATGGCCTTATAAAAAGTATTCTGGGTAATTTCCTCAGCCTGATGTTGATTTTTTACAATTGTCATTACATATGAGTATACTTGCAAGTAATAGGAATTGTACAATTTCTCATAATCCAGAACTGTCACCTCCTAGTATAATAATGGTGTAGTCAATCAAGACTACTTGGTTAATAAGTTTC
>ERZ1034730.13-NODE-13-length-94435-cov-71.092223_pt1 | contig 94435 bp, 102 predicted proteins | sample MGYA00520650_ERZ1034730 | MGnify/ENA primary metagenome ERZ1034730 (study PRJEB33766, sample SAMN09781702) | gut metagenome | biome: gut microbiome | host: Homo sapiens | place: Madagascar | study: EMG produced TPA metagenomics assembly of the PRJNA485056 data set... | reverse complement strand
ATTATATTTATATTATTATTATATACTATAAGACTAAAGCCGAAAGTCGAGCGGAGCGAAACTTGAGCCATTGTTACACCGACTAATAATAATTATTAATATTAAACAAATAAAGACATGACTAGAATATTAGTAGAAAATATAGTTAAAGCTATTAATCATGAGCTTGGTAATTGCTCAGTATATGCTGTTATTGAATTTCGTAGTCAAAAATATAATTGTTATGAACCTATTACTTATCTTGGAGATAGTATAAGTTTTATTGATGATTATAATAAAGAAATTAAAATTGATTGTAAACTTATTAATAGTATAAAGATTGAAGAAATGTAGAAGTGAATGGAAGTGTATGTAGGATAGTTGCCCTAACTATTCCTACAATACTTCCTCATTCTCATATTCTTTTCACTTTAGCTCTATTATTAATCAAATTCCTTCTTTAACTATTATTACTGTTACTTATTCAACTTATTTAATCATCTAGTTTATCTCCTTTATATCTGGTTTTCAAGACTTTAAGTTCAATTCTTACTCTCTTGCCCTGATTTACTGGATATTACTATACTTGATTTAATAAGCCTTCATTTACTGAATGTTTAATCTCAATAATATATTAATGTTATGTTTTGGAAAAATAATACTATAGCTATTAGTAGAACTGATATTTTATCTCTTATTAATATAGTTAAGAATGTAAGCGCTATTAATAAAGATAATAATATTAATGATGCTACTAAATATTTAAGAACATTTACCACTCTTGAAGATTATGGTAATGTTGTTGACGATTGCGATATTATTAAACATGATTTAATTGACATTGATAATGTTGCTAGTATTAATATTAAAATTATAGAAGAATTATGAATATAGATTTATTTAAATACATAATGAAGATAATTGCAGTACCAATGCTGCTTTTATCTTTAGTACTTATAAGTCATGGTGCTGATGACCATATAAGTATTATGAATGTCATTGGTTTTATACTACTTATCATAAGTGGTAGTTTTATAATTGTTGAAGCTAAAAATAATAAAGATGAATAAAGTAAATAAAAGTACAGCTCTTGTACTATTAATATTAATAGCTACTACTATAGCTACTGTTATTAATTTAGTTAATGCTACTACAGCTAATGCTAAGTTAAGAACTGAAATAAACACTTATAAAGATTATTATAATGCTTCTGAATCTCTGTTTAATGAGATAGAAGATTATAATGAAAATCTTTTCGATAGTGATAAAGCTATTGATTATTATAAAGCTAAGGATGTAGTAAAACAAACTTCCCATTTCAAATAAGTGTAAAAGTTCTGTTACTAGTACGGTCTGTGAAGATAGTACTAGTTATTTTTATTAATTTAAATATTATAAATATGAAGAATAGAATTTATACTACAATAGGAATTATATGTTTGATTGGAATTATGTGTTTTGTTATTTATCTTGTTGGTAATTTTATATATTTTGGTATATCTGAAACAAATGAGGTAAGTAATAATGATAGTATTGATAATGTTTGTATTAGTACAAACATTACTCAGTATAACAATTCTAGCCGCCCCGTAAAAGGCATAAAATATAAAGATTCAATAGATTCTTTAGCATTTAGTAAACATGTTGATTTATCTAATATAGATGGAAATAATTTCTATAGTAGAGAAATAAATGAAGATTTAACTAGTGGTAAAGTATATAAATAAATATATTCATATTAATTAACATTATAAACATTTAAATTTTACAATTATGGATTCAAAGAAAGTTATTAGTGAGTTAGTAAACAATGATGCAAACAATGTAGCAAAGGATGTTACTATTCGTAATATCAATACTACTGAAATGACTAATTATGCACGAGTTGCAATTACCCTTGACAAACCTGTTAAGGGTTATGTTGCTAATCCTTATCTTGGTAAGACTCCTGGTAAGGATGGTGTTCCAGCTGATGCTGATGTTACAAGTGAGTATGTAATTGGACTTGTAAACATTATCTTTGTAAGTAATTACAGTCTTATTGCTACTCTTCGTGAAATACCTGATGTTGCATTTGCTGGTAATGCGCTTCTTGAATCACCTAAGAGAATTGGTGTGATTCTTAGTGGAGCAACTATTAATGTTGTTCAGGAAGCTGTTGCTGAAGGACAGGAATATAAGAATCCTTTCAGCGATAATGCTACTCCTACTGTTGTTAAGCATGATTCATATTACAATCATGTATATGATATTCGACTTGGTGCTTTTGGCAAGCAAATGGTATTCGAGTTGGCTAAACATATCATGTTTGACTAATCTTTATAAGTAGTAGTGCTAGAAATAGTGCTACTACTATTTATTAATTAAATAAATAAGGAGAACTTATTATGTGTATAACAAAATATTATTTTATTAGTAATAGAGTTAAAGAACGTAGAGATGGTTCTTTAATGATTAGTACAAGTATGGGTCTTAATCATGCTAAGAAATTAGCTAAAAAGCGTTTTCAAATGTATGGTTATAATGGTAGACTTGTTAATATCCACCCATTTAGTACAACAATTAGTAAAGCTATTGCAATTTAAGTTAAAGTTTTACTAATTATTATTGATATATAAATCAAATTCATTATCTTTGCAGCAAATATTAATAAATAAACTATTAAGTGTTATGACAGATAATGAATTTGATTTAAATGCTCAAGAAGTTGATGGCTTCTGTATAAATCATGATATTGATGATTATGATTTATATGGAGAAATAAAAGCTGAGGACGGTGATGGTTCTGGCTTTGGCGATGATATTGACTTTGATTATTAATTTTAAACATAAGAGAATTATGAAAGAAAAAGAATTAAGTTCTGCTGATAAGTGTCGTAGAACTAAACTTAGTAAAAAGAGTGTTGAAGAACTTGTAAATATCATTCTTCGTAAAGATGATACAGAACGTAAATCATCTAAGACTATTGATACATATAAGAAACTTCAACTTACCAATGAAAAGAGAATTGAAATTCTTAAAGATTCTCTTGATAAGAGTGAGGAGATTCAGAGTAATCAAGAAAAAACTATTGCTGCACTTAACGCAACAATAGATAATAAAGATAAGCATATTGCTACTCTTGAAGAGCATAATAAATCTCTTTATGGTAGAATTGATGTGCTTGAAAAAACTATCAAAGATAGAAACAAAGAAGCTCGTGTTTTATTTGTTGCTATCGTTTGTCTTATATTAAGTAATATTATTCTGTTCTTTATATAATATTGCTATGGTTATGTAGTAAAATATTTCGCTTAAAGAGAGACTTATAAGTGTATAAGTTATTCCATGTTTTTAAAATTAGACAGATTCCAACCACTATTGCTTGTGAAAGTAGTAGTGGTTTTTTAATATTTAATAAATACAATTATGGAAGAAAATGTTATAACCGGTATTGTAATTGCTGGTAATATATATAATGTAATACCTAATGGTGTTAAATGTCCTCAATGTGCTGTAAAAGACCTTTGTCTTACAGGTAAATTAGGTAGTAAAGTACAGTTTGATTGCGCAAGTGTTCATCTTGAAAAAATTAATATTGTACCTGATAAAGTTGATATTAATATCTTGAAAAAATCCATGCCAAGTATTATGCCTAATTTTGGTATAAGTACTGTTAGTAGTGGTAAAAAATGTAATATTTAAATTATGAGTAAAGATAGAACTAAACTTCCTGATGCTCCAAGTACTATTATTCTTAGTGATGATGTACTTGATGATATTTACTCTGATATGCAGGCAGACCAGGCAATTATGCTTGAGCAGTCCGGTCTTTATGAATAAATTCGATTTTTGCGTATTTTCCTAGGTTTCATGACTCTCAATTAATTTAGCTGATAAATTTATCGGCAAATTAATTTGAGGGTTTTATATCACAAAATAAAATATTAAATAAAATGATAGTTGTAACACAAACTCAACTTAGGAATAAAGACACTGAGGCTATGGTACTTTTACGTAATGAAATTAAAGCTAGTTTTAATACTAATGTTATTGATTATTTTACTATAAGTGCTATAGCTGAAATTCTATATAATAAGTTTAAGCATAAGAAACATGATATAATATATCATACAACTGTTTCTTATGACGGTATTAATAAACCATTTAAAATACGAATTGATTATGCCAACAAAAAGAAATGATACAAAAGAATTTGCTATTGGTTCTAAAATAGAATATAATGGTAAATTATATGAAGTAGTATCACAAACTTATTGTGATAATTGTGCTATTGCTAATATTTGTTGTAATAACGATAAAACTAGTGATAACAATATTACTGGTGTTTTATCTAGAGATAAAAGAGTTAGTATTTTTGGTGAATGTTCATCTATTGTTAGAAGTGATGGTAGGTCTGTAGTATTTAAAGAGATTCCTATTAATATTTCTAAAGATGAATATTATAAGATTATACCTTTATGGAGAGATGATAATCCTAGTGAATTAAAACCTGTAAAATTTGATTTACCTAATGGTTATGAAATTGATATAGAAGCTAGCGATTTAAGTAAAGGTATTGTTCACTTTAAACGTAAATGGTTAACACTTGAACAATTATATAATTCAATGACTGAATATAATATAAGTCAGTATCGTAATAATTGTATGAATTTCGCTCCTAATAAGTTGTTAGCTATTGCTAATCTTATGGATATTGCTAGATATTGTAATGGTAATTGGCATTATCGTACTAGAGATGATAATTATGGTTATACGATAGCTTATGATAAAACCAGAACAGCAGATGACAGTTATCAAATTGTTCATATTAATTCTGATACAGATATGTATTTTGGTAATATTATATTTAAAAATGAAGCTGATGCACAGTATGTAATAGATAACCCAAATTTCAGAAGTATTCTTGATAAAATATTTAAAGTATGAGTTTATATAAATTTAATGTGACTGTTAAAGTTGATGATGAAGATGATAAATATAATGCAGTAACTTTATATTGTGGTATTAAAACTGCTGTTCAACGTTATTTACGTTCTATTAGTCTTCATCATAATAGTAATGTTAAAATAGAAAGAGATTTTAAAGTATAAAATTATGGGCGATAAAGATTTATATGAAGATGATATTAGGAACTATTATAATATTCCATATGTTATAAGACTTACTAACGATAAGTCTATGGTAAATAATAGTTTTCCTGATGGTAAAGCTAAACGTAGAGAAAGTAGACGTAGAGCTATTAGAAGAAGAAAGGGTAGACTATGATACTATGTAATAGTTGTCTTTATCAATTTAATACAAGACATTGTAATGTACCTGATTTTGGAGAAGTTGTACAATGTAATGGTTATGTTGATAAAAAAGACTTTTATAAACATTCTTCAAGACGTACAGGTTATGTTATTCCTTATAACTTTCCTCTTAATACTCGTAGAGGTTTTAGAACTATATATTTTCTTATGAAATTAAGTCAACATGATATGATTACTGTAGTTAAAGATATAATTGCTGTTAGACATGCTGGTATTAATTTCATAACTAATATATGTGATAAACTAGAAAAAGAGAATGATTGTATAACAACATTCCTTTACGGGGAGGCTAGAGAATAGTATAATAACTTTATAAATAAAGAATTATGGACTATAAAAATAAGAAAGTACTGTTCATTGATTTGGACGGTACTTTAATTAAAACTATATCAGGTAAAACATTTCCTGAAGATATTACTGATTTTAGAGTACAACTTCCTGTATTAGATAAAATAATAGAGAAGATGCCTAATCTTGAGATGTTTTTTATAGTAAGTAATCAAGGAGGTTTAAAGACTATTATTGATAAACATCTTTTTAATTCTAAGATATATGCTATAGAAAATATATGTAGAGGTTATTTATGTAGTAGACTTGATTATCTTTCATTTATTGATAGTTTATATTGTTGTTCTATGGATAAGAATAATACTTATCGAAAACCTAATACTGGAATGTTAGAACAATTATATTATCAATATAAAGTAGAGTCTACAAATGAATGTATTATGATTGGTGATGCTTCTGGTAAACCAGGAGATTTTTCAGATTCTGATAAGAGATGTGCATCAAGATTTTTTATAGATTATATTGATGTAAGAGATTTCTTAGAATCATAATATAACTAAGTTCTGCTAAGTGTAGTAATACGGCTTATGGTGCGAAACCAAGCAGAACTTCTAATAATTAAAATAATAAAGTTATGAAATATGAAGAATATGTAGCAGCTATTGCTCCTTTTGAATATTTTAAAAGTAGAGCAAATAATTGTAATGATGATAAGTTTAAAAATAAACTTATGGAAGCTTATAATAAAGGTTTGCGTGAAGTAGGTAGAAAAATTCTTATAGAGAATAATATTACTCCTAATAAAGCTATAAATATAGTTTGTACTCCTGTAAGTTTTAAACCAATTAGTGCTAGAATTAATAAAAATAATGAAGTTATATTAATTGGTTATTCACGTCAAGACCGTACTGATTATAAAGTTGAAAAAGAATATAAATTAAACGATTTTAAAAATTTGTAATATGGATAATAAATTTACAGAAGAAAGCTTAACTCATTTCTTTAATAAAAGAAATAATATTAGAAAAGAATATGATACTAAAATTACTAGTATTAGTAATAAGTTCTTTGCTGATAATAATCTTCCATTTAAAGTAGGAGATAAAGTTAAATTTTCAAGGTTTGCTGGTTCTGCAACTGGTATTATTAAATATGTTACTATTTCTAACAAATTAGATAATGCTTTATCTAGAGAACCAGAAGTAATGATAGCTATTGATGGTTATGTTGGACTGATGAAACGTTTCCCTATTAGTAAAATAAAGAAAATATAATAATTATGGAAGCAAAAGAATTTAAAGTTAAACTTAAAGAAACTAAACGTATTCTTGATAGAGCTAGAGCTGAATACAAGAAAGTACGTACAGCTTTAAGTGATGAAGTATTAGAACCTTATGGTATTCATGTTGGTTCTGAAGTTGTTTATAAACGTAAGAAATATAAAGTTCATAATGCTATTATAAATAGTAAGAACTTAATATATGTTACTATTATTCCTATAGAATTTGAATATTTTGAAGGAGAAAATAGAGAACAAGTTCCAATAGAATGTTTAGTATAATAACATTAAAATAAAATAATTATGTGTGATGTTAAACAAGAAACTGTTTCTTATTTTATTTTAAAAGCAGCTATTGCTCGTAAAAATTATGATAATAGAATTAAGAATTTAACTAATAAATTCTTTAAAGATAATCATATTCCTCTTAAAGTAGGAGATAGAGTTATGATTGCTAATGGTAAAGTAGGAACTATTGTAAGTCTTCATACTGAAGTTTATAAATATTTTAGATATTACAATATTCCTATGATAAAAGTTGAGCTTGATGAAAATAGAGATTTGGAATATTTTGCATCTCTTACTAATATAAAGAAAATATAATCATCTTATTGATGAAGTAATATAGTATTAATTAATTAAACTTTTTGTAAAATGGCAAAGAAACATGATGAAAGAAAGGATTTAAAGTGTGTATCAAGAGTAGCTGAAATCAATGGTAATCATATCATTGTTCCAACTAATACTGTGATTGGTATTCACATGTGGGGTAGAATTGATTTTCTAGTTCATTATTGCGGTTATATTCTTAATCGTAGTAAGAATGTTAAAGCTTCTAATCTTAAATTTGAAGATGCTGTAAGTGCTAGAGAAGCTAAGAAAATCAAGAAGGAACATAAACTTTCTAATAAGAAGAAGTAATGGTTACAGATTTTAGTAAATTAAAGGTTAACCTTAACTTTAAGATTAAGGTTAAACATAAGACTAGAGCACCAGCTCTTAAACAAGATAAAGTCTTGACTAAACTAATAGAGACTACATGTCGATATGATAATGGAAAGTTTTATGTTGTTATTCCTAATTGTGTATACAAACATAAACTTAAAAGTAGTATAGACGTAAGTGACATAGGAACTAACGATATAACTTTAGAGTTTACTCCTGAATCATTTGATTTACATGGAGCTGACAGAGTGTTTACTATACGTGGTCAAGATAATGGTAAATATATATGTTTAATAAGAAACGAAACTGATAGATTATTTAAGAAACTAAACAAAGAACAATATGTTCCATTTTGTAAGAACTGGACTATAATTGTTAGAATTGTTCGACGTGTAGGAGTATTATATGCTGATTTTCGTTCTTTAAAATCACATAATTTATATTATAATTTAAAACAAGATAATGAGGATGAATAAATGCACAATGAAGATACATTAGTTGGAGGTCCTTTAAATAGGACTGATAAAAATAGAGCTGAAATTGCTGGTCTTACAAAGGACCAGCAAAAAGCTTATCAAGGGCTTATTGAGTTTATCAATAAGCCTTTTAATCATAAAGATTTTAAGCGTGCTCTAGTTGGTGCAGGTGGTGTTGGTAAAACATTCCTTTTAAAGACTATTTTAAAGAATTGTAATATTAGTTTTTCACAAATTGGTGTAAGTGCTCCAAGTCATAAAGCTTGTAGAGTAATACGTGATTCTCTTGCAGGTTTACCAGTTAATGTTAATACTATTCAATCAGACTATGGAATGAGACCTGATTATAATATTGACAAATTCAATGAACGAGATATTCAATTCAGTCGTCAAGGTAGAATAAAAGTTGAAGATTATAATCTTTATGTAGTTGATGAAGCTTCTATGATTAATAAAGCTTTGTTTAATTATATGTGTAAAGTTTTAATTAACAATTCTTGTAAACTTCTACTTCTTGGTGATGTTGACCAAGTACCTCCTGTAAATGAACTTGAACCTTCTGCTTTTAAGAATGTTACAACTTATAGATTAACTCAGATTGTAAGACAAGATGAAGATAATCCTATAAGAGAACTTTGTAGCATGCTTAGAAACGATGTAGAACATAATACTTTTACGTTTCTTAATTATATAAGTACACATAAAAGTAAATTTGATTCTACAATGACTAAAGGTTTCATGGTTTGTAATAGTTCTGAATTTCAACATCAAGTTGAACTCCAGTTCAGTGATGAAGCAATAACTAAAAATACAGATTATGTTAAAGTTATAGCTTATACTAATATAACTGTTTCTGCTTGGAATAAGTTTATTAGAGAATCTATAATTAAAGACAGCGAAAAATCTGTTATTACAAAAAATGATTTAATTACTTCTTATATAACTCTTGTAAATGAATTTAAAGAGACTATTATAAGAAATAGTGAAGATTATATTGTAAAAGATATTGCTAATTACACTCATCCTAAATATAGCATTAAAGGATTTATGGTTAAGTTCCAAGCTGTTCATGGAGGACAAGTTACTTCTCCTTTATTTGTTCTAGACCATAGAGATAGATTTTCTGTTAAGAGATATTGTGATATATGCAATGATTTAATAGAACAAGCTAAAAATGCGTCTAAACAACAACGTGCTGCTAAATGGAAGAAGTACTTTGAATTTCGTGAGAGTTGTTTGATATTAATTAATATAGCAAAAGCTGATGGAACAGTACTTCATTATCGTAATCTAGATTATGGTTTCTCTGTAACTGCACACAAAAGTCAAGGTAGTACTTATAATGTTAGTATGGTTGACATTAATGACATTGTTTATGACAAGAATGGTCATCCTTACAATAATGCTAAAGATATTAATCGACGACTTTATGTTGCAGTCAGTAGAGCTAAAGAAAAAGTAATTTTAAGATATGGATGAATCTAATTTAAATCCTCTAGACTATCGTAAATTCCTTAAAGGAATAGCAGATTGTAAAGCACAAATAGAATATTATGAGAATGTAATAGCTGATGTAGTTCTCAAAAATTCTAATATTGAAGTTGGTAATTCTGTAAGACTTGATAAGACAGATGGAATTAATAGAATTTATGGTGTTGTAGTTGGAGCTAAAGCAGTTATTAAAACTGATAATGAAGTTCATAAACTTATAACTGTGATACCTGAAAATGTTAATACACCTTTCGATTTCGACCTAGCAGAATGGTCAATTACTCTACATGTACGTTAGCGAAATTCGCATATTACGTATTTATTTGCGTTTTAAGCCGTTTATGAGTACGGCATGATTAATCATAAAGCCGCCCCGTAAAAGGCATGTAATCAAGAATTTAAAATATTAAATAAAATGTGTAATGCAAGTAATATTCCGTCTTTTAAAGAACGTGTACAATGTTACATTAATAAAAAATATGAAATAGAGAAAGATTATCAGAATCGTATGAATGCTCTTAACGACGCAGCAACTGCTGATATTCTTGCTAATTGTCCAATTAAAGTTGGTGATGTTTATGTAACTGAAAATAATAATGCTTGGGGTCTTAAACGTCAGTATTATAAAGTTGCTAAAATTGATGCCACTGTTGATGGTAGAATTAGTGTTTATGGTTATAAACGTAAACTAGATAAAACTTGGGGTAAACGTGATAATATATACATGTTTAGCGCTTCTATTTATGACAATTATGATGTTAATGATTATGATAAAGTAGAAGATTATGTTGAACCTAGTAAAGATTAATTAATTATGAAAAGAAGTGATAAAATTAAAGCTCGTAAACGTATTGAAAATGGTTGTAATTTTCCTAGTCTTATGACTATTAGTAAATATCCTGATGGTGCTACTCGTTATCATAATTATCAATGGTAAACAATTATGATTCCTAAAGTATGTGACGATTGTGCTTTAGGTATGTTTAATACTAAGTGCAAATGTCTTAATGGTGTTGGTAATCCAATGTCAGGTATGATTATTGTTGTACCTAATGTTGATTATAATGCTTATAAGAATAGAGGAATGACTTTCAGCAAGTATGTGGAAATAGTAAAAGATACCATCAGACCTTTTACGGGGGGGCTAGAGCAACTAGACCCCTTTATTGTTCCTCTTATTCGTTGTAAGCTTGATGAACATTGTCCTGTAAATCAATATATAGCTAATAGATGTATGCTTCATACATTTGCTGATATTAGAATTAATAATATCAAGAAGATAATGCTTCTCGGTAATGCTGCTACTAATTTTGGTTTTGATATTACTAAAGGTAAAGATAAACTATATTATATAGCTCCTTATGTTTACAGCACAAATTACTCTCCTTTTATTAAGTTTATAGATGATAATAAATACGATGAATTTCGTAATCGTCTAGTTAAATGGCTTACTGCTAATAAAGATAATAATTATAATGGAATGGAAATAGTAAAAATAATAAATGATTCATAGTTTAGCTGTAGATTTAGAAGTCTTTGAGAATATGATTTCATTTACTTTTGTAGATTTAAAAGATTATCTTGATAAATTTGCAGATTGTAAAGGTGCTCTTACTGATAGTTTAACAGTTGAAGAAATAACATCTAGACTTGATAAAGTTAAAAGCTGGATATTTTATGTTAGTGATACAGATAATTCACAAATGTTGAGTATTATAGATTTCTTTGAAAAAATGAGACCTATAGAACATGAAGATGGTTCTGTTGATAGATATGATTTATATGGCTATAATAATCAAGGATATGATGATATGCTTATTAAAGCATTTTTAATGTATTGGAATCGTTTTGATAATACAAAACAACTTTGTTTATTTCTTAAAGAAGTAAATGATAAGATTATTTCATTACAAGATGATAAAGATGCTTTATGGAAAGATAAACTGTTAAATCTTATTCGTAAATATAGAGTTCATTATGTAACTGTAGATTTATTTAAGATATTTGCTCTTAATTCTGCTGGAGTAAATATAGATAAAGACACTGGCGAACGTAAGAAGTATGGTAAAAGTTTAAAGCAAGTTAGTATTAATCTTAAATGGTATAATCTTCTTGATTTTAAACTTCCTCCCATTGACGACGAAGAAGGCGATATATATAGAAAGAGAAATGAATATAAAGGTATGACAAATGAACAATTGCATTACTTGATTACTGCTGACTTTAGTAGGTATCTTCTTCCTAAATATGTTAAGCCTATGTTATATTATAACAAGAATGATGTATTTCTTTGTTGTGAAATGGTAAGGCAAAAGCCTGATGAAGTTATACTTAGATATAGTCTTGGTCACGCTTATAGAATAAACTTCTTATGTAGTGCTAGAAGTAATATTGCAGATAAACTATTAAATAAGTTTTATGCTGAACGTAGTGGTTTACATGAAGATGCTTTTAAAAATCTTCGTACACAAAGAACTGCTCTTAGTTTTAATAAAATAATATTTCCTCATATTAAGTTTAAAACTAAACAACTTCAAGATTTACTTGAAGAAATGAAGAAAGTTGTTATATATAGAACTAATAAAGATAGTTTTGTACGTGAAATAGAATTTTATGGCACAACATATACTCTAGCAACTGGTGGTATTCATACTCAAGACAAACCTGTAATACTTAAAAGTACTGATAAATATGTTTACGTTCATCACGATTATACATCATATTATCCGAGTATTATGATAAGTTATGAAGTAGTACCTGCACACCTCAATCGTAAAGTGTTTGCAAAAATGGTAGATTACTTCAAACAAACTCGTGTTAAATGTAAACATACAGACGATAAAGATGGTTTTGTAGTACCAGGAGTTCATAATAAACTTGCAGCAGAAGCATTGAAGATTGTAATCAATGCTATTTACGGAAAGTATGGCTATGAAAATTTCTGGCTTTATGATAGACTTGCACAAATGAGAGTTACAATTAATGGTCAATTAATGACAATGACTCTTTGTGAATCTCTTGAATTAGCAGGAATACATGTAGTTAGTGCAAATACTGATGGTATCGTTATAAAACTTCCTTATGACAAAGTTGATGTTTATAATCAAATTTGTAAAGAATGGAATGAGACTAATAAGATGTCTGCTGATGATGAACATTACAAGATACTTGTTAGTTTAAACGTGAATAACTATTTTGATATTCAAAGTAACGATAAAATTGAGTATAAAGGAGCACTAGACCCAAAACAGTATATCAAAGACCTTAAAAAGGGTTATGATATGCCAGTTGTAGCTACTGCTGTATTTGAGTATTTTGCTCATGGTAAATCTGTAATGGAAACTCTTCGTAATCATAAAGATATTCTTGATTTCTGTAAAACTCAAAATGTAGGTAGACAATTTGAAGTTGTTTATCAAAAAGTAGTTGATGGAAAAGTAGTAGATATACATAGTCAACGTCATGTTAGATTTTATGTCTCTACTAAAGGAGTTGTGATTATGAAAGAACATGTGACTACTGGTGCTCGTAGTGTTCTAGCTAGTGGAAAACCAGTACAAATTCTTAATTTACTTGATGATAAAGATATTAGTGAGCGTAATATAGATTATGCTTATTATTATGAAGAAGCTTATAAGATTATTAATCCTATAAGACTTGGAATAAGTCCTAATCAAAAAGGTAAAGCTAAGAATAAAACTCTCAGTGGAAAATCTTTGTTAAAGAAGAATTTTGGTTTATATAATGATTTATTTGATAATGAAGAAGAACAATGACAGAAGAAGAATTGCACGAAAAAAGTGTTTATCAATGGAGAATAAATAAAGGTATTGGAACTTTTATAATTCCTGCTCCTTTAGATGTTCTTAGACCTTTATTGATGATACTTCCTGCAATGTATAATAAAAGTCCTACAATAGAAACTGATATTATAGTTGCAGACTTTGTAGATAAAGATAAAATTAATGATTATCTATTGCATAAGAGTGAACCTGTTCATTCTAATGTTTATAGTAATTTTATTACTAGAGGATTGATTAAAATTTTAACTGTTAGTGAAGCTACAGATATATTTAGTCATCTAAATCCTACTTTAGTGGTTATTTATAATCCTAAAGAATGTCTTTATTGTTATGTAGGTCTGTTAGACAAAGCAAAGTTTAAGTTAGTATTATCATCAACTTTACTTACTGGTAAATTAGAACAGATTAATAATCTAATTCCTAGAGTTGGTTCTTATAATCAAGCTAGTGTAGATGAAATCCGTTCTAGCCGCCCCGTAAAAGAAGTATTAGTTCCTTTAATTATAGATGAAGATAGTAATCTTAAAAAGAAACTTGATTATTATAATAAAGAAATATCTACTGCTATAGCTATCTTTGGTGACTTTGAAACAATTAAGATGGCTCGTCTAGGTAATAGTAATACTAATAGTTCTAGTATGGCTGTATGTTATAACATAGCTCGTCAAAATGGTTGGAATGAGAATCTTGATATGACTATTCAATTTAATGTTGAAATAGATGAACTTTATTCTCCAAATGCCCTTAAAGAACGTGCTAGTGGAATATACGAAATTATTAGAAGTAGAAGTCTTGCTCTTGCTTCTTCTGATGAGAAACTTAGTTATATTCTAAAGATTGTTGAAGACAATGCAGATAAGAATATTCTTATTATTAATAAACATGGTGACTTTGCAAATGAAGTAACTAAATATATTAATGATAATACTCACTATAATACTTGTTATAATTATCACGATAAAGTAGAAAATATTCCTGCTATTGATGATAATGGAAATGAAGTTCTAATTAAGAGTGGAGTTAATAAGGGAAAACCAAAAATGCTTGGTGTAAAATCTCAGAAAAATTTAGCTCAAAAGTTGATGAACAAAGGTGCGATTCACGTTTTGTCTACAAATGCCTCTCCTGATAAGGATTTAGCCGTAAATGTAGATGTGGTTGTAATCACTTCGCCGTTGTGTGATACCATTGAAACCTATTTATATAGGCTCTCAAAGGTTCAATTCGCTAAAGAGGTACAATTATACACCTTATATTATAAAGGCTCTCTAGAGGAGAAAAAACTAGATGAGCGTGTTATTGGTTCAAATCATCTAATTCTTAATAAAACTGAAATTGAAGTTAAAAGTGATAATAATTATGATTATTGTATTGTAGATTGAAAAATTATGCTTATCTTTGCAGCGTAAATAAGAAACAAATATAATTGCTCTTTGAAATAATGAATGAAGTTGAAAGAAAAACCGAAGAAAGTCATGGTTTATCTGTTAGAAATGATGATGTTAATACAGGTATCAGAGTTCTAAATCTTCTAGATGAGAAACAACTTGCAAATGCAGAAGTATTTCTAAAGAAGATTGTTGCTACTGATAAAGGTGGTGTTAAAACTGTGAATGAAGGTCTTGCAATTTTAATGCGAGCACAAGACTTACGCTTACCATTTAGTACTTGTATAGAACATATTCATGTTATTAATGGAAAAACTGGTCTTGACGTTCACATCGCTAAAGCACTGTTATCAAGGGCAGGTATAGTCTGGGAAATAACAAAAGATTATGTACCTCAGTATAAATATACTGATGGTAATAGTGTTTACGATGAAACACATCTCCCAGATTATTGTGTTAAATGTCGAAATCAGAAAGAAGCTGAAAGTAAAACTACTGATGATGTTATTGGTGTTTATCCACTTAGATATTATATGGATTTGAAAGGTAATGTTTATGATGAATTTCAAATATCTAGTAAATGTGTTAAGTGTATTAATACAATTCAAGCTACTAAAGTAGCTCAAGAAGGTAATTATCCTGTAGTTAGAACAGCAGCTAAACCTATTGATTTTGTGACTGAGTACAAGTTTACAAGATATAAGAAGATATATGGCAAAGTAATTGAAGTTCATGCAACTGGTCATTTCTCTTATGTTGAAGCTGCACAAGCTGACTTGTTTACTAAAGATACTTTTAAAAAGTATACTAGAATAATGATTGGTCATAGAGCCTTTTTCTATGGAGCTAGAGAAATTGCTGGCGATATTTTAATGGGTTGTATGTCTGATGATGAATTATCCGAAGTAGTTAACAATACAAATCCTAATGTTGACAACTTTGTAAACGTAGAAGATTTAACAGAAGATGTTACTCCTACAGAATAAGGATTTAAAATAGAGTTTATTAAATAGTATTATACTATAATTTATTATTAACAATTTAAATATTTAAAATTATGAAGATTAACGGTTTATCATTCGGTATTAATGTAGTTGCAAGTGGTGTTAAGGTTAGCTCAGTTATCACAGAGCCAGTTTTGGTTGCTTCTAGTACAAAGGGCGGTTTCAATATTTCAGGAGCAGTTTCTAAGGCTCTTGGTCTTCTGCCTGGTGACAACATTATGTTTGCTAATGATGCAGCAGATGTAGAGAAAGCTGTAATTAATCGTGTTGATGCAATCGTTGAGTTTGCTCAGAACAATGGTTTTGACCTTGATACTCCAGAGGGTACTTCTGCTTGTGTAGCAGCCATTACAACTTGGTATATTGCTAAGGGTGTTCCAATGTTCAAGAAGACAGGTGAGCCTATTATGGTTAATGTTCGTCTTACAAAGGAAGAGAAGAAGAAGTACTTCGATGAGCATGTAGATGAGGTTATCAAGAATAATCGTGATAAGTTGATTGCTGCTTATGAACTTGCTGAGACTGCTACCGATGAGGAAATTAAGGCTGCTTTCAAGGTAGATGATATGCCTTCTCCACAGATGCAGTCTGTAAGTGGTTGTAAGCTTGCTGCAAGTGGTACTGCAACTGGTACTGGTTTGAAGCTTTCATTCTCTGATACTAACAACTGGGAGCAGTTGAAGTCAGACCTTGAGGACAAGACTTCTATGAAGCGTATATTTGATGTAGACATCAAGAACCCTATTGTTTCTAAGTATAACAATGGTAAGGAAGATGTAGATATTACATTCTATGCTCTTGGTGAGTATAAGGATGAGGTTCCTTCTCGTACCGGTAAGAAAGGTGAAGCTGATGAAGCAGATGCAGATGCAGAGTAATTTCATTCATTAAATAAAAATCTTATTTATGAGGGAGAAGAATAATAATCTTCTCCCTTTTTTAGTCAATTATTATAAATGTTTTAAAACTTAATTAAGTTATGACAGAAAAGGTTAATAGTGCAGCAGCTAATGCGCAGGGTGCTGCAAAGAAAGTAAATCGTAGAGGTATTAGTAACAACACTCAGGCAGTAAGTCGTTTGAAGTTCCATGAGAAAGATGCTGCTCAGAATGGTTTATTCATGGCTCATCTTGATTCTGTATCTGTTGAATGGTCTCAGAATGCAGATGGTAATTCTTTTGCTGGTTTGAAGATGCCTCGTTTGGCATTTACATTTGCAAGTAATCATGCTGATGCAAAAGAACGTCGTTATGCAGTTAAGACATTGTTCCCAATTGAGAGTAATGTTGATACTATTCCTAACGGAGATAAGGCATGGCAAGTAGATAATGTACTTAATACTATTAAGCACATTCTTGACGTGTTCTATTTCAAGGGTCGTGAAATGACTATTGAAGAGGAAGATGCACTTACTCTTGATTTTGTTGATTTCACAGAAGATGAGAATGGTAATGTTGAGTATGAAGCAGTAGACGCTCAGGCAGTTCTCGATGGTTATCGTAAGATGTTTGACAATGCTGCTGCTATGCTTAACGGTCAGTTTAATCTTGCTGATGGTGCAGTTGCTAAACCTTGCTTTAAGGACGCTAATGGTAAATTCATTAATTGTTGGATTAAACTTCTCCGTGCAGTTCGTAATCGTAAAGGTTCTTGGGTAGATGTTGACAAGAGTAAAGATTTATCTTTCCCTTCATTTGTTGGCAATGGTTTTGTCGAGATTGTTAAGATGAAAGATAATCAGATTCTTCCTCCAGTTATTTTGACTGTAGATAAGGTTAAGGAATCAATTACTCCAAAGGATACTGAACCTAAAGCTCCAACTATCGGTGCTCCTGGTATTCCTGGTATGCCTGGTGGTGCTGCTATTGTTCCTCCTACAGGAGGTAACGATGCAATGAGTGGCTATAATAATTTCGACCCAACTGCAAATACGGATATGCCGTTCTAAGCAAATTGTTATTATTCTTCTAATGGATTTAATGTTCTAGGGGATAGTGATGCGATACTTCGTGTCGCTATCCCCTTTTTATTTATACAATATGAAACGTACAATTAATACTACTAAACTTACAAAGGCTTTTATAGAGTCTCGAATAAGTCAAGAAGCTATTGTTGCAAAATATCTAGATATTCCTATCAATGTTGTAGATGATTGTGTTAAACATAATCATCTTATTAAGTCTGTGTTTAGAGATGATGATACTGATAGTAGTATGGGTATTGCATATAATGTAAAAGGAAGACTTAAAGTTCGAGATTTTAATGGTTGCTTCTTTGGTGATGTATATGATGTAGTAGCTTACGTTCTTAGTATTGTTTATGAAAGACCTATTAGTACTGATAATAAACAAGATTTCTATTTTATTCTTAAACATATTTATAGTGTGTTTAGTGATGATATAGATAATCGAGTTAATCATTATGAGATAGATGAATCTATTAGAAATGCTCTTATTAAAAGTAAATCCAGAAAAGCTATTATTGAAATTGTTCCACGTAGTTGGAATAGTAGAGATAAAGCTTATTGGAATAAACTTGGTGTAAATCTTGCTTATCTTAATACTCATTTTGTTATTCCTGTTGAACAATATTATATAGATAGAAGTAGCAATCCTACTCCTAGATATGGATATACTACTAAAGACCCATGTTATGCTTATATGTTGGGTAGAAATAGACAAGGAATATATCTTATAAAACTTTATTTCCCACTTAGAGATAGAACAAAAGAAAGGAAATTTATAACTAATTGTAATGTACTTGAAGGTCTTCCTAATCTTGAATTAGATAATTATGATTATATTATAATTACTAAATCAAGTAAAGATAGATTAAGTTTAGGTAATCATTTAGTTAATCATACCTTTTACGGGGGGGATAGAAAGGCTTTAACAATAGGTGTAGTTAATCTTCCTAGTGAAAATTATAGATTAAAAGCTAACGAATATGATTGGTTAAAGAATCGTTTAGCTGATAATGGTTTGATTGTTAGTTTATTAGATTTTGATAGAACTGGTCGTGATGGTGCAGATTATCTTTTAAGTACTTATAATATTCCTTATTTGTTCATTACTCGTGGTGAATTTGGTCTTAACAATTATGAATGTAAGGATTTTGCAGATTTGCATTATAAATATAGTAACGATGAAATAGATAATTTTATAAAAGATACTCTTAGATATGTCGAGTTACGATACAGAAAAACTAAAGGTAATTCCGATGCCTATTTCAAAAGATTATCAGACTGTGATTTACCATACTAATATGACTAATAAAGAAGGAAGACCAACTGAACAAGTTCGTATTCTTATGGCTCCAATTACAGAAAAAGAAGAAGCTTTGCTTGATGATGGCAAAGCTTTTGCTATTCATAGAGGTGACTTATCTTTTAATTTGAGTTCTGATAATGTTTTTGCTTATGGCGAAGTTGACTTTCATAAAGGTACTGAGGACTATGAAAATATAGATGCTTTAATACCTTATAGAGATATGGTTCATCTTCCTTTACATTATGATTATGATACTCATACTTGTAAGACAAAAACAAAATGTTATCAAACTTATGAAACTGATAATATTGGAGCTATGGCTCAATATGCTCACGGAAGACTTGGTAAACCAAAAAGAGTTGTAATATTCAAACTTATTGCTAAACGCTCATGATTAAGTTCCCAAAGAAATATACAATGGTAGTAGATGAACAAGTTCAAGCTATGGCTGTTAAAGACGTTAGTACTTGTGGTGCTGATGAATTTGTTGCTAAAGCTTGTGTTCGTCTTGATTGTTCTCGTATTAAAGATAATATGAGAATGATGCAAACTATAGGTACTCCTTATAAATATGAGATTACTCGAACTCTTATTGGAATTGATTATGCTCTTCAACAAGGTTGGATTGATGAAAATAAGAAAGATGAGTATGTTTCTAAACTTGTAGCTTTACATAAACGTAATCTTAAATATGAAGAAGATAATCCTCCTGTCATATATGATAAGAAGAAAGGTTTAAAGAAGACTACTCGTACTACTAAAAAGAAAGCTAAAGAAGGAACTCTTGAAGGTTTTGAGAAACCTAAGAAAGAGAAAACTCAAAGTGCTGCTCAATTAAATGCTCAAGCTAGAGCTAAACTTATTAGTAAATTAAAGATTAAGTTATGAGACTTTATAAAAGAAATGCAAAAGGTGAACCCCAATTTTGGGATATATCTGAACTTCCTAACGGTAACATATCTTTAAAATATGGTTTAGTAGCTGGAAGTACTATTCATGATGAAGAAGTTGCTAGAAGATTAGTTAAAGGTAATGAGATTGAATCTCGTATTAAAGCTAAACGTAAAGAAGGATATAAAGAACTTTCTGAGCTTAAAGATAGTGGTCCTGATACTATAGCAAACTATTTTGCTCTTATTACTTATCTTAATACTTATCTTCCAAAGAATAATACTACTGATGAAGGTTTTGTTCTTCCTATGCTTGCAAAAGTACTTAAAGATAATAAACCTTTTGATAAACGTAGTTACTTAGGTCAGTATAAAATTAATGGAGTTAGATGTATTGTTGGTGCTGAAGAAACTAATGATATGTTTAATCCTGTTAGACTTACTTATCGTTCTAGAGAAGGTACTGATTGGACTTCTAAACTTACTTGGATGGATGAAGTAATTCTTCCAGCTATTAAAAATGATTTACTTGATGCTATGATTGAAGAAGGAGCTTGCCTTGATGGCGAACTTTATATTCCTGGTTATAAAGTAAATGATATTAATAGTTTTGTTAAGAATGAAAAGCTTCCTCAACATCTACTTCTTCAGTATTGGTGTTATGACATTGCTATTGATAATATGAGTTATGAAGCTAGACGTAAATTTAAAATTGATAATATAAGTAGATTATGTTATACTTTTGATACTTACGAACAGCATCTTAATAATAAGAGTAAACTTGTATTATTACCTGATATTAATATCAATAATATTTATGATGCTACAAGATTCAGAGATAAGTTTATAGGTCTTGGGTTTGAAGGTCTTATTATTCGTGATGTTAATTCTGCTTATCAATTTGGTGCTAGAAATTTAGCTATGCTTAAATATAAACGAGTTGATGATGCAAAGTTTAAGATTGTTGATGTTGTTCCTGAAGGAGTTAGAACTAATCTTTGTAAACTTGTTCTTAAAAATGACATTAATGATGAATTATTTGAATGTACTCTTAATTTTGACCATTCAAGACAAGAGTATATCTTAAAGAATAAAGAAAAATTTATTGGTAAATATGCTTTTGTAGAGTATAGAGAACGTTCTGGAGTTAAGAGTGTTCCTTTTCACGCAAAGGCTATTGATATTAACGATTAAAATTTAAAGTTATGATTAAAGGATTATTAAATGGTATTGCTGAAGCTTATATTAAAGAAGGTCAAATGAGAGTCAATGGAGAAGACGAATATGATATTAATTCGACTATAAGAGAAATAATTAATAGACATTCTGGTCTTAGAGTAGGTTCTAAAGTTCATTATGTTCCATCTCAACAAGAAAGATGTACAAATAATTATGGAAATATGTATTCTCCTAAAGAACACATCGGTATTATTACTAAAATGACTATGGTTGCTACAATTATAGATTTATCTATCTCTAATGAGCCATCAAATGTTGTTTCTAAAATTCCTATTGGTGTTCTTCAACTTGGTATATTTGTTCCTGAAGATAATATGGGTTATGTGATTAATCTTGATGAGTTTAATACTTATAAAGATGATATAGATTTTGTTTGTGAAGGAGAATGTAATGGATAGATTATGAATTTAAACGCTTACGACAATGTAAAAGAAGAATTAGATAAACATAAAACTTGGTATTCACCAAAGTTTAAAAGATTATATAGTAGAGAAATAAAGTTTAGAATGTTTTATAAGTTTCTTAAACGATGGAATGGAACTATTAAACGAAACGATTATTTTCTAGCTATTAGTATGAGTAATACCGATGGTAAGTTTTATAGAACTGAAAGAGATAATTATAATAGATTAAAAGTTTCTATTCCTAAAGAACTTATTGAAGATTCTATTCTTAATTCTATAGTTGAAGATACTAATATTGACGTTAAACTTGTAGATAATCAAGTTGATGGTGAAGTATATCAACTAAACATATAATCATCTAGCATGAAAGCCGCCCCGTAAAAGGTATTGTACGCTTAGACCTACTTTCCTTGCTACGTGAGCGGCTTTCTCATGCCTGCTTATATTATTTCATAACAAATTGAATTTGAACGCCTTACACGAGAATTTGAAATATTACATTTATCTCAAGTGCCCTGGCATACAAATTCGGTATGTGTATCAAAGTTTCAAAATTTGTCACTTTTTAGCTTGATATGAGACATTTTGTTAAATTGTGGAACAATTATACACGACCCAAATTTCGATGTGTTATACTAGAATTTAAAATATTATAGAAAATGAAAGTATATGAATATAGAATAGTCAAGATTGAGAAAGGTCTTTTTCTCATTGAATATAAAGTCGCTCCTTATGGAGTTTGGCATGAAGTTGAAAATAAGAAATTCAAGACTAAGCCAAAGGCAGAAGCTTGGATTAGAAATAATTTTGAATACAACAATTTTGTACATAAATAGTTTATAATAAACAAGTGTATAAATGTATTTATTGTAAAACATTTTTAAAAGTAGAATTATGACTAAAAGTAAAGTAGGTGCTGAACCTAAAAGTAAAGTTAAACATTCGTTTACTAGAGACGCAGGTATTCACGAAGGTATTCATCGTGATGAACCTGGTTGGTATGACCGTAAACTTCATTATTATTGCTTTTATTATGGATATTTCTTTCGTGGAGGAAAATGTTTAGCTGAAAAACTTACTCCTGATTATATTAGAGATAATTGGAATAAAGAAATGTGGTGTGGTGGTCTTAAAGAAGTTTGTATGGCTCGTATTGACCGTAAACGTAAAATAGCTGTAATCAAAGAAGGAACTGAATATGCTCAAAGTATTGAGCTTGGTCTTCCACTAAGTTATACTATTTATAAGACTGATGAAGATATTCCTCTTTATGATATAACTGAACCAAAGAATAAGAAAGTGCTTATTAAGATGCACATGACCTATCTTATTAAAAAGTATCTTGAAACGTTTTATTATGAATATAAAGTTCTTAATAGTGCTAGTAAACGAATTCCTAAATATGGTAGTGTAAATAGAGAACAATATTTTACTGAGATTAAAATTTTTGTTGATAAATATAAGTTTATACCTAAGTGTAAACCTTTATATACTAAGACATATTGGGTAAATGATTATAAAGTTGATTTTCCTACCATTAAAACTATTCTTGAAGATAAACTGTTTACTGATGAAGAAAAACTTAAAATTAAAAAATGTAGATTCTATACAAAGTTTTGTCTTCATAAAGGAATTAGCTGGAAAGAACTTGATAAAAAATGGAATACTGACTGGGTTGCAGAAGTAGAAGCTAAAGATAAAGCTGAAGCAGAGACTTTTCGTAAAAGAGAAGTTGAATATAAAATTAAAACTGAACAGAATTATAAAGCAGCTTTAGCTAAAGCTAATCAAACTATTGACGACTGGAGAAAAGGAGATACGAAACAAGAAATTCATTATATTAGGTATTATGCTAATCCTGATACTAGAGAAATTAAAGCTATAAATGCTGTATTGTATCGTACTATGTTTCCTAATACTCAACTTAGAATTAAAGTTGATAGACCTAATTGGGTTGAAACTAGTCGTGGTGCTATAGTTCCTCTTGAAACTGCTATTAATATATTTAATCAGCTTTATACTAATTATATTCTTAGTGGTAAAACTATGTTTAAATTCAAACGTGATGAATTTAAAATTGGTTCATTTTGTGTTTCAAGTATTTCTTATGAAGATAAGTTCGTTGACCTTATTAAATGCGGACATGATGAACCTGAGAAATTAGGCTATAAAGAATGGAAGTTCTGTATAGGCTGCCACATATTATGGTTTGATGATATTAAAGATTTTGCTAGATATTATAATCTGCAAGATAGACTTAGTTTTCCTCTTGATAGAACTACTGCTGAATGTATGGAGAATCATCTGATTCATTTACCTAGTGGAAGAACTATTGAAGCTGTAGGAACATTAGATATTTAATTTAATACGATAACTATGATAGTAGAATGGAAAGAAGTAGATATTGATGGATATAAAGTTGCAGTTGATACGTATGAAGCTGAATGTTCTATAAAAGATTTTACTAATACTAATACTGGAGAAGTAATTGATGTTAGACATGAGCAACCAGGATTTTTTAGTAAAGGTAAAACCATTTATATTGTTCGTTTAATCAGTGACAATTCTATTAGAGAAATTGAAGCTACAAAGTGTAAAGTAAAATATAAATAATAACAATTATGAAATTAAAAAATGCTATCGATACGGCTGTTTCTCATAATGCTTTAGTTGTACTTGAAGAAACAGACCCAAAAGATTCTCATTATTCAGTTAGTATTTACGAAGGAATGGCTCACGAAATTCCTAATGAATTACTAGAAAGAGAAATGTTTCCTATAACAGATATTGTAGGAGACCGTATAGGAAGACTTCATATACATTTAAAAACTGATTTTGAAGCTGCTGATGAACTTCTATTATTTACTCAACTTCCGTGTATTACAATAGAAGAAAAAGCTGATAATTTTGTAGTATGTGAAAAAGACCATGGCTACATTCCTCAGCTTTATTATTTTGAAGATAAATATGCTATTGATTGGATAGGTAGTGAAGGAGATTCTCTTCATTATATTAATGGTATTACTCCAGAACAAGCTATTAGAAATGCTTTTAAATGGTGTTTAGATAAAGGTCTTATAACAAATCCTAATTATATAAAATAATAATTATGACAGAAAGTGATTTAAATTATTGGAAAGCGGTGCTTAATGGAGTAGTTCCAGAGCACCTTGTAACTCCTGAAGTTGTTGCATTACGTGACCAACAAAACAAAATGCTTAGTCTTATGGCTAAGAAAAATGCTGATTATGGTAATGCTTTCAATAAAGGCTGTGATAAACTAGGCTATAGATATGGTCTAGCTAGAATATATGATAAAGCTAATCGTTTGATTCATCTTATTGAAGATGATTTTCAAGGTTATAGTAATGTTAATGTTAAAGATGAAAGTATGTTTGATACTATTCAAGATTTAGCTAATTATTGTAATATGTTATTAGCTTGGCAAGCTAGTAATAACGGAAATAAACCTACCATACCTTCTACGGGGCGGGTAGAGACAGTTTTCGTTGATATTTCTACTCTTCTTAAAACAGATAAACTTATTCTTATTGAAGAAACCAGTAAAAGAGATGTAACTAACGAAATTATAGCTAGTTATGGTTTCAACCATCTTTGTAAAGATAAAGATGGATATGTATATAATTTATCTGCTGACAATAAAGAAATTCCTGTTACTAGTGAACATCAAGAAAATGTAGTTGCTATCTCTCCTAACGATTATGCTGCTGGAAAAGATTTTGTTAAACATAAAAAGTAAATAATATGATTAAAGTTGTAAATCCTAGTGTTGAAGTTTGGAAACAAGAAGGTTACGATTTAGAGAGTATTTTTAAACACATAGCTAGATGTGCTCGTGTTTGCTATCAAAGTACTCCTAAAAATAAAGATGAAAATGCTTATGATTTTCTTGTTAGAACTATTTTTAAAGGACATGATTTCCTTGGTTTTAGTAAGATAAATGTTAAAGACCAATTTGAACGAATACTTGCTCAAAATGATTACGGTGATGTAGATTTAACAAGTCTTCATTTAAGTTGTTGTGAACATGCAACAGTTCATCTTAGGTTTCCTACTTTCATACCTAGTGCTGCTGCTATGTGGGAAAATGTATATTCACATAATAAATATAGTAGAAGTAAAAACCATAATGGTTATATTTATGTTACTACAAATCTTAGAGTAATAATAGAAAATTATGCTGTTGATACTCTTGATTTTATAGATGAAACTCCTAATTGTCCTTACTATATTCCAAGACCTACTGTTTGTTTTATAACAGATATTGGTGCTAGTCGTGAACTTAACCGTCATAGGGTTAATAGTATTTCAGAAGAATCTACTCGTTATTGCGCTTACGATAAAGGTAAATTTGGTAATGGAATAACTGTTGCTAAACTTCCTTGGATTCCAGACGTTGACGATACTGATAGAGGTCATGATTATAGAGAAGGTTTCTTTAATGATAATGAAGTCTTTGATAATAATGTAATCGAAGAACAATATACAGATAATTGGACTGCTGTAGATTGGTTCCTTTATGGTCTTCAAATTTGTGATTTAGTTTATCGTAAAACTCGTGAACTTGGTTGGACTGCACAACAAGCTAGAGAAATTCTTCCTCTTAATACTAAAACTCAAGTAGTTCATACTGCTTTTGTTGATGATTGGGAGCATTGGATTGCTTTACGCAGTAATCAAGTTAGTGGCAAAGTTCATCCTATGATGGGTGAATTAGCTAAACAATTAGTTAAACAAGTATATCCTGAATAGTTATGTGGATAAGTATTTTAAATTATAATATGGGACAAATTGAAGTTGCTGATGTAACTGAAGATTTTGAAGAAAATGAAACAGCTAATGATAATAATGAAAAAGCTGTAGATTGGCTTGAATTAAATGGTTATTGTTCCGCTGAAACTGTATTCATGTTAACTGATGAATGTCCTTTGTGTGTAGTAAATAATGTAGAAACTCATTTAAACTTATAAATTATGGAAAAGACTATTAAATGTACAAAAGAAGCTGGTGAAAATTTAAAAGCTTCTATTCTTGCTGCAATTAAAGATTTTGAGATTGCTAATCCTGATGTTAATATCAATGTTAAAGTAGAACGTAATTATTACGCTAAGGATGGTGAATCTACTCATAATGTTGATTGTTCTATAAGTATTAAATAATTAAGTAATATGGGAAAAAGTATTTTTGATATTGATAGAGAATTGTATTCTCTTTATGATGAGATTGAAGAAGCAGGTGGAGAAATAACTCCAGAAATTGAAGAAAAGCTTGAGCTTAATGGTCAAGAAATGACAAATAAAGTTAGAAGTATTACTAACTTTATTAATAAGCTTAAAGCTGACCTTCTTGCTATTAAGTCTGAGACTGATAGACTTGCTAAACTCAAGAAGTCTAAAGAGAATACAATTACAGGTCTTACTAATCTTGTTTTATTTGCTATTAAGAACTATGGTACAGAAGATAAGAAAGGTAATAAATGTATTGACTGGGGTACTGGTAAAGTTGGTATAAGAAAGAGTACAAGTATAAAACTTGACGATAAGAAGATTGAGAATCTTGTTGATGTTCTTAAAACCACTGTTGTCAATGGTATTTATACTAATACTCTTCATCAAGCTGACAGTATTGATACTAATGCTATTCTTGATGCAGCAGTTCATAATGCTCAAATAGAAGGAGAAATAACTAATTCTGAAATTGAAGTTGAAGATATGGATGATGTTATTATAAATATAACTATTCCTGTATCTATGAGTAATCTTCTTCAAGGTGATGGTTATAGTCTTCTCGCTAAGATGGGTGATGTATCTAAAGATGGTTGGAGTTTCAAACCTTCTGTTGATAAGAAAGCTATGAAAGTTAAACTTACAGATGAAGGTTGTACTTCTAACATTGCTAAAGTTGTTGAGAATGATAATTTAACTATCAAATAACATGAGAGTTTCAGAACTAATACAAAAACTTGACAGTCTCCAAGAAACTAATGGAGACTGTCAAGTTATGATTGATGACATATATGCTACTAGAGTAGAATATGATTCATCTTTAGATATTATAAATATAACGTCTTATTAATATAAATAATAATATTATGTATAATATATATTTAGTTAAAACAAATATTAAAGTAAAAACTAATACTTTTCTTAATATTAATATTCTAGCAGAAGATTTATCTGATGCTACAAGTAGTGCTTCATATATTAAATATAATGGTGAAGAACTAAAAAGCCATATAGTTAGCGTAGAACTTATTGTTTCAAATGTTATACGTGATTCATGGAATGTTAAGGATTTAAATCCTGATTATAGAGAAGAAAGTAAAGATAACCAAGAGTCTCTTCCTCTTGCTGATAATATTTAATTTAATGTTTAACAATTTAATAACGCTGAGTTATGAGTAAATTTAATCGTGGTGGACTTCCATGGGTACTTGGTACTGATGTAAGTAATTGTGCAACTGCACAAGAGGTAATGAAAAGTGCTAAACTTGATTGGACAGTTCAAAAGTGTGAACTTGTAAGTAAAATGCCTTTTAGAATTGGTAGTAATAATGAAGTGGGAGAAGATAGTTTTGTTCACGATGGTAGTATTTATCGTGATTGTCCTAATGCTTTTGCAACTTATCGAACAGATATTAATATGCCATTGGGTATTGTTAAAGATAAGTATGAAATAGTTCAGAATATGGACGCTTTCAACTTCTTTAATAATGCTATTGGAGAAGGTAAAGCTATATGGGATAAAGCTGCTTGTCTTAATATGGGTGAAAAAGTATATGTTAGTGCTAAACTTCCAGTACAAACTTCTGTAGGTAAAGATGATGTTATAGATAATTATCTTGTGTTCAGTAATGGACACGCAGGTAACTCATCTGTAGATATTATGATTACTCCTGTTAGAGTTATTTGTACTAATATGCTTAATGGTGCTCTTGATAAAGCTGCTTGTCATATTCGTCTTCGTCATACTAAATCTGTAAAAGAAAAACTTGAACTTGGTGCTCAAGTTTTAAAGATTGCTTGTTCTCATGCTATTGATGCTCAAGACCTTTATCGTCATCTTGCTACTATTAAGATGACTGATGACCAAGTTGCTGAATATATTTGTAAGCTTCAACTTACTCCTTCTGAAATAGCTAAACTCAATGAAGTTGACCCTAATCATGGTTATAAACGTCTTATTAGTCGTGATTATCATTTGATTGATGCTGTAGAGATTAGTACAAGAAAATCTAATCAACTTTATAATATGATGGATTATTATATTGATGGTATTGGTCAAAAAGATATTTGTGGTACTGCTTGGGGCGCTTATAATGCAATTACAGGATTCTATTGTAATGTTGCAAACCTTGAAGGCGAGAAACGTATGAATAGTCTTGTTTGGGGTTCAGCAAATAATAATATGAATAAAGCTCTTAATGAAGCAATAGCCTATGCAAGTTAATTTTAGTGGAAAAGAAAATCAATTTAAAGTACCTCATTACAAAGTTGGTGATGAGGTACTAGCATTCAGTTATATTAGTGGTAAATTCTTTTTTGGTACAATTAGTGCTGTAAATAGTTATGCTGATACTAATCAAAGTATTGTAAATTACACTATTATGATTGATGAAAATAAAGGTGTTCCTAATATTCCAGAATCTTTAGTATTTGATGATATTAGTGATGCTTATGATTGGACTAAATCATTACAAATGGATTTAAGTACAATGTGATGAATGTCTTTTACGGGGGGGGTATAACAACTAGATGCTTTACTGGTTCATGTTATCATGCTAGAAGCACTCTAGCCGCCCCGTAAAAGGTATAAATCCTTAAACTAGTATTAAAACTAGTAAAACTCTTGGAGATACAGATAATAATGCTTATCTTTGTAGCAGTTATAAGATACAACAGCAATATATCTATATAATATAGAGCTTTGTAACGTCTTATGGCTTAATGATTTAAAGATTTTTTAACACTATTTTTTGGGTAACGTTGTGATAATGTTACCCAATTTTTGTATCTTTGCCGTAGTGTTAAAATTAATCTTTTAGGTCTGATTGTATGTTTGAAAATGATTATGGTAGAATTATGACTGATGCAAAAGGTAAAGCTAAGACTAATATAAGTGGTAAACTTCAAGATGTTGTTACCATTTATGATGTGTTTATAGGAGCAGGAACATATCTTGCTCCAGAAATAGCTATACATTGTTCTAAGACGGCAACTGAAGTAGCTTATTATATTCTTAGACATTTGGGATTTAATGAAACTACTATAGAATTTACTGCAAAAGAAGCTATAAGTTCAGGTTTAGTTAATGCTAAAACTCCAAATAGAGTTAGAGATGCAATTAAAGAACTTATTGATTTTGGAGTAATGATTGCATGGAAAGATATAGATAAAATAAAGAAATATAATGTAGAAGTTAATTCTCATACTTATCTATTAAATCCTTTACTTATTAGAAGGTGTAGTGCTAGGTCATATAAAAGAAATTGTGAAGTAACTAAAGATAAGTTTAATAATGGTAAAGTTGTTTTCATTAGAGAACAAGATGCTATGGTTTACAATTTTAGTAAAATGATTAAACTTAATCTTCCTAATCTTGAGAATGTTAATTTAGAAATAGAATTATAAAATTAAAATTATGAGTCAATTAAGTAATCGTATTGCAGATGCAATGATTAATTATGCAAATGCTTTTAAAGAAACTCCTGACAACAGAGAGTTAGCTGAAAAAGAGCTTAAAGAAGCTCTTCGTACAGCTATTGATTTTGTTCCAGTTAAGATTTGGCTTGACCCTAAAGTTAAAGCACAAATTCCAGAGTATGCTCATTATATGAGTGAAGGCGATAAAGAAGGTCATGCTTATGGACATGCTACAGATGCTTGTTGTGATGTAATTGCGACTAGTGTTGAACTTACAAAAGATGGTCGTGTTAAATGTGGAACCGGTATTCATGTTGCTACTGAATATCGTGATTCACTTACTTTACGTCCTAATTCACGTATTACTAAAATGGGTTACGTAATACCTAATTCTCCTTGTACTGGTGATGAAAGTTATCGTGGAGAATTTTTTGTTGTATTCCGTTCCATTATAACTAATGCAAAACCTATTGAAGTTGGTGATGTTATTGGTCAACTTGAGATTCCTCATCATAGACAAATTTGTTTTGAATCAGTTAAGAATCTTGAAGACCTTGGTATAACAGATAGAGGTGATGGAGCTTTTGGCTCTACAGCAAAGAAATAATTATTAATTTTAAAAATTTAAACAACTATGGTAGAAATGACAAAGAATTGGGTAGCTCGTATGATTAATCGTCATGCAGAAACAGTAGTAGAAATCGATAAGGTCAAGAAGCACCTTGCAAATGCATCTAATAATCCAAAGATTAGTAAAGTAACATTTGCAAATCTTTCTCTTGTACTTAGAGATTTGAAGAGTCTTGAAAAAGATTATCGTACAATGCTTGAAAATGAGAATGTAACATTTACTATGGCTGGTGAATATTACAGTAAAATTGGTCAGATTAATGAAAAGAAAAATCCTGATAATAACGACTAAGAATTGTCTTGGTTGTACAATTCTTATTAATAACGTACAGACAGTACTAGCCAAATCGAAGAAAAATATAACTCTTGAAATCAAAGATTTTAATGAAGTTCCAAAAAGAATACTTCATCAATATAGTGCTTTTGATTATCCATTTGTTGTATTTAGTAGAGATGATGAAGTAACATTCAAATTTAGTGGTAGTACTCATGTTAATGTTATTCAAAGATATATAGATTTATATTTATAAACTGGTAATTATTGTATTCATATTTCTAGAATTTAAAATTAAATGGTTACTCCTAGTGCTTGTGAAAGTACTAGGAGTTTTTTATTTAAAATAAAATGAATGAGAATTATAATAAACATAGAAGAAATATTATCGTTGTATTAACTGTTATAGTATCTATTCTTATAGCATGTTCGCATAGCAGTAGAAAAGATACTAATATAGAACCTATAGATACAACAGATTCATGTGGAATTAATGATGATTTCTATGAAATCAATGATATTGATACTACTAACGATGGTTACTCTACAGATAGTGTTATTTATCTTGATGCAAATGGTAATATAATTAAAGCTCCTTTTAATTAAGTTGAGCCAATTAATTATATGGCAGTAGATAGTTTCAAATGATGCTGCGTTCTTGAGGAATTTAAATTCCCATCTATCGCATGAAATCTTTTCTCCTGAATAATTATTCAGCCGTAACATCAAAGTAGCTTAGACGCTAAATAAATTGGGTCTAGTTCAATTAATCATTATACTTGCACGTCTTATTTCGGTCTCCAGGCATACGAGATAGTAAACTATGCCAATCGTGGGAAACGCCCACAACCCATTTTATTTAACGTCTGAGCGACTTTCATATCATATTTGATTAATTATATTACTTGAATTAATTAGCCGCTTACAGAAGAAATTGAAATATTAAATTTGATACTTGCTATAATATCATATTATATACTATAATGATTTGAATTTGTTTATAATGTTGTTTATTATTTATTACAGCAGCGGCTGTAGTCCACAAACTTAAAATTTAGCATTGACTTGAGTAGCTTGACCGTGAGGTTAGGTTACTCTTTTTTTTATTCATTAAGCGACACATTATGACACATTTTATTGAGCACAAAAAAAGCAGTGAATAATCATCACGATTACTCACTGCTTCATTTCCCGTTAATTTATTTATTTAAAAATGAGAATAGAATGAACTCGCTAGTTCAGCATTGGATTACATTATCAGCCATCACTTAACTTTATACCTTAAACCTTTAATTATGAATAAAATAGTATTTGTTAGACATCATAAGAACGATATGTTACTCCAGGCGGATTCGAACCACCACTGACAGAACCAAAAACTGTAGTGCTACCATTACACCATAGAGCAATAAAGTTTCGCATACATTTTAATTAAAACTTTAAAACCATTTTTGCCTAGAACAAGAAAACCTTCAACTGCTGCAAAGATACAAATAATATTTATATCTCCAACAGTTGAAGGCAATTAATTTAATGAAATTAAAATTATTTAATGATTACATATCACACATGCCTTTTACGGGGCGGTTATAGCCATTTAATGTTTAACGTTCTAAACTACTAGTACCTCTAATATCATTAGCCCAATCTTTTACATTAATCAAAGTAAGAAGATTATCACCAGTCTTATAATAACTATTAGCCTTATCAAGAGTAGCAAGGTTATTAATACTTCTGTAAATTGGAATCTGACGACCAAGTTTAACAATAATCTTGTTTTGACCTGCATAACGACCACTAGTATAATTAGGGTCATAATCATCATCCATTACATAAGCAGCGATATTATTACAAGCAGCCATTATATCTTTACCAGCAGTTACACCTGCAATAGGACTAGACCATAATTGGTCAAACTGTTGTGGTAAGAACAACATATTATACATCATTGACTGAGTAGTTAAATCATCAGCTTCATAAAGCATAAGATTAGCCCAAAGACTATTCTTTAAATCATCATCGTCCCAAATACAACGAATAGCAAGAGCAGTACAAATACCACCAAGAGCACCAACTACATCACCAGCAGCACGTTCAATACTTGCTCTTTGCCATTTTGGCATTAACTGCCAATTAGTTTGTAAGTTCATTGCAAACTCAGTATAACCTTTAAGAAGTACTTGAAGACTTTCCAATGCTTCTACTTGACCATCAGACATTTCTTTTTCATATCTAAGTTGTCTAATAGGAGTAGTAAGGAAATCAAATAAAGCAGGAGCACAACCTACTTCTTTAGTTCCTCTTTCTTCATTGAAATAACCTTTTCTACGATAATGCTTCATAACTCCAGGGTAAATATGTTTATGATACTGCATAGCTAATGAACCCCACCATTGTTTTTCGAGTTGAGCAGCACCAAGTTTATCATATACTCCATGAATCTTCTTATTAACTGAAATAACTTTACCTTTCATGTATCCAAGGAACATATAACCATCACCTACTTCTTTATCTTTAGATTTAGCTTGAAGTTCAGCAAGAATACTTCCTTCTTTAAAAGCAAGTCTTCCATCTTTAAGGTCAACTTGGTCCATTACTGTAGGAAGTTCTTCAAACTTAGCTTTAGCTTCTTTCTCAAGTTTCTTTCTTTCAGCAATAAATTGTTTCTTTTGTTCCTTTGTAAGATATAGATTAGCAAACTCAGTATTAATGTCTCTACGATTCCAAATATATTCTTTCTTCTTATTATCATCAGCAAGAATATTCTTCTTAAATTCTTCATATTTATTAAGAAGTTCATCATTACCTCCAATAATATTCTTCATAGCATATTCGTGGAACTTATTTTTATATTGTTCCCAAGTCATAGCTTCATAACCAAGTCTTCCATTACTTTCAGCATCTGGAACTTTAACCATTCTATTATCAAAGAACATACTGAACATAGCACCATTCTGCATGAAATGCTCACCCATACTATTAGGACTATACATAAAGTCTCTAATCTTATTAAGAACAGTATCAGCATCAAGATGTACTGTAGGTCTATTATTAACTTCATCAAAGTCAACAATATTCATAAACTTAACAAGTGCATCAGCAAGTGTTGTACTATCTTCGTTAGCCATACCTCTAATAAAGCTTGGAATAGCTTGTCTCCACATATTCTTTCCTTTTAACCAACCTGTAGGAGTGAAGTACTCTTTAGCTATATATTCTCCAGCAATAGCAGATTCACCAACAGTTATGTTACCAATACCACCAGTAATATTCAACATCATAAACTTAGCACTAGTAAAACTTTGAAGCATACTAGCAGTTCTAGTTAATTTATTCTGAGGAATTTTATATTGGTCATAAAGTAATCTACGAACCCAGTTATCAAACTGTTCTTGAAGACGAGTATCAGCTTTCTCAATATAAGAAGTTTCATCGCTTGTACTAGTTTGACTATCTTTACGTAAGTTATTCCAACCAAGATTAGTATCATAAGCTTTCATCTTACCTAGCATTCTATGCGTATATAACAATAATTGTTTATTGTCTTGAATAGCATTATAATGTCCGGCAGCACTAATGAAATCTTGAATAGCACCAATATAATCTCTATCAAGAAGTTTTTGATGTATTTCTTCATTCTTCTTAGTTGCTTCATCAATACGTTTTTGATAAGCTTCTAAATCTTTTTCATAAGCTTCATCGCTGGCATAAGTTTCTCTCTTTGGTTTAGTACTACGAATATTGTCTAAGTCAATACTTTCCTTATTTTTAAGTTGGTTCATTAACATAGGCATATCAATAGTTCTATCCTCAGAGTAATCAATTTTCTCATACCAAGTATCTTTACCACTAGGAAGCATATCGCTAAATCCAATAAACTCTTTAGCTTGCTTTGCAGCCCATTTAGCATCATGTTCTGCTTTCTTAACTCTATGAGGAACCATTCCACTAGCAATAGCTCTCTTTGCAGTTTCAGTTTTAGCAAAACTCATAAGAGTATCTTGAATGTATTGTTTAGCTTCCTGCTCATACTCATTAAGTCCTAAATCATTATCATAACCAGGAATATGAGTAGTTCCATTTTTATTATCGGTTTCAACAGTTTTATAATTTTCATTATCTGTATAACCTTCAATATAATTTGGATTCTTATAATGAGCTTTAGGAGTAAGAGTAGTCTGAGTCCAATTAGGAGAATACTCACCATTATCTATACTAGGAATAACTCTTGTTCTATTCCAAATAGGAAGAGCTTCGTAAGTATGAGTAAATGGATTATAAACATGATTGTTATCATACCATTCTTTATAATAAGCGATACCTTTTGCAAGAGCAGCATTTTTAGCTTTGTAATATTGAGGAGTATTAATAGTTTCAAGAGTATTACTAAGGAACTCTTGAGCTTTAGTTTTATCTTCAACTTCTTTCTTTTGTCTAGCTGCTTCTTTAGGGTCACGTTTATTTAAATCTTCCCAATAAGCATCATTAGGAGCAATCGTAGTATAAAGCCAATGATTAGGTGTTGGTGCTTTAGTTAAATCATAAACAGCTTTACCAGTTGCTTCATCGATAACTATTTTACCTTTCTTATCTCTAAGAACTTCATATCTAGCATTTACTCTTTTCCATAAAGTATAGAACTCTGGTTCAGTTCGCTTCTTAGCTTCACCTTCTTCATCGTAATAAGCTTTTTCATTTACGTTTTCTTTAGCATATTTGCTATATGTTTGATAAGCATCGTAACTGCCTTTTCCTTTCTTTTTCTTAGTTTTATCTAATTCATCATAAAGGTCTCCAAGAGCTTTCAAATCTTTAATACTCATCTTAGAAGTTTCAACTATCTTAGCAGAACTATTATAATATTTACGAGTAATATTATTAATATCAGTAATAATCTTTTGATATTCAGGATTACTCATACCACCACTATTAAGCATTTTGAAGAACTCACTAGGAGCAGCTTCGTTAGTTGGTTCAGCTGAATTTATAAGATTTCTATCAGAAAATAAAGAAGTACTACTTGTACCATAATTCTTCTCTACATCTTCTTTAATAGCAGCAATCTCTGTATTAGTAAACTTACTAGCATCAATATTACCAAACTCATCATAAATCTGCTCACCTTTAGCAAGTTTATCTTTAATAAGTGCTCTAGCTTTAGAAGCTTTACCACTAGTAATACCAAGCTTTTTATAAGCATCTTCAATTCGAACTTTAAGAACATCATCTACTGACCAATGAGCATTATTGGCAATCCATTCTTTAGCTTTCTTATACTCTTTATTAGTTTCAAGCTGACTAGCTGGAGTAGTAACTTTACCATTAGAATCTCTAACTTCAGCATTGTCAATAATATTAAGCATCTTATCAAGCATATCACGGAAACCCTCTTTCTCTTCTTTAACAGTATATTCTTCTTTAATATCTTTAATTCTTCTAAGATATTGGTCTAATTGAACAGCATCATTAAGAGACTGCTTACGAGCATTATCATAAACTTCTTGATTAGTTACAATAATGCTATCATCAGGAGCTCGTTCAGTACCAGGAAAACCATTTTCGTAAACTGGTTTATAATCATCACCAATAAATTGACTAGTTAAATCATTAATCTTAGTTCTAAGTTCAACAAGTTTATCTTCAAACTCTTTACTTAAAACTCCATCAAATCTACGACTATTAATCTGTCTAATAGCTTCTCTAAGTTTAACGTACTCAGAATAAATTTGAGGATGATTATTAATAATAAATTCATCTTCATTATAAAGTTTCTGATAATAACTATCAACATATTCACGATTAACATGGTCAAGAAGGAACTTATCAAGTTTATGTTTAGCTTGGATATATTCCATTGGATTCTCTTGAACATTAACTCTAGCTTTAGCTACATTACGTTTAAGTTCTTTAATATCTTCAACAAATTTATCTGTATAATCATGAACTATATTTCCGTTCTTATCAAATATTTTATTGAGGTCAACTGAAGCACCAACTTTAGCAGCTCTAGCTTTAATATCTTCAAAATGTTTTCCAAAAGCTACAGCAAAATCTTTTGTTTGACTTTCTTTAGCACGAATATCAGCCATTACTTTTCTAGTAACTACTTGAACAAGACTATTACCTTGTTCTTGTAAATCACCAACCCAAGCATCAAACCAGCCGCTAGAATGAAAACCATCAAATATACTAACAAGACCGTTTTGAATATTAGGGTCATTACTAAGTTTCTGAAGATAATCAATTCCAAACTTAACTTCTGCATCGTCAATAACAGAACTATTACTGAGTTCCTTAATCATCTTCTGCATTTCGTCAATGTAGAACTTCAAAGTAGGATTCTCAATTTCATCAGCTTTAATCTGATTAATAATTCCAAACTTATCAACAATAGCATTAGCATCAGCAAGAGTTTCAAGGAACTGTCTTTGTAAAGCAGGATTATTCTTAATAACATTAATTACTTCAGGACTATTAATAGCAAAGTAATTACCATTTTCATCTCTGTAGAACTGACTAAACTTTCCAAGAGTACTATTAACTTTATGTTTAAGATAAGCATAACCACTATAGAATACACTATCTTTAAACTCTTTATAGCCTTTAGTACTTTGTTCAAATCCTTCTCCACGAAGTTGACGCATAAGTTTACCAGCTTCTATATCTCCAAGACCGCTTCTACGATTAAGTTCTTTTACTATATTCTTTTCAAAAGAATCAGTTGTAGTTCTAAGACTTTGTTCAAGTTTAGAACTTGCAGAACCAAGAGTTATTTCTTCACGAGAACTAGCCATAGGAGTTTCCCTAACTATTTCAACAAGTTGAGGTTTTTCCTCAATATGTTCTCCTGTACGAATATTATGACTTTCAATACTTACTTTAGTAGCACGTCTAAATAAAAAATTTCCATTAATACTAATAGGTTCGCCATCATTAGAAATAGTTTCACCTTCGACATGAATAGGAGGAGTAAACAAATCATATTTAGTTTTACCATAAAGATACATATTCTGAATAAAGATTCTATTACCTTCATAATTGTTGAAAGTTTTAATAATCTTATCAATAGCATCTTTAGCTCCACCATTATCATTATTAGCATCTGACATTATATCAAAATGTGTAACAGCTTTGACTTTATTAACTTTTGTTGTAGCAATATTCTTCTTATACAATTCATTTAATTCATCTAATGTATAATCAGCAACTTCACTGTTCATCAAGTTATCAATAACTGCTTCATAATAACTTGGAAGAGGAACACTATTATTAGTATTATTAATACTAACTTCTCTATCTTCACCAGTTTCCAAACTATTTAATGGATAAGCAAAACCTATACCAGAACCAAGGTCAGGAGAAACAATTTTATACAATCTAGTAATACTTTCGTTACCTTCTTTTTTAGTAATATAAATATAATTATTAAACTGTATTGGAACGAATTTTGAATTACTCTCTCTAGCAAAGCCAAATTCGATAGCATTATCTTTATCATCCAAACTAAATTCATACATTCCTCTAGTTACAGTCTTGAACATAGAACTATATTTCTTACTCATAAACTTATGAGGAACACTGCTAACTCCTGGGTCACTTCTAAGATATTGTTCAACTAAATCAGTTCTGGCAACTGCATTATCTACTTGAGCTTTAATTTGAGAAATAATACTAGTTCTAGAACCATTGTATTGAACAAAAGTATTTTCATCACGAAGCGCAGTATTTTTAATACATTTATTAATAGCACCTCTACCTATTTTAAAACCTTCTGCAACAAAAGCATACTTAACCATATCCATAGTAGCAAGTTTAACTAATGGATTATCTGAGTTAAATGCAGTATCAAAAAGATTATAAGCAGTTTCATTATCAACAGCATCTTCGTTAAAACGAATAGTTTGACGACTTTGACCATCTCTATTCATTTCATATTCATTAAATAAATTAGTATTTATATAATTGAATATACCAGCATCGACACTATTAGCTTTAAGCCAACTAATTTTTTGAGCAGGACTAAGTTTACTCCAAGCATCTACTTCTTCTTGTGTAGGATTAGTTACATCTTTAACATCAAAAGTAAAATCAGGAGTACAACCATAACCCATAATTCTGAGAGCTTCATCCGTTTCATCAACTTCTTTATTTACTACAGTTTGTTTCTTCTCTATATCATAAGTATAGTTATTTACAACAGCGTCTGTCTGTTTATAAGCAGTATTAAGAATATACTGAGTAAAACCTTTATAATCTTTCTCAGTAACATTATTGCTACCGTTTATAACTTCAATAGCTCTATTAGCTATTCTAAACTTATCTTGTTCTGTATCAAACAACATTCTATTTACAAGAATAGAAGGAGCGCTAGCATACTTTAAGAAAGCATTAAGACTAGGATATGCACTTTTAGCGTCACTAGTAATATAACTTCTCAAACCTTTAGTAGGGTCATAACCTGCATAAATACTGTTAACAATAGAAGAAGTTCCAACAACTAAAGCAGGATTTTCATCTTCAATCAAATCTGCAATATCATTAAATACTTTACGAGTAGCGAAAATACTTTGTTTAGCACCAAATCTATCAGGATTACAAACTCTTGCAGTAGAACCTATTTTATCTGCTAATTTAGCTATATCTTTGTAAGCAAAAAGAACAGCCCAATCATGTCGATATACACTACCTTTTACGGGGCGGTTTTTATCATTAAGTAATCTCTTTGCTAATTCATCAGGTGATAAAATAATATCATTATGATTATCTAAACTATACTTAGTACCAAGTAATCCATTAACTCTATCAACGATTTCACCAAGATTCATCTTATCAGTTTTAATATGATAAGTTTCAAGAATCGCTTTACCTAATGATTTAATAGCTTCTTCTATTGGTTTATTATGTTTATCGGAATAAATAGATTTATTAGCGTTATAAGCATTTACAATTCTTGTAATAGCAGGTTGCATAATAAAACCTACAGCAGTATCATAATTACTACCAATATCAGCAAGTGTTTTATATACAGCAAAAGTAAAGTCATTTACATTTGGAATAGCACCTTCCTTAACCGCATCAAGAATATGAGCAGTAGTTTGAGAACTATAGGCAGTAAGAATATAGCCATCTACATTCTTATTATCCTTAGTCCAACCAAGAGTATTATGTGTAACAACATAACCTTCATCAGTTTCTTCTACTTTCTCAAATCTCTTTTGAAGTTCTGCAAGACTATATTTATCTTTACTATATGCAACTTTAACTACGTAATTATCTGTAATATGAGGTTGAACTGTATTACATACAGAACAGAAAGTATCTCTAGTAACACTAAATGCTTTAAGTTTAGCACCACTCATTACATCTTCCTGATAAGCAGCTTGGTCAAGAAAATCATAAGGACTTCTAGCTTCACGAACTTGCTTAACTATTGGATTCATAACTTTATTACGAGCTGCAATAATACTCTCAAAGTTAGAACGAGAAAGGTTCTCTTCAAGAGATTCATTAGCTTGAAGAATATTAATCATATCATCAAGAAGTCTATTATTACGAGCTTCACGAGTATTTTCATCAGCAAGATTTTTATCTTTACTAAACTCTTCACGACTTTGAAGACCGTATTCAGCAGCTACATTACTAAGGGCAGTAGTTTCATTAACTCCTTCTTTAATAGCTTTCTTAAGTTTATCTTTTGCTTCAGTATTAAGTTGAGACTTTACATACTCATCATAACTTTTTCCAGCTAAATCATTATAAAGAATTTTTTGAATATTACCGTCAGCATTTATAGTAGTATTATATTGAATACCATATACAGAGTCAATATCAAAGTCAGAACCAGTTTGAGAAACCCAATCATCAGGAACAACAATAGTAGAACCTTGAGCATCATCAAGGAAACCAACTACTTTCATTACACAAACAGATTGTTTACCCTCAGTTGGAATACGATAACCAATAAGAGTATCAAGTTTTGCAGCTTGAAGTTCTTTAAGTAAATCTTCATCAGATTTCTTATAAGTACCATCTTCATTTTTAGCAAAACCAAAATTACTCTTAGGCAGCATTATTTCAATATAACGTTCACCATTTGGATGATAACGAAGGATTTTAGATGTAGTTAATCCATTCTTTTGATATATAGGAATAACTACATCTTTATCATCTTTTTTATGTTTAATGGTTCTTTCTCCTACTTTCTTCCAACCTTTTCCAAGTTTAGTTAAAGCATAAACTCCTCCATCAGAAATACTTCCCCAAGTAGAAACATTTGCTCCATTAGGAATAGCATTTCTTAAAGCAGTATATAATTCATCTCGTTCTTTTTTAGTAGAAGGATTTACAGCTTTACCATCTTGTTCAACTTTACCTATTTTTTCGGTAGTAGTTTTAAAATGAACAGAGTAATTATTATCTTCTTTATCTTTTACTAATTCAAACCAACCTTTTTTCTTTCCTTTTATATAAATTCTTAAAGCTTTACTTTTATATCCAGGAGTTTTTTCTCTATCATAAATTTCAACATCAAATTTAGTTTTATCTATACCATCAAGATTAAATGGATTTTCTTTAGTATATTTCTTATTATTAAAACCAACATTAGTAATCTGAGCGGCATGAAAACCAGGAAGTTCTTGTCGAGTAATAGCACTATTAAACATAGCTTGGGAAATACTCTCAAGCTTATTAATTACATTACTCAAATAAGTAGGCATTACAGGATTTGGACAACCGTTAGCAGCTATAGGTGCACTAGCATTAAGAGTAACAAAGTCCATCATATTACTATCAAGACCAAGTCTCATACACTCATCTTTGAGTTTATCAAAGAATATTTGCATATCTACTCCTGTAACATTTCCAGTTTCATCAAATTTAATATTACCATCTTTATCAAGAGGAATCTTTAATTCATCAACAAGCTTATTAAAACTATCTTTAATGTTAGCAACATACATATTGAAGAAATCTTCTTTATATGCATGAAGAGGACTATTACTATCAATATTATCAAGTATCTTCTTCATAATCTGAATACCAGCTTTATTCTTAGCATTCATATGTTGAGGAGTTTCTTGCTGAGTATAAAGATGATTATAATCATATTCCTCACGATAATCTTCAGCTTTATTATTGAAATCTTTAAGATGTTCTTCAGTAACTTCACCAGTCTTCTCATCAAAGATAGTAAGTACTCTAGCTTTACCTGCTTTACTAGTTTCCTCAGTATTAAGCTGGTCAATATTATTAGCCTTCATTGCTTCATAAACTTGTTCAAGTTGAGTTCCTCTAATAAATCTTGGAACAAGAACAAATTCAGCATTCTTAATTTGACGAGGAGCAATAGTATTAAGGTCTTTGTCATAATATTGGTCATAATAGAAGTTCTTCTGTACTTGTACAAACTTCTTCAATAAATCAGCAGGAATCTCTTTACTTTCATCTTGAATAGCTTCAATTAATGGAAGATAATCATTAAGTTGACCTCTACCAGCAATACGACGAATCCATTCTTCAAAAGTAATATAAGATTGAGCATCATTAATAGTAGTATTACTAAAACCACCACTACGTCTATAACTTTCATCATTATTAAGTTTTGGCTTACCATTATTATCATAAATAATAGGACCACCCATCAAATCTCTAGCTTGGTCAAGAGTAAGTTTAGCATTCTTTACTAAGTCTTTTACAAGAATACCATCTTCTCCTTCAACTCTACCGTCTGGATAAGTTTTAGCAATTTTACATTCTTCACTGGTTTTAACAGTATTCTTAATAGTAATACCATTAAATTTAGTCTTCTGTTGAACATCAAGACCAATAGCTTTAAGTCTAGCTTGAACTTCAGGAGTATTAAGAAAAGCTCCTTGAACTATTGCGCTATTCTCTTTAAGGTCAAGACTTGTATCAACAAAACCATAAGGAACACCACTAGCTTGAGACTCTTTACTTCTTTTCAAGAAAGTCTGAGTATCTTTATAAAACTTAGTATCACCTTCAAATATATCATTAAAAGCAATATACATAAGTCTATGATTAAGAGCAAAATCAATACTGTTCTTTTCATTAATAAGATTATTAATGTCAAGGTCTTTATATTCACTCATACGAGTAATAGCATTATTAGAATAGTCAGTTACAAAACCTTTAACCATTCTAGTAATCATAGCTTCTTGGTCTGCGCTAAGGTTAAGTTCTACTTCACCATTAGCGTTAGTGGTGAAAGGAATAAAGCCATCTCTAGCCCCCCCGTAAAGAGAAGGAAACAAATATTCTAATAACTTGTCACCATAATTTGTAGTTGTACCAGTTTTATAATCTGTAAGAACAAATCTATCATCTTTAAAAAGAAGTCCATTAAATGCCCAACCATCACCTTTCTTTTCAATAAAATGTTTATGTCCTTTATCGATATGATAATTAGCAAATACTCTACGAGCAGATTCAGCATCTAATCCCCAACCTTTTTTAAACATTGGAGTATTGTCATTATTAAATACAATTCTTCCTCTTTGGTCAACAACTGTACCATCTTCAAGAGTTTCTGTTTTCTCTTTAACTTCAAATACAATGTTGATAAAGTTTACCATATCCAACAGTTCTTGTTTGAATATATTTTTAAATTGCTGTACTATTGGATGGTTTTCGTTAATATCATCAACACTAACTTCTTTAGCTATAACTTCACCTTTAGCGTTTTTAATTGCGTGCATCTTAGAGAACAAGCCATCAACTTTATATCTAGGAGCATGAACTACAAAGTTCTTTGGAGCATCAGAAGGAATACGCATAAAGTAATCACCCATAAGCATATTAGGATTTTGCTCTGCATTAAAGTATTGAGCAAATCCTGTATATACATAATCTCCTTTAGACATACCTGAATAAAGAACATTATCTTTAGTATTAGGATTTCCTGCACCATCAAACAAAGAGATATTAACCATATCTCTAGCATAACTAGTGATTTGAATATTATCATCTTTATCTTTATAGAAAAGACCATAATTAGTTATAGCACCATTCTCATTACGATGTTCCATAAGAATACCACTAAGATTATATTGTACTCCTTGAAACTTATATTTTCCATAATTAATAAGTTCAGTAGAAACTTTACTTCCATCTTTCTGTTGTTCCATTAAAGTTCCTTTAACTGCATTAAGGAAATTAGTAATCATACTATCATTAATTTGGTCAGCAGACTGATTACCGAGAGCATTAGTAGAGTTAGAATCAATATTAACTACAGAATATGGAGCTAAAGCTTTAGCTAATTCAAGAGCATAAGCTTTTGTATTAGTAGAAAGATAACCTTGTTTATAAGCTTCACGAACACTATCTAAAGCTTCTTTCCTAGCTTTCTTATCTTTAATCTTATTAGCTTCTTTAAATCTATTATCAAGATTTCGTTTATTATTAAGTGTTATATTGGCATGCTTTGCAGTATTCTCAAGATAACTATAAAGTTGAGTAAGATTATTAGCAATATTTGGAGCTTTACCATCAACTTTTCCATTAAGCCTAGCAAATCTTTCAATAGCAGCTTTATCAAGAGAAGGATAATATTGCTTTAAACGACTAGCAATAGCATTGATAATATCAGCACTTAATGCTTGTTTATTTAAATCAAATCCTTTAGTTTTTTGAAGTGTCTTATAATCAGCTATTTTAGTTTTAATTGCTCCAAGAATATCATTAGTATCTTCAATCATAATATTAAGAGCAGTCGACTTAATATCATTAAGATAGTTAATTCTTAATGTTTCAAGTTTATCTGCACGAGTATTACTTCTAGCAGGAGCAACAGCATTATCATCAATACGAACTTGCTGTTTTCTTATAGTTCTTCTTCTATAAACTTGAAATAATTTATAAGCAAAATCTGGTTTATTTTTAAGGTCATTAGCTAAATAAGCAAGACCAGCATATTCTTTATTAGATTCTGCAATATCTTCAAGTTTCTTTAAAAAAGCATCAATATTAGTAGTTTCAATATCTCCTCTAATGGCAGAGTTTACGACTTTAAAATCCATATAATCTACCATTCCAAGAGGATTGCTTTTATCATATTGATATTTACCATCAGCACTTACTTCTGTACTACTAAGTTTTGGTATAGTTGAAAGATAACTACGAACAGCAAAACTAAAATCTTTCATAAAGTCAGATTTAGTTCCATTATCTTCCCAACGAGCAGTAGTAGTATCTTTTTCATTGTTACTTGCATTATCAGCAGCATTGTTAAGATTTAAATCATCATCATCTTCTATATCGAAACTTTCACTCCAATTTGCTTCTTGCTGACTTAAATCATCGTCTTTCTTAAAACGAATTTCGCCAAGTCTATCATCAGTTTGAATAACTTGAGTAAAATACTTAACTTTATCAGAAAGCATATCATTAAGAGTAGCAAATTGATTTCTAAGTTGAGGAGTATATTTAGAAACTTCATTCTCAAGCTTAACAAAATCATTACTCTTAGTATTCATAAGTTGTTTACGAACTTTAGCAATTTCTTCTTTTGTAGCTTCTACTTTTCTAGCTTCAAGAATATTCTTTGCTACAGCTCCCAACATACGGTTTATAACTCTATTTGCAAGATTATCTTTTCTATCTTCAGCATGTTCATCAAGACGACCTTTAATTAAATCGTTATGATAGAACGCTAACATTAAATTACCAGTAGTTCTAATACCACAAGTTTTAGCAGCAGTACTAGTATAACCTTTAGACTTAACATCAGAAATGAAAACAGAATCAGTTGTATGCTCATTTACATTAAAATTTTTATTCTTATAAAAATTTTGAATAGCATTAACAACTTCTTTACTTTCATCATTTGTGTTAGGAATAGAACCATAATTATTAGCATAATAGGTTTCAAATTCCTTGTTAAAACCAGATGGTCTAGAACCATCAATTACTGCACTCATTAAGCTGTTAAATAAAACATCATTGTTTCCAACTTCAGCTTTAAGGTTGGTGTAAACCTTAGTTTCATTAAATTTTAAACTACAATTATTAGCCATAACTATCTATATTAAGTTATTTAATATTTTAAAAACTCGCTGAGAGGCTTAATTTCTCAGCGAGCGATTAATCTTATTTGCACGTAATCGAAATGTCACCTGACGCAAGCAAAGTGGCAAATTGCGAATGTTGTTCCATTGGAAGACTTTCGATTGTCGAGTAGAGGGACGGATATTCTGAACGTGATGAGGACAGATTAACGTCATCATCATCATCATAAACATCATCTAAATCAACACCATTATTTATTTCCTTATCAGCTCCAGGAGTAGGAGTTTCATCTTCGACAACTTTACCTTCAACTTGTTCATTTTGCTTTTCTTCTATAGTAGGTTCTGTCTCAGTTTGAACATTTGTATCAGCGGTTTTATCTATACTTAAAGCTTTAGCAAACGCATTATACTCTTTTTCTCTGAGACTTCCCTCAGCTATGTCAAGTCTAAAAAGTTTATTAATAAAGTCCATAATCATTTGCCAAGCAGTTCTATGTCTAGATTTATCTCCAACATCATCTACTTTGACTTTATTAAGATAATCAATAAACTCTACATTAGTAAGAGATTCTACGATAAACTCTTCTTTAGCTCTATCAAGTTGTCCTCTATCTACATATTCTTTAAATTTGAAACTATCTATGTATTTAAGCCAATCTGTTATAGCTTCGTCAGTTAAAGTATCTTCAAAATTACGTCTTTCTCTAACAGATTTAATATTACCATCAGCAATATCTTTAAGGTCTTCATCAATAGCTTTACTAAAATCATCATAAATTTCAGTCATATTATTGAGGAATTTTCTATGTTGAGAAGGACCATAATCATGAAGTCTTTTATGAAGACCCTCGTGAATAAGTATTCTTACTTGACGACCACTATTTTCTTTAAGGAAATCATCACCAACAACAATATCTCCTTTTTCATACATAGCGTTGATATTGTTGTTCTTTTCAGAAGCTCTAAACTTTTCGATTCTGTCGTTTGCAAAGATAATATTTTCTGGCAAAATACTAGTTAATTTGCCGGCATTATTAAGAAGATTTACAGCTTCTTCAGAAAGAATAGCTTTTGCAATATCAAGACCTTTAGTTTTACTATCACTTTCTATAATAGATTTAACTTGGTCAGTGGTATTGGTGGTTACATTCCTTTTACGGGGGGTCTCTAGCGGCTTTTCCTCTTCTTGTTTCACTTCATCACCTACAGTAAATTCAAGTACACTATTAGCTTTCATATTAGATGAAAATCTTGAATAGTTACTTCCATCAACTTGAGCTAAATCTACTCTAAGTAAATCGTTCTTAATCATAAAATCATTATATGATTCTTCAACATGATTAAAACCGTTTTTACCATTATACTCAGGAATATTAATAACAAGTTTTCCGTCAGCGTTTCTACTTACAAAACCTTTTAAAGGAATAGCAGTATTGTTATCACTAGTAAGAAGTTCATGAGCAAAGTTTACAGTAGCATTTTCTCTAAGGAATTGAACAAGCGCTTTACCAGCTTCAGTTCCATTATCTAGTAAACTATAACTACTAACTTCAACACCATTATCCATAAAAACAAGTTTTGTAGGAGCACCAGTTCGTTTACTATCAGAACTATAAAGTTTTACAGATTTGGTTCCAGCATTAATAAAAGTAACTCCACTTCTAGTATGATAAACACCACTAGTTTTGAATAGAGTACTATTATTGTTATAATCAAGAAGAGTATCAAGAAAACTTCTAAACTCGTTCCAATTAGCTAGACTATCCCCTTTCTGAAGATTAGTAAGTCTATCAATAATTTGACCTTCAATAGCTTTAGTTAAATCAGAAAGAATTTTACTATGTGGCATAGTTACAAGTTTACCATCTTTTTCATAGCTAGTATCTCCCCAATTTACAGGATAAGCGTTAGTATAATCTATAGTACCATTTCCATTATCAATAGCAATTAATGTTTGGTTCATTCTAAAACCAAGATTATCATTAGTTTGCTTACCACTAACTTCAATTTGAGATAGATTTCTAGCTAAAGCTATTCTAGCATCAGTCTTACTACTAATAGCAATACTTGCAGGTTGGGCAAATCTAAATGCTTCTCCAGGAGTTCCATGAGGAGCAAGTCTAAGAAGTTCACCTTTACTTATTTTACTAACAGTAAGTTCTTGATTATTATTAATCAAAGCTAAACTAGTTTGATAACTAGTTCTAAGATTATCAAAGAACAATTTAATACTTTCAGGGATAGGATTAAAAGAAGATACATTAGGATTATATCTCCATAATTTAACCATACCATCAAGAGCTTTAGCATAAGTAAAACCTTTATCTTCATTGATAACTATAAAATCATTCTTTACAGCTTCCTGAATTCTAGGATTATTCTTAAACTTCTCAACAAATGAACCATCATATTTTTTATCAAATGCTATTTTATAAAGAAGGTCGTTAAGTTTTCTACTATCTTCATCTTTTGGGTCAGCTATAGAAAGAATCCAATTTTTAACAGCACCATCATATTCAGCAGACCTACCTACAGTATATTTGATACAATCATTAACTTGAATATATCTTCCTGTCGATACATCAAAAGTAGGAATACCCATCCAACCAACAGTAATACCATTATGTTGAACTAATAAAACATCAGTATTAGTAGCAAGTTTATTTGCTTTCTTTACAGTAAGTTTATCACCTTCTTTAATTTTATCAAGTTCTGCTAAACTTGCATCAATTCTATCAGGAGGAACTACTTCACTAAGTCCACGAATATTAACTCGTTTAAGAGTACCAGCTTTAATAGCTTCAGCTCTACGTTCACCAGCAGTCTTACGAACATTAGTCATAAATTCAGCATCATCAACTGAATCAGCATCAAGCATTACAAACTGCTTTTTACCTTCTTCAGTTTTAAGATACTCTTTAAGACTATTATAAATGAAATCAGCAGTATTCTTGCTAGGACTATGTTCGTTTATATATCGGAGTAAATCTTCAAGATTACCATAATACTTTCCATTATGTTGTCTGAGTTTAACTTCAGAAGCATAATTTTTAAGCATATTATTAGCAGCATCTTTATATTCATTTCCGAAAGATAAACTTGGTTTATACTCTTCTATTGCGCTAGCAAGCATAACTTCTCCAACGCTAGAAGCAAAAGTAGTTCCAAGAAGAGTATTCATAACAGTTTTTACACTACTTATAGCTCCATCAATATCTTCTTGAGATGAACCAAGCTCAATACCTTCATCTTGAAGATGTTTAATAAAATTTTCAGCAGTTAAATTACCTGCTTTAATTTCTTTACCACTACTTCTAAGTTCTTTCATAAAATTAGTAGTAAGTTCATCTCTATCAGGAGCTTTAGTTTCAGTGTTAGTACTTACATCTCTAGTACCTACTTCAACAAAACCTATATTTTCCCTTGGTATTACAAAGTCACTCTTAGGTATTAAAACTTTCTTTAATGGGCTTTCAACATCTTTTTTTATACTAGTATAATCGTTAACCAAAACACGATAACCAACAATATCTTTATCTTTATATATTTTTGATACAGCATAATATTTATATTTTTCTAAAGTATCGTCTTCAATATCACCCATCTTTTTATGGTCAACTCTAATCAAATCACCCACATGAAGATTAGATAAATCATCAATATTAACTTTGTTCCAAGTATAATTATCGCTTGAATCATTTTCATATTTCTTTGTTATATTATAGTAGTTATCAATACTTGTCTTAATAGTATTATTTTCTAACCCCCCCGTAGAAGATGTATTAGTATTTGATTGACCATTTCCTGTTTGTGTAGTATGAGGAACTCCAATCTTTCCTTTATAAATACTAGTAGGATTATTACCATCATCAAGTTTATAAGTTGGATTTCTTTCTACAAATGCTCCTGGAGTATTAGCAAGTTCAGGATTTTCAAATAAATCTGCATTACTCATGTAAGCTACTTTATCTTCCTGACTAGCTTTATCAGAAACTTTAAGTTCTACATGGTCAATATCTCCTTCCATCGTATAATCAATATGAGGAGTTGCAGCACTATTATTATTTAAAAATTCTGTGACCCGCTCACCCACTTTGTTGCGTGGTGTTGGCTGCGCACTTTGTGGCTGTGAATTGGCTGTAGGCGTATTTCCTTGCGCTGTAGGCGGCTCGGGATTACTTACCGGTTGATTGATAGGCTGCTGCGATTGAGCGGCTTGTGACGCAGGATTTGAGGTCGTTTGCGTGCTAGGGGGAGGAGTAGTTGTACTCTCTGGTTCAGCACCATTATTACTATCATCTGGATTATTAATATTATGACTTTCTTCTCTTTCTTGACTATCAAATATGTCTTGACGAAGACTAAGGAAACCTTGAATTTGTTCTCCTAAACGATAATTCTTTCCTTTAGTAATGTTAAGAACATCAAGAGCATCATTAAGTGCAGATTTATCATCTTCACTCATAAAATCAAGAATAGAATCAATATCATCTTTACTTCTTTGATAATAAGCTCCAATGGCATCACCTATTCTTGCAGCAAATTTATCATTACCATATTTATCTGACAACTTAGTAATAGTTTCATAAGCTGAATCTATAGCTTTCTTACGACCTTCATTCATGGTATTGTTCATAAATGAAATCTCTGTAGCAAGTTCATCAGCATTATTAACCATTTTACTTTCGTTATAAGCACGTCTTAATTCAAGAGCAGTCTTATTAACAAGTAACGCTGAAAGAGTACCATCAGTTCCGTTTACTCCAACTTTATCAGTAGCTTGAAGTTTTCGATTAATCTTTCTGAGATAACTTCCATGTTCTCTAACTTGATTAACTATATCAGTAGGATTATCAAATTCTGCAATTCTAGGACTAACAGAAAACTTCTCAGCAAACTTCTTTAAACCTGAAATAATATTTTCATCATTAAGAAGAACTCCAGAATTTGATGTGCCACTAAGTAAATTAGCAAGAGTAGTACTAGCTTGATTAGCAAAACTCTGTACTTTACCTTCATCATTATAAGCACCTTGTAAAGCTTCATGAAGAGCATACCTTAAAGTATTAGTATCAATCATGTCTTGATACTTACTCATAAGCTTGTTAATATTATCAACAGCAACTTTGGTACTAATACTGTTCATCTTCTTTTTATCACTAAGAAGACGACTTCTTTCAGCTTGAAGAGTACGAAGTTCATTTGTAAGTAAAGCACTACTTGCAGCAATTTGATATTGTTCAGGAGTATAATCTTGACCTAAGATTTTCTTAATATCTTCGTTATCAAAAGCATTACCTATTTGTTTATCAAGTTCTTCAATTTGAGCATCAATCTTATCATTGTATTGTTTGTTAATAACATTATTACTAGCAATACTTTGTAAAAACTCTATTGGAAGAATATCATCAGTATGTTTAGTTACTCTAACTGCTTCACTTAAATTGACAAGTTTCTTTAATTCAGCTTCATAACTAGCAATAACTTCATCTATTTTATCTAAAGCCTTCTGTTGGTCAACTTTAGAGTTAGCTTCATCAGTTACACCTTTATTAACCATAGCTTTACGAACATCATTACTAGCCATATAACTTCTAAGCATACCAAGATTTCCATTATGAGCAGCATTTAAAGTCATATCAGTAAGAAGCTCATCATAAGCTCGTTGAGCAGCAGCTTCTTTATCTAAATCATTATTGAAAGTTTTATCTTCACTGCTAACACTAAAAGGATTATTTCCATCCTTAATTTGAGACATTTGATTCCAATACTTTTCTATGCTATTGTTCCAAGATTCAATGTTAGCTTTACGAGCTTTTATTTCAGAAGTTTCACTAAGACTAAATATAGACTTTGGTTTACCTTCACCAGTTCTTTCATCAGTTTTAGAATCAGCTTTATCTTTTAAAGTTTGACTAATTCTTCCAAAACCACTACCTAAATGATGAAATACAACACCACCCATTACTCCCCAGAACGCACTATCCCAAAGACCTCCACTTCTCATATATTTTTGAAGTCTATCGTCAAAAGATGAATCACTTTCAAGTCCAAGATAAACATTACCAAGATGAGTACCTTCCATTTGAGCAATATAGTTAACTGCTTCTTCAACACCTTCACTAAGTTCTCCAGCAATAACAGTCTTTTCATCTAAAGCTTTATCAAGAATCTTTTGACCAGCTTTCTTTAAAAAAGATTGTTTAGCTTCCATTTCAGCTATTTCTTCAGGAGTTTTACCAAGTGTTCGTCTAGCATTACGAGCAGCAGAAGTTAAAGTAGAAGAACTAACTCCATTCTTTAAACCTTTCCACATATTTCGTAAACCATATAATTGAAGAATATCAGAACCAATATTTACATAGTTAGTAAGAAAATCTTGATTAGCAGACTTTTGAGCAATAACCCTAGCAATATCTTCTTTACTAGCATTATCACCACCAGCTTCATCATAAATGTCTTGGTTCTTATTAACAAATTCTGTAAACTCTTGTGGAGTCATATTATTAAGTGTATTAGTAGCTGTATTAAGTACATCACTATATACTCCTTGTGCTTCTTGATAATTCTCCATAGTTCTACTTAAAGTAGCACTTAATCCTGTTTCTATAAATTGTCCAGTTCTAGCACCAAGACCGTTAATAGGAGCATCTACAAGAGTTTTAACTCCTTGTTGAAATTTATTTAAAGTTCTTCCTTCTTTGCTAAGAGCTCTATCTATTCCAACAAGAGCTTTAATTCCATTACGAGTAGCAGTTCCAAGTTTACTTGCAGCAGAAGCTTTAGCTAACCATTGTAACCCTTTAGTTGCAGCCATACTAGGAACTAATAAAGTAATGGAACTCATAATGCTTGGCATATTGCTTGCCCACCAACCAAAATCAGTTAAACCTCCATTAGTTATATCTAAATTTGGGTCAGCATAAATAGGAGCAACTTCTGTATTAAAGTAATCTTGCCATTCTTGAATCTTTTCACTAACTGGATTAGTATAATCATTATTAGCAAGATTTCCAGTAACTGCATTACCTATAAAATCAAAGAGGTCTGCGGCACCTCTTACAGTGCCGAGACCAATTTCACTAACTACTGCTTGACTAACAGCAGAACCTAATTTACGAAGATTATTTTGAGATTCAGCAAGAACCTTATCTACGTCAATAATACTAGCATTTGGAGTAATTCCATAATGACGAAGTTGGTCTGCTTTATCAGCTTGATTAGTAAGAACTTTACCACTAGTAAGACCTTCATTGATTTCTCTATCAGCAAAACCAGTTGCTAATTCAGCAATCTTTTTTGGGTCTAAAGTACTAAGTATTTTAGGACTTGGATTCTTCTTACTTTTACTAGGGCTAGGATTTATATAACTAGCTCCATTAGTAGCCATATTTTTTATTTCTTCAAAATCCATATTAATAATTATCTTTAATAAATTTATACTCTTGTGCTACAGTAATATTATTAACTGGTTCTCCTGTTTCAGTTAATGATTTAGCAATAGCAGTTGCTATAACATTCTCACCTTCTCCTGTATATAAAGCATCAGCTATTTGCTGACGATTAATTTCTCGTCTTAAAATATTTTCAGCTTGACTTCTAGTAATAACAGTTCGTTTACCATAAGCATTGGTATAAAGAGCGTTACTATTTGTAACATTACTAATAGTAGCTCCATTACCTAGTGATTTAGAAGTTCCGCTAATGTTTAATTGAGTAGCTTCATCTCTAGCTAAAGTAGAAGTATTTCTTTCATAACTTTGGAGAACTGTAGAACCATTAGCTCCAATCATTGTAATGGTACGTGGAGTACTATTCTTAGCTTTACCAATATTAAACTCAGTAACAGTTTGAGCTAAACCATGATTTCTACCAACAGTTACATTAAGAACGTTTTCTTGTTTAGCTTGAGTTATATCTTCAATATATTGAGCTTTTTCATCTTCAGGAATACGTTTGCCATCAACATATAAGGCAGCATTCATTAATAAACTTGGATTGGTAAGATTATCTTCATCATGAGTAATTTTAGCAAGACCTATATTATAAGTTTTTTCATCAATTTGTCCAGACGTAAACTTATCAAATAAAGCATTTCTATCAAGAGTAGAACTATACATTTTAGAGTTAACCGGAACTTTACCAAAACCTCTACGCTGATTAATACTATCAGCTTTCCAAGCAGCAGCTTGAGCTGGAGTATTAGAACCAGGATTTAATATATCAATACCTGCAACATTTAAAGTTCCAAGATTTTTAAATGTACCAGCAGCATTGCGAACTTTTGAACCATTACTCATATCTACAATTCCAGCTCCGCCTCCAGTAAAAGTATTACTAAAACTACTACCAATACCTTTCCAAAATCCCATAGAAGAATCTACGCTATCACTAAGTTTAGAAAGCCAAGTATTATTTTTATTAAAAGTAATAGTCTTTTGACCATTTATAGATGTAATTCTAAATCCTTTTCTTCTCCAATCTGATTCAGAATTACAACCCATTGCTTGAGAAATAGCATTATATTGTTCATCATCATAACACTTATAACCAAGTTCTTTAAATTTTCCATTACCAAATAAACTATTGATTTGTTTATTATAATCAATGGTGTATTTATTATCACTAGGTAATTTAGCACCAGCACGTCTAGCTGCATCAAAAGCTACTGCGTCTCTTTGGTCTTTATCAAGACCTGTAACATAATGATTGTATTGATTACCATAAGTTCTCAAAGCAGTAATTGCTTTTCTAGCTTGATGTCGAATAACTGGGTCTTTACTAGTCATACTATGACGACAAAGATTAGCAAGTTCATTATATCTTCCTTGGTTAACTCCTCTTTGAAAAGCATTACTCTTAGAAAGTTTTGGGAATAATCTTCTAAGTTCATCAAGAGTTCCATCAAGACCAGCTTTAGTTGTACCAATAATATCTGGAACTTCTACATCAATAGCAGCACCTTCGTTAGTAGCATCAAGATTCATATTTAATGCAGCAGCTTGTTGAGCCGCAGCTTGACGTGCAGCAACATCTTGTCTATATGCAGCTTGTCCATTACCAACTTCTATATCCGAACCACTATTATAATAACTCATAGCATGAATACCAGGTTTAACTTTCTTTGCAAGATATTCTTCAGGATTAAGAAGAAGACCGTTTTCAGTAATATCTGAATCAATATTCTTCTTCTTTTCTTCAGGAGTCATTTTACTATATTTCCAAAGAGCAACATCATAATCTTGTTGAAGACTTGCTCTAGCACCAGGAGTTGTATCAATAGCAGATTTAAGAGCATCATTTAAATCTTTCTCGCTAACATATTCCCAACTACCAGATTTTTTATAAGCTAAACCATAAAAATTTTTACCTGGGTCAGAAGTAAGATTACCATCAGCATCAACATATTTAATATCACTAACTCCGCTACCTTTATGAACAGCAACCCATTGTTTTGCTTTAGTCATAAGATTACTCAAATCAACAGTACTAACTGGGGTTCTATTTGGTTCCCAATTTGTACCACCAATAATATGTCCTTCCTTATCTACTTGGTCTTGATAATGATAAGGATTATTATCTTTAGCCCAATTCTTAACGTCTTGAGTAATATCTTGTCTCTTATCAAGATTATCCATAAAAGTTTTATAAGCAGCTTGTGCTCTAACTCTTCCAAGAACAGCAGGGTCAGAAGCTACTTGACCAGCAAGTTCTCTTGCTGTATTAAGACTACGAGAATAATCTCCATACATAGCAGCATCATCAAGTTGGTTCTGAATATTTCTAACATATCCAGCTTTCCAACTATCTTCAGCAGCATTAATATCTAAATTAGCTAAAGCCATTTTAATTTGATTTTGAGTTTGTAAACTCTCTTTAGCTTTCTCATCAATTTTATTAAGAGCATTTGTAAATGCCTCTACATTTCTACGATGAGGAGTTCTTAATGGAACAGGATTTCCATAATTGATTACGTTTGACATATCTATCTATTTTTATTATTACTAATGCAAATATACGATAAAAGTTCTAGTGAACAAAATTTCACTAGAACTATTTATTTATTTTAAATAATACCGTATTTGATAATATTCTTTTTACTCATTCTACCTTTGATTAAGTCAGCATAACTATTTCTTCTTTGGTATGCTTTATTCTGATTTTCCCATCTAGTAAGAGCATAACTATATTCAGTATTATCTGAATAGTCTTCTCTCTTAGGTCTAGCACCTGGATTTGGAACATTCATAGCTGAACGATAAATACCTGCAAGAGCAGCATCATCGCCAACATCAACACCAAGTTCAAGTAATCTAGATGGAGTAGCATAATCAGAAGCAGCAACTCCCATAAGCATAGCTTGAGTATCATCATAATTCTGACGACCTTGACTAATAAAGTTTTGGAAACTATTTCCAATACCTTGTAGACTTCCACTAAGAATTTGACCCTTAGCAAGTTCAGCTTCATTCTTAGCTTGTATAGCAGCATTCTTAATACTAGCAACAGTATTATAATACTGATTTTTAGCAGCAGCATTTCTAGCTCTAACTTGTTGTTCGTTCAAAAGATTCTGATTCATAAGTTCAGTTTCTTTATTAGTCTTTTCATCAGCAAGTTGATTAAGTTGATATAAAGCATTAGTATCAACGCCTTGCATACGACCAACAGCAGTACTACCACTCATAGTATTTCTAAGAATACTATTTCTACTGTTTAAACGATTACGTTCAACATTAGATTTTTGAGCTTCATTATGATAAGTAGTATTAAGAGCAACTGGACTTTCCTCTACAAAGTTTGGAAGATTATAGTCAAAATCTAAGTTTTTATAAGCATTCAAACCAAGAATACTTCCTCCAATACTAGAAACTAAATCAGCACCAAGACCATACCAATCAGCATCCCGAATTATCATACCTGACTTATTTCCAATATAAGTTGGAATAGTCTTATTTTCAGAAACTCCAGAAGTTGGAGTACTAACTTTACTTGTATAAGGGATAGTAGGAGTACTCTTAGTAATTGCGTAAGGTACTTTGACATCATAATTATTAGATGTTGTCCAAGGACTTATACCACCTTTATCGTTAGCTTTTTGTTCTTGGTCTATAATATCCCAATAATCAAAATTATTATTTCTACGATAAGGATAAGTTACATCACCCCAAGTAAGTTTACGTCTCATACCTTTTACGGGGCGGCTTTCACCACCTAATGCTTTACGCATTCTAGTACTTCCACCACATCTTTGTCCTAATCTAAATTTATTTCCCATATTAATTAAATTATCTTTAATATTACCTTGCAGTAAATTAGGGTCTGGATTATCTACTGGAACAATACCATGACCAACAGGAGCAGGAACTTCAATATACTCAGGTCGAATAACAACTCTAGTATTATCTGTAGGTTGAACCATTCCAGCTTCGGCTTGTTGTTTAAGAATAGCTTTAGTTTCATTACTAACCATTGGAATAGGATTACCAAACCAATTTCTTTCCCAAGCTCTACGTTTAGCTAAGCCACTCATACCTTTTCTATTTTCACCAACAGTCATACTTTGTCTAATACCAGCAAGACTATTATTGAATGCACGTTCATCACCTCTATCTACTGCACTATTTAAATTTCTAAACCATTTTCCAAAAGCATTTTTGAAAGTATCAACTCGACTATTATAGTAAATACTATTAAGAGAATCTCTTTGATTATCATTAAGATAATTATAAGTTCTTCCCATTATTCGTCTAAGTTCTCTTTCTTTAGCACCAATAGCATCACCTTTGAATCTTCTATTTTGACCTGCAAAATCAGAACCTTCCCAAGTTGCTATTTGTTGCCTCATACGATTGGAAACTCTATATTTATTAGTATTATAAACTGGAGCTTTCCAACTACCACCGATTCTGTATTTCATTCTACCACCTAAATTATGTTTTTTTCTAGATGTAGGAAAAACATTAACTCTTCCATTAAAATAGCCTTCTCCGCTATTATTCATATACTTATTGCGTCTATTATTACCATTATCTCCAAATTGCCAAATACTTGGAACAAAAACATTTCCATTCCAAGTACCTCCAGGAGTTTTATCGTTAGAATATTTACTTTCATTACTAAAAGTAGGATGTTTAGGAGTTTTACCTATATCTGTAAAATGAGTTCCTTGAGGAGCAAATCTGATAAGAGCTCTTTCATATGGAGTTACAGAATCATAATAAGCTCTATAATCATAAGTAGGGTCAATAAAAGAAATACCTAAATTAGCAGAAGTATTTCTAGCCCAATCATAATAAGGTTCAATTTCAGCTCCATCTTTAGCTTTCTTTCTAAGTTCAGGATAACGAGAATATACTTTACTTTTAACATCACTTCTTCCATGAAGACCAGCAAGTCTTAAAGCGTCAACAGCATCAGCTTTAGTTGGAATAGGATAACTTCTACCACCACCTGCAAAATCTTTAGATGATACAGAAGGATAAGGATGTTTAGAAGAACCTCTATCTTTAGAAGTTAAACCACCACCAAGTCTATGCTTAATTCTTTTAGGATTGTAAGTTTCTGTAATTATAGGAATTAAAGAAGCACCACCTTTTATAGGTCCAAAATCTTTACCATAACCAGTTCTATCTTTAGTAACTACACTATCTCGCCAAGAACCTACAGCTCTATTATTAATTTCTCTAATAGGATTATTTTCTTTAAGAGTATTATATCTCTTATTACCAAAAATAAAAGTTTTAGCATTATGTTCTACAGCATCATCGTAGGCATCATTAAAGTTATCGAAACCTTTATTAGATTTATAATCTTTAGTCCAAGTACCACCTGCACCAGCACCTCTAAAAGTACCACCTTTGAACTTACCTTTTTGTTTATTATAGTTACTATTAGGATTTAACTTTTGATATGCAGTAGCCAATGCAGCAATATTATCGATAGGAGTTCTATTAGTTCTAATAAAATTCCAAATACTTTTTATATCTCCACCAAATCCATATTTAGCACTACCGTCATCTTTAAGACCATTTCTTTTCTTAAAAGATTGTTGCTGACTAAATATAACATCTTTATTATAGCCTCTAAGAATAGCTTGAGCAGGGCTCATACCATTAGCAAGAATAGGTTGAGCACTAAAGATTCTTAGAGCACCATTCTTTTTCTGAGCAACTTCGCCACCTTCAGCTTCAATTTCATTACCACCAACATTAATACCAATACCTGTTTGACCTGTCTCATTGGTTTGTTCGTGAGAACCCCCCCGTAAAAGGTATGTATCATTTCCAATCTTAGTAGCATCGCCTCCATCAGTAATATAAATTCTATTACTTCCTAAACGTTTATTACCACCAAGACGATACTTTAAATTATAATCATCTTCATCATTATAACTTCTTGTAGCAGTTGCATAACTATTCAACGTACTAGCAAGATTACTATTATTAGCTAACTCTAATTGAGTTCGAGCAGCTTCTTTCTGAGCTTCAATTTGTCTTCTGATAGCTCTAGCTTGAGACTTAGAACTAATAGCACTACCAATTAAATTCATAGCACCACCAACTAAAGCACCCCAAAATGCTTTAGGTCGTTCACCTCTTAATCTGTTACATTTCTTTGTCATAATTAATATTGTTGAGTATTAAATGTTATATTTTCAAGTTTAAATCTATGTTCAGCATCATCATTGTTAAATACAAATCTAGCAACAATATACTTTCCATAAATCAAACTTCTATTATCGGACTTATATAATGGAGACTTCTTTAAATCTTCTTCAGTAATACTATGAACTTCATTTTGTTTAGTACTTGGATTATAATAAATATAATTACAAGCTCTTGTAAGTTCAGTTTCAGATAATTCATTATTGCCTCTATTAAAACTATTTCTAAAGTAATTAAAGTTCCAACTACCTTTGTCAAACTTAGCAAACTTATAATCATCATAATGATTAAAAGTATCTTTATTGTTTTCATTAGTATTGTTAGAACCATCACTAAGTTTAAGATTTATAGCTTGAGTTTCATCTGTATAAACATCAAGATAATAACCAGCATATCTACGTCTTAAAGCATCTTCAGCTACATTATAAATATTTTTAGCATCTAAAGAATATCTGTTATCAAAATAATTAAGAATATAATTAATTGATTCTAGAGACTTAGAATTATTATAATCATTATTATAAATAATATCAAGATAACTACAAATATTACTGGGAGATTCCAAGCCAGGTTTTTGATAATCAAAATAAAAGGGATTTCCTTTTCCACTAATATTATATACAAATCTTACAGAATCTGAATATGTAGGATTTCTTTTTTTATCACTATAAACAAATACATTTCTAAAGTAAGCAATACAATTTTTATTAATATGTAAATCACCACCTTCAGTTAATTTCGCTTCTGTATTATTTATATTAGGAATACTTCCATCTACAGTATATATGGTATATAATGTACCATCACCATCATCTTTATTTATATTTGGAAATTCAACAGAATTTAATTTAATAATTTCAGAAAATCTTGTATTAATATAAATTCCTTTTTTTACAATTTCACCATTAGGTCTTCTGTTAGCAGTCCATGTTATATCAGGAGGAAGCATTTTAACTTCAGGAAGTTTATATACAAAGTTAAGAATTACATCTTCTGATTTATCAGTACTGTATTCAGTATTATAAACAAAACAAGTAATCTTAGTACTATAATTTAACTCTACTTTTAATTTATTCTCTGTAAAATTAGCATAGTCAAAATCTATATATTTATTGTTATAAACTACTCGAACTTTAATTTTACTAGTATCACTAACTCCATAGCTAGAACCATCATTAACAAAATCATGAATAACTATTTCATAATGATTATTATCTACTTGAGTTAATACAGGATTTGGATAAACATAAGGAACTCTATGTTCAGGTTCAGATTTACTATGGTCAACAGTATAACTTTTAGTAGCAACTAAATCTCCACATTTATATCTATAATTAATAACGTGACTTTTGTTATCATTATTTGCTATAGTCTGTACAGAATTTGTTTCATATTTAATACTACTATCAGTTACATCTTCATCAATAGAAAATCTTACTCCACCGAAATTACCAATATTAATAAAAGAAAAAGTATCAGTTAATATCTTTTCTGGAATAGTTTCTCTATGAGTAAACCTAATAGCTATTTTATCTAAATCTGCTTGAACTGGAAAAGTACTACTTTTACTAGTAGTTTTAACAACTCCATTTTTTGTACCAGTAATTTTAATATTATTTGTAGAACCAGGAACTCTAGAACTCAGAGAAACAGTTGTAAATATATAAGCTCTACCAAATTGCGATGATGTATCAACAACACCTTTTGCAACTGGAACATTATTAAGTTCTATTTCAATATTAACTTTTCCAGCTCCAGACATAGGGTCTCCATCTATATAATAAGTTAAACGGATATTTCCATTTTCTTCATAATACATATTAGAAATACCTACACCCGATAATCTTTGTAAACCCATATTTATTTAGTATATATTGTTGGATATAAAACGTTATTAACACTAGCAAGATTTTTGTAATTAGTTTCAGATTCATCAAACTCATATAGTCTAGCTCTATCAACTTTTTCATTAAAGAAATAACTATTATTATAAGTTCTATAATTAGCAGTAAATGCATAATCATGAAGACTTATATAATCATTAAGATTAAAGTTATAACTTAAAGTTATATAGTATTGGTTCTTACGAGGATTTCCATCAATCGTTTGATTTAACCAAATACAAATAAGCAATCTATTAGTTTTCAAATCTTCTCCAAATACAACATAATCTATATCGAGAGATTTAATCAAGTTATTTATATTAGCTGAAAGAATTTCAGCTTTACCATTTTCAAACTTGAATATAACTTTGTTTACAGAATCAAACCAAATATATCCATGTTTACTAAGAATAGATTCTTCTTTTCTAGCAAGACCACCAAATCCTTCATTACTTGGAAGAACTTCTTGATAATCAATATCGAATACATCTGGAACTTCAAGTTGACTCTTTTGTGTAAGTTTTGGAGTTCTATCAAATACAAATAAACTATATTGAGTATGAATTAACATATAAAGACCAATACCTACAATATTAGTAATACTACCTTTATTTTCAGTTATGATTTTATATTGTTCAACATCAAAATTCTTAAAACCATTAACAAGACTTTCATCAGAAATTACATCACTTCTACGAATAGTCTTATCAAAAGAATCAATATAGTCTTTACTGTAATTAGTATAGCTCTTTAATGGGGCAGACTTATAACATTCTTTTAATTCAAGAAAATCTCTAAGTCTATCAGGACTAAGAACTTTATTATAATAAACTCCTAAAGCTTTACCTTCTTCATTAGTCAAAGAAACTGCTCCTTCATTATAATCTTGTTTAATAGAATAAGCATTAGTAGGATATTTATTATAGCTATAACTATTATCCATACTAATAGTATATCCATTCAACTTTTGAGAATTAGTATTTAAAACAAATGAAGCAGTAGGATTAGCAATGATTTCTTTATTATAAGTAACTATTTTATCTTGATTATAAAAACCAGGAGTATACTTATAGTTATCTTTACTATATCCAGTTTCATAATTATTATCTGTTACTCTATAAAGAGTTTTAACAGCTTTGTTATAAACATCTTTGTTATCATTATAAACAATAATTTTATCACCAACATTACCTTTAGGAAGAACTCCAAAAGAAATATTAGGATGAATAGTAGGCTTAATATGACTAGTTAAACTTTCAGTATCATAAGCCCCTATCTTATCAGATTTAACAAATGAATATTTATTTCCTTGAATAACATCTTCTTTATACTCAAAGTTTGTATTAGTAACAGTAAGTCTATTTCCGTTTAGTTCTCCATTAAGAACTGTACAAGGATAAGACATATCTTCAACTTTCTCATAAGAACCAAACCAGCCAATATAATTAGAAGGAATTACATCAACTTTAAATCTTGGAAATATAAGTATGTTATCGTTAGCTACAGTAGGAACTCTGAATAGCTTATTACCAACATTATTTACTATTACATCAAACTTAGCTCCAGTATCAGCTTCTTTGTCTGAAACAGATTGAGCACTTTCTTCATCAAGTTCATTTTGAACAATAAATCCATTAGTAGCAGAACCATCTTTTCTAATATAATGAATATAGAAACTATAAATCTGACCAGGAATTAAACTTCTAAAATTATTAAATGGAGAAGTATGATTATTAGAACTAATAGTAGTAGCTTCATAAGCAGAACTATTCATTCCATATCCCATACTATAAGTATATGGAGGATTACCAAGTAAATTTTGATTGTAAAAAGCTCGTTGAGTTATAGTAGAACCATTTCTAAAGAATAAATCCTGTTCAATTAAAACTTGAAAATCAGTACTCTTATTCATTAGATATTTGTTTCCTTTAATAGTTATTACAATATAACCATTACGAATAACTATACTATCTATATTAATAGCTTTCTGACTATGGGAATCATAAATAGCAACTTGTTTACTTGTACCTTCACCAATAATACCTATATATAAAGAGAATCTACTTCTAGTCATATAAGGTTCATTCTTAGGATTATTAGGAAGGTTCTCAATATTGTCATGGTCAATACTAATAGTACTTCCATAACCAAATACTTTAATTGCCGAAGTAAAAAACTTTCTAATAAACTCTGTTATATATTCTGGTTTAATAATATATTCTGTTAAGTCTTCACTTTTACTAACAGTATATTTATCAGCAGCCCAAACATCATTTACTGAAGTAGAATTTCCGATAGCAAAATTAGTTGTAATAATCAACTGTTTAGTTGTAACAACTGATTTACTATAATCAGAAATATTTTTAGTTTCAATATCAACATGAACATTTTTACTATTACCAGTTAAATCTTCATTAAGGTTTTCATTATAATTACTTACATAAATTCTATTATTGTAATTAATTACATTCTTAACATCATAAAGCTGAACTGGTTCACGAAGCATTTCGTCAACACTTTCTTCTTCAATATAAGCATTAGTGTTAAACATTAAAGAAGTTATATCAATAGAATAAGTATTAAATATTCTACCATCAACAGCATCATTATGCTTAACAATATAGCCTATTTGATATTTAGTAAATTTATAATTCTTATCTATATCAAGAGTAAAGTAAACTCCTTTATTAGACTTATCATTACCATTTACTAGGAAAGGTTCAAACTCTGTAGTAGGATTACCATTACCGTCAGTATTATAACGAGTAAGAGCAGATTTACTATCAAGAAAGTTATGAATAGGAACATCTTTTCCTTCATCATTTATAATAATAATGTCATCAGTAATCTGAAACCATTTTGTATAATTGTAGTCATCAATTTGATAACGAATAAAAAAAGTATAAACTCCACAGTTAAGAGAACCGTTAGTAATATCATAACTAACTTTAGCTTTTGGAATACTTTCTTCAATACCATGTTCAAGACCAGTAGAACCTGTATTTAAATTCCAAGTTTTAAGAGGAACATGAATAGTGTTATTATTCAAATCGACAGCATCACTTTCAGCTACTACAATTATTAATTCACCTTTATAGTTATAAGTATAACTACCAGTAATCTTTCCACCATGATATTCCCAATTTGTAGAAACCTCATAAGCTTTACCTTCATCAGGTTTACGATAAATTCTAGCTTTTTCTTCATAAGCAGAATACGTAAATATCACAATTTCTTTATTACATGGAATTACACCAACTATATATTCACTAGGATGATTAGAAGTATCTAAATCTTCATCATCAGTGTCTGTTTCAAAAGAAACTCCAAATCCATATTCATTAGTAAAATAACTACCACTATCATCAGTCATAACATTCTTAGCAGCAATTAAACTACCACACTTAACTTCTTTTGGGTTTCTATTTAAATCAAGTTTTGGTACTATTTCCATAATTATCTTCTTGGGTCAAACGTTGAATTATAGAAGAAGTTTCTCCAGCCTTCATCACTATAAATATCATTACGAACAGAAGCAATAGCTTTACTCTTTAATTCTTTCCATTGGAGATATGGATTTGTAACAGGACTATTACTTGATAAACTATAAACTTGATGTTTACTTCCTCTACTTAAATACTTATAAAGTATATAATAACTTAAAGCTTCCAGCAGAAGACCATTATCGTAAACATAAGGAACATTGCAATCATAGTATTCATCATAATACGTTTTAACTTCACGACTTGTAACAACAATATAATCAGTATCAAAATTTAGTTCAATATGATTACAATCTGTTACTACATAATTTCGATTATCATTACTAATAATAGTTCCAACTCTCATAAAGTTTACTCCGGTTTTATTACTATCATCAATAACGGCAATCTCTTTAACGACAGAAGAAGCTGAATTAACATTTCCGCAACAAGGAATATTAACTCCAGCTTCTTTTATTTCACAACCGTTATGGTCATACACTTTAAGTTCACTAGTATCTAATTGACAAGGAAAGATAGCTATTCTTCCATTAACTTCAACCTTACGAGTTTTAAGTTCAGTTGGAAGACACTTCATTTGACTAAGCGCATCTATTATCCAAGCAGCAGCACGAGGAATCCAATCACTTTCACTAAGATTAAAGTCGTTGTCTACCTTTCCTACTATACGTCCCATAGAGACTCTTTTTTTGTTCTTCATTTCTAATAAATTTAGTGTATAATGTTTTATCTGCTTGAGTACATAAAACGAATTTGTGTTTCATAGAAACATCTAAATCCATAATTTTATTTACATCATTATTTGTTAGTTTAAGAAGTTCTTCATTAGAATATGGTCTAAGCTTAATATCTTTAGTATCAATAGCTTTAAAACACAAAGTACGACCTTGTATTTTAGAACCTAATAAACAATATTCATACCAAACTTCATCAGCTTTGTAAACAGTAGCATCAACAGCATCATATTCAATACCGTGTTCTCTACAATACTCAGCATCATCTTTATTATAAATTTGTTTACCTTCAGCAATAAGTTTTTTCTTATTTTTTCTAGTTGCTTCAAAGTCACAAACTTTAGCTCCAGTATTAAGAACTCGATTGATACAAATCCAACCAAGTTTATCTTCAAGACGATAACCATTTCCATTAAGAATCAATTCTCTTTCTACAGCATTATAGTAAACTTTTACTATACGCTTATATTCTTTTAAAGAAAGATTAATCATCTTATCGTAAAGTTTAATCTTTTCTGTTTCTTCGTAAATCTTCCTCAAATCTACAGCATATCCAACAAGTCTAAAACATAGATGTTTCATCTCTGGGTCTTTACGTTCATCTTCAAACATACCTTTAGCTGCATTTTCAAGACGACCATTAATATATTTGTTTTGTTGAAACTCAGGATAATCTATTACTGGATATTTAAATTTATCTACATCAGGAACAATAGCAGAACGTTTAGCGGCAATAGTAGAAGTTAATTCATCTACAGTTATTCTTGCACGTTCACGTTTAATTTTATTTTCTTCAATAAAATCTTTATAGTATTGAGGAACATTTATAGACTTCTTTACTTTTATTGGCATAATTAATCATATTTTATTGTACTAGGGATTTCATCAGTTTCATGTTTTTGATTTAATAAATCCCTTTTAAATATTATATCTTTAATTTGACCAACCATATCTTCACTAAGTAACCATTCGTTATCATCATAGATTTTATTCTCGAATGTAAGTTCACCATTAATATCAGCAATTTGATTTGGTTGTTCAAAACTTGATTCTATTACTATAGCACCTATACTAATAGGCTTATCATTAGCAGGAGGAAATAAATAAATATATTCATTAATATAATCATAAGCAATAGCTCCACATAAACCTGGAACACTTCCACGAAATCTAGCAGTAGTTTCTTTAATATAAGGAAGTTCTCTATTGGTACGATAACCTGCTGTACTAACTCTGTCAAAAGGAAGATTATTAGTAAGTCTAATAGGTCTTGGAACCTTTTGATTAGTTCTTTTAATTTTATCTATTGGAATATCTTGAAGTTCTTCCGGAAGTTCAAAATCTCCATCAACTACACTAGTCAAAGTAACTTTAAATCTTTGAGTAAGTAGTTTATCTACATAGTTATGATTTTCATAGCTTCTTCTAATAATTTCAGCTCTAGTATGAACGATTATACTTCTAATCTTTTCTCTTAGAGAATGATTATTAGGTTGACCATAACTATGAGCTATTTCACTAACTAATTGTGCAATACTACTCATATTAATACGTAAATTATTAAATGTTTAAAGCCGCCCCGTAAAAGGTATGTACTTATGGAATTTTAGCAAATGGTTATTGGAACGTTATTTAAATCTACATATCCTTTACGGGGCGGCTAGAATAAGTATATTAACTACATCTTATTCAACTTCACAAGTTGGAAGTCTAATTCTATTAATTTGTTTACTACTCATAACTTTAATTGTTACATTATTAACTCTATTGTAAGGAACATTATGTCTAAGCCTATCAGTACCAAGTAATTTAATTATCAATCTATTTAACATAAATTTCTATTCCTTACGCATGCAAATATAATCATTTTCAGGCAGTTATCCAAATTTCAAACGTCCACGTATATGCCACTGTGTGCGCACACAAATCGTGTCGGACGGCGGTTGTGATTGATTAATTGGCTGATACACATGAAGTTGGGAGAACGCAAGCAAATGCGTAATTGAAATTCGATTATGATTAGAAGTATTATTGTTAATTATATTATTAATATCTTTAGTAACTCCAGGATATGAAAAACCCCTAACACTATTACTAGCATTAGGGGCACGGACACAAACGTATCTAGTAGAAGCAAGGCTTACATTTGAATAATTCCAGCACTTCTAAGATTAAGAAGCAAAGTATTAAATGCTCCAACTATTGTTGGAATAGTAGCAGTACTAACTTCAAGGTTCTTGATATTGCTAATAGCTCTAACCAAACCTTCGTCATCTTTAGTAGCTCTAACTGGAAGAACAATCTCATTTAGTTTCTCAGTGAGTTTCTCAACTGATTCTTTAAGTTGTTCAACTTCTTTTGTCAAATCTTCAATTTTAGTATCTTCTTGTTGAGGAGTTTCAGGTTGTTGAACTTTTTGTTCTCCACTTGTAAAAGCTTCAATAAGAAGAGTCTTTTGCTCTATCGGCAAAGGAAGACTTTGCAAAGCATTATAAATTTTATCAATATCCATAAGTTAATTATTTAGTTTGTTATCAAAATCTTTATAATCCCAATTCATTCGTTTAGCAATAGGTTTAAATACCCAGCTCCAACTTATTGGAGCAAGTATAATACTATTAATTAAAACTCTTATATCAATACTACCAAAATTAACATAAGCAATACTAACTATAACAATACTAATACATAGTATTACACGTTTCCAAACTCTAGTAATTTGCTTATGTATTACACTAATAATACTACTTATAAGAATATAAGTTAGAAAATTAACTACTAAACAATAAGCAACATCAAAACTATTAATAATAGTTTGAAGTATTTGATTTATTAATTCCATAATTGTTTATTTATACTAATTGATTATTATCAGCACTAATATGCCTGCAAAGATAATAATAAAAACTAAAATAGCTTCCAAATTAAGATAATTTCTTAACTTGAAAGCTATAATAAAGAATAGTAATTATTAATGTTACCTACATTCATACCAATCGACTTGAACTCCTTTACGACACATATCAGCATACCAACGATTAAAAACAATTCCATCATAACCATCTACATCATCAATAACATCTTTAACATATAAACATAAATGCTTTTCATCAGTAATACTACTTCCAAGATAATCAGCTTTACACATATTGGCTGCAAATACTGCATCATAAGGATTATCGTTATTGTCAAGATAAACTCCATTTTGTTTCATCATATCGAATAGTTTATCTTTAGATATAGGTTCAAGAGGAACTTCTGTTCCATTAGAATCTCTAGTAGTCATTTTACTAGTTGCAAACTCAACAAGTCGTCTATTAAAATGTCTTCCATTATATCTAAGATAAGCTATCATATCTTCAGGAAGTTCATCATAAACATCAAAACCTTCTTTTACGTTCATAATTCTAGTTGTTATAACCGCCCCGTAAAAGGTATTGAATCATACATACCTTTTACAGGGCGGATTTCAATTAATACCTGCCATAACGACCACGACCATATTCTCTATCTCTGTCTTCATAATCATGCTCACGTCTGTCATAATCACGACCTCTTCGATAGTTTTCTTCTTCGTCATAGCGATTATCTCTATCTTCACACTTATCAAGAGTATCTTCCAACTCCTGAAGTTCCATCTTCATACGTCTAATCTTTTCTTTAAGTTCAGACTTATTCATATTACGTTGTACCATAAGTATCATAATTTTATTATTTAGTTACAGCAGCCAGAATCTTAGCTATATCACCTTTAATTCCAGCAACCTCAGTTTCTATACCTGCTATTCTTTCGTCACGTGCTTTGTCTTTAGCAAATTGAGGATTAAGTTCTTTAAGAACTTCTTCACATTTAGTTATTTGATTTTTATAATCTTCAATATGTTCAACAACATAATTAGCATGTTGAAGAGTAGCTTCTACTTCAGATTGGATAGTTTGTTTACTTTCAGCAATAATAAGATTACCATTGTTGTAACTAACAGAAGTATTATTAGCTGGAATATTGTTATAATCAACATTACTACCATCTACTTTAACCTTTAAATTTACAACCATCATGTTAGTGCCATCGGTAGCAAATACAGGTGTAGTACTTCCAACAACTTCTCCAATCTTAAATTCTATACCATTAGTCTTGTTTAAAATATAAACTCGACTACCTTGATTAAGACCTGAAAACATTATACTATAAGTTGAAGTTTATTATTTTGTTTATCAAATACTATAATGTGAAGACCTGCTGTAAGAGCAGTAAGAGCTTCTCCATTACTTGCCAAGAGAGGAAGAGTGTTATTATTAACCATAATTTCAAAACCAGTTGCAGTAGTTGTAGCTGCACTAAAATTAATTACCATGATACCAGCAACTCCCATAGCTCTGAAAGTATGATTAGGCATACTAAAAACAGCATTAGCAGTAGCACTGCCAGCAGTCGTTTGAGTAGCAGCTACTAAAGGTATACCGCCACGATTACCAATGAATTCATTATTTAAAGCCATAATATTACCTCCTATAGATTACATCCAAAAACTATTAAGATTACCATTATTATACATACCATACTGATAAGCAACACAATTAGGTACTGCCTGGAATGGTTGATAAGGAACTGTTACAGTCTGCGGCTGAGCACACTTGATTTCATTAACAGCTTGAGCAATAGGATTTACAGCAGCAGCAATTTGCTGAGCAATTACTCCACTTTGATGTTCAGTAGTCAACTGAGTTTGCAGAGCATTAATCTTATCCTGCATTGCAGACTTTTCAGAAGCATCAATTCTAGCAATAATTCTATCACCAACAACACCGATAGACTTATCCAAATTGCAAGTCTGGTCACGAAGAGCATAACCAACATCAGAAAAACCACGAGTTACAGCACTACCTACGCCACCAACAGATTCCTTAATAGCATCAGTCTGACGAATAGTTTCAAGCTGAGATTGATGAGCACTATCACTAATAGCAGTCTTCAAGTTGCAGCAGCAAGTTGCTAATTGCTGAGCAAGAGTCATAGTATTCTGAGTACCAGCATTAAGCAAAGCACCAGTAGAAGAATCAATCTTACAACCTACCTGAGTAATACCATTGTTTACCTGAGCAATAGCTGCCTGAATCATATCAACTTTAGTTCCAAACATAGAAGCCAATCGCTGAGTTGCAGCACCGTTACCATTAATAGCTTGCATAAGCAGGTCACGTCCATCATTATTACTAACCATATTAGCAAGAGGACCAAGGCAACCACCGCCACCATTCTGACCCATATTACCAAACAAACCACCATTACGCATAAGAGGATAGAGGAAGAACAAGAAGATTATCCATACCCAATTACCACCACCAAAACCTCCATTACACATAAGTAGAGGAAGCAGACTGCTAACATCACTAGAAGTCTTACTAGTTCCACCATCAGGGAACATAAAAATTTTAGAATCATCCATGACTTATAGAATTATTAAGTTAATAAAAAGATTAATTTGTACATTAACTAGTATTTTGTACGTTGCAAAGATAAACAGAATCTGGCATATACACAAAAAGATGGTAATCGGATTTTATTCCAATTACCATCTTAATAATTTGTTTAAAAGTATCGTTATTGCTTATATCAATAACGATACTTTTATTTTCTACTTATTTTCTTTTAAACAAAAATAGGGTCAACATCTTTATTCATAAGAGTTGCTTCGGAAGTAGCAAGTCTAAAAGCTCTAGAAGTTTGATAAAACTCAGTACTCATCTTAAATAAATGTCTAGTAGCTTGAACAGTTCTATTTAAAATATAAGCTATACTAGTAATAGTAAAACCTGCATGAACCATTTGTTCAACTACTAAAGCTCTAGCCATAACTACATTTTCTTCTCTAGATTTACCAACAATATCTTCTCTACTAATAGAATGAGTACCATCAGCTCTAGGAATATCACAAGCTATAATCACATTGTCGATTATAGACCAAATTAATGTTTCTTTCCTATTCATACTCTTATTTGTTTAAAAGTTAATAATATGATTAATAATTGCAAATATAAGATTCTTTTCAATATGTTGTATTAATTTGTTTATAATTATAAAATAGTTTAACATAAGAACTATACATTATATACAAAACGACACATATTATACATTTAATCTCAACTAAAAAGGAAGTACTAAATAAGCACTTCCTTTCTTTAATACATAATTTATTTACTATATTAACTCTATTCCTTTCCTAACATCGAATCAATCATGTTGTCAATAAGTTCATCTATTATAATTTCATCAATAGAAGAACCTATATTCATCGATTTCATCAAAATGTTTATCCAAGGATTATTACTTTTCGTAGCAATTTGTATCTGCTCTTTAAGTGCTTTATGAAGCTCGCCCAATTCCTTGAAATCCAAAAGAACCGTGTGCAAGGTTTTCACCACGTAGTTATCCATCATCAAGGGTTGTCCTTGCTGATGATAATTTAGTAAGAAGCACAGCCAGTGCTTCGTGTAATTGTTTCTTCTTCATATTGTCTTATTTTTAAATTTCTAAAGTCAGCGACTTAGAGTTCAAGTTTACCACCACAAGCATACCTTCTTGAGGTTTTAGTAACTCCTGCTTTAGGAGTTACTGGTTTTGCTCTACCAGTACTCTTTCTCATTCCATAATTCCTTTCTCTTTAAGTGTAGATAAAATATCTGCTATAGTTAAAAATAAATCAGAATCTTTAAGTGTCTTGGCTTCTTCAGGATATATTTTTTCTAATAAAGGATGTTTTGTTAAGTGTAAACCCATTTTATTAGCTTCCATAGCAAGAGTAATATCACCACCTATAAAATACATAGTATTAGCGTTTGGAAATGCTATAAATGAACGTGCTACTTCGCTAGCTTTAGACTGTACAATCAATGTTTTAGTCTTATTATCTACTGTTATATTAAATATGTTACTAACATTAGTTGTTCCCTTATCATACTTTACTATCTTTCCAAGTAAATGTTTTAATCCATTTAAATCTAAAAACTTCATATTAATTAATTTTTAAAATTATTATTAAGTAAATAATGTATCTATCTCTGCTGTAGTTATTGCAGAATCTGCGGTAGCACCATTAGCAATACTATCAATCTTAGCTTTATCACTAGCCTTCATAAGACCATCATTTGTAGATGTAGCTAAACTATATGTGGTATTTGTGTCAATCCATGGAACATTAACGTATGCCTTGCCATTGCTGTCAAGCATAACTGGATAGTTCTTACCACTCTGTGAATAACCAAGAGTAATACCACCCTTTGTGGTTGAACTTGCGGTTGGCAAAGAGTAATTATTGGCATTTTCTGCTATTCCATCAAGCTTCCTTTTATCAGATATATTCATTAATCCATTATTATCGTTAGAAACCTCTGGTATAACAATATAGTTAATTGTCCCATCAGCTTTTGTTATTTTAAGGTTCTCAATGTAAGGAGAACCATATGTAGCAAAAGAAATATCTTTAACAGCATCACTCTTCTTAGCATAATCAGCAAGTTCTACTGTAGCATGGAAATCTCCAAGTTTCTCCCATTTTGAAGCATCATAAGTTGCGCTGGTATCACCAGTATAAATATATTCCTTATAATTATTCTGTGTATCACCATTCTCATCTTCAATAAGATAAATATGCTTCTTAATATTAGTTGTAGGAAGAGCAGTTACTACTTCTGCAACTGTAGTATCAAGATTACCTAATTGGGATAATGGAACATTACCATTTGAATCAAGTTCTGCAACACCATTAGCTGTACCAATAGGAACCATTTTTCCACTTGCAAAAAGAAAGTTATTCCCATACCCGCTCTTAGTAATATTTAATGGGGATATGGTTATAGACCCACCCTTATCTCCTTGTCTTAAAAAAGACAGACTTCCTTTAATTGTACCACCATTTAATGATAAATAATTATCACTAATAAAAGTTTTTATTTTATTCCAAAAATAAGTTAAACCGTTTGAATCTAAAAATTTCATAATCTATTGTTTTAAATTATTATTACTATTAATATCTGTTATCTGTTCCTCCGTAATTGCTGGAGGGAAGTCATTCGTCACAATATAGGTCATTCGCTTTATTAGCAAAAGCTTTAATACCTACATCATTATCTACATAATTTTTTATTTATCATACTTTAATTGAATAAATTATTTATAAACTCGTTTGATATTGGTACAAATTTAATAATTTCTTTTTTGATTTTATCAATTTCATCTATATTTTTATTTATATTTTGCAAATTAGTTTGTATATTATTATCTAATTGGGTATTTATTAATGTTTGTTTTTCTAAGATTTTACTATGTTGTTGTAACTGCAAATTAATATTATCAAGTTGTTCATCAACAACAGGAGTAGCTGGAATACCAGTATCTTTACCATCACTAAACCAATTACCATTATCTCCAATAGTTATATTTCCACTAACTACTACAGATATATAATTTCTTACTTTAATACCTGTATTTATCCAAATACCATTAGTTCTACATTGATACAAAAATGCATCATTAAGATTAGAACCAACATAAGCATATTGACCAACAGCAGGAAGTTTAACATAATTCTTTAAAGAATCAGCGTCAACATACCAACCTACAAATACATTCCAATTATAATAAACATTATTCCAATAATCTTTGTTCTCCCAATTTGCTAAATCAGTTGAATTAAACTGCCAAAGTTCAAATTCTGCTTGACGGTCAAGTCTATCAGAATTAAGATTATAAAAACTAAGTGTAGCACCTGCTCTACGATTAATAGGAAGAATTGTAGCTACAGCTTCTTCTATATTATCAAAAGCAGTAATTGTACCATTTTCGTTTTCAGTAGTAAGATTAATGAAATTATTATCAGCATAACCACTAACATTTAATGGTTGCCAATATTCTCGATTGTCAATATCTATTTTACTAGGAACATTAATCTTAGCAACATAACTAAGATTATCATAAGAATTATAAACAAGATTAAGTCTTTCATACTCTTGTTTTCTACTCCATTTACCTTTAGGAGCAAGAGATACATTTCCTAAGTCTTTACTAAATTGTTTCATAATATGATATTTAAAAATACGTTTTATTTGAGATTTACGTTCCTCAAACATGTTTCACGAATAATCAATCGCCTAACGTATGTGAACCGCTTAGAACAAAAATAAAGTGGGTCTATGCGAGTTTTGATGTATCGAAATGTATGCGTGAGTGAATGAAATTGCTAATTTTAAAATCGACTAAACTTTATTATTAGATTCAACATTTAAATGACCATTATCATCAATAGTGAATACTTCACCGTTATCTATATCATTTAAATATTGTTGATAAAGTTTACCAGTTTCAATATCTACAGTAAATTTAAAATTGTTTCCGCTACAACTACAAAGAGCTCTAAGTTTACCATCAGGAGTAATTGGATAGTAATTAGTTCCATTATAAATTGGTTTACCCAAATTCTTATAGTAATCTTCAAGTTGCTGCTTTACATAATTATAATAAAAATTAGCTTTAGTATAATCAGATTGTTGATAAGCAGCACAAGCACTTTGAAATAATCCCCAACAGTTGAACAATTTCTTACCATCACCTTTACAAGCAAAACTACAATCATCAATAATGCCTTTACCTGCATCAGCAACATAATTAATAAGTTGGTGATACGTACAAGTCCATTCTGAAGGAATAGTAAGATAAAGTACTTCTGGATGAATTTCTTCAATACTATTATTTTTTAGTTGTTCAGTATTAGGATTTGCGTTATCCACAAATTCCTTTACGGGGCGATTTACCTTGATTTCTTCCATATGGCTTACTGTTTAAACGTTATTTACTTGAGACCTAACTGTCTCTAATTTATCATCAGTAAGACAATCATAATTATCAACACAATCTTGAAGAATGTGATTATAAATTGATTTACAAGTCTTACTATCATTTACAACATAACCTTGAAAAGAAAGAACTATCTCGGTTTTAACACCAATAAATTCTTTTCTCTCAAGGTCCTGTTTGAGAATATTTGCGACATCACTGTTATTCATAAGAACATCTTATTAAATAGTTCAATGATTAAAAACCTTATTGTTTACATAAACAGAATGTTCATTAGCAATAATAGTAAGTTTATTAAGAATTTGTCCAATTCGGACATCCTTATCTTGACCATCATATATTACTTCTAAACATTCTTTAGTTGTATCGTCAATCCATTCATCTTTAATTTTTGTAGCAATATTAATTCCATCAACTTCATAAGCAGAAAAAACATTATAAAGTTTATAATATTCAGTACTAATAGTTTTAAAAAGATTCTCTCTAATTAAATCTCTATTTTCTTCAATATTATTATGAATAATAATCTCATTACAAGTCTTACTAATATTAGCTCTAAAACTATCAAAAGCTAAACTTATAACTTGACGAACTTTAGTTAGTTCTTTACTTTCTGCATCTTGAATCTGTTTATCTAAAACAGTATTAAGCTTAACTACATTTTCACTAACTTCTTTAATAGCAGAAGCCATTTGAATTAATGGTTTATTTCTGTCTTTAGCTTTAAATAGGTCAACTAGTCTAATAATAAGAGTATAAAGAATATAAACTCCACTACTTATTAAAACTGTTATATAAGACGAATCCTTAATCGCATCAGATACTATTTGATTAACTTGATTAAAATCATCCATATCAAAACAATTAATGGGAATGTTGCTCTAGACCCCCCGTAAAAGGAATGTAGAGCTTCATTCCCATCTAAACTATTACCTATTGAATTTTATACATCACCAGCTTGAGCTTTAAGACCAAAAGCAGTTTCAACTGCTGTAATAAAAGCTTCATTAGCAGTAGGAACTGCAATAGTTACTTCTTGCCAAACTGCTTCATCACGAGTACGAGCATACTTACGAGGATTCTTAAATCTAAGATGATACAGTGTATAATCGTCTGCATCTACGTCCATAGGATAACCTGGATAAATACTTGCACCATCAGCAAGAGTATTGTTAAATCCTCTATTTTGAGCTGCTTCAGAAGCAAGATTTTGAACATAAGCTTTATCACAAGTTGGAGCAGAACCCTTAGCTGTATTTTCAACTGTAGTACCATACAAATCATCAGCTGCCATCAACTCCCAAGGTTGATAATCTTTAGCAGTAGCAGTAATAGTAGCTGTACTAATAGTAACACCTACATTCTGATTTTCTACCTTAGCAGCCAACTCCTTCTGCAAACGAGCAGCAACTGTAGCAGCAGTATCGCCACTCTTACAACGAGTAGTAGCTGTCCACTCACGACGCTCATGCTTTGTAGTATTAAGCTTAACAAGCTCAATAGTAAAATCTTTACCAACTACAGGAGTAGGAATTGTAATGTTAGCACTAAATTTAGTACCAGCAGTCTTAGTAACTTTAGTTACAATAAGACTATCAATATTAACTTCAAGTACTACAGCTTGACTATTTGGACGACCATAAGCAATTCCAAAATCTTTAGTCAATTTAGCATCTGCAACGAACTTGCTCAAATCATTAAGTTCAAAGATACCAAGAGAACCAGCAGGAACTGTAGTAAGGTCAAATGCTGCACTTGATTTAGGAGCAATAACTGCGCCACTCTTTATAACAAATAATTGTCTCATATTGTTATTCTATTAAATTATTATTATTGTCTCTGATTACCATCTTCACGATAATTGTTTGCTACTTGTTCTCTTTGTTGATTTTGTTGAGCTTGTTGAGCAGCAGCTAAACTTCCGCTTTTAGCAAGTTGATAAAGTTCAACTGCATGCTTAACAATATCTACGTGCATGTACTCTGGTAAATCACAATCTACGTTAGTACCATTAACATCTTCAACAAATCTAACAACAGCAGGTTTTGCAATATAACTAAGCCTAAGTTCGTTAATACTTACACCATTAAAAGCGAAAGCTTGACCATTCTCAGGTTTAGTATCAGCCTTATCAATATATAATTCAATAAGGTTATCGTGAATTGAAGCCACAGGACTTCTCATTTTTGGAGCTAAAACAAAATCGTTAACTACATCAGCAACAAATTGGTCATCAACTATACGAACTGGAAATATGTTAGTAACAAAATCTGTTTTCTTATAATTAATTGATAAATCAACTACATATAAAAAACTAATAATGGAATAATTCTTTGTTACTCGTTGTTCACCTTTAAATTCAACGTATTGTTCTTCATTAGTGTATACATTTTCTCCACTTTCTTTAAATTTAAGATAACCCAAAGGTAATTGAAAACTAATAATATAACTAGTTTTTTCCTTACCTTTGGTTGTTACATCAGCAATACTACCTTTCCATACTTTATACAAAGACTTCAAGGCATTTACTTGATTAAGTTTTGAAGCATCACTAATTACTCTATCATTAGTAATACCAATGTTTTGAGTAATAACTTGATTGATAGTATCAGAAATGCTATTGTTTATAAGTAAATCAATTTGTTCAGGCAGAATAGCTCTAACGTTTTGCATACCCATCTGTTGAGCATATTGTCTAAACATTTGGTGCATTTCTCGAATATCCATATCTATCTATATTAAATCAATTTCAACTTATTTTCTAACTTAGTCTTTAGACCAGCATTATTTGGATTCTTGAAATAACTAATAGCTTCATTGATATTTGCTCCAATAAACTCTCCATCAGGTGTACTAATTTGTTGATTAAAATCAGAACGAACAAGTTCACCTCTTGTAATGAGAGTTTCAATAAATGCTTTATCAAGAAGATTCTTATCGTTTACGAACTCATTGAACTTACGAGGATTAGTAGTAGCAAAATCCATCAATTCTTTAGATTGAATAAGAGCCGTCTTAGAAAGACCATCAGAAAGACTAATACCACTGTAAATACAATATTCAACATAAACGGCGTTTGTCTTAACAGGAGAAGCTTGAAGTTCAACAAGATGTCTAAGAGCAGTCTGTTGTTCTTTAATAAGTTTATTCTTACGAACTTCTTCCTTATTCTTATCCTTAATATAGAAACGAAGATTAGCATTAGAATTAATGAAAGCTTCATCTTTAGCTACATCTGGATAATTAAGACAATGACGATAAAGAATATATTGTTCAAGATTAAGTGGGTCACCATATTGATACTTTGTACTTTCAAGATTGAATAAATCATTATCTCGAATTACAGCAGCTTCATAAAGTTTAGCCGTATTAGAACGGTCAACTGCATTATAAGTTTCCCAAATCTTCTCTTCTTTCTTATGAATTTCTAGATAATCTTTCTTATGACGATAACGGAAAGATACATCAATAGTTCTTTCAGTATCACGAACATCAAAGAAGATATTATTAAGATAATTCTTAACTCTAGTAATAAACTCTGGATTGTTAGAAGCAACACCAACTAACTCTGGGAAGTAATGTTCAACTTCACCTTTATTAGACATAAGTTTACGAACTGAATTAACAGAAGAACCAATGGTGTTACGTGGCTTTCCAAGAGCCGCCATATTAATTCTACGATAAGCAGAATAATTAAGAACAGAAGCAATAATAATCTGTCGTTTATCAATATATTCAGCTTCGAGTTCAGCTTTTAAAGCAGCTTGCTTCTCAGCTTCTTCTTGTGCAACAGTTTTATCTGTAGGAGTATCACTATTTGGAGGAGTAGGAATTTTCAAATCTGGAATTTTAATATCACCCATAGCTTAATTTGTTTATTAGTTATTACAATACACACTTCAACTGGAAGAACTTAGTTGCCTTATCTACTTGCAGACCGTATGAGTTCTTAACCTCATAACGAGAGCAGTCAATATCAGTTGCAAGAGAATTAGTAGGAACTGCACCCCAAGAAGCAGGAATAGGAGTAAGACCCTTAATTACACCATTAATATAAACTTGACCCTTCTTACGTACCTTACGAATATTATTGTGACCATCATAAGAAGAAGTATCAAGCATAAATGCTTGGTGAGAAGTCATTGGATAACCAGTACGAGGATGAATATCACCATTAGCTTTAGCATTATCTGCAAATGTACCACGGTCAAGGAATGACAAATGCTTCAAAGTAATAATATGACCATCAACAGTCTTATACTGACGGAAGTAATTACCATAAGTAAGACCAGTAGCAGATTGCTGAATCATCTTATCACCAAGAGGAGTAACAAAACCACTATCCTTAGCATCATTCTTAATAGCTCTATCAAAGTCTTCTACGAAACCTTTACCACAAGCAAGAACAATATCCATCTTACCTGTATCAGTATCCTTATCAAGAATATCACCAATAGTACGATTCAACTTATTAAGAGTAAGTTCCTCTCCATAAGTATCATAATTACTTTCACGGCAAATTTGCTGCATACCAGCAGTATAAGGAATAGGCTGTCCATTATCTGGGTCAACCATTGTAATTTCACCGTTAATAGTCTTGTTGTACTCTGCAAACCAAAGACGTTCCTCGTTCATTACTCTCTGTTGAATCTCGAACTGGCGCATCTCCTCATTAATCCAAAGATTAGTAGTACCACCACTAGCAGTCTTAAACTCATAAGTAACTACTGTATTAGCAATGTTACCAGCAATCTCTTTACTAAAACGATGGAACTCAAGTTGAGAAGTCATCTTACCAGGTCCCATAGTATTAGTACGATTACCCTTAGAATAACTCTCTGGAATAGTTGGAGCAGTCAAAGACCAACTCTTACCTACAGCCAAGTTCTTAGCTACATCAACATAAGCATTTGGATTTGGATTTGCAATACGAAGACGATAAAGATAACCACCATGACTACCTTTACCAAGGTCTTTCATAATACGAACCTGAGTTACACCATCAGGAGCAATCAAACCATACTGCTCAATGAACCAATGAGTTCTAAACTCAACTTCAAAGAAAGCACCACCTTTACCAGGAGTTGTATTAGCAGTATTAAACCAAAGTACAGTATCATTGAACTTCATACGACCCATAGTCTTCCAAGTCCAATCAGTAGTAATAATATCTACTGTACCAGCAGCACCTTGACCTTCAGTCAAGAAATTAAGTGGAAATCTATCATCATCCATACCAAAAGTATAGGTAATCATAGAATTAATCTCACTAGGTTTAGATAACATAAGATGAGCAATGGTTTCCTCATTAGAGTAACCTCTGTCATCATAGTTACCACGTTGCACTTCACGAATTGCGTACATACTTAATTAATTTATTTGTTAAACATTAAATTGATTAGCTAAATTGAATATCATCAATAGCTTTATGATTAGTACTTGCTGGTTTAGTAATTCGTACAGTGCCACGACCTTTACTTTGTTTGTTCACTAATTTGAGGGTTTTTACTTTTTCCTCATTAATAGCCATCTTTACTAGGTCTTCATAAGTTCCACCTGTGTACATCAACCAAGCACTAAGAAGTTCTTCATCACGTTCTTGTTCAGCAGACTTAGCAGCCAAATCTCTTTGATAAGCTGTTGCAACAATACCATCAGCATCTTTAGTCTGACGATAAAGATAGTCATAAAAGTCGTTAGGAGTAACAGTAACTTTCTGACCATTAACTGTGCGAACAAGAGTTTCAGGTAATGTATAATTACCAATCTTACGATTAGTAACAACATCTTTAATATCTTTCCAATAAGCTAAAGTTTCAGCTTCTTCTCTTTGACGTTCAGCTTCTGCTTGTTTAGCGTAAGCTTCATCACGTTGTTTGTCAGCAGCTTGAAGATTAGCTAACTGAGCTTTAGCTTCATCATAAAGACCACCTGAATCTTTAAGATACTTAATATAATTATCATTAAGACTAGCATTACCAAATTCTTTAGCAGCAGTCTTAATAATAGCAATTTGCTGTTCCTCAGACTTTTCATCTACTGTAATAGAACTACGGTCTGGACGTTCTCCAAAACCATGAGGGTCTCCATTATTTACAGTAAGATAATCTACAAATTGCTTGAGAATAGGGTTATCAGTAAATACTTTATTAACCGCAGCTTGAGCTACTTCATTGTTTTTAAGTTCAATAACCTTATCTACATAAGATTTGATACCATCAATAGAATCTTCAAATTCAGCAGGCTTACCATCTTCATCAGTAAGTTCTACATCAAGAGCTTTTTGAATAGCAGCAAGATTAATTTCATCAGTAGGCTCTTCTACTTGAAGAGAATCAATCCAATCTTTTACATCTTTAGCTTCCTTGAAAATTTTATTATCTTTGTCTACGAGATTACCATTTTCATCTACTGTATAAGTTTGACCATCAAACTCTACATTAGTACCTTTCTCTAGCTCCCCCGTAGAAGGTGTGGTATCATTACCTTTACCATCTTTACCATCAGGATTATCTTTCCCATTACCACCATCAGTTCCATCGCCGTCTTTACCGTCTCCGTCACCGTCTTTATTACTAGGAGGTTCAGGGTCTGTACCTTCACCGTCTTTATTACCTCCTTTATTATCACCTCCGTTGATGTCTGGAGCATTAGTTCCACCACCACCAAAATCGAGATTAATTCCGTCAAGTGGACCCATCAAACGAGTATGAGGTTTAAAACCAAGAGTATTACGAAATACAAACATAAAATAATAATTTAATGATTAATAATAAAAAGAGTAACATCAGTTACTTGTTTGCAAAAGTATAAACTTTATTTTAATAAACAATATCTTATCTACTTATTTATAATATATTAATACTGTATATATAATAATGTATACCTTATTATATAAAAGTCTTATTAATGTTAGTTCCTCAAGCAATTCCAGTACTGCATACTTTAATGAGTTCTATATCAAGCATGAATCAAAATCGATTTTCACAAGTCTTTCTAAGGAGCAAACATTGACGTAGAGCGTAATTCCTTTTACAGGGTGGCTCTCAAATATATTCGATGATAAATTATTCACGAAATATGATTGAACGTCTTACAGACGAATTTGAAATATTAAATATTTTATATACAGATAATAAAAAAGAGTAGTACCCTCACGAGCACTACTCTCACACATTAATCAACAAAAAATAAAACAAACCCTATTTCTTATCATATTTGTTCTTGTTTGTCTTAGCAATCTTTAATTGATTAGCCATTTCTTCTCTTTTAACTTGTCTATCTGCTGCTTTATTATAAGCATCCATTGCAAGTTTTTGACGTTCAAGTTGAAGTTTAGCAGCTTCACTAGCTCTCTTACTTTCTTCTTGAAGTTTAGCTAATTGAGTTTTGGCATAATCATCGTTTTGAGGATTTGCATCTCCAAGTAAAGCTATATCACCTTTAGCGTATTCAAGTTGTAAATCATATTGTGCTTTAAGAGCAAGCGTTTGTCTATCTTGGTCTCCCTTAGCAGAAATCTCTTGAAGCTTCATTTGATTAGCTTGTTCTTGAATTGCCTGGTCCATTTGCTTCATTTGTTCCTCATGTTGTCTTCTAATTTCAGAGAACTGTCTAATACTATCAGAAATAGCTGCAACATTATCTCCTTGAATAGCTGCAAGAGCAGACTCTAAATCTCCATTTTGTGCAGCACTAAATGCCCATTGTTTAAGTTGTTGAATCTTATCCATTTCTTTACCATTATTTCTAACAGTAGTAGAATAGTCAGAATTAACAAAACTATTAACATCAAGACTAAGATAATGTTTCTTACCAGTTGTTTTATCAATATAAGATGTTTCAAGACCTTCAACATAAGCACATTTAGCAAAGTCTAAATCTCTATTGTAATCAGCACATCTTAAAAGGTCAAACATCTGGAATATTAAAACAGAACCAGTACTTGATTGAGCAACAGCAGTTTGAGTAGTAGAAGCTCCAGCAGATTGAGCTATTTGACCATAACGTTGAGCATTCATATCAACAAGCTCTCTAGCTTCTTGTTTAATTGCTTCATTAAGATTACTAAGTTCTGTTATATATTGTCCCATATTAGCATTAAGTAATCTAATGTTTTGCATCTTAACACCTGCTGCATCTTCTTCATCATCAATAGGAAGTACACCATCGGCTGCCATTCTATAAATAGCATCTTCTGTTTCAGAAGAAACAAGTGATTTTGGAAGTAACAGAATCAACATCTTGTTCTTTGCTATTACCATTTCTTGATGATAAGAAATAATATTTCTAAAAACTTGGAAAGGAGTAATTATTTGAATAATACTAAACTTTCCACAATAAGGAAGAAGTTCTTGAATGCCATTATATGGAAGTTTACCTTTACGTTCATAAAGAATAGGTCTAGCTTTAACAGGATAAATACCATTATAACGAGTACCTATACGATAACCTTCATAAACTTGAGTTTTATATTTCCATTCAATATCAATATCTCCAGCTTCTGGATTAAATTCATAATCTTCTTCAACTATTCTTTGTTCTTGGAAACCAAGTTCATTAGTATAAGTAAGAATACCTTGACGAGCGAAACCTTTCCAAACTACATGCCAAACTTCATAAAGATTACTATTATTTGCACTTGGAGTTAAAGATTGAGTTTTATATAAATTTCTTTCTTTATCGGTAAACTTACCACAAACTTCTGGATACTTCTCAAATAATTGATTCCATCCTAATTGAACAACTTTAGTAGAAGCACCTGGAGAAGTATTATAAAGGTCATCAAGATAAGCTCTATCTTTATCGGTCAAATAATCTTCAAAAGTATCAAGTATTTGATTGTATGACATCATAATACGTCTTGCAAACATATCATGGTCTTCAACCATAAATTGATTATTAGGAATAGGAAATGCTTCAATAGCTGGAACACACTCTTTAATAATCTTATTTCCTCGAAGTTCAGTATATGTATAACATTCACCAAGAGAACAATAATTAAAGAAAGCAGTAAGATAAATCTGAGCATCATTTGTAAGGTCTCTAATATAATTAAGAATATCTTGACCCTGCTTACTTTCTTTATCAATATAATCTTGATTAAACTTAGCAATAAACTCTTCTGGGTCTGGCATTACTTCTTGAGGATTTATACTTTCAGGAGATTGACCTTGACCTTGAGCTTGTTCTACAGCTTCTTTATACTTACGTTCAAACTCTTGTTGAAACGCTTGTTGTGCTGCTTGCATTACTTTTTCCTTCAAAGCTTGATTTCTTTCAAATACTATATCAGGATTATTAGCTCCTACTGCAAATTCATGAGTTCCTTTAAAATACTCTCCTATATATCTACGTATAATATCAGACATAATATCATAATTACGAAGAGTTGCAGGAAAACGTTGAAAACGTTCATTAGTTGCATTGTAAGGATTAAGAGTCTTTTTATAAAACTCTTGTGGCAAATCTCCATGTAGAACATTGAGCATTGTTTCAGTCTCAGTTCTATCATTTAAACTAAGTCCTAAACCAATAATATAATCTATACTATTAGCATACCAATCAGGTTTCTCTTTAGTAGCAGCATCAACCTGTTGTTTAGGAAATTGAAAACTTAAATTATTAAACATACGTACATTATATTAATTAGTTAACTAAATATTAAAACCAACTTCTATGCCAAATATCATCTCGAATATTTTGTTCAGTAACCTTCTTTCTATGAACAAGTTCTTTAGCTGCTTGAACATCTTGAAGTTTCCATTGTAAAGCACGAATAATCATTTCAGATACTCTATCGAAATTACCTTTAACATTCCATTTAAGAAGTTCAAGTATACTCTGATGGTCATATATTGTTTGAAACAACATAATATCATTACCTTTTAAATCTTTACCAACCGGACTATAAAGCATTTCTTTAAGAAGTCGAAGACCTTCAAGAACTTTACTACTACCAGTACCAGCACCACCGCCTACGTTGACACCATAAGAAGCAGTAACTTTAGCTTTAATAGAACTATCCCAAAGTTCAACAGGGTCTTTCATTAAATACTTTAATGCTTTCCATTTACTAAAGTTACTTACAGTTTCACCTCGATTGACCTCAACTCCAGTTGTTCCAATACAATTATAATAACGTGCCATAAGGTAACATATCCAATCAGCTTGTTCAAGTTTCTCAGGACGACCATAATAAGCACAAACTAGTTTAGTCTTAAAGTTATTATATTGAGTAGGATTTTCCCAAACCTTAATACTGTTATGAGAATGTTTATTAGTAAGTGCATCATTCTCTTTATTAACACCTACTGGGTCATAACTAATGCTATATTGCCCAGGAGGAATACCAAGTTTAGTAGTTCCATCTTTATCTACATAAGAAACTTTAATTGGTTCAAACCATTTACGAACACAACCATGATGATGTTCACGAGGCTTACGAGGAACACCTTGAATCCAATCAAAATAATCAACATTAAATTTACCACCTTCAGCTTTAATACGAGCATTGGTTTTAAATATAACTTTATGATTAATATCTTCAAAGAACATTCCATCGTCTGCAATATCTGTATAAGCAGGGTCATTCTTTAGAATTTCTTCCCAATTCATTAAAGCTTCAGAACTAAATAAGTTTTCACTAGTAGAACTAAATGATTCACTAGGCATATTAGCATACTGACCTAGATAATTAATATAATCACTAAAAGTTTTACTACTTTCTTTTTTAGCTACACGTTCTTTATATGCAATACGAAGACCAGTTTCTATATTAGAATTACCATCTTTATCCATTGCAAAAAGGTCTCCAATCTGTCCTTGAAGACCCCAACAATATGGTTTAAAATAACCGCAAACTTCATTACGAGAATCTTTATCCCATACATTTTCAAAAGGCATAAAATGGAACTTATTAGGATTATAGAAGTTCATTTCAAAAACCTGCATATTACCACTAGTTGCAGTACCCCAAGCAAATAAGTTACCAGTAACATAACTACCAGTACGCATAGCAGGTTCAGTAACATTCATATAATCATCAAAGTTTTCCATCGTAGAAACCTCCTCAGTCTTAACACTAACAGCATCCTTACCAATAGCACAATCAGGATTGTTATTAGCAGAAGCACTAAACAAAGCACTATTCCAAGACTTAGGACTAATATCTCCATTAGGAAGTTTAAATCCTAAAGTAAAGTTCTCAGCAGCACGAGAAAGTATTCCTCTTTTAAAGAATGTATTATTCTCATAAAAATAAAGATTTCTAATACTAAAATCAGTAAGACCTCCACGTTTAGTAAGATACTTTGAATCAGCAGCTACATGAATACAAACTTTATTAGGTTGAAGATTAATCTTATTAGCACTATGAGCAGACATAATATAAGAGAAACCTCCACGACGAGTTTTATCTATAAGAAGATGAAAACCATTAAGTTCACAAAACTCAATAATAGCAAACGTCCAAAACTGCGCATCTATAAACTTAGGAAAGTCTTGTTTCTTCTTAGCAACAGAACCTTTATCTGTATGTATAATAGTCTTTTCATCCAACTGTTCAATAACAGTATAATTAAGATAATTATACATATCTCCACTAATATGAAGATTTTGAACTTTACCATCACGCATAAAACAAGGAGCATCAAATCCATGACTTCTTCGATATTCTTCACGTTTACGAAGTTGTCTATGAGGAATACTATCTTCTTTATATAATGTATATTTACCACCATTAATATGATATATATTAGCCATCTCAGTAAGAAGATTAGTATTTACAAATTTATCTCCTATACGTATATCAAGAAGAAAGCCACCACTTTCTCCTATCATAAAGAAATCATTAGGGTCTTTATAACCAGCATCTTTAGCTCGTCTATATTGACCTTGGTTTTCTTTTTGATATTGAAGAAAAGGGTAGCTTTCAATATACTTTTCTACAGTCTTATCATCACTCATTTCAATAGACTTAAAATTAGTAACACAATAGCAACACCAGTACCACAATAAGCAATATTACGTTGCTTCTTTATTTTCTTACATGACCTATCCAATAATATATATCTTTGTCTAGCTTGTTCTGCAAGAATACTATCATTGACAATAATTTGTCGAAGATTCTTATTAATATCTTTTTCATAACTTAATTCTATTAATTTTGTATTAGCTTTACGAAGGTCATCAATAGCAACTTTAATGCTATCATGTTCTAGCCCCCCCATAAAAGACATGTAAACTTTACTTGATAAGTTGATAGAATAACTTAACAGTACTATCATTATCAAGAGCTTTAACTTCAATAACTTTTGCATTTTTAATACTATCTAAATTATCAACTTTAATTTTTAGGCTATCGTTGTGCTTCTGTATTTCAACATTAGGTTCAATAATATTATTAGTCTTTCTATAATAATAACTTCCAATAATTATAGAAGCAATAACAACAAATGTAAAAATAAGTAATATTACACAACCTTTACCAGCTTCATTACTAAAACTATCCATTACTTAAATATTTACTAAAATGTTTATAACTATGAAGACTATTAATAATTTCTTTATCAATATCTTCTTGACATTGAGTAATGTCTATAAGTTTTGGAAAACTTCTTTCAGCATACTCTTTACGAGATATATATCCTATTCCTCCTTCAGGAGAAATTATCATTTGTTTCTCTTCTGTAGAAAAAATATCACGCATAGATTTTTCTAAATCTTTTATAGTAAAAGTACCTTGAACTACACCATCAACAAGAATACAAGCCATTACAAATCCTCCTCATTAATTAAAGTATAAGTAAATAGTTTACCATGACCTTGACTAATTTGATAATGAACTAACTTCATAAACTTCTCAAAGTCTTCTTTATTAGCAAACACTTGACAACCAGCAGACCAATTATCAACTTGAGTAGAATGTTTTCCAGCTTTATGAATATTGATACCAAATGTACCTTCTTCTACAGTCTTTGGATTAAAATCATAAACAGCATCTTTATTGTTATCTCTATAAACTTTTACAGGTTTATATTGAACAACTGCTTCATACTTACCTTTATGATAACCAAGTTTCCAAGCAGAACGATATTGACCAGGAACAAGTATAGCACAACCTTTATAACTTACAGGTTTAGTCATACTAGTAATACCAGGGTCAGTAGTAGCAGCAAATATATTTCTAGATTTGATACCATACATATCAATGTATTCTACTACAATGACGTCATCAAACTTATTAGTAACGTTATCATCAGCATTTCTGATACCAATAATGTTAAGATTATACCTACCTTTAGTAAAATAGGCATATCCTTTATTGACGAGTATTTTGCTGAAATCAGCTTTACTTGCTTTATTAAATAATTCTTCATTCATATCTTATTGTTTTAATACACCAAATACATAAAATATTCCAATTTCTGGAATACCTTTACAAACATATTTAATATTACCGACTTCTTCAGTATGAAGAACTCTAGTATTAATTCGTCTTCGTCTTGTCATATTTCATTTATTTCTTTACAAGGAATAAGAGTAATAGTTACTCCATTATCAAAATGATAATTATCCATAACAACACCATTAGATGTAATGTATCTAGTTTTACATTCTACCATTGTATTTGAGTTTGTTTGTTAAGAAGTCCTTTACTATTAAGATAAATTTTTCTATCTTGGAACATAGCATCTATTTCATTACGAATATACTTAATGTGATACCAAGTAACAACTTCTTTACCATTCTTATCTATTTCATACATTCCTCTCTTGTCACGTAATGGCATACCATATTGATTCTTAATAAAAGGTGTTTGTATGTGACAAAGACCTAAACCATAACATGGAATATTAAGTATCATTTCTACCATACGAGCATAAGTTGAAAGCTGTATTGTATAATGATTACCATTACAATTTTCTAAATGACCAAACGGAGGAAGCATCATTTCGTGAGTATTACACCATTCACTAGTTAATTGAACCGGTCTAGCTTTCTTATCTTTACGATAAAAGCCACTAGTGAAATGAAGACCATCTTTATTAGTTTTCCAATCAAGAATAACAAATCTATCAGGTCTTATACAAAGAACATCTATAGTACCACTAAGAAGAAGTTCTGGAACAAAACTTCCAATCTCTGAATAAATAGTATATCCTCTATCAATATAATATTGAAATACGCTATAAATCTCAGGATATTTATTATTAGTAGCTTCTTTAAATTGTTCTATATCTAGAGGATGAGCTTGAAGATTTGGAATATCAGCAACAGTTATGCATCTACCAGTTTTAACTTCTGTAAGATACTGAATAGCATCTTTAAACATACTACTTCCTTTAATTCCATCTTCAAGACCATTATGTGTAGCAGTACCACGTTCACAAGCTTCTTTTGTAATAGCAGCCCATTCTTCTTTGATACGCTTTTCACTAATACCACGTTCTTTAGCTTTCTTACGTGCCCAATAGTCTGCATTAAACTTTGGACAGTAGTTTTCAATATTAGTTGTAACACTAAGATATTCATTTCCTAAAGTGTCAGTATATTTATGACCTTCTTCTTGGAAATATAGAAAATTATTGTTATAATTACTATTCATATCTTTTAAGTTTAAACTTTAATAAGCACTAGCATCCATACTTGACGATACAGCCATTCCACCTCTTGCAGTCTCAGTTTCTTTTTCATACATAAGATTTTCTTTAGCTTCATCAAGCGATTTAAGAATCTTAGGTAAGTCAGAAGCTTTAGAACTAACTTGATTAATTAAATCCATTATGTCACTAACATTTTCAACAGTTAGATTAGCTTTATCTCTAAGCTTTTCGTTAAGCAACATATTTATAGCATCAATAGCTATATTTACATTATGAAGAGTTTTAAGAAGATTCTCAACTACTCTACCAGCTTCTCCAATATTAGCAGCATAATATCTACTTATTATTTTTCTAACAAGTTGATTAGGGATATAGTTAGCTGGCAATCCAGCTTGCTCAATAGCCATTTTAAGTGCTTCACCATCACTAAGACCACTTTGTTTTGCAGGAGACTTTGGGTCTCCCATATAATAAATAACTATACAGTCTTTTATGTACTGTGACTTATCTTTACTTTTATCTTGTTGATAAAGCGTACGAATATCTTTATCCATTAATTGACGAACATCTGGAGCTTGAGGCATTCCATTATCATCAATAACAAGCATGTTATCTATAATTAAATCTGTTCTTCGCATGGCGGTGAATATCTTAAATGAGCTATACCATGAAACATTATATCAGCTTTTACTTCTCCTATTGTATCAACATAGTTCCAATATTGTCTTCTATTATGACTAACAACACGAGCAATTTCAAGTTTATATACTTTGTTATATTTATAACGTTTACTTTCGTCAGCAAACAAAGCATGTTTAAAAGCTATATAATGTTCTTTATCTAACACTTCTCTAGCATCATCAAGAGTTTCTTTGTTTTCTCTAGCAATAGCTGCTGTAAGTCGCTCTTTAATTTTTCCTATATAAGGAATACCAGCAGTATCGCCAGCAGAAACATACTTTTGACAAGACAACTCTAATGATGTTATTATTTCATAAGCTATTTCTTTATCTATAATATTGTCATCAATAGTTTTAAGAATATCATCTTTATTAACTATTGTAACATCATATCCACCCATTGCAGGAAACTTACGAACTTCTAATTCATCATTCATTGTATTATTATTAATATTATAAATGTAATTGGTATCGCTTTGGGGACTTGCGCCCCCTCCACTATAGCTCTAGCCCCCCCGTAAAAGGAGTATATAGTTCGTTACCAAATTACCCTAGTGTACCTCCTGGTACTAAATACATAGCTTCTTTACTTTCATCTTTAGTCATACTACCATGAATAAAAGCAGTAGCTACAACTTTAAAATCTACAAAATAAGTAGGAGTCATAACTCCAATAAGTTTCTTATTCAAATCAGGATTTGTATCTGCAAGTTCAAGAAGTTTACTAGGAGTAAGATTATTATTAACTACTCTTACAGTATGACCAAGAGCAATATCAGCAGGAGCAATAATAATAGTATCACCAAGTTTAATATTGTCATAAAAACTAGTATTACTATTACCTTTAATAAACATTGCTACTGCACCAACATTAGCATTTTTATTCTGCTTTACACTACTTACAATTTCGATAGGACGAACCTTATACAAAATAGCAATAAGAGCGTAATCTGGAGCTACATGAATATGCTGAGTAATCTTATTAAGATAATCAACATTGATTTCACTAAGTGTAGTTGGCAAACTAAGGAGATAATCTCCACCACGATAATTAACTTGTAAATTAACCATAACTTTAATATTTTAATTAATAACTAGATTATATACATCTTTTTCAAGTTATATAATATTTAAATAAACTGATTGAGGAACAACTAATGAAACTGATGTTCAAAAGGGTGCTCTAAAATCTGCTGCAAATATAGCTATAAATAATGAAGATATACTATTATTGAAGTTTAATTTAATAAAATTAACTTATATTGATAAAAAGGCTTATCTATTTCATGCCTTTTATGGGGCGGATATATGAACTATATGGGTTAAGATTTGTTCTAGTATAAGGTTTACTAGTTATAATTTCATAAAGAGTAGTATTGACAGTATTAAGTTCATTACAAGTAACGTCAGTATCGGGATTTTAAAGTTAAGTAGTAATGAGTGTAGTAAATAGAGAAGCGAATAGTAGAAATAATAGTGGAAAAGGAGAAAATGAAATAAAGATAAGCTATAGGTGAAGTTAAAATAGTAACAAGAGATAAACATAATATTGAACTTAGAGAAACAAAGTTAAAGAAAAGGATAAATTGTTAGATAATAGAGAAAGAGATAAGTAAGTTAAAGTAGGGATATAGATTATATAATAAATAATTGTGAGGGAGGGAGTATTACTAGCAACCCCCGCCATTAAGATAACGAATTGAACTCCCCCGTCAAGGAGATGAAGGAAAGCATGCTTTTCTCAATCAAGAAAAAACAAGAACAATTCATCAAGAAAAAAACAAGACTTGGCAGGAGAAGGACTTCTGCTGTTGGTCGTGTACCAACTAATTATAATTAATTAAATACAATTATTATTATGTCCACAATTTCAGTTAAAATCAAGAGTGTTGCAATGTTTACCAACAATGGTAGTGTTAGTGTTCGTTTTACAACTGACAAGTCATTCAAAGGCTTTACTCAAGCAGTAGATACTGCTACTGGTGAAATAACCTTTGCTGAGAGTGATGTAAACCACTTTTCAATGACTATGCCTCAGCTAGTTCGTGCAGCTAATCTTGCAATGCCTTTGCATGCTTTCTATTTCTCTGGTGTTGATACTAGAGAGATTAGTCAAGAAGCTATTCGTAACCTGTTTGTTGGTTGCACAATGATGCTTGACCGAGAGTTAGTTCCAGCTGGTACTGAGTACGAAACTGCTGACGGAAATAAAGCCGTTACAAAGCGTGATGCTTATCGTACTGACATTACTGGTGTTACAACTTGCGAACTTAATGATGCTCAGATTCTTGGTACTCCTATTACTAAGGAGATGATTCTGAAGGCAATTATGTAGTTTAACCTGGAGTAGAGTTTAGTGCTCTACTCCTTTAAAAATGAAATGATTATGAAAAAGATTCTTACTAGTGATAATTTGCTTGATGCTGCATGTATTGCATCAATGCTGTTCTTCTTTGGGATAGCTTTTGTTGCATGTTTGATGCGTGTTGGTTGAGGTCTTGCTAGAGTGGCTAATTGCTACTCTAGCTTGATTCTTCCTCTTGCAACTCATCAAGAAAGAAATGAGAATACTCATCAAGAAAAGAACAAGACTTGGTCATCAAGAAAAAAACAAGACCCGACAGCGAAAAGTTATTAAAGTTCCTTATAAGACTTTTAAGACTTTTCTTTTATTTAATAATTAAAATTATAGGAGAACTATATTATGAATAAGATTGTAAAGAAAGTATTTGATAATGTTATGATTGATGATGAAGCTAAGAAAGCTTTATTATGTAATCATAATTGGATTGGTTGTGTTATTAGACAAATCGAGAATAGATTGCCTAATGAAAATACTGATAAGCATTTGACTAATATTTGTGTTAATATTGCTAATTATAGTAATAATAATTATCCTTATCCAGGATATTATGATATAATTAATGAACCAAATACTACTGCTATTAAAGTTGCTACTAAATATGTTGATTATGTATGCAGTAAACGATAATACTATTGATTATGAGGATATTCTAGATAATCTTGATGATTATGAATATCCTTATAATTACATCAATCGTAGTGATTTGGCGTAACATTAAGAATTACACGCGCACATGTACACGCACGCACACGCATGTATATAATAATAATATAATAT